>Ga0182738_1000799_pt1 | contig 42127 bp, 31 predicted proteins | sample eDN5th30CBELigMG_FD_128876 | JGI IMG/M metagenome (GOLD analysis project Ga0182738, IMG submission 128876) | Enriched Miracle-Growth compost microbial communities from Emeryville, California, USA - eDNA 5th pass 30_C BE-Lig MG (version 2)... ...
GGCGTGATCCCCACGGCGCAGATCCCGGCGATTGCAATCAGTGAGTTTCTGGGGCCGGCAGCCGACGAAACAGAGATGCTGGCACTGGTCGGGCAGCGCGGAGACTACTGTTACCGCACCGACCTGGAATCGGCCATGTGGTTGACGGCCGATGATCCGACCGCCGCCGGCAACTGGCTGCAGGTGGCCATTCCGACCGTCAGCGTGCAGTCGGTCAATGGGCAGGCTGGCGTTGTTGTTTTGGGTTATGACGATGTGGACGCCGCGGCCGCCAGCCACACGCATCTGATCTCCGATGTGACTGACCTACAGTCTACGCTTGATTCCAAAGCTGCTGCGTCTGATCTGGCAGCGCACGTTGCGACAGTGACAGGCAACCCCCACGGCGTGACGAAATCGCAGATCGGCCTGGGCAGCGTCTCCAATGATCTGCAGCTGAAGGCGGCGGAGAACCTGAGCGACCTGCAGGATGTCTCTGCCGCACGCGGCAACCTGGGGCTGGGGGCCGTCGCATTGAAAAGTGCGATTACGAACAGTGACATCCCTGCACTGAGTGGCGGCACGGCAGCTGCCTCATTGGCCATCAGCAGCAGCAATTCGGCCCCGGTCACAATCACCCGCGTTGGATCGGGTGGTGTCGTCATCAACCATGTCAACAGTGTCGGCGTGGGTACCTGGATTGGGTGTGCATCCGGTTCAGATCCGTCCTTAATCGCGATTAACGCAAACGCGAATGACAACTTCTTCCAGGTCCTGGGCGGAAGCGGATCCGCCTTGACACTGAAATCAGCCGCCAGGATGGGCTGGACAAATTCGGGAAGTGCAATCGGTGCGGCTGACACTTACCTCACCCGGGTTGCGGCCGGCCACATTGGATTGTCCGGAGCCTTGCAGTTGGGGGCGGCAATCGCCGATGCCTCGGCCCCGGTCAACTCGCTGTTCATCGGCTCCGCCCACAGCAGCAAGCTGTGTTTCAAAGATGCTTCCGGCACCGTGCGCGAACTCTACTGAGACCTTTGCCAGGATCTGAGACATGTCTTCTTACGCCATTTTCTATCACGATCGGCCGGGGGCAGAGGATCTGACGCTGCGGCTCACCACGGCCGCCGGCGTCATCGTCAACGGCACTCCCGATGCCCTGCTCGAAGTTGATTCCGAAGCCAAACCGCTGCGGTATCGGGCGACGATCAACGAGGACTTGACTGGCCAGACGCTGCGGGCCGAAGTCCTCGACTCGGTCGGCCTGCTGTATCGCGGCTGGCTGCAGATCACGGCGGCCGGGGCCGAAGACGAGATCCTGGAATCTCCGCCGGTCGAATGCCCTGGCAGCGGAGAGGGCGGTGGTAGCACAGGCGACGGGACAGTCACCAGCTTTTCGCCGACGGCCCTGGCCCAGCTCGCCGGCACGCGGCAGATCAACGTGAGCGTGCCGACCCTGATCGGGCGGGAACTGTCGACCCCGCTGGTGCAGGGAGATGCGTATCTCGCCGAGCAGAATGCGGCGATCGAATTCAGCCGCGCGGACTGGTCCCCGCTGCCGGAAGGCTGCACGGTGCAGCTGCAGGCGAAGAGTTTCGACGGGCAGCCGGCCACGATCACCCTGGGAGGGACACTGCCGGTGAGCAGCGGGGCGATTGTCGCCCGGTTCGAACCCGATTCCGAAGTGACCGCCGGCTGGCAGCCGGGCAAGTATGAGTTTCAGGTACTGATCACATTTCCCGACGGCAATGTCCGGTCGTTCGTCGGCCCGGGAGTTTTCCTGCGTGTCATCCCGCCGGTCGAGTGATCGTCGATGAACGTTTCTGGCTGGCCGGCGTGCCGTTCTGGGGAGATGCCGGCCGGTTTAGGACGCATCCGGGGTGTCATCGCGGGCACGCAGCTCATTCAGGATGTGTCGCAAAATTTCGTCCTGGGAAATGAAGACCCGGATCAGTTCCGCGAAGGCGAATGTGGGGATGGCTGAAATCCCCAGCAGCAGCGCTCCCCCGATCGCCATCAGGACCGCTTCCGGGCCGGGGTGCGAGCGCAGGGCCGTGATCAATGTGCCGACCAGCCAGACGAATGCGGCCAGACATTGAATCAGCGCGACAATCTTCATCAGCCCGACGAACAGCTTCAGTTCCGGGCGCGGCTCGATCCGCACCGGCTTGGCTTTCCTGCGAACTTTTGGCTCCGGCACATGATACAGCGGCTCTCCCAGAGGAGGGGGAGGTGCTGTCGCCACTGCCATGGTCGGACTCGGCAATGGTCCGAAAGAGACCGGTTCTGACGGATCCGGCTCTGGTTCGAACGAAGACTGATCTGGCAGTAGAAAATCGTGCTGGCAGCCGGGACAATTTCCAGTCGTGCCCAGCAGGTCTTCGGTCACCAGCAGGCTGGCGGCGCAGTGCGGACAGAAGACACGGTACTTCTGGAGCATAAAGAACCTGTCACGGACGGAACAGAATAGAACGAGAACGCCGACATCCGGCATGACGGTAGGAATAACGGTCTGCCGGGGCGATGCTCCACATCGAACAGGCAGGTTTTCATCGTATCGAGCCGAATCGCCCGCTGGCGAGACACTCTTCGGCGACATTCTTTCTGCGGCTGCGAGAAGGCCTTGGCAGCGCGATTACAGGAACCAGGCGGACTGGCGAAACGGCGCAGGAATTCTTTCCGGCGCAGGAATTCTTTCCGTCTCTGTGCCGGACCGGATCGAGACCGCCGAGTTTTCCTGGCTGTCGGAAACTCTTGGGGAGTGAATGCCTTCCGTCTGTTTCGTAATCACTGATTGACAAAGCGATGACTTGCGGTAGGATGCGCAAGGAATCGTTAATATGATACATCGGCCCTCCGGTGAATACGGTGGAACTATGACCACTCGCGCGATTGCCCGACCATTCGTCATTGATCACGATCAGGGCGTGACGGTGATTTCTTTTATCGAGTCGGTTCCGGCTCTGCATGGAGAAACCGTCGAAGAGATCACACCGATGCTGATTGATATCGCTTCAGAGCCGGTGCCCCGGATTCTGCTCGACATGAAATCGGTCGAGTTCTTCAACTCTTCGTTCATTGAGCTGCTGTTTCGGCTCTGGAATCGCCTCAAGAACAAGCCGGGCAGTCAGTTTGCCCTGTGCAATCTGCACCCGTTCTGCAAAGACGTGCTGGACGTTACGAATCTGACGACTGTCTGGAAATCCTATAATACCCGGGAAGAGGCTCTGGCGGCTTTCACAGGCCCGTAACTGACGGCCCTGTCTGGATGGCTGAAATCGTCTGCGGAAGCAGTCGGACGGAGGCCTGCTTGTCCTTGCTGTCTGCCTCCCCTGCCCGCTCCTCTGCCCTATGGAACGATCCGCAGGCCGTTCCAGCCGTTGTCGTCCCGTTCAAAGCGAAACCGCACGTTGTCCTCGGGCAGCACAAACAGCAACTCAGCAGACTGGGCCGTGAAGCGAATCACGCGAAAATTCTCGGGGACGACAGCCCGTTGAGCGGCTTCTTCCGTGGGCATGCTGTCGAGGTATGCATTCCAGGGACTGCCGGGGGGCTGCGGCGAAAAATAGAGTTTTCGCTGCGCAGGCGTCAGCAGGCTGCAGTAACGTGCCACCTCAATCTGATCGGTCATGATCGTGGTTGCCCCCTGCAGCTGCAGTTGAATCCGGCGTGACACGTCATAGATCAGGCAGCCTGAACGCCGGTCAAAATCGAGTTCCTGAACCTTCCGGCTGCGGGCATCGGTGAAGAATGTCAGGCACATCGGCAGCGGATCGACATCGCGCAACACCAGAATCCGCGCATGCGGGCCTTCCAGGCCATGGGTGTTGAAGCAGACATGCGACCAGGGATGGGACGGCGTGTTCCGGGCCGATTCAAGTTCTTCGCAGGCCATGGCCCACAGGTCGACCGCCTGATGAGCGCGCGGGTCAAAATCAGAATCTCGTATCATCCTGCTGCTTCCTGTTTCTGCTGCCCGACAGTTGCTGCTTCGAAACCTTCCTCTCTCAGGGAGATTCACAGGAAAGGAGCCTGCGCCGCCATGCCGTTCATCCTGCTGCTTTCTGACTCCGCATCACCTGTTCCACTTCCGCGAGTTGATCCTGCGTATTGACACCCATCGCTTCCTGAATCTGCAGGGTGCAGGCGGCAGCCACGCGGCGGCCCATTGTGCGCAGGATCTCTGCACAGTCTGTCAGATAGTATTCTCCCTGGGCGTTTTCCGGCTTTACCTGATCCAGTGCGGTGAACAGAGCCTGCCCGTCGAATGCGAAACAGCCGGTATTGATTTCGGTAATCGCCTGCTCTTCAGGCGTGGCGTCGCGCTGTTCGACAATGCGCAGAAATTCTCCCTGCGCATCGCGGACGATCCGTCCGAGTCCTTCATTCTGGCTGGTCTTGGCGGTGCCCACTATGCAGGCAGCCTGCTCATGTTGTAATGCCTGCAGCAGTCCAGCAATCGACTCGCCACGCAGCAGCGGAGTATCTCCGGCCAGCACCAGAATCGGGCCATTGAGTTCGCCCAGGGCTTCGCGTGCGCACATCACGGCATGCCCGGTCCCCAGCTGTTCGGCCTGCAAGGCAAACTGCACATCGGGATGATGCTGCAGGGTGGCCTGAACCCGTTCTGCCTGATGCCCGACCACCAGCACAATTCTGCCGGCTCCGGCCTGTCGCGCGGCGTCCAGCACATATTCCACCATCGGGCGACCCAGCACCGGGTGCAGCACCTTGGGGAGTTCTGACTTCATACGTTTGCTTTTTCCGGCAGCAAGAATCACGGCGGCAGCTTCGGACACTTTTTCCTCGCCTTTCTGAAGGATGCAACAGCTGGTCTGGGACCAGGTCGCCGGCAGGAAGGATGGAACGGAGGGCTTCCGGCCGGCCTGCGCAGCGTGGATGTTCAGGGATGAAATGCAACCGGCCGGGCCATGGAAAGAGTTCCATTCAGGGTGATCTGTGCTGACCGGCGCGGACAGTTCTGGATTTTTCGCAATTCAGACAGCAGAAATTTAGGAGGTCCGGCGTGGAGCTGTCTATGCCCGTTACTGGCCGGCATCGTTCTGGAACCTGTTCCGGCGGGCGTTGCGACCGCCAGATGCCGGGAGCCTGGGTTTCTTTTCAGGCCAGTTATTCCGGTCGCAGCGCTTCTGACGGGGGCGTGCTGCCGGATTGTCGCTTCCTGATCCACCTGCAGGGATTTTATTCGATTTCTTCGAACAGGGCGCTCGATTTCGAATGGACCGCGCTGCCGGCGGACGGGGAAATTGCATGCGCCGCGTCTGGCATTTAAAGTGGAAAGAGGCACCGGTCAGGGAATCTGGCCGGATCAGGCCGACCGGAGCAACGATGGCATTGCGATTTCGCTTCTGGAAAAGACTCTGATCAATCATTTCGCGACCTGCTTGTGGTGAAAGCTTCTTCACCGGTCGAGCGGTTTTGTTCGCACACTAAGGAATCGGAACCGTGGGAAAGATGGGACTGGCTGGTGCATCGCTGGCAGCTGCGATTCCCGGCGGCGCGCTGTTCTTCGTGCTGCTGATGGCGGTCCTCTCAAATCTGGCCCCGATGCCGATGATTATGAAGATCACCGTGCTGCTGCTGCTGCTGATCTCTTTGATCATGACCATCTTCCCGGGATATATTCTGGTCTGGCATCGTGGTTCCCGGGTGACGGTGACCCGGCAGCAGCCAGATGCCGTGGATTACTCCGGTGTGCCTGACAGCGAAAATGTTGTCGCCGGAGATGCCGGCCTGCGCGATTCCTTCCTGGAAGGGTTCGGCCCTGATGAGCAGGAACTCCCGGATGATGAGCTGGGCGATGTGGCGTTTGAACAGGAAGACGCATTTCAGGCGGACGAGGCCCTGGATGAGGCCGAAGTGTTCGAATCTGCCAGCGATGATTCCCTCGTCGGCGTCGATACGATGGATCTCTTCGAATATGACGACCCGGAGTCTCATTCGCATGACACGCTGGAAATCAGCCAGGAAGACTTCGACGCCGATGAACCATTAGCGGCCGGTGGCCCTGCCGAAGAAGATTTCGACTTCGAACTCTTTGACGAGGACGAAGAACAGAAGTCGTAAGCGATGCGAACAAAACCTCTTCGGTGATGTGAATTTCCTTTCCGCGAGCAGATCAGGGCAAGTTCTGTCAGGGGGGGCTCATTCTCGGGCAGGCTGATTGCGCGGCGCGTTTCTGCGCAGGCGGTCAAATCCAGCAGACATGGCCTTCGTGTCATGTGCGCTCTGCTGGCTTTTCGCGGCGCGCGGGAGGGAATGGGAACGGCGGGGGCAAGGCTTCCCTGCCGGCCGGCTTGTGTCCACAATCCGTCGTCTCGCTGGATTCCAGCTCCGCGAGGATCGGGCAGTCAGGCTGCTGATCCCCGGCACAGGCAGAGACCAGCGTCTGCAGGGTCTCAACCATCTGCCGCAGGTTCTCAATCCGGTGCTCCAGTTCCGCAATCTGCGCCTGGGCCAGGTGTTTCACATCGGCACTCTTGCGTTTGCGATCACTCCAGAGGCCGAGCAGTGTCTGGATTTCGGCGACCGGGAAACCCAGATCGCGGGCCCGACGAATGAATCGCAGGCGTTGCACATCGGTTTCCGAGTAGGTGCGATAGCCGGACGAGCTGCGATGCGTGCGCGGAATCAGCGAAATGTCTTCATAGTAGCGGATCATCTTCGCCGAGACGCCGGATGCCGCGGCCGCTGCGCCAATGTTCATGCGAGTCTCCCTGGCTGTTTGTCCCGTGACTGTTTGTCAACATCAGGGCCGGCCATGACGACAGGGGGCTGAAACCGTCGCAATCGCAGAGCATTGAGAACCACGAACACGCTGGACAGGGCCATGGCGCCTGCAGCCAGGACCGGGGAGAGCAGCACCCCGGAAACGGGATACAGAATCCCTGCGGCCACAGGAATTAACGCGGTGTTATAGGCAAAGGCCCAGAAGAGATTCTGCCGGATGTTGGCGAGAGTCGCCCGGGACAGGGCCATGGCATTGGGAACTCCCTGCAGATTGCCTGACATCAGCACCACATCGGCCGATTCGATCGCCACATCGGTGCCTGTCCCGATAGCCAGTCCGACATCGGCTGCCGCCAGGGCGGGAGCATCGTTGATTCCATCCCCGACAAAGGCGACATGACCATGTTCCGCCTTCAATCGCTGGACCGCCTTGACTTTGCCCTGGGGGAGAACTTCTGCGATGACTTCATCAATTCCCACCTGTCTGGCGATTGCCTGCGCGGTGCGTGCATTGTCCCCGGTGATCATGGCGACTTTCAGGCCCAACTGATGAATCGCGGAAATCGCACTGATCGCCTCGGGCTTGACGGGATCTGCCACGGCGAGAATTGCGGTCAATTTTCCCTGAATCGCGGCATACAGCGGTGATTTTCCGGCCAGGCTGAGCCGTTCCGCCGCCGCGGCGAAAAGATCGGTCTTCAAACCGAGTTCATGCATGTAGCGGTCGGCCCCCAGATTCACGCGGGTGCCGGCGATCGTTGCCTGCAGTCCTTTTCCGGTGAGCGATTCAAAGTCTTCCACCGGGGGAAGCGGAATGTTCTCCTGCCGGGCCGCCTCGACAATCGCCCGGGCGATTGGATGCTCGGACCGGGATTCCGCCGCTGCGATCAGCCCGAGAACCGTTGCCCGTGAAGAGCCGGCGATGATTTCCATGTCGGTCAGAACCGGCCGGCCTGCGGTTACGGTTCCGGTTTTGTCCACGGCGACCACCTGGGCATCTTTGAGCAGTTGCAGCGCTTCCCCTTTGCGGAACAGCACTCCCAGTTCTGCGCCGCGTCCCATGCCGACCATGATCGAAGTCGGTGTGGCCAGACCCATCGCACACGGACAGGCAATCATCAGCACCGCGACCGCATTCACCAGCGCAAACGTGAGAGCCGGTGGAGGACCGACCATCAGCCAGACAAAAAAGGTCAGTGCCGCAATGGCCATGACCGCAGGCACAAACCAGAGCGTGATTCTGTCCACGACCGCCTGAATCGGCAGTTTGGAACTCTGTGCCTGTTCCACCAGGCGAATGATCTGGGCCAGCACTGTCTGCTCACCCACGGCCGCCGCGCGCAGCGTGAATGCCCCTTGCTGATTGACGGTTCCGCCGATGACGTGACTCCCGGGAGTCTTTTCCACCGGGATCGGCTCTCCTGTGACCATCGACTCATCCACATAGCTGCGTCCGTCGATAATTTCGCCATCGACCGGCACCTGTTCGCCGGGCCGCACCTGGGTGAGATCTCCCAAAACAACGTCGCCCACGGGAACATCCACAACCTTCCCGTCACGCACGATGTGAGCCACCCTGGGCTGCAGCCCGATCAGGCGCTGAATGGCTTCGGACGTTCGTCCTTTGGCCCGGGCTTCGAGAAAACGGCCCAGCAGAATCAGCACCACGATGACCGCCGCGGCTTCGTAATAGACATGCACCGTGCCTTCCGGCAGCAGTCGCGGAAAAAACGTGGCGACGACCGAACAGGCATAAGCGGCCAGCGTTCCCATTGCGACCAGTGAGTTCATGTCGGGAGCCAGACGCAGCAGGGCCGGAATCCCTTTGAGATAAAACTGTCGCCCGGGAATCAGCAGGACCAGCGTGGTGAGCACAAACTGGAGAAACCAGCCGGCCTGCAGGCCGATGGTGTGTGTGATGCCGTGATGCAGGGCCGGAATCAGGTGAGATCCCATTTCCAGCACAAAGACCGGCAAGGCCAGCGCGGCGGCCAGACTCAGGTTGAATTTCAAGGCGGCCAGTTCGGCATCTTTTCTGCCTGGATCGACAGAATGCGTTGCCGTGGAATCACGGACGTGCGCTTCATAACCGGCTTTCTTGACGGCATCCACCAGTGCCTGAGTGCTGGCATGCCCCTGTACGGTCGCCTGCTCTGTCGCCAGATTGACCGTGGCCCCTGTCACCCCGGACACGTTCTGCAGCGCGTGTTCCACATGGCTCACGCACGAGGCGCAGGACATTCCGGTGATGGTCAGTTCGGTGACCTGTGCCGGAACGTCATAGCCTGCTTTCCGGACAGCCTGAATCAGGGCTGTGCGATCCAGCGGTCGGGGCGAGCGGATTTCGGCCTGTTCTGTTGCCAGATTGACCGCAACGCTGCTGACCCCTTGCACCTGGGAGAGTGCCGCTTCCACATGCCGGACACAACTGGCGCATGACATCCCCTGGACAGGGAGGCGTGTGGTAATGGGGCTGGCTGAAATGTTTTGAGCGGCAGGGGGAGTCATTGTTCCATTCCCGGTTCCGGAGGAGCAATCAGACGTCCCTATTGTAAACCTTCCCATGATTGGAAGGTCAAGTGCCGCAGCAATTGTCGGCAGTGGCCGGTTGCGTGAGCTGCTGGGATGTCGTGCGTTTCGTCAGGCGAAACAGGCGGCGGGGATGCACTGGCTGACGCGGCGTGCTTGAAATTCAGAAGAACAGACTCACAGTGGATGCGTGTCCCGGCTCCGTGAGCCGGGACCGTGAGCCGGGACCGTGAAGCAGATGCGATTGAATGCACTGGCATCCGCCACGTCCGCCGAGGAATCACGTCTCAGGAACTCAGTGCGGAACGGGTCAGGCGCAGCTGGCTGCGAACCTGCACATGAATTCGCTTCAATGCATCTGCATCGGACAGAATCATCCGTCGGGCTTCGCGCGGAACGGCCGAGGTGCCTTCCCGCTGAATCAGTTCCTGAATGGCTTTGACATCTTCCCGGGGGGCAGGAACATGGGATTCGGTGGCCTGCAGAATATTGCGATGCAGGGCATGAAATGCCGGGTCGATCAGCACGGTGTCGAACAGCTTTTCGCGATCCAGAGTGTCGTGCGAGCGCATTCTGCGGGCCAGTGCCTGCTTCTGCAGATGCAGTATCTGCGGCGTGGTGATCTCTTCCGGAATCAGCAGCAACCCCTGTTCGGCCAGACGCTGCCCGAGCCGTACGCTTCCCAGTGTCATGGCCATGGGAACGGCCAGAATCAACCCGGTGACTACCGGCAGAAACCAGGCCAGCAGGTACGGTGAAAAGTAACCGATAAACAGTGTGGTCAGGATGCCTGCCAGCATGTGCGGGCCATAAACAATCAGCGCTTCTCCCAGCCCGATGTCTCCTTCTCCCCGATTCTGGGCATTCCAGACCACTTTCTGTCCCATCAGGGTCGTGAGCACGAACCGGGTGTGAAAGATCATCATGATCGGGGCGACGAGAATGGAGATCAGCGTTTCCAGCACCGCACTGCCGACGACGTTGTCCCAGCCGCCGAATTCGCGCAGCCGGACCGGCTGTTTGGTCAATGCGATCAGGCTGAACATCTTGGGCAGCAGCAGCAGGGCCATGGTGATGCCAAAGACCACGCTGGCACCGGCAATCCACGAAGGGCTTTCGGGAACCTGTGAGCCGTCGAGCCACATGGCCAGGGCGCTGAGCACCATGAATGCCAGCCAGAGCGGAGCCGAGACATAGGCCATGGCCCCCATTGTCAGATGCAGGCGGCTGATGGGGCGGAAGCCTTCGCTGAAGATCAGGCGAATGTGCTGCATGTTTCCCTGGCACCAGCGCTGGTCCCGTTTGGCGAAATCCAGCAGCGTGGTCGGGCATTCTTCATAGCTGCCTCCCAGGTCATGCGCGAGCTGAACTTTCCAGCCTGCGCGGGCCATGAGTGCCGCTTCGACAAAGTCATGACTCAGAATTTCGCCTCCCAGAGGAGCTTTGCCAGGCAGAATCGGCAGCCCGCAATGCTGGATGAACGGCTCAATGCGGATAATGGCATTGTGTCCCCAGTAGTTGCTGTCGAACTGGGCCCAGCTGCAGAATCCCTGAATCAGGATGTCGCTGTACAGCCGGGAAGCAAATTGCTGCAGCCGGGCGAACAGGGACATGCGGTTGACCGGCGTCGGGGGAACCTGCAGGATTCCCAGCCGGGGATCGGCATCCATCCGGTGGACCATTTCCACCAGGGTGGCTCCTTCCATCACGCTGTCGGCATCCAGCACGATCATATATTCATACTGTGAGCCCCATCGGCAGCAGAAATCGGCAATGTTGCCCGCCTTGCGGCTGAGATTGCGGGGCCGCCGGCGATAAAACACGCGCGGCTGCGGACCATGCTCGGCGACCAGACGCGACCAGGCCCGTTCTTCTTCCAGCCAGATGTCTGGATCGGTCGTATCACTGAGCACAAAGAAGTCGAAGTGACGGGCTTCGCCGGTCGCAATCAGCGACTGCAGCATGGCCTGCACTCCGGCGAAAACATCGATTGGAGATTCATTATAGATCGGCATCAGCACCGCGGTTTGAGACAGCGGCACGGCAGGATCGCGCGGGGCGGGCGGGGCATCATGCTGATCATCCGGACGCCGGCCGCTCAGAACCAGCATCAGTCCCCAGGTGGCCGTCCAGAAGGAAAAGGCGATCCAGGAGAACAGCACCGTGAACAGCGGCAGCAGCAGATATTCTGCCGGGTTCATGCCGTTGACGGACAGGACATTGATAAACAGCCCCAGCACTCCGCAGGTGCTGAGCAGCGTCAGAATCAACAGCATCCATCGCGTCACGCGATAGGCTGGCGTGCCTGCCGTCTGCATGGTATTCGACGAGAAGTTAATCATGACTTGTGTTCTGTCAGTCTGAAAAAGTTCAGAGGAGGATAAAAACCGCCTGATCACATCAGGCATCGGGAGGAGGATTCCTCATCATCGGGAGCTGGCCTGCCTGGGGGCACCGAACCAACTGTTCAGGTTTCTCCTCAAGTCAGGCCTGCTGGGGAATCACTTCCGTTCTCAGTTCAAATTCTCAGTTGCGATGCGGCTTTCGAGCAGAGTTGCAAATGAGGTGCCACTGAAAATCGCGTGCAGCACAGAGCATTCGAGACCCGGGGCGAAAGAACAAAGTGCAAACAGGTTGCAGAGCCGATGGCTCTGGTGTGGCCCGCGTCGTGCCCGTGTTTCCGGATGAAACATTGCCTCGGGGATGTTGCTCCCCGAATGTTGTTCACCGTGTGGTGGAACATGGCCCCTGCGGGAGTGCCCTTTGAACCTTTTTAAGAGCCGCGAACACAACCTCGTCAGACCCTGAAAAATTCCTTTCCGCGAGCGGATCGTGGAAGGTTTTGTCAGAGAGACTAATTCGCCTTCACCTGTCGCCGGAACCAGGCCGAAATTTCGGCAAAGGCTTCGGACCAGTAGCTGCCGCGAAGCACGCACCACAGCCGGGTGCTGGGCTGCGGACGCATTTCGCGAAGATCACACCGGGGAATAATCGGCGCGACAGAGCGTTCCAGCACCTGCAGCAGGCGAGCCGGTGGACGATCGCGGTGCCGGATGGCATCAGGGAATTCGAGCAGCAGCCGTGCCATGCGCGGCACGATGGAATTGCTGGTCGTGGACTGGGCATGGCTGGTCGAAGAGGCCATGCAGGCGATCGTGGCTTCGACTTCTTCCATGACGATATGAATGGCGGCCGCGCACAGTTCGCGTTCGCTCAGTTCTCCATTGTCGGGCATGGCCAGGGCTTCCGCCTGTTCCACAATGCGACGGCTTTCATCGGCGATGATATCAGGGTCGAGCAGTCCCCAGTCGCGCAGATATTCGGCGACCAGATAACGAGCCAGGTCTTTGCCTGCCCCGGAGGTTGTTCGAGGGATTTCACGAGTCGGAGCTTTTTTGACAATGACGGCATCAATCATTGGACCGCCTCCTGTTTGCCGGCCGCTTTGATTTTCCACGGCGGCAGAAAAACTGCCGGTGGGTTGAGGGGACACAGACACGCCCATGTTTCAGTCAGTTCTTTTTCTTCATCCTGCAGTCGGACGCTGAGTTCCACGGGACCTTCTCCTGTGGGATTCAGACCTGTCCGGACAGTCCAGCAGCCTGGGGTTGTTTGTTGGCACTCTGTGGAAAGGACTTCGGCCCGCACGGCCTGAGCCTGGATAGTCAGAGTGTGTCCCTGAGGATGTGCAGCAAGTTTCGGACCATCAAAATCGACCTCGACCAGCAATGTCCCGTCCGGTTGACGGGCGACGCGGTGGGCGATTCCTTTTCCCAAGTCGTGATCCGGGCGATCTCCTGAAAAGAAAGAGACGCGGTAGCTCAATTCGAAAGGGCGGCCGGGCACCACGGGACTGTCAGGAACCCACCAGGCGGCGATGTTGTCGATTCCCTCATGGGGAGCCGGCAGTTCCAGCAGTTCGATGGCACCGGAGCCCCAGTCGGACTGCGGTTGAATCCAGACACCTGGCCGGGCATGGTACCGGGCCTCGTCGTCGAGATAATGATTCGGATTGGTGTCTCTTTGAAGTAAACCAAATCCGCGCAGTCCCTGTGATTTCAATTGAACAAGCGATGGATAATTCTGTTGACTCAGTGTGCGCCATTGCCAGCGCCCGGCGGCATCCTGAATCTGCAGGCCGTCTGCATCGTGAACTTCCGGCCGATGGTCTCCCTGGGGGGCGGCAACCGAATCTCCCCATTGCCACATGCTGCTCAACGGAGCGATGCCGATCTTGCGGGGCGTCTGGCGAAAATACAAAACCGCATGGATCTCGATATCAGAACTTACAATGCCCGGCTGCAGCGTGAACTCATAAGCGCCGGCCACGCTGTGGCTGTCCAGAAGCGCCAGCACATGCATCGATTCGGAGTCCGGACGGGGAGTGATCAACCAGTACTGACGGAAGACCGGAAATTCTTCCGGGGTATCGAGTCCGCAGTCAAGCGCCAGTCCCCGGGCAGAAGTCCCCAGTTCGGTCTGCGGTCCGCAGGCGCGGAAATAACTGGCCCCGACAAAGCTGAAGATCTCACGGAAACGGGATTCGCCCGGGAACCGTCCCTGAACGCGGAAGCCTGCGAATCCCAGATCGCCTGGGACATGCCAGCTTGCGGCTTCGCGCAGGTAATGAAAGTCACTTTTGGAAAACGGCACCTGTCGAGACCGGTTCTGCTCGAGCAGATTGATGACGACGTGGTCGTTGTGAACATGGCCGCGGTGATAAAAGCCGACCCGGAAGGGAAGTGCGGAATCGTGCCAGAGTTCTTTCCCGTCGATGAAACCGATCAGCCGAAACTGATCATAGGTCAGCAGCCGCAGGGCCGCAGGCACCGGCGGCTGCGGCCGGCAGGGTTCACCGGCCAGGCGTTCGGCGCAGGCGCACAGGTCAGCAAAGCTGGTCACGGTGTGCGTCACGTCGGCATCCAGAGCATCCAGCGATTCGGATGCGTTGCATGTTCCCGGGGCCCCAGGCGCACCAGGAATGATCTGGCAGGCCATGCCAAGAACGAACACCAGCCACGCCAGACGCTGCCGGCAAAGGCCATGTTCAGGGGCGAACGAAAGTGAATTTTGATCCACAGTCAATGGCCGCTGCCGCACGATCCCCGAGGGCAGTCCAGACACTGAGCGCAGAAAACACGAACTGTGCATAGAAGGCGAATCAAAAGCTCTAAACGCATCAACGACCGAGTATCCATTGCCCCTTTACCGGCTGGTCAGGGAACGTCTTGACACGATGGCAGCTTTCATGCCATAAGAGAGGTCCAATGCGGAGCCGCATCAAGGAACAGATCGCTCGTGCGCTCACGCAATACGCCTAGAGTACACCGGCAGAAACTGCCGTCAAGGATGAGTTCTCTCTGCGCGCAGGGAATGTTGCCAAATCCCCGCAATTCTTAATGCGGTCTTTATTGAAAGCCGGAATGTCTCGCCCTGGTTGCCGGCTTCACCGCCCTGCCCCTTCCGGGGAGTGACGCGCTCGCGAACATCATGCAGGCACATCAGTTGTGTGAGGCAGAACCATTTGACGGCGGTACCGCCTGAAAGCGGTATCCTCCGGTTCCCAGCACCACGGCGAGTTCTTCCTTCAATTCCGATCGGGCAGACACCTGAAGCTGGGTCGAGAGAATGGCCCGCAGCCGCCGGGCCGACTGGCCATCGGCCTCCCCGTCCTGCAGCACGTCGGCATGCGAGGAGACTGTGTCGACCACAACCACGACCGGCGTTTTTCCCGGGTGCCGGTTCAGAATTTCCCGGAGCCGTTTCATGTCGTCCTCCGAGTGATATCCGTTTCTCAAAAACAGCGCAACCTGTTTGGTGAACTCTTTTTCCGCATCGGCAATGGTCAGCAGCTTGTTGACGATGATGTTCGGTTCACGGCCGTGGGCATCGATGCGGCCTTTGATCAGCATAATGGCGTCGGCACACACTTTTTCGCCTTCAACGGCGAACTGATCGGGCCACATGATGCAGCGCACCACTCCGCTGGAGTCTTCCAGGTCGAAGTTCACATATTTGCTGTGACCGTTGCGAGAGGGGTTTTTCGTGGTGGCTTTTTTGATCGAGGAAATCATGCCGCCGATCAGCACTTCTTTTCCATCCCCCAGGTCACGCAGGTTTTTCACGCTGTGCTGGGTAAAAGACTCGATCTGATCGGCAAACTCGGTGAGAGGGTGCGACGTCAGGTAAAAGCCGAAGACTTCTTTCTCATAGGCAAGCTGCTGACTCTGGGGCCAGATTTCGGCCGGGGGAATCAAAACGGCTGTTGCATCAGAATTTCCGGAGCTGTCCGGTTCCGGGTCGCCGAAAAGTGATCGCTGACCGCGCGCTTTGTCGCGCTGTCGCGCAGCGGCGCTCTGAACCGCCCGGTCAATCACCAGCATGTGCTGGGCGCGATGCGGCCCGAAGGAATCCAGAGCGCCGGCCTTGACCAGCGATTCGACGACTCCCTTGGTGAGCATCCGGGGATCGACCCGTTCGCACAGATCAAAGATGTCCTGGAACGGACCATTGGCCTGCCGTTCATCGACGATGGCCTGCATGGCTGTCAGGCCGACTCCTTTGATGGCCCCCAGCCCGAACGAAATTTTGCGGATCGGCTTTGCGGATTCGGTTTCCGGCGGGCTGGCTGGTGGCGCTGCGGCTTTGCTGCTTTTGCGGCCATTGGCTGCCGGAGCCGGAGCGGGCACCGGCGGAACTTCGACAATGACTCCGAATTCGACATCGCTGCGGTTCACGTCCGGCGGCAGAATTTCGATGCCCATGCGGCGCGCATCATCGGTATGTTCGAAAATGCGGTCGCTCGATTCCATGCCGCAGGAAAGCAGCGCGGCCATGAACTCTTCGGGATAATGGGCCTTCAGATAGGCCGTCTGGTAAGCGATTGCGCCATAGGCGGTGCTGTGTGATTTGTTGAACCCGTATCCGGCGAACTTTTCGATCAGATCCCAGATCCCCTGGGCCTGCTCGGCCGGCATCCCCTGCTCCTGGGCTCCGACAATGAACTGATCATGGTAGCCGGCCATGATGTCCTGTTTTTTCTTCGAAATGGCCTTGATGCACTTGTAAGAGCTGGCCAGTTCGATTCCGCCCAGGCGATTGAGGATGCGCATCACCTGTTCCTGATACACCATCACGCCATAGGTTTCCGCCAGAACGCCATCGACGATCGGGTGCACGGTCGGCACCGGCTCGCGGTTGTGCTTGACGTTCACGTAAGTCATCACCATCCCGCCTTCGAGTGGCCCCGGGCGATACAGGGCCGAGGTGGCAATGATGTCGGCGAATTTGTCGGGGCGCATCTTGGTCAGCAGATCGCGCATCCCGCCGGATTCCAGCTGGAAGATCCCTTTCGTTTCTCCACGCTGCAGCAGGGCAAAGGTTTCCTGGTCATCCAGCGGCAGGTCTTTGGGAACAATCGAGACGCCGCGATGCTTTTTGACGTTGTTCACGGCCTTGTCGAGAATGGACAGGTTCCGCAGACCCAGAAAGTCCATCTTCAGCAGACCGGCCTTTTCCACTTCGGTCCACTGCGTGAGAACGTCTTCTTTTCCGGTAATGCGCTGCAGCGGAATGTATTCATCCAGCGGACGGTCGGCGATCACCACACCGGCGGCATGCGTGCCGGCCGACTTCGCCAGTCCTTCCAGCGCCATCGCAAAGGTGATCAGCTCTTTCACCTGCGGGTCAGAGTCGTACTGCTCTTTCAGCTCGGCGCTCTCCTTCAGCGCGTCCTTGAGCTTGATGTTCAGGGTTTCGGGCACCATTTTGGCAATTTCGTCCGCCCGTTTGAGCGGAATGGACAGCGCCCGGGCGACGTCCCGGATGGCGGCCTTGGCCTTGAGCGTGCCGAATGTGCCGATCTGGGCGACGTTCGCGTGCCCATATTTTTCCTTGACGTAATTGATGACCAGTTCCCGCCGGTCCCGGCAGAAATCCATGTCGATATCAGGCGCTTCCGAACGGCTGGGATCGAGAAACCGCTCAAACAGCAGGTCATATTCGATCGGGCAGATGTCTGAAATCCCGAGCACATATGAGCAGATGGCCCCGCAGGCCGAACCGCGCGCGGTGCAGGGAATTCCCTGCGCCCGGGCAAACCGGGCGAAGTCCCAGACAATGAGGAAGTAACTGGCAAACCCCATGCGCTCGATCACGCCGAGCTCGAATTCGAGCCGGTCGACGAATTTCTGTTCGGGGTCTTCGCCATAGCGCCATTTCAGGCCTTCATAGGCGACCTCCCGCAGGTACTGCACATCGGTCTTGGATTCCGGCGGAATGAACACCGGAAAATGCCGGGTCTTCAGATCGAGCTGAATGTCACAGCGATCGGCAATTTCCTGTGAGCGGGCCACGGCCTCGGCCATTTTCGGAAAGGCCGCATACATCTGCTCGGGAGAGCGCAGGAACAGCTGATCGGTCGAAATCCGCATCCGCTTTTCATCACTGCGGAAGGTCTTCGTGTTCACGCACAGCAGCACGTCGTGCATTTCGGCATCGGACTGGCACAGATAATGGGCGTCGTTCGTGGCGACCAGTGGCAGGCCGACCTTGCTGGCCAGATCGATTGTGGCTTCCGCGCACGACTGCTGAATTTCAACGCCGCCGTCCTGGATTTCGAGATAGAACCGGTCCCCGAACAGTTTGACATACCAGTCGACCAGCTGGCGGGCTTTGTCCCCTTCTTCGGCCAGCAGCAGACGGGAGAGTTCGCTCGACGCACACCCGGACAGGCAGATGATGCCTTCGTGATGCTGCTGCAGCAGTTCCTTGTCGATGCGCGGCTTGTAATAGAAGCCTTCGAGATAGGCCTTGGAGGAGAGTTTGACCAGATTCTGGAATCCCGTGCGGTTCATCGCCAGCAGGGTGAGGTGAAAGGCGGCCTCCTTGAGCCGGCTGGCGCTGCGATCGGTGCGGTGCCCGGGCGCCATATAGGCCTCGTATCCCAGAATCGGGTTCACCCCTTCCGCTCTGCAGGTCTGGTAAAACTCCAGCGTGCCATACAGATTGCCGTGATCGGTAATGGCACAGGCATTCATCCCCAGATTCTTGACCTGCCTGATCAGTTCCGGCACCTTATTGGCACCGTCCAGCAGGGAATAATGGGTGTGGCAATGCAGATGCGCAAAAGGGCCGGTGCTCATGGCTCTCCGTAGCAATCGAGACAATCAGGAAGGGACAGGCGGAAAGCTGCCAGTCTACCCCGATCCGCGGTGCGGAGCCAGCATGGCCTGAAGAAGACGTCACCGCGTCAGAGCGGGAACCGGTGACTCGGGCTGCAGCCTGCGCCGCTTGCGTGTTGACTGCTGAAACGTCGCTGGCCGCAGGGCGGAAGGGGGCTCTGGCGGGAGTCAAACGCCCCATTCCGGCAAAATTCAGCGGCAAAATTCAGCGGCGGAATTCAACAGCAAAATTCCACGATGCGGCAAAAGCGATTTCAGGGAATGAGACTCGCTGACAAAAATACACACCGCAGGGGAAACAGGCCCCCTGGTCTGGACGATCTGAGATACAATTCGACAGAAATGCCGACGCACCGGTCCTTCAGGAGTCAAGCGATGAGTACTGCCGCGAACTGGCCTGATGCGGAGACTCTGATTCCCGAGGTGCTGGCAAAATTCCCCCAGACCCGGGAAGTTCTGGACCGTTATGGTCTGCGGGGCTGTGGCGGTCCGCTGGGGCCGGAAGAACCACTGGGATTTTTTGCCCGGGCCCATGAAGTTCCGCTGGAAAAGCTGCTGGCCGAAATCCGGGAATGCCTGACGATTCCGCCGGCGCCGCCCCGACCGACCGGGGGGCTGAACGTTCTTGACAATGCCTGGCCGCAACCTTCTGACACGATTTACCGCCCGTTTTTCAAAGCCGGTATCGTGATTGTGCTGACACTCGGCGCGGTCTGGGGAGCCTGGCTCCTGCTGCGGATCGCCATCACAGGCCGGTTCTCGGCAGCCAGTCTGCACGATATCAACGCGCATGGACATGCCCAGATTTTTGGATGGGTTGGCCTGTTTGTGATGGGCTTTGCCTATCAGGCATTTCCCCGCTTCAAACATGCGACACTGGCCTGGCCGAATCTGGCGTTCGGCACGCTGTGGATGATGATTGCCGGGCTGGTGGTGCGGTCAGTGGCGCAGCCGGCGGCGGTCTTTTTTCCCTGGGCGGCCTGGCCGGCCATCGGGGCTTCAGTGCTGGAAATTCTGGCCATCGGGTGTTTCGTCGCCATCATTCTGAAAACCTGGCAACAGAGCCGGGAACCGCTGGCCTTCTATGACGGATACATTCTCTGCGCGCTGTTCTGGTTTTTTGTGCAGGCGGTGTGCGAAAGCATCTATCTGGCTGCCACTCTGGCCAGCGCAGGCAAAGAACTGATTACACTGGTCGGCACCTGGCAGCCGGCCTTGCGCGATCTCCAGATTCATGGCTTCGCGCTGCTGATGATTCTGGGAGTCAGCCAGCGCATCTTTCATCACTTTTATGGATTGCCCAGACCGAACCCGACGCTCAGTCGGGTGATTCTGGTCATCCTCAATCTGGCGATCGTCGGGGAAGTCGCCGGTTCCATCCTCATGCAGACCGCCGGCCCGGCGTGGAGCAAAGTCTGGTATGGTTCGGTTCTGGCGCTGGTCGTGTCGACAATTGTCCTGGTGTCGAACTGGCACATTTTCTCACGCACCGCAGAACCGGATCGCAGCCTGAAATTTCTGCGTGCGGCCTATCTCTGGCTGTTTCTCTCGATGGCCATGCTTGTGGCGGTTCCGCTGTATCAGTTCCAGATCCTCCCGGCGCTGGCTCCCGCCAGCGGTGCGGCCCAGATCGGCTTTTCCCATGCTTATCATGGCGCGATTCGACATGCCATTACTGCCGGATTCATCAGCCTGATGATCATGGGCGTGTCGTCGAAAGTGGTGCCGACATTGAATGGCGTTGCCTCTCAGGCGCTGACTCCCCTGTGGGGGCCATTCATTCTGGTCAACCTGGGATGCAGCCTGCGGGTGCTGGGGCAGACGGCGACAGACTTCAATTCCAGTGCATTTACCATTGCAGGCGTCAGTGGATTGCTGGAAGTGGCAGGCCTGGCTCTGTGGGGAGGCCACCTGTGGCAGGTCATGGCCGGCCGGGCGCGGCGAATCACCCCTCTGAATGGTCGTGGACAGACGGCCCGACTGGGAGCGGAGGAAGCCATTGGCCCTCAGCACATTGTCGGCACAGTGCTCGACCTGCACCCGCAGCTTCTGGATGTCTTTGTCCGGTTCGGATTCACCACACTGACCAATCCCCAGTTCCGGCAGACCATTGCCCGCGTGGTCACGATCCAGAAAGCCTGTCAGCGAATGGGAATCGAAACTGCAGTTTTTCTGGACGCCCTCAATCGTGAACGGATGAAAGAGAAGCCCTTGCTGAAAATTTCGACAGAGGAGCCGCGCTGAGGAGTCTCACTGACGCGCCGGGGTCTGACATTCTGGCAACCACTGTCGCGCGGGAAGCCGAGGCTCCTGCCGTAGCGGATGTTGATGCTGTCGTGCCGTGCAGCGGGCCGAAAATATCTGGTCGGCTCAGTAAACGTCCCGGCTTAGTAAACGTCCCGGCAGTATCGTTTCTCCTTTTTCATCTTCTCCAGCCAGGCTGTCGCCGGTTCTTCTCCTCCCAGCCGTTCCGCAAGAATGGCATGCAGAGCGCGGTCGACATCCACGGCCATGCGTCTGGCATCACCGCAGACATAGACATGCGCCCCGTTCTGCAGCCAGCGGAACAGCTCATCGGCGGCCTGGTGCATGCGGTGCTGCACATAGATCTTTTCCTCAGAATCCCGACTGAATGCCGTGTCGAGCCGACTCAGATTCCCGCCCGACAGGTACTCCTGAAGTTCTTCCTGATACAGAAAATCTGTGGCGGATTTCTGATCTCCAAAGAAGAGCCAGTTGGGGCCGCTCGCCTGGGTGGCCAGTCGCTCCTGCAGAAAGGCCCGGAAGGGGGCGATCCCTGTGCCGGGGCCGATCATGATCATTCCCGCCTGGAAATCCTGCGGCACCGTGAACCCGTGCGATTTCTGCACGAAGACTCGCACGGTCTCTCCGGTGCGCAGCCGGTCGGCGAACATGGTCGAGGCGACCCCTTTGCGGATTCGATTGCGAAAGGTCCAGGCGACCCGACCAACCGTCAGATGGACCTGATGGGGGACGGCCTTCATGGAACTGCTGATCGAATACAGCCGCGGCTGCAGGGACGAGAGTGTGGATACCAGCTCCGCAGCCGAAATCTGAGCCGAAGATGCCTGTTCGAGCAGGTCCAGCACATCCCAGCCGTTCATCAGGCTGTCGTCTTTCTGCAGACGTTCGAGCAGGTCACGTTCTTCCGTGTTCGAGCAGCGGTTCTTCACCAGTTCGAGAAGCTCCTCGGTGATCTCGGTCAGGCAGCAATGTTCTGTCAGGGCCTGCCGGGTGGACAGGCTCTGTCCGGCGGAGGCTTCCACCGGTTCGTGTTCATCAAGATGCAGAACCTTCAGAAGACTGTCGACCAGTTCCTGACAGTTGGTCGGCCAGACTCCCAGCGAATCACCGACGTCATAACTCAGGCCGCTGCCGGTCAAATCGATTTCGACATGCGAGGTCTGTTTGGAAGACCCACTGCCGTTCAGATTGCGAACCGTCAGGATGCGGGCGGGAAATGGATTTCTCCGGGACCATTCTTCCTTTTTCGAGCCCGAGGCCGTCTGGGGAGACCCGGAGTCAGATGCAGAACCAGGCACCACACCAGATGTCGGGTTGCTGGCCGGCGCGGTCCCGGCATCGCTCAGCAGTTCTTTCAGTTTTTTTGCGGTCTCCTTGCCTCCGGGCGAGCAGAGTTTCAGGCAGGTTTCTTCCCCATTGGCCAGGGCCTCGGCGTAGGTCTGGCACACATACCCGCAGGCTCCACAGTCGAGCTGGGCCATGGCGGCCATGAGTTGCCGCTTCAACGGTTTTCCCGCAGCCAGTGTCAGACGTTCTTCCAGAGGAATGCTGCCGTCATGCCAGGGAAAATCTTCCTCCGTCTCCTGCTGTCTGTCGGAACCGGAATTCGGTGCAGAAGCGTTTTCGGCACCGGTTTCCGGCAGGCTGCCTGCCGCACTGCCTGGTGCACTGGCTGCCTGCATGCCCAGCCAGCCGGCCAGAAAGCCATTCAGCCATTCGCGCTGTTCTTCGTTGAACGGCGCGGTCTCCGGGATGATGGAAACAGGGGCGGTCATGGTTTCACCTTTGAGATTTCGGTCCAGGAGTCACGAATGCCTGGGATGCCTGATCGGGAAATGCGTGATGTGGGAACGTCCGATGATGGTGTCTGAGTCTGACTGAGTGCAGGGGACATCACCGGTTTTCCCCTGAGGTTGCTTGCGTTCCGAATAGGCCGCGTGCCGCCACGCGGCAGGCGACGTTTCAACAGTCATCAGTCAATATGCAACAGGCAACAGGCATGCTGCGCGGGTCCAGGCGAGAGCCACCTGCTCTTAGCTCACCAGTTCCGGAGTCTGCAGGGCGGCCTGTCGCAACGTGGCAATTTCGTGGCGACGTGAAAACTCGCTGAACGATTCCCCGGTCTGCCGTCGGCACAGGTAGAACTCGAGGAGCCGCTCAACGAGCGAAGGAATTTCCTGGCTGGTGACCGCAGGCAGCAACTGTCGGGCGATGCCCTGCTGATCGGCATAGCCGCCGCCGATAACGACTTCATAGCCTTCGACCATGTCGTCTCCCTGTTCCACTTTCGTTCCCCGCAACCCGATGTCGCCGATGTAATGCTGGGCGCAGCTGTGATGGCAGCCGGTGAAATGAATGTTGATCGGAACATCGAGTTCCATCCGTTCATCCAGAAAACGGGCCAGGTAATCGGCGTCACTCTTGGTGTCGCTGGCAGCAAAACGGCACCCGGCATTGCCGGTGCAGGCAATCAGACCAGCCCGAACAGAACTGGCCTGCCAGTCGAGTCCCATGTCTTCAATTTCATTCTGCACAGTCGGCAGATCTTCATTGGCGATGTCCGGAATCAGCATGTTCTGCCAGACGGTGAGCCGCAGCTGGCCCGAGCCGAACCGGTCGGCCAGGCGGGCAATCCGGCGGGCCTGCCCGGCCGTCAGTCTGCCGACCGGGAGCACCAGACCGATGTAGCTGCGGCCAGTCTGTTTCTGGGAATGGACACCGACATGCGCCCAGCGGTTCGGAGACGGACATTCCAGCAGGGCCAGATTTCCGGCACGTTTCAGAGAGCGTCCCAGCCGTGTTTCGACTTCGGCGAGAAAGCGGTCGAAGCCCCATTTATCGAGCAGGTATTTGAGCCGGGCCTGATTGCGATCGGTCCGGTCTCCATGCTCCATGAACACCCGCAGAATGGCATCGGCCACAGGCAGGCATTCCTCGGGCTCAATCAGCACTCCGGTGCTTCGGGCGAAGTCGTGATGCCCGGTAATGCCGCCAAGCGACAGGCGGAAATAAATTCCAGCCGGCAGATCTTTCCGCGATTCATGAGGTTCCACGCTGACGGCCTGAAAACCGATGTCATTGGTGTCCTCCAGTGTGGCAATGCGGCCTCCCCCTTCGAAGCTAATGTTGAACTTGCGGGGCAGTCCATAAAGCTCGCGCGTCTGAAGAATGTGGTGGTTCAGCTCCTTCGCCAGAAGATGGGTTTCAATCAGTTCGTCCGGGTCGATGCCGCTGGTGGCCGAAGCGGTAATGTTGCGGACATTGTCTGCGCCGGACCCACGCGGAACGATGCCCGCTTCCGAAAGTTCCTGCAGCAGGCCGGGGCCTTTTTCGGCGGGAATCATGCGGATCTGCAGATTGGCGCGGGTGGTGCAGTCCAGCCATCCCCCTCCATGTGATTCGCAGAGCCGGGCCAGGGTCTGCAGCTGACTGGAAGTCAGGATTCCGCCAGGGAATCGCAGGCGGCACATATAAGAGTCCTGTGCCGGAGCGACATAAAACAGGCCATGAAACTTCCACAGGAATGTGTCGGTCCCTTTCGGGAATTCCCCCTGCCGGGCTTTTTCCCGCATCTCGGTCCACAGATCCAGCGGCGGCTTGGCGCGTTTGGCTTTTTCTTCGCTGGAAAGCTTGCCACCGGCCGCCAGCACCTGATCCTGGGCGGCCATGTCGGGCGGAACCGGTCGGGCCGGAATGCCGGCCACTGCGCTCGCGCCCTGAGGACCGACCTGGACTGTCTGTCCGGGCAGCCCGGCCGTGCCGGATAATACCGGCAGTCCCTGAATTCTGCGGGCGACATCTGTTCCCAGTGCAAATCCCTGCAGGTAGCTCTGCTGTGACGGGGTAAAGCAGTTTCCGTTGACCATTGTGGATGCCGTTCTTCAGTTGAGACAGACCTGATTCTGCTGTCGAAATCAGGTTCTGTTCAGGCAGACCAGCCAGGCAGAGTCCGGGTGAGAGCGCGTTGCCGGTGCGAGGCGAATGGTCTTTCAAATGGATCAGTCGTCTTTCAGGTGATCAGGTTTCTTCGTTCTGGAATCCTTCTTTCTGAATGTCAGGTGAGGAGGCGGTTGTCAGGTCGGTTGCATAGGTCGGCTGGAGTGCCTGACTCCTGCAGGGGTCGCGTTCCGCCACGCGGCGGGCAATGTTTCATCAGGCAACAGGCGCGCTGTGCGGACCCAGGTCAGGGCCAGCGGCTCGGGCCATTTCCGTCGACGATTCCTGTTCCTGTGCAGGGGTAAAACGAATGGTCAAAGCCAGGGCCGATGTGACGGTGACAATGGCCCCCAGAATCAGCAGTGCGGTCGGCCAGTCGAGGGAGCTTTTGAAGAGAAAGCCTGCGGCCACGGCTCCGGCATTCCCTCCGGCTCCCACGATTCCGGCGACAGAGCCTGTGGCCTGCCGATTCAGGAACGGAACGACGGAATAGGTGGCACCTTCGCTCATCTTCACGAACAGGGCGAACACCAGCATCACCGGCAGCGCCGTGGCCAGAATGCTCATCTGGGAGAACAGCATGAGTGCCAGACCTTCGCAGAACAGGGCCGCAAACAGCCAGAGCACACGCCCTTTCAGGCCGATTTTTTCGTCGAAACAATCACTGAGATATCCTCCCAGCGTTCTGGCAAACAGGTTCATGCTGCCGAAGCAGGCGGCCGTCAGACCGGCCGTTTTCAGATCCATGGCGAAGTAATCCATGAAGTACAGCACGGCGATGTTGTGAATCGTCAGCTCGATACCGAAGCAGGTGCCATAGATCAGAAACAAAGCCCAGGCCCGATAGTCCGTGGCGGCATTCAGAAAGGTGGATGTCCCGGGGTGGGGGGCAGGGATTTTTCCGGCGGCCCGCAAGTCCTTAAGGTTTCCCTGCGGTGTGTCCTGTGTCAGACAGCAGTAGGCGATTCCGGTCAGCAGGCAGATGGCTCCGGCGCAGACCATGCAGGCCCGCCAGCTGACTCCGGCGCTGAGTCCGAATGTTCCCATAAAGACGCTTCCGAACAGAAACGGCATCACCAGCTGAGTCATGCCGCCCCCCAGGTTTCCCCAGCCGGCGGTCGTGGCGCTGGCCGTGCCGATCACGTTCGGAGCGAACATCAGGCTGGTATGGTATTGCGTGATCACAAAGCTCGCCCCGATGGCTCCAATGGCGATGCGGAACAGCAGCAGCGTTTCGAAATCCCGGGCGAATCCGACTCCCATGACCGGCAGGGAACCGAGCACCAGCAGCCAGGTGTAAGCCAGGCGCGGGCCGATGCGGTCACAGAGCCAGCCGACCAGCAGCCGGACAAAAACGGTGCCGGCGACAGAGCCAATAATAGTCCAGCCGACCTGTTCTTTCGTCAGGCCCATCTCTTCGCGAATGACCGCCATCAGCGGGGCGATTCCGAACCAGGCCAGAAAGCACAGAAAGAATGCAAACCAGGACAGGTGAAACGCCCGCATCTGCGGAGTCCGCAATGAGAACAGATCAATCTGTGTGGCTTTTCCGGAAGTGCCGGCAGTTGCAGAGGGTGTCAACATCGCTTCAACCTGAGAGCGGATAAGAGGACAAGCGTGATGAGTGGATGGCTTCTCTTCTCTCCGGTTCTTTCCCCGGACAGAAGAGAAATCTTCGTTACGGCTTCTCGGGCGAAGTGGTTTCGGCCGAATCCGGTTGCGGCGGCTTTACGACATGAATCTGACTGGCCGATTCGATCTCGATGCGGGGCATCTCTTCCACAAGAATCACTTTTCCACGGGCCTGAATGATCTTGTCGCGAAAGTGTTCGGCGGGCCGGTCGATGCCGGCAGTTTTCAGTTGCTGTGCGCCGGGCCGGGTAATGATGACGGCGAAGTTCTTGGGGTTGTGGAAGTCTGTTTCCGAATCCAGATAAATGATTCCCTTCTTTTCGAGCCGATCTTTCACCGCCTGCACCCGAAACTGCACGGTGATGATTTCGCCGACCTTTTCCCGGGCTTCGACAGCAGTGCAGGGCCGACTGTCGGCCGAGGCTGGTTCCTCTGCCAGGCATAGGACACCGCACCCGAAAAGAACGGCACAGAAAGTCAGAAGTCGAGTCATGGGAATCACCGGTTTCTGCTGGAGCGGTCAATGGATTTTTACAAGGCCCACATCGACATCGCGGGAACAGACACAGTCGGAACAGATGCTGTCGGAACAGATGCTGTCGGAACAGACACAATCAGGGTCAACGGGTCAGAATTCGCCGTTGACTTCGCCTCCGGCACGTGTGTTGATGGCCTGCAGGATCTTCCGGTCGAGATTTTCACTGATGAAACGGGCGCTGCCGTCGGCCAGAGCAAACTGTGCTCCTCCGGAATGCTGACTGCCATAAGCACAAAGCCGAAGTGTTTCTTCAGGCGAATCTCCGGGGGAGGCGATCCCGGCCGGCATACGGTAGTTGATCGGGGAAAAGCCGCTCAGGGTGATGTCGGTGAGTCCCAGCTGCCCGCCGGAAGAGGCCCAGAAGCCCCAGCCTCCCATCGGATTGCCGACCAGGCCCTGGGAGTAGTACTGATCGTAAATCGGGTCGGCATGATTGCGCTCACCCAGCAGCACCGTGTTGGACAGGCCGTCGGTGACATCCCGGAAGCGAACCAGCCGGTGCTGTGCCGTCGGGGGCGTGCTGATGACGGGGCCTGAGCCGACAAAAATTCCATCACCGCTCGTCGCTGACGGAGGATGAGACTGCGTTCCCCCATTCCCGCAATAGCTGGTCAGGGCATATTGCTTCCCGCTGGATTTGACGAACGGATTGTCAGAAATCGTGGCGGAAGGGCACACCAGGATCGGCAGAACCTGCGCGGTGTTTCCATTCGATTCATTGCCCAGCGGATCGGCGAAATCCCAGTGATTGTACAGCGGGGCCTGATCGAAATAGGGCAGCAGCTGCACATACATGGACCACCCGCGCACCCGTGGACTGGAAGGGAAGGACATGCGGATCTGTCCGGGAGGGAAGCAGGTGTGCGAGCTTTCATAGTTGTGAATGGCCAGTGCAATCTGCTTGAGCTGGTTCTTGCACTGGGCACGCCGTGCTGCTTCCCGTGCCTGCTGCACGGCCGGCAGCAGCAGGGCAATCAGAATGGCGATGATGGCGATCACGACCAGCAGTTCAATCAGGGTGAAGCCTTGAGGGGATGAGGTGCGGGGCATCATTGGATTCCTGGTGAAAGGAACAGGGAATTCAAAACAGGGCTTCAGTACCGGGAACCGGCGGACTGGGCAGTCATCCGGACAGCGCAGGCCTTGTAGGCAGGCTGACGGGAATAAGGATCAAACACGCTGTCGGTGAGCTGATTGGTTTCAACATAGTGCATCGGCAGGAAAATATGCCCTTCCGGGACGCTGTTTGTCACAAACGCTTTTGCCACAAGTTGACCCCGCTGACTTTCAATGCGTACAGACTGTTCGGGCACAATGCATAAATGTCGGGCATCACGCGGGTTGATTTCCACATAGATTTTCTGTGGATACAGCTTGCGCAGGATGGCACTTTTCGAGGTTCGGGTCTGGGTGTGCCACTGGCTGGCCGTTCCCCGGCCTGTCAGCAGCGTGAAAGGATACTTCGCCGACGGAGGCTCTGGCACAGGCCGTGGTTCTTCGAACAGGAACCTGGCCCGGCCGTTGGCATGGTAGAACCGGCCGTCGCTGAACAGGCGGCGCTCCTGACATTCATCCGGAGCCAGTGCTGGATAAGGCCATTGAATTCCCCCGGCCTCGTCAATGTGCCGGTAATCGTGGATGCCCGAGAAATCGCACGGCTGTTCAGCCGAAAGCTGCTTCAGAATCTGAAAGACTTCTTCGGGCGAAGTCCACTTTCGAAAGAGATGACCGCAGCCCCAGGTTTCGGCAATTGCCCGGAAGATCTGAAAATCGGAAAGAGCCTGCCCGGGCGCGCGACGGACTTTTTTGATCAGTCCGATCCGCCGTTCCGAATTGATGAATGTCCCTTCTTTTTCTCCCCAGGCCGCCGCGGGAAGATACAGGTCGGCGCGCTGCGCGGTTTCGGTCGTGTGATACATGTCCTGAACCACCAGAAAATCCAGCCGGCTCAAAACATCGTCGAGATGATTGCGATTGATCCACGAATGGGCCGGATTCGTTGCGATGACCCAGAGTGCTCTGATCGAGCCTTTCAGAATTCCTTCGATGATTTCGGAATAGGCCCAGCTGTCGATGCTGGGAATCCGGGCTTCATCCAGCTGCAGGAGTTCCGCGACACGGCGGCGATGGGCAGGATTTTTGAAGTCCCGACCGGCAAACAGGCCGGTCGTGTTGCTGAACAGGCGCGACCCCATGGCATTGCACTGGCCGGTGATCGAGTTGGCCCCGGTGCCGGGACGGCCAATGTTTCCCGTGAGGAGATGGAAATTGATAATGGCCTGGGCGGTTCGTGTTCCCTGGTGGCTCTGATTCACCCCCATGGTCCACCAGCTCGAAACAGCCGAACGGGCACGAATACGCAGGGCGGTTTCACGAATCAGACCGGGATCGAGTCCGGTTTCCCGGGCGACCCGCTCGAGCGTAAACGGCTCGACAAATTTTGCGAACGCTTCAAATCCTTCTGTCGATTCCGCAACGAATTCGCTGTCGATCCAGCCGTTTTCCAGAAACAGGCAGGCGAGCCCATAAAAGAATGTCTGGTCGCTTTTCGGAGTCGCCGGCAGATGCAGCGTGGCGCTCGTCGCGGTTTCGGTCCGGCGGGGATCCAGCACAATGATTTCTGGTCGGTGCCGGTTCCGCATCACCCGTTCCCACATGATCGGGTGAGCAATGCAGGGATTCGCGCCGACAAAAATCAGGCAGTCGCTTTCCTCAAAATCCCGATAGGTAAACGGCGGCGCATCGAATCCGAAGGACTGCTTATAAGCGGTCACGGCCGTGGCCATGCACTGGCGCGTATTGCCGTCGCCATGCACCATTCCCATTCCGAATTTGGCGAGCGCGCCGAGCAGCGCCATTTCTTCCATCGGAATCTGTCCGGTGGAAAGAAATGCGACCGATGCCGGCCCATGCTTTTCCTGAATCGTCTTGATTTTCTCGCAGAAGGTTTCGAGTGCCGTCTGCCACGAGACAGGCTCGCGCCGGCCGGAGGCCGTTTTCAGCAGGGGAACGGTTCCCCGGTCCGGAGCATCCAGAACGCTCAGCGCTTCCCAGCCCTTGGGGCAGGCCATGCCCAGGTTCACCGGATAATCTGTCTGGGGAGTCAGACCGACCGCTTCGTTGCCGCGCAGGTGAATGTTCAGCCCGCAGCCGGTCGAACAGAATCCGCAGACGGCCGTTGTCGTTTCCTCCGGAACGATCGCCAGCGGGAGCTGCCCCAGACCCTTTTGGGCGGGAGCCCGTTCCAGCTCGCGTGTATAAGCGCCCTGTCGGGCATAAATCAGGTTGGAAGCGAACCGGATGGCCTTACCGATCCAGTTGGAGCGCCCTGAGCGGTCGGGATGGGGAGGATGACTGCGGCTCATATCGTCAGCCCTCCCGGCATTTTCTGTCGGATCACGGCGGCAAAGTACAGGGTCCGTTCGGCCAGTTCTCCGCCCAGCAGCAGGGCAAACCCCAGTCCGGCCCAGGTCGACAGCTGAAACCGGCTGGACTCATCGGACAGGGAAAGCATGAGAGTCGGAATCAGCACCCCCCCTGCTCCGGCGAGTCCAAAACGCAGCAGCGTGATGTGTTTCAATCCGGTCGTCATCAGCACAGCCGTGCGCCGCATGGCCGTGAAGTGAGTATCTCGCAGATGCAGCAGCGTTGTGCCTTCCAAAATGAGCTTGGCCAGAGTCACCGACAGCAGCGGCAGCGCCAGATCACAGGGGATGTGAACAGATGCGTTGTCTGTCAGGGCCGAAGCAGAGACTTCCGCCGAGATCGCGCTGGTCAGCAGGGTGGCCGAGAGTCCGAGAATCAGCATGGTGCCGAGAAAGCGGACGATGGTTCGGGGAACGCTCCAGAATTCCCGGCGGACGACAATGTAAATCATCATGCTGCAGACGATGCCCAGCAATCCGGCGGCCACTACGGTTCCCTCCAGCAGCAGCGGGAACGAGAGCGAGCAGGTGTAGAACTCCGGTTGAAACCAGGTCAGCCCGGCATACAGAATTGCCAGGGGAGCAAACATTCCAAAGGCCACGATCTCCCGGCTCAGCCAGGAATGCCGCAGGCCGATCACAGCGCGGAAGGCCAGATGCGGACGCCCCAGATGCAGCGTACTGGCTCCCAGCGCCAGCAGTCCCCAGCTGAGCGAGAACAGGCTGTGCAGTACCGGAGACTCTGGCGTCTGCGTTCCCTGCACCCGCTGAATCAACTCCACCAGAAAGGCTCCGACCGAAAGCTGCGTCAGCACCAGCATGATGACCAGCGGCCAGTGGGCATGCTCCGGGTGAACCTGATAATAATCGGCCGGCAGCAGATTGCGCGGTAACGGGCGGGCCGTTTTGAACGTCGTCGTCGGCAGTGTGTAATCCGGCTGGGGAGCCCCTGGCAGGAAGGCATTCGATTCACTGTCGTCGATCACCTGCTGCCGGTCGACCAACTGAATGCGGATCGCTTCATGCGGGCAGGCCTGGACACAGGCCGGAGCTTCTCCCACGGCCAAGCGGCTGCTGCACATGTCGCACTTGCGCACAATGCCTTTTCCCGGGTGATATTTCGGAACATCATACGGGCAGGCAAGCGTGCAATACTGGCAGCCGAAGCACTGATCATCGAGATGACGGACGATGCCGGTGATCGGGTCTTTCTCATAAGCATCGACCGGGCAGGCACGATAGCAGGCTGGATTCAGGCAGTGATGACACGCGGTCGTCACATGCTGAATAACCGGCAGCGAGGCCGTTCCTCCGACCAGCATTCCGACATCCCGCCAGGCTTCGGTTTCATCCAGCCCGTTCAGATTGTGACAGGCCGTGACACAGGCCTTGCATCCGGAGCAGCGGTCCAGATCGACTTCAAAGGCATATTGCTGCCTCGGCTCTGGCGGCGTCTGGGGAAGAAGTGATCGGTAATAGCGACTTTGTGCAGGAATCGCGGACGAGTCATGCTGCCGGGCAAAGCGTTCAACGGCGGTCAGATCAGACTGCTCGGCCAGCAGAGAAAGCAGCAGGTTGCTGCTGCCCGGGCGGAAGGAGATCGACGGATCTCGCCCGACGGTATTTTCTGCGACCTCGCACTGCATTGCTGTTTCCGACGGAGCGGAGTGTCCTTTGTTCTGTTCACGAAACAGTCGTGACAGGCACCAGACCGTGCAAAAGCAAGACACGTTCCCATTCCGTCAGCGGATCGCCAGAAGACACAAAATTGCAGGCATGTTGGCTCAGGGACTGCGAAAAACACTGAAGAAACTTTGGAAATCCCCTGCCGGATCGGTCGCATCAACGCCTGTTGTGGTCTGCAAATGCTGAGAAAATTCGCGAGCGAGCGAATTTTTTGAGCAGAACCGGCCAGATGCATCCCATCAGCTGCCAGTGATGCCAGCCTGCGGCATGAGTGCGAAACCAGAGGACGTTTCAGCGAAGCGGATCTGTTCTCAGATCTCAGAGGCCGTAGTACCGCTGCGCATCCTCCATTCTTCGATCGCTTCACTTACGCATGGGCCGTATTCTGCCCCGCGGCGAGCGATATTTCATCAAGAAAGACGTGCGCTGCACGAGCCGAGGCCAGAGTCACCGACTTTAATTTTCCCAGCTCAATGAAAGCCAGGGACGGGGCAGAGCGCGCTCTTTCTTCAACTCCCGGCAGACCAGCAGAAAGACAATTGCATAGCTCAGGCCGCCGCCGAGCATGCGCAGTCCGACAGCCATGGTGATCCCCTGCTCCAAGCCGTTCCAGGCAAACAATCCATAGGCTGCGGCAAACACGATTCCCCCCAGCCCTGCCTGCAGCACCGCATGAAACGTGCGACCGTCCTCGAGGCTTGCAATCGTGCGCCCTCCCAGCCAGATGGCCCCGGCACTGTTCCAGCCATAAAGCAGGCACAATGCCAGCAGAAAGGGGACGATGAACAGCACCTGCTCGTTACGGAACCACACCGTCGGCAGAATGACTGGCAGCATGATCAGCGCCAGCAGCGCGGCATGGCCTGTTCCGATGCGCAGGGCCTCCTGCAGCGATGGCGTTTCGGAAGCACTGAACAGTCGCATCGCTGCCCCATAAGCAATCCGCTCAAAAACAGGCACCGTGGCCTGCAACTCCCGGCCAATCTCAGCCGGCGCTCCGAATGCGGCCACAGCCTGAAGCAGGGCCGCTTCGTCGGACTTCCCGGTGGAGAGCGCTGCCTGCCAGCGATCATGCAGCAGGGAATACAGTTCTTCCCGCATCTGCATTTTGCGTGTCAGCGAGCAGGTGAGAGGGCGAATGGCCTGCTCTACGGGAATCATCAGTTCCGGCTTCATGTCGCTGCTCCCAAAACAATCGGGCCGACAACGCTGACGAAGTCTGCCCATTCCGCACGGCCGGCCTCCAGAGCTTTTTTTCCTCGCCCGGTCAGCCGATAAATCCGCCGGCGGGGCCCGCGACGGTTGGTGTTTTCCGGCTCCCAGCACGCCCGGACAAGGCCACTTTTTTCCAGGCGATAAAGCACTGGGTAAATGGAGCCTTCCTTCAATCGGAGCAGGCCGCAACCGCGGGCTTCCAGTCGTTTGACGAGCTCAAAGCCGTGCCCTTCTCCTTGTTCCAGGATCGAGAGCAGCATTGTTTCCAGATGCCCGCGAATCTGATTTCCTTGAATGGCAGAGAGCATGCTGCTGGCCTTTGTACTGTCGTTCTTCTGCAATTTTTCCAGCCGAACTACTATGTGTCAACAAGTATTCTGCCGGAATTGAGATGCAGTGCTCCCCTGATGGGAGGTCAGCCGGTCTCAGAAACGCGAATGCCGGCAAGCTGTCGGCCCGTGCCGTTGCAGCGTGGGGGCAACTTCGTTTCAATCGCCGGTGATAACGAGTGCGTTGGCTGACGCGGCGCGCTCTGGGGATTGCCATGCATCGGCGGACCCCGGCGGCACCGATTTCCAGAAGCGGGATTTTCAGGGAACAAGATGACTTCGCGCGATCAGATCCTGCGTTCTATTCGACGCAACCTGCCCCAGGCGACCGAACTGCCTGATCATTCGGGGCCCTGGACGGACTATGCCGATCTGACACAGCAGTTTACAGAGGTGCTGGAATCGGTCGGAGGAACCTGCCATGTGGTGCAGTCGGTCGATCAGATTGCCCAGGTGCTGGCCCCGCTGACCGGGCCGGAGAAAGTCGTCGTCAGCCAGGTGCCTGGCCTGTTTCCCGACGGGTTGTCGCTCGAGACGGTTGCCGATCCGCATGATCTGGCGGATGTCGAACTGGCTGTCATGCCCGGGCGTCTGGCCGTGGCCGAAAATGCAGGCATCTGGGTCGATAATGCCGCTGTGAGACATCGGGTGATCTACTTTCTTTGCCAGCATCTGGCCCTGGTTGTCCCCCGACGCGAACTGGTGCCGCATCTGGCGGCCGCCTATGAAAAAATCGATCCGGCCGGCCAATCGTTTGGCGCGTTCATTTCCGGTCCCTCGAAAACGGCAGATATCGAACAATCCCTGGTCAAGGGAGCCCATGGAGCCCGGACACTGCATGTGTTTCTGACAGATTGGTAACCCCGGCGGGCAGGCTCGGCTGGCAGACGCGGGGAGAGAATCCGCCGCCGGAAACGTCTCCCAGGCCGCAGGCTTCTGCCAACCTGGCAGTGTTTCCGGACGGCTGCGGATGGGGAAACATTGTAACCGGTTAATTTTAAATGACTTGAGTGTTGTCGTTGGAAAACGGCACAGTGGTTGCATTCAGGGACGGATCGAGTCGGAAATCTGACATTCCAGGCAGTCGGTGCGATTGTCGGGCATGGATTTCGTGTTGGAGGCCGCCGGCACCAAGATTCGGCAGGCCGGACGTGACAGCAAAGCGCTGGACGAGGAGCAACCGTGGCGAAACTGTTGAGTTTTGATGAAGACGCACGTAAGCAGCTGTTGGCGGGGGTGTCAAAGCTGTCCCGCGCAGTGGCCAGCACGCTCGGCCCGCGTGGCCGGAATGCAGTGCTCGACAAGGGCTGGGGATCTCCCAAGATCACCAAGGACGGCGTGACCGTCGCTCAGGACATTGAACTGGAAGACAAGTTCGAAAACTGCGGCGTGCAGCTGGTGAAAGAAGCCGCCAGCAAGACCGGCGATGTGGCCGGTGACGGCACTACCACCGCCACCGTGCTGGCCGAAGCTGTCTACCGCGAAGGTCTGAAGTACATCGCCGCCGGTGCCGCTCCTGTGGCTCTGGGGCGCGGAGTGCAGAAGGCTGTCGATGCGATTGTCGAGCATTTGAAGAAGCTCGCCCGTCCGGTCGACGCCGGCAACCGCAAGGCGATTGAAACCGTCGCGACGATCGCCGGGAACAACGATAAGGAAATCGGCAAAATTCTGGCCGATGCGCTGCTGAAGGTCGGCAAAGACGGAGTGATCACCGTCGAAGAAGGCCGTGGGGTGCAGACCGAAGTGGATCTGGTCGAAGGGATGCAGTTTGAACGTGGCTTCCTGTCTCCGCACTTCGTCACCAATGAAGATGAACAGAGCTGTGCCCTGGACAACTGCTATGTGCTGATTCACGAAGAAAAGATCAGCAATGCCCGCGTCATGGTGCCGCTGCTGGAAGCGGTGTCCCGCGCCGGCAAGCCACTGCTGATCATTGCCGAAGATATCGAAGGGGAAGCCCTGGCGACCCTGGTTGTCAACAAGCTGCGCGGCATTGTCCGCGTGTGTGCCGTGAAGGCCCCTGGCTATGGCGATCGCCGCAAGGCCATGCTGCAGGATCTGGCCATTCTGACCGGTGCCAAGGCCTTCTTCAAAGACCTGGGTGAAAAGCTCGAAAACGTCGAGTTGAAAGACCTGGGAACTGCCAAGAAGATCATTGTCGACGCCGAAAACACCACCGTGATTCAGGGGGGAGGCGACAAGAAGGCCGTGGAAGGCCGCGCTGTCCAGATCCGGTCCGAAATCGCCGCCACCGACAGCGATTATGATCGCGAAAAGCTGCAGGAACGTCTGGCCAAGCTGGCCGGCGGCGTGGCGGAAATCAAGGTCGGTGCCGTGACCGAAACGGAAATGAAAGAACGCAAGGACCTGATCGACGATGCTCTGGCTGCCACGCGGGCCGCCATTGAAGAAGGCATCGTCCCTGGAGGCGGGGTCGCCCTGCTCCGCTCGGCCGTCGCGCTCGACAAGCTGAAGCTGAAAGGCGATGAGGCCCTGGGCGTGCAGCTGATTCGCAACGTGCTGGAAATGCCGCTGCGGAAAATTGCGGAAAATGCCGGGCTCGATGGAGCCGTGGTCGCCAATCGTGTCCGCAAGAACGACGATGCCAGCTATGGCTACGACGCCTTGAACGACAAGTACGGCGATCTGTTTGATCTGGGTGTGGTTGATCCGGCCAAGGTGGTCCGGACGGCCCTGCAGAATGGAGCCAGCGTCGCAGCCCTGCTGATGACCACCGATTCCATCATTGTCGACGAACCAAAACCGGCCGCCGACGATCACCATGACGATCATCACGACATGGGTGGCATGGGTGGCATGCCAGGGATGGGCGGCATGCCGGGCATGGGCGGGTTCTAGTTGGCGTCGCCAGCGGTCGGCAGCCTGGCGGGATGGCACTGGAGGATTGCATTGAAAAGGAGGGCTCCTCCCGAACTTTCAAGTCCATCTGGTTCTGCCTGCGAACGCTGGCGAGTCCTGATTCCAGCAAGCTGGCTGTGCTTTCCGGTCCCTGCGATGGTCCTGTTTTCCTGACAGGAAAAGGACCGTTCCGGGTGACAGCAGCCGGCCGTAGATTTGTGCAGACAATGACTCAGCCGTTCCGGTGAATTCCGCCGGGACAGATACATATCGAAATCACATAATAGAGATCCGAGGAGTTGAATCGATGACCCTGAAGCCTCTTGATGATCGCGTCGTGGTGGAACCACTGAGTGCTGAAGAAACCACTGCAGGCGGCATTGTGCTGCCGGACAGCGCCAAGGAAAAGCCGCAGCGCGGCACCATTCTGGCTGTGGGCCCCGGCCGTCTGCTCGACAGCGGTGAGCGTTCGACCCTGAGCGTGAAAGTGGGCGACGAAGTGCTGTTCGGAAAATACGGCGGCACCGAAATCGAAGTCGATGGCAGGGAAATCAAGATCCTGCGCGAGAGCGACATTCTCGCCAAGGTCGTCAGCTGACGTCGATCGGTCTTTTTCCGGTCTGGCTGCTCTCATCGCGGAGACGTTTCCCTGCCTGAAACGTCTCCGCAGAGTGGCACAGCGAAAAGACCTGTTGGCAACAATGCTTCCACCAGTGTGCCGTCCCGGCAGCGGACTTCCTTGAAGTCCGGATTCAGGCTGGAAGCGGAAGGCCCCCCCGGGCTTTCACCCCGCCCGTGAGGCCGGCCGGCCTGACACCTGATCACCGGTGGCCGCACACGCAGGGGAACGGAACTGGCTTTGCCGGTTTCGATTCAGTTTTGCCGGGCACCTGCTGTACGGCATTCTGGTGTGGCAGAACGGCCTGTGCGCAACTCTCTGAGAACTTGAACATACATCCTCAACGAGGAATCCAAACGGTGGCAAAACAACTGCTTTTTGAAGACCGCGCCCGCCTGAAGCTGCAGCGCGGCGTGAACACTCTGGCGGACGCCGTGGCCGTGACCATGGGGCCGACCGGGCGAAACGTGATCATCGACAAAAGCTTCGGCAACCCGCTCGTGACCAAGGACGGGGTGACCGTGGCCAAGGAAGTCGAGCTGGAAGACCCGTACGAACATATGGGTGCCAAGCTGGTGAACGAAGTGGCCACCAAAACCAGCGACATCGCCGGTGATGGAACGACCACGGCCACTGTTCTGGCCCGGTCCATTTACGAAGAAGGTCTCCGCAGCATTTCGCTGGGAGCCAATCCGCAGGTCGTGCGTCGCGGAATCGAAAAGGCTGTCAATGCCGCCATCGGCTTTCTGGAAGGGTTCGCCCGTCCGGTTTCCGACAAGAAGGAAATCGAGCAGGTCGGCGCGATTTCGGCCAACAATGATGCGGAAATCGGCAAAATGATTGCCGACGCCATGGAACAGGTCGGCCGTGACGGCGTGATCACCGTGGAAGAAGGCAAGAGCAGCTCGACGACGCTGGAACTGGCCGAAGGGATGCAGTTCGACAAGGGCTACATCTCTCCGTACTTCGTGACCGACGCTGCCGAGATGAAGTCGATTCTCGAAAACGCCTACATTCTGCTGCACGAGAAGAAGATTTCGAACCTGCGTGATTTCATTCCGCTGCTGGAGAAGATCTCGCAGACCGGCAAGCCACTGCTGGTGGTGGCCGAAGACGTGGACAGCGAAGCCCTGACCGCGCTAGTGGTGAATCGCCTGCGGGGAATTCTGCAGGTGTGTGCCGTGAAGGCCCCTGGCTTCGGCGATCGCCGCAAGGCCATGCTGCAGGATATGGCTGTGCTGACCGGCGGGACCCTGATCTCGGAAGATCTGGGCATCAAGCTGGAAAGCGTGGAACTGTCCCAGCTGGGCCGCGCCAAGAAAGTGGAAGTCTCGAAAGACACCTGCACCATCATCGATGGAGCCGGCAGCTCGGCTGACATCCAGAAGCGCGTTGATCAACTGAAAAAGCAGATCGAAGGGACCGACAGCGAATACGATCGTGAAAAGTTCCAGGAGCGTCTCGCCAAGCTGACTGGCGGCGTGGCGATCATTTCGGTCGGGGCTGCAACCGAAGCGGAAATGAAGCAGACCAAGGCCCGCATGGAAGACGCCCTGCACGCCACACGTGCTGCTGTGGAAGAAGGCATTCTTCCCGGCGGCGGTGTCGCACTGCTGCGGGCGATTCCCTCTGTGGACGCAGTCAAAGCCAAAGGGGACGAGCAGATCGGCGTGGACATCATCGTCCGGGCCCTGGAAGCTCCGATCCGCCAGATCACCGGCAATGCCGGTGAAGACGGCTCGGTGATTGCCGACGAAGTGAAGAGCAATCCGGAAGTGAATTACGGCTACAATGCCGCCACCGGCAAGTACGTGGATATGTACAAAGCCGGTGTGATCGATCCGGCCAAGGTGGTGAAGAGCGCTCTGCGGAACGCCGCTTCCATCGCCGGTCTGATGCTGACCACGCAGGTGCTGGTCACCAAGACCGACGATGAGCAGGGAGCCAAAGGTTCCGTCGAAGGCTCCATCCGCTAGGCCAATTTCGGAATGGGTCTTCTGTGTTCCGCAGGCGATCAAATGGGCATTCATGAGGGGAATCACGCCCATTCGCCTGCACCAGAACCATGACAATGGTCTCGAGCCGGTGACTCGGGCCTGGACTCGCGCAACGCGTGTGTTTCCTGAGGAAACACCGCTCGCCGCCTGGCGGAACGTGGTCCATGCGGGAGTGAGGCGCTCGAAAACCTGTATCACGGTACTTCGGTCAGACGGATGACTATTCTGCTCCCGCAGCACGGAAGCAGAAAAGAGGCTGACTGGTCCGGAACAACGGCGGGCTGGAGCAGAGTGCTCTGGCCCGCCGATTCCTGTTTTTTGTGGACGCATTTCCTCAAGGGGAAATCCTCAGGTGAAAATGTGTCTGCCCGAAGACGTCACGCGGCAGGTTCAATCGTGAATCACCTGCACGGTGTCATAAACTGAGTCATGAACTGATAGACCGTGTCAGCGTGCCTTGCACGGGTGTGCCCTTTCACTCGATATCGATGCAACGGATACGTTCGGGCAGGTCTGCGTCGCCTGCAAAATTCATTGCTGATTCTTTTTGAAAACGCTGGAACTGGGCGGGAAGCCGGTTTCGAACGTCTGGGACTGATGCCCTCCATGGCAGTTCAACGCGATTATTATGAGGTCCTCGAAGTCAGCCGCACGGCGACATCGGACGAGATCAAACGGTCTTACAAGAAGCTGGTGATCAAGTTCCATCCCGACCGGAACCCGGGGGATGACGCCGCGGTGGTCAAGTTCAAGGAATGCGCCGAAGCCTATGAGGTTCTGAGCGATCCGAATAAACGCAGCCGGTATGACCAGTTCGGGCATGCCGGCGTCAGCGGAGCGGCCGGCCGCTCCGCCGGAGGGGGATTTCAGGATCTGAACGACGTCTTCGACGCCTTTGGGGATCTGTTTGAAGGGTTTGGCCTGGGAGGCCGTCGCGGGCGCCGCGGAGGCCCGGCCCGGGGAGCCGATCTGCAGACCAGTGTGACGCTTGATCTGCGGGAAGCCGCGACCGGCTGCAAGAAAGAAGTGCAGCTGCATCGCCACAAGGCCTGTTCCACCTGCGGGGGGACAGGTGCCGAACCAGGTTCCAAACCGGAAATCTGCGAATACTGCGGCGGTAACGGACAGGTCGTGCAGGCCCAGGGATTCTTCCGGGTGCAGACCACCTGCCCGGCCTGCCGGGGATCAGGGAAAGTGATCCGCCACAAATGCGATGACTGCCAGGGCACCGGGCTGCAGGGCGAACTGGTGAAGCGGACGGTGACCATTCCGGCCGGTATCGACAACGGCCAGTCCCTGTGTCTGCGGGGAGAAGGAGAAGTCGGTCCGAACGGTGGCCCCAGTGGAGACCTGTATATCGAAGTCCGGGTGAATGATCACCCGATTTTTCATCGCGAAGGCCCGCATCTCGTCTGCCAGATTCCCATTACCTATTCTCAGGCGGCATTGGGTGTCACAATTGAAGTGCCGCTGGTCATCGGAAAAGATGAACTGCGCATTCCTGCAGGCACGCAGTCCGGCGAAGTGTTTCGGATGCGGGGAAAAGGCATGCCTGATCCCCGGGGCCGGGAAGTGGGAGATCTGCATGTGGAAGTGCAGGTCATGGTTCCCAAACAGCTGGGACCGGAACACGAGGCCCTGTTGCGCAAGCTGGCCGAATATGAAAAGGTCGACGTGCATCCCCATCACAAATCCTGGTTTGAAAAACTGAAAGAATTTGTGACTGGTTCCCCTGAGGAGAACGAATAATGTGACAGACAGGGGATTTGCCCCTGGTCTGTGGTTCCGGCACGCAGGTGTGCCTGTGCCGGAAAGAGTCATCCTATTTCCTTCAGAGCTGAATTCACGACATGGCCGTCACTCCTCCCAGTGATTCTCCTGCCCCGATCGAGCCGGAAGGGTCCGAAGCCGAAGCGACATTTATTCCTCCGGAATCCGCCCCTGCGTCAGATCCGCTTGCGGTCCTGCAGGCCGAACGAGATGAACTCCGGGATCTGCTGCTGCGCACCCGGGCCGAGATGGACAACATGCGGAAGCGGATGAACCGTGAGCGCGATGAAGAGCGTCGTTATGCGGCTCTGCCGGTCGTGCAGGCACTGCTGCCGGCTCTGGACAACCTGCAGCGTGCCGTCGCCGCCGGCAGGAAGGACCGTCAGGATGATCCCCTGGTGCAGGGAGTGGAAATGGTCGTCAAGCAGATCGAAGAGGCCCTGGGCCGGCAGGGAGTGAAATCCATCCCGGCGCTGGGGCTGCCGTTCGATCCCAACTTCCATGAGGCGCTGCAGCAGGTGGCCACGGCAGATCATCCGCCGTTGACGGTGCTGCAGGAACTGGAACAGGGAATTCAGCTGCATGACCGGGTCGTGCGTCCCTCCAAGGTGATTGTCGCCGCGGCCCCGGCCAAACCAGACGCCTGAAGCCGGTGAGAGCGTCTGATCCTGGCAGGAATCACGTTCCGCCGGGCGGTGAGTGACGCAGTATCAGGAAGCAGCCCGCTCACCGGTGAATCCATCAGCCTGTGCGGGATATTAAACTTCACACACATTCCAGAACGCCCCGGCTGAGTGCGAAATTTCTGGAACAACGGATCATTGAAACGAATCCATCGCCGGAAGCGGACAGCCCGTCACGGGGGAGGAAATTGCCATGCCGACATACGATTACGAATGCAAGAACTGCCACCACACCTGGGAGGCCTTTCAGTCCATCAAGGCCCCGGCGTTGAAGAAATGCCCGGAATGCGGCAAGAATCAGGCCCGCCGGGTGATCGGTCCTGGAGCCGGGATCATCTTCAAAGGGTCCGGCTTCTATATCACCGACTACCGGAGCGATTCCTACAAAAAGGCCGCGGCAGCCGACTCAAGCAGTTCGTCCTCGGGCAGTGAGAAGTCGTCATCGGATTCGGCCAAGTCCGAATCGAAACCGAGCGACACCTCATCCAGCAGTTCTTCCACTCCCAAGAAAAAGTAACAGCTTCCGAACGGGTCGACGCCGGCATGAGCGGTCTGTGCTTCCAGTCTGAATCGTTTCATCCGGAATCTGGTTTCTGGAACGTCAGACTTTCGCAGGGGGCGCGTTGCGTTGCGAGTCACGTTTCCGCCAGAAACGAAGTGTTCGTGCGGCCCCACATGCACTGGCTGACGCAGTGTGCTCCATCAGACATGACTGCCATGGGGCTGCTGTAGA
>Ga0182738_1000800_pt1 | contig 42092 bp, 28 predicted proteins | sample eDN5th30CBELigMG_FD_128876 | JGI IMG/M metagenome (GOLD analysis project Ga0182738, IMG submission 128876) | Enriched Miracle-Growth compost microbial communities from Emeryville, California, USA - eDNA 5th pass 30_C BE-Lig MG (version 2)... ...
GATAAATCTCAGTCGATCAATCAATCAAAACACATCACATCATTTTTTGTTTCCAGTGAATATTATTAGATATCCCAGAAAATTGATCCTCATCTAAATTAAAATGCCCGAAATTTTATTTAAAGAAAATGAGTGACTATTGCAAGAAATAATGCCATAACTCACGAGTAAGTTTTCCACTTATTTTTTAGAAATGTCATCAAGATTTTTCGGAAAGTATTATTTTAAACTCGTGCAATAAAAGTAAAAAAACAAAGAATTATATTATTATCATTATTAGAACACACGCACACACAAAAAGATAAACAAAAAAAAAGTAATATTTTCAAGAATAAATATGAGTATTTATTTAAAATTTGTTTGTTTGCTATCTCCTCAAATTGGGTTTAATGTGATGGATTTCTCTGAAATCTTGGATAAGTTGAGTCACGTAACTTTGGGCTTTCTGATCAGTCATAAAAGTTGACTTGCTGTTGGAGTCTTGATCTTTAAAGAAATTGGTTGCTGAGGAAGTGGCTCTTTGGACTTTTCTCTGATTTTGAACTTCCCTCTTTTTTTGGGAGGGATCGAGAGGAATACTTTGGTTTCTGACTCTGGGCTCTGGCTGAGATACCTTTTCTGGAATTCGCTCCAAACTGTTATTTTGTGATCTCGAATGTTTGAGGATTTGCTCATGAGTCTGGGGTAAGTTTTGGTCTTCTGGCCAAACAAAATTTCCTCGTTCGATATCTTCGATTTTCTGCTCGATATTATCCTTGATCTTCTCAATATCAACACGCAACCCTCTCAAATAATCAAGGTTTGCCTTCCAAGCCTCTTTCATGCACGATTGTTTTATTTCTATCGTTATGTTGAGAAGAGAAGACATAAGAGTTAGAGTTACCTTTGATCTCTTTGTTGAGGGCTGCCTCAAATGAGTTCATGTTTTCTTTTTTGACCACAGACATGACAGGCTCTTCTGCTTCTTCTAAAACAGGAACTGGAGTGGGGACTGGGACAATCTTTTGGGGAGCATTTTTGAGAAGCATTTGTCCGGTATTGCATCTCACTTTTTTCGGCGCAATAGGTTTTTCAATTGGAAGGATATTTTCATACTTTTTGATGCTTCTCTGTCGAATATGGACATTTCTTTCAATCGCTCTGTTGATATATTGCTTAACTTTACTCTCTACTTGTTTATTTCTCTCTGGTGACTTTTGTCTAACGATTGTCATGCTCTAGGGTTTGATTAAAAAAGTCAACTTGTGAAGTAATAATACTTTGTTTTCTTCTTCAACTTTGAAGAGTTCTGCTTTTTCGGCAGAATGCTTTCTTCTTTCAGCATCTTTAACTAATTTATTAACCAACTTTTGCACAGATTGTTTATCCATTTTCTCTATTTGAAGGATTAGAATATCTCAGGACCGAGGGTTACTTTTTTGTTTGTTACTGAGATTTAAGAGTTCATTTTCTTCTTTTTCGAGTTTTATCCTTCGTTCTAATTCTCTTTTTTCTTTTTCTTTTGCTCTTTCTTTGGAATCACCAACCAGTCTTTCAAACACTTTTTGATGTTCATCATCAGTTTGAAGACTTAATGACTCATAGAAGCTCTTGGCGCGTTCGTGACGAACAATCTCCTTTTGTTTTTCAATTTGGCGAGATCTCAATGCTCTCCTATTAGAGTGTTAAGAATACCAGTGAATTTATCAAAATGATACTTTTTGCCATCTTCAACGAGTTTCGCATATAACTCTGTGGCTTTTTCTTCAGACATTTTTGGCTGAATACTTTTCTTGAATTCTAACAAACTACAAGGAGGAAATTAGAACTAAAACAACATAACGACAATTACTCGTCATCGAATCTTTTTCTAAAGAAAATGTCAGATTTCATTCTTTCATCAAAATTTGCTCCGTGATTGACGACTTTGCTTTTGACCATTGAAAAGGCCTTTGCAAAGTGAGCATCAATATCCTGTGATTTTGCCAAAGAACCATCGAGTCCATCCTGAGATCTACTTTGGTTCAAGATATTGGTCTTTAAAAGTACAATGGGGCTTGATTTTTGATTTTGCTCAAAGCTTTGGTTGAAAACCATATTTTCAGCCGTGGAGATGCCAGTTAATGAGCTTTCGAGGAAAGTATTATCATCTCTTGTCAGCTGCTTCTCATGTTGATTTTTGAGACTTTGCAAAACTGCTTTTTTCACTCCTGATCTAATGGGAAGCTTTTGTGATTGATTCAAATCAGATGCACTTGATAGAATTGGCTCATTTGGATTTAGTTCCTCCAAAGATTTGTTTAATATTTCGGGAGTTGGAGGTAGTATTTTCCCATCAGGCATGAGGTCTTCTTCTCTGATTATTCTATTTTTTATAATGAGAGAAGAGCCCACATCTTGGTGATCAATATTTCGACCCCTTTTGATTTCCTCATATTGCTTAATACTGCTAATTGAAGGTGCTGGTTTATTTTTAATAAGGTGTTGCTGCTCAAGGTTGCGCCTTGAAGCTTCGATGCACTCGGCTTTAATCCTGTTTCTTGGGACGATGTTGCTCGCAAATATGGTTTGTGAAGCGTCTGATTTTGGCAGCTCCCTTATTGGAACGACGGCCTTTGATTCAAAAGACCTGACTCTGATACTTGCGTCTTTGACTTCAATTGACGGCATCAATACTTCCTCTCCAGTGGTTTCTCTTGTCATTGCGAGCGACCTCATGCTTATGTCACTTGCCTTTTTGGCTACTGATAAGCTTGAAGAATTTGAGTGGCTGAGCTTTCTGCCAAATCCGCTATCACCACTATTTTTGCGAGCAGGTGAAGGGATGCTGCTATCCATAAACAGTGATTTCTTGTCAGGAGTTAACACTGAGTTTGCTTTTTGGGAGTAAACTTCTGTCAGTGACAAAGTCCTTCTGCTATGCTCAATGCATTTGGAAAGCTTCTTGTCCAGGTTACAGAGTGTTAATTCGCCTAGCTGGAGTTCAGTTTGCAGATCCTTGCCATCTGCTTTAATTATTGCATCAGAAATAGCCTTCTGAGACCCATTAATTATGCTCTTTGAGAGATCATTATTATAGTTTAGATTTCGTTCAAGCTTTCGGCTGAGCTTGGGAGATTCTACTGTTCTCAGAAATCCATATCCAAGACTTTCTGCCTCCTCTCTGGGAGTGGAATTTGCCAACGGTAGAACTTGGTTCAGTACTTTATTGGGGATTGAAGCTTCAGAAGAAATTCTTTTGTTGACATCGTTGATGTCTTCATAGGTTGCGTTTTCCAGGGTATGATTTCTATACAAAGATGCGTCAGGTTCGACCTAAAATTTGTCAAAAGAGATTTTGTATTGATGGAAATTACTGGTTTCTTCCTGAGATATTTTAAAGTGTCGGCAGCAAGAGTGCTGGTAATTAGTAGATCTTTGTGGCTATCCGATTGGGATCGAACAGCAATCGATGAGAAAGCCTTGGGAGATTTCTTTCCGGAATACTTTAGCATAAGTGTAACTTTAGGCCAAAAAGTTGAAATTTACAGCCGGTTGAATATGTATGTAAACTTTACTTGAATCAATAAAATACGTTCAATTTTTTTTTCATTGTTCATATTCCAGATGAATAAAAAAACTTTAGTTCCTGGAAGGCCGCTAAGGAATTCACCAAATGTGCTCGATTTTTGGTATTCTTTCGAAAGAGAGAAATTTGTTTTTTAAAAAATTGCAACGGAGTTTTCTGAGAATCTGTGAACGTTCTGTGATATTGACAGAATGTTTTATTATTTGAGATTTTTTTCAGGATTATTAGTGAAATCAAAGGAAGAGAGAAAAATTGTAACGGTATTCTAAAAATTTTTTTATGATATTAAAATAGCTAATGCTGATAGCTTCAAATAATATTATCAAAACAGCTTATTCAATCATACTGAGAATTTTGAAGTGCATTTTCTTTTCTCACAAATAGCAAGCAAGGTTCATCAATTTAAATTGAAATTTTGAATTAAAATTTCGCACTTTGATGTAAAACAAAATGTGCGATATAATTAAGTATTCGATAAAAAGCTCACTTTGAAAAAAAAGTTGGACTCGATCAATTGGCATGAAAACCTGATTGAATCAAGGCACGAAAGGCTATTCACCTCTTTGGAGTTACAATCGCAAGATGGTTCACATTTGTGTTGATGGAGTTTATTTGTGTGCAAAACAAAATCATATTGACACTCCTTGAGTTTCAAAAAGAAAAAAAAAATCTCAAAAGGTTATTTTCAATTCAATGAAAATGTTTTTCCAAGTTCCCCACTTAATAAAAAAATAATTAATGAAATAATTCGTTAAATATTTCAAAATAATAGAATTATTCCAATAAATTTAATTAAATAACACCTCACAAATTACTTCTTGATAATGTCCAAAAAAAAAAGAAAAAAAGAAGGAGATTCTTTTTCTTGGGCAAAAACGAATTATTCCAAAATTATTTCTTGAAAAAAAAATAAATAGATTGTTCCATATCGAGAGTAAAGCAAAATAAATTTTCAACGTTTCAATGAGAGAAATTTTTCTTCACCTTCAACAGGTTTTCTCAATTCTCTTGGAATTTAGCTACTTCAGAAGATGAGGATGTTGTTGTGTTGCCTTATGAACATCTCATGTTCATTCGGATCAGAAGAAATATCCAATTGAAAGACTCAAGTATTTTTAATGAAAGTATTTTTGAACTAAATTTTGTCTTTAATCAACACTTTTAAAACACTCAAAGTATATTGAAGAAATCAGGTCTTTTCGCTTCTTTTGAGATTATCAAATGTCAAGAGAGATACAATGTAAAATGAAGCATACATATCTTGATGGCATATATTGAAATATAAACTCAATTAAATTTCATTTCATGCTCCTTACAAGCCTATTCTGTACGAATATATTGTAAAATTATTTGCTCATAGTTGGTAATTATTTCTTGGTTTTGATCTAAAAGTCTTTGATAGATTTCAAGAATAGGTTTATTGATGGAGTCGCATTCTAAAAGATTTTTTCCTTCGAAATCTTCGATTATTTTCTGAATTTCGGAAAAGACATAGTGCTCTGGTTGAGCAGCGAGAAGTTGGTTTAGAAGACTTTGCTTTTGTTGGATACTTTTTTGGACAGCTGCAATGTTTGCTTCCTCTTTGTTGTTTTCTTTTTGAATAAAATTGGCCAATTTCTGAACTAAGCTCAATGTAATTTCATTTTGTTGAGCAAGTTTAGTGCAAAGACCAGAAAACACAGCCCAGACCTGGTCAAAGAATTGTTTGGGAATAACCTGCTCTTCAACTCTGGCAGGAGGAAGGTTGGCAATATTCTGATCCATACGATATTGAACAAGAATTTTCTTTTCGAGTTGGTTAAAGGTAATGAGTTCAATATCCTTTGCGGGAGGTTGATGGAGGGCAAGGTCTGAAGTCAGATTTTCCAATTCAGTCTGAGAAAAAATTTGAGGTTTGTTTTCAATATACAACTTGAGATCCTGGATTGAAAAAGTCAGATTTTGCTTGGCATTTTCAATTTCATTTTCCAAGGTCTGGACCCTTTGTTTCAAACTTTCGTTTTCGTCAGCAAAATTCTGCTTTTCTTGATTGACTTTCGCAAGGTCTTGCTCTAAACGTTCGATTCTTGCAGTTAAGCCTTGTCTTCCTTCTGCGAATTGAGATTCGAGTAATTGTTTAATTTGTTCTTGGATTTTTGCCGAGTCCTTGGAGTTTTCATCAACTTTTTTCAAGATGAGGTCATTTAAAGTTCTTTTTGGAATAGATTTGTAGTTTTTGATATCAAACTTATCGCTCAGCCGTCTTAAAAGGAAGTCGTAATTACCATAAAAAGCCATTAATTGTTGTGAATAGCGTTGGATTTCTTTATCGTCCTTAATATCATCAATATCCACACTTTGAGGGTCAGCGAAAGTAACGTTCATTAGGTGTTAGAGGAGAGGTTGCTACTGTTTCAAATATGCTTATCAAAGTTGCAAAAGTATCTCACCTTCGCCAAATTAAAAATATTAATAGCCAGAAACTCAAAGACAAATCAATATCCCAAAAATTTTGGCTCCCTTTGACAAAAGTTTTTTGAGTTGAGAAAATTATTTTCCAAATGTTTTAAAAAAAAATACTTTAGGTTGATAACAAACAAACGAACATCTACGGTATATGCAATTAATTAGGTATTTTTGGTCATATATTTTTCGATACCACCATGATTATAGAAATCTTGTTTGGAATAGGGAGCATAGAAGGCTTTGAAAGTCTTTTCGAGTTCTGTTAATGAATAAAATTGTTGTTCTTGGGTTTGTGTAAAGTTCAAGATTTGGTTTTCGTAGATAATTCTGACAAAGTGTTCTTTGCCGTCTTCGGATTCCCAGAGTTCAATGAGGACTTGGCTGGCGAAATTGGGGAATTCATAAGCGTGAAGGAGGTCGATTTTATTCATTTTTTCTAATAGCTTTTGGGGGGTGATAATATTGAGGGCATTTAAAAGATTAAATATTGTGACATCATGCGCACTCATAAGGATCAGTTCATGGGAAGCTTCATTTTTCCGAGAAGCGTGAAGAAGATCCAAGATTTTTTCGAGAAGAAAAATTGAAAAGATTTTCTTTTGGATGTCGCTTCCGAACCTTTTGAAGGTAACGTAATATTCTCCTGCTAGCTTAAGGTATGCCCACAATTCATTGGAGAGTCTATCTGGCAAGTTTCGGCCTTCAAACTGATTAGCCAGAATATAATCGTAGTAATATCTGAATTCCTGCGAACCCATTTTTATTCCCATATCTTTCCAGAGTCTTTCGCATACTGGCTTGATATTATTTTCCAAGAGAATTTCATTTTCCGGGCCGAGGAGTTTAAAAGAATTTGGGCATGCCTTTGGCTCTGTGCACAGCATTTCAAAGTCTTCATCGAAGGGGACGGTGTGAATTTTGTCCTCAAACTTTTTAATCATTTCCATGTCTGCTTTGAGGAAATGCTTGTAGACCAGATGTTCTTTGACTTTCAAAGCAAAATCAGTGTTGTAGATAAGCAAAGAGTCAAGCGCATGTTCATGAGCTTCATACATTCCAAGCAAATGATAGTGCAAACTTTCTTTTGTTCTAGCAAATTGAGTTGTTCTCAGAAACATCCTTTCAGGCTGCTTTAAAACATCTTTCAGATGGGGATATCGCTGGATTAATGAAGCTCCAAGGATGTAGTGTTGTGCTTTGCCTGTTGAAGTCAGCTGTCCCTCGAGGCCTTTCCAATATAAATCATCTGTCTTGAGAGGACCTCTAGCTCCGTGTCTGAAAAGGTTGATAACAAGTTTTGGTGTGCCTAGGAAACATCTCTTAAAACTCATAAATTTCAGAAAATAAACAAACTCTTTAAGCTTGTCATGAGGAAGAAAGTTTATTGTTTCCTTTGTTGAAAATAGTAGTAACAACAATAACCAAATTTTTGAGTTGGTTAATTAACTTTCTACGTGTAGTAGTATCTTTTGGGGATCAGCTCTTAAGAATAAGAGTGAGAAAAATATTCAAGTTAGCAAAAAGGATGATTGAATGATTAAATAAGAGAGGGAGGAGATAATTTTTTAATGATGTCTACTTTCTGAATCTCAAAATCAATTTCAATTGATTTATTTTTCTTTAAATTAAATTGGACGAAAAGAAATTAATTTTTTTTTTGTCAAATTCATTCGAAAAATTTTTTTGTTAATCCGGAATCTTTTTAAAGGAAATAAATAAATTAAAAATACCAATTTAACCCATTTTATTTCTCTGTTATTTTCGTTTGATTCGTATTTTTTTTTTGAAAGAAAATATCTCCAGCATATTAGAAGGAAAGACAAAATTCTGTTATCAAGAATTTTGCAAGTTTATTTTAACTGAAACCCAACTTATCTCAATAAAGTGTAATTGAGTGTAAGAATTTGAACGGGATATAGGACAAAAGATTATGACTCCACAAAGATGAATCTTGAATTAAAAGGTGATCAATTAATCAATTATCGAAATAATTTGGATTTTTTTTTCTCCCTCGTTGAGAGTTTGTTTGAAATTGAAATTTGAAATTAGAAGATTAGGAAATTGGGAAATTGGAAAATTTTGTTTGACAAGCAAGATTGATCAGGGCTCTCTCGTCTAAGAAATAGCTTTCTTCTGGACGAATTGAGATCGAGATCTCTGTGAGCAAAAAAGAAAAATCTAGAAAACTTAAAAGGTTTAAATTGTCTTGCCCCATTTTAAATATTCGAATTATTCAGTTGCATTCTTTCATCTCCAATTACTCTCTGAGAAAATTATTTTTGCTCTCACGTCTCACCTGTCTTCATGATGATCGCGGAATTTCAGAAAATAATCTCCTCAATTTTCAAAATTCTTTCTTCAAAAAATTCGACAAAATAAGATTTTACCTTCCTTGACAATTTTTTTGGAGAGATATTTTTGATTTTTAAGCAAATAAATGAGAATCGAAGTGGATTTTTGAGACAAGGAAAATTCAGTTCACGAAATATTTTTTTCCTTGAAATAAAAATGATTTGAACGAAGAGAGTCAAGAACTTACCGGATCATCAAATGAATGAATGTTCTGTTGTTGAGATTCTGGGAATTTGGAGGAGGGATTGGGATTTTTTGAAATGAATTAATAAGCTTTATAATGAAAATTCAACATTGACTTAGAAAATACCTTTAGGATTATCATAAAATAAAACGAGTTTACCCAATGGCTTTCTTATTTAGATTTCTTGCATGCTGCCAAAGTACAAAGAGCGTTGAAAATGAAAGGGAAGGTCAAGAGTTTCGACTAACTTCACCAAGATTCGCAGTTTCATATCCCCAAAATGTGCACGGAAACCACAAATTCGCCAGCAATCCCTCGCCAACTGAGGCAAATCATAATCTGCAGAATGATCAAACGTTTAATCAAGGAGATATATCTGTACATTTGGAAAGTCCAAACCTAAAGGCTGCTGCTGAGCCAAACTACGCAAGCTCGCAAAATATATCATTTCAAAATTTGCAGGACTTGAACCAGGAGGAATCGACGAATAAAGAAGGAAAGGAAAATACAGGCCGTTTTGAGAATCAAAATCTTTTCAATGATCAGAGTTTTGGTGAAAAAGAGAGGTCAGATCTTCAGCCCCTTAACCTACAGAGGTCAGATCCTGAAAGGAGAAGTAAATTTGCAACTGAAAATAAGGAACAGAAAGGTGGGTCAATGGAGAATAACGAGAGCAAAACAACGATTGGTGGGTTCCTCGTAATGAATAAAATAAAAAGAGCCGAAGAAGACGTTAGAAATAAAGATGCCCCTGGGAATGGTCGAAAAAATGTGTCAAGAGAAGTCTTAAATTCAACTCCCCCCATGCGATCGGTTGGAAAAGCCATTTAAATAACTAGAGAATCTGGCATAATTTATTCGGAGGTTTGTACATAAATCAGGCAAATTATTGTGACAGTACATAATTTATTTTTGATAAATATTAAGAAAAACTTGTTTATTTTATAACATGATGATAGAGTAAGTCATAAGATTTCTATTCAATTCATTGGTTATGCTGTATTAGTAAACTTATAAAAAAATTTCATTCATTCACAATAATTGAACCCCTTGATTTTGGAATTATGAAAAAAAAGATTTTGTTTGGAATCCGTGTTTGATCGAAAAAAGAAAGAAAAATCTTTTTTTTAATTTTTGATTGGGATTAATAAAATCAATAATGTTGAAAAAAGTGAGAGAGAGAGCAAAATTTTTTTCAGATTGTCATAGAATGTTCTTTTTGTCCAAAATTCCCTTTCAAAAAAAACTCTGTAATTCTGTTCGTTCTCCCTCCCAAAGGGATATCCTATCATATCCTCATTTATTTTGTGAGATTTGAAAGCTGTGTTTGACACAATATTTACCAAAAGAAAGAGAGATAGGAGAATTTGGATATAAATAAGAGAAAAAAATTCAGATAATTTTGTTTAGTGAGGTACCAACATATTATTACTTCATGCATATCCAGATAATAACATAAAGTGTTGAATTCAAAAGAGAGAAAGATTAATATGCAACATATATTACAATTTGATATTTTCCAAGTACATTTTCCTCATTTCTTCGTAAATTTCCTTTTCTCTATATTCCTGGCATTTTCTCCACATAATCTTGAGTAATCCGCATTTTGTGAAGCTGTTGGAAAAAGGAAGTGCATAAACAAGGCCATTTTCGACGATTTTGGGGTTTTCTCTGGCACATTTTGTGAAGGACACATATTCGTTTACGCAAAAGTCTTGGTACATATAAGGAACATCATAACTTTCAATGATTTCTTTTGAGTACTTTGCTGAAGGAAGATAGTCTTTTTCCATTGGTGTTTAAAATTTCTAACCCTTGCTTTAAAGTTCAATCTTTAGTTAAATTACTTTTTTTTAATTAAAATAACATCCCAACCTCTTTTTGTGTATATGTGAGGTGAGCTTATGTGTGTTTATTCTTCAATTTCAACTTCGAATCACTACTCTTCCTCTTTGACTGAATAATAACCTTCTCTCTCTCGGAAAAAAGAAAATCTCCCATTCCATTTGAAAATTTTCATCATCAGAAATAAAATCCACAGAATGAGAATTTTTTTCGTTGATAATTTCTGAGCAATTGATAAGTTGTGGAAAATTTAAATTAATAAAGCGGAAATCTGTCAAGTTTCCAAAATGTCAAATTCTCTTTTTTCCATAAAGAAATACATTGAATCTTGCAACAATGAGACGGGAGCTGGTGAGAAAAAGAACGATTATACCTCTCAGAAAAGCTTTGGACAGAGCTCGAGTTTAACCTCGAGTTTTGCAAATTTCTCAAAGCCTGATGATTCGCAAAAATCTGGTGCGGACAGAAACCTCCATAATTATACAAAGGTGAACCCTTCAAGCTCAATTATGAAGTACTTTGATACAAATAAAGAAACCAGCAAGAGCTTATTTGCGGAGCCCTTAAGTTATAGTGAAAAGGAAAATAATAAAGCCGCAAAGCCCAAAAAAACCACCCAAAAGAATTCAACAAATTCTAGTTTATTCGAAGGCAACCTTTTTATTGACCAGCCTGCAAAGCCCACAAGGACAACAAAAAAGAAGGATAAGGTCGCAGAGAATGACCTGTATGACCTTGGAGAGATTCCTGATCCTGAAGAATCAGATTTCTCAAGCGTGGTGGCAAGACCCGTGGTGACTGAGAACCTGACTATTTCTTCAGACTTGAGTCGGCCAGTGATTCCTTCTTTGAGAGGGAAGCAGAAGCACTATGAGTTTGCAAATGTGAACTATTGGACGAATACCGTCTTTGACTGGTCTAATAAACTCCTTCCGGTGATGGATCATTATTTCGGATACAGAGTGTTTCGTTCAAATCAGAAGGCAATTATAAATGCTACTTTGAAGAAGAGAGACGTCTTTGTGTGCATGCCGACTGGTGGCGGTAAAAGTTTGACCTTCCAGCTGCCTGCGATTATCGATAAGGGAGTGACTGTCGTCGTGATGCCACTGTTGGCTTTGATTTATGATCAAACCACTCAGATGGAGCAAAAGAATATTCACGTTCTGAACCTGTCGGGTGGTGCAGGAGCAATTTCAAGCAGGGAATATCAAAGTTTACTTCAGATTTACAGAGAGCACCAAAACTACATTGACAACTGGGACTGCACGCAAGAAATGCCTTATCCAAAGATTATCTTTATTACTCCTGAAAAGATCGTGCAGAGCGAGACAACAATGAACTTTTTGAGGAACCTGTACCACAACGGCTTGCTGGATCGTTTTGTGATTGATGAGGCTCACTGTGTGAGTCAATGGGGTAGAGATTTTAGAAAAGATTACATGAACCTCAAGAAGCTGAAAGAAGAGTTCCCAAATGTGTGCATGCTGGCATTGACTGCTACCGCGACAGAAGAGGTCAGAGTTGATGTTGTGAAGCAGCTCAAAATGAAGGACGTGCTTTACTTCCAGAATTCTTTCAACAGAAAGAATTTGATTTTGGAAGTGAGACCGAAAGGCAAAGAAGCCATCAGGGATATAGCTACATTTATTGAAGAATATTATCCCCGAAAGTGCGGAATCATTTTCACAGCGACAATCAAAGACGCTGAGGCAGTCGCCAAGGCTTTGAAACAAAAGCATAGAATAAAATGTGAGTATTATCACGGTCAGATGGCAGAGAACAAAAGAAACGAGATCCAAGAAAAGTGGATGAATGACGAAATACACGTGATTGTGGCAACCATTGCGTTCGGAATGGGAGTGAATAAATTGGATGTCCGCTTTGTTCTGCACTACACTTTTTCCAAGTCAATCTCCAACTATTACCAGGAAGCCGGTAGAGCAGGAAGAGACGGCCAGAAGGCGCATTGTGTGATATTCTATAGATATGGTGACAAGAAGATTTTTGAGTTTTTGAACTTCAATAATAAAGACAGTAGCAAGGAAATGAAGAAGGAGAATAACTGGGAGCTGCAGAATATGATTAAGTACAGTGAGAATATGTTTAGTTGCAGAAGAGAGATGCTGCTGAGCTACTTTGGTGAGAGATTGAGCAAAGAAGAATGCGCCAAAACTTGCGATAATTGCAGAGCAGGAAAGATCCCTGTTGTGAAAGATTTCACTGAGGAGGCTAAAATAGCTGTGAATTTCCTTGAATCACGAGAATACTCTGACTATACAATGAACCAGTTGGTCCAGGTGCTGAGCGGAAGAGTCAAGGATAAGAGCAAGACAAAGTTTGCAAGAGAGACTGATATTGGTGTTTTGAGACAGTTGAAAGTAACCGAAGTTGAACTCTTGATCAAAGAATTGGTCATAAAGAGATTCTTTACTGAGACTTTAAAGAAGCAGAGAAATAAAATGGCGGCTCCTTTGAGTATTTTGGAGGTTGAGAAGAAGAGGGCAGAACTCTTATACCAAGGAAAGGAGAAGGTTCTTATCGCATTTCCGGGTTTGAAAAGAATCGACAGTTTGGAAGACAAAAAAGCAGAAGCTCCAAAAAAGGACGCTATTGGACGATCTTACACTGATCAAAGCTTTGGCAGTAAGAACGAACCAGCTATGAACAAACCACCACAGAGACTTTACATAAGACAAAAATCTGATGAGAACACCATTTCCAATGTCATGCAGAGACAGCCTATAAATTTGGAAAATTACACCTTCAAAAAGACTTCAGCTGCCGAGGATTTCAGCAAGGATGATAAAAAGAAGTTTGTGTATACCAAGAGCTATGGTTATTGTACTCAGGATCAGTTTGAAGAACTCGTGGAGAGAGTGAAGCTTGTGCGTAAGAAGGTCTTTAATGAAGTGAAAGCCAAGAACAGTGGCCAAGGAGGTAATATGTGGGCGACAAACAACTTGGATACCATTATTCCAATCGAGGGTATTTATGAATTTTGCAGAAAACTGCCAACATCAATTGAAGAAATCAATCCTCAAAATATCAAGAATGTCGGAGCCAAACAATTGCAAGAATATGGTCCTCAGTTCTTGCATGAAATTCAATTCTTTGTGAACTCCAACCAGATCAATAAAAACGAGTTTATTTTCCCAAAAGAGTTGGATGAAGAAGAAAACAAGGAGGTCTTCGATATTCAGGATAATTTCGTGATGAGCCAAAGAAATCCTGAAGAGTGGAACTTTGAAGTTTTTAATGATGATGAGACAAGACTTCCCAGTGCCAGTAAATCAGGCGACATAAGAGGAGGAAATGACCCTGAGATTGAATTTGACTTTGCTGACTATGAAGAGATGGCAGAAGATGATATCGATTGGGATAACTTGGGATGTGAAGAGAATGAAAAATCATTTAAGCCAAAGAAGAATGATCAAAAAACAAATCTCCAAGAAATCCTTGAAAATCCTGAAGGCCAATCTGTAGCAAGTGATTATGACGAAGATGACCTTCTTTTAATTGAAGAAGCATTGAAAGACCAAAAAATGTCTTCCGAACAAACGAACCCGATAAATTCTAAGCCAGCAGGAGGTATGAGGCCGATGCAGATGCTAGTGTCAGCACCAATATCATCAAATCAAAATAATTACATGAGAAATGAATATAATTTCCCAATAGCCAATTCAAATCACAACACAAAGCCAAATGACTCATTTTTTGGGTTATATAACACAGAAGCATCTCAAGGCAAAGGAACAGGATCAGGATATATCCCAATGATGTTTGGTGACAATTCTAAAAGAAGGAGGGAAACTGAAGGACAATTCAATAACAACAACAGTTCAACATCAAAAAATCTCAAACAATTTAAATTTTATTAAAATAACTACTAGTATGGGTTTATCTATCTACTGTATATATTTTATGAGTTGTTGATCTCGAAAAAGTAAATACATATTTGTTGTGTTTTTACTATCTTTTGAAAATAATAATGTTCCGGAACGATTATTTAGGCAAGAAAATTATTGTTATTGTAATTGCGGTCTCAATAAGAATTAATTAGCATGGAATTTCAAAACGTCGGAAAGCATTGTGACGAGTCTACTTGTCGTCAAAAAGACTTTTTACCTTTTCTCTGTCGATTCTGCAATAAAACAGTAACTCGGGATATCAATGCATTTACAGAATTTTCTAGTTTTGTCTTGACCATCGAGATGTGACATCACATTCTTGCCCAAAAAGTCAATCAGGGGATAATCGGGCTATCATCTGCCCAGTTTGTTTAAAAACCTTGAATTTTGATGCAGGGTCAACAACTGGAGACGAATATGTATTTGCTGGGTGTTGTTATCTTAATGTCTAACATCTCAAAAATAGTGGAACATGCATTTTGCGACAGAATGTAAGCCAGAGAATTATGCTAAGATGAAATCGGACAAGTCAAAGACTTGTGAAGCAAAGGGATGCCGTGAAAAGTTGACAACATTAAATGCCTACAATTGCAAGACCTGTAGGAGGGAATTATGTTTGAAGTAAGGAGTGAAAATGAACCCGCTCATAAAATATTTAGACATCGATTTGAAGATCAACATGAGTGCGGGTATAATCCTGCAGCAAATAATCGTCCAAATAGATATGATAAACTTGGTCAAAATCAAACAAATAATTCCGGCGGAGTGAAAAATACTCTTCTGAATTTTTTTAGCCTCGGTGGAGGATCCAATAAACAACAAAGTCCACCAACGAAGCAACAAGGCAATAAGAATAATCAGAGTAATCAGAGTAATTCACAACAGCAAGAGGTAAGTTGATTGAGAAATCCTTTCATTTATTGAATTAGATTTGTGGGATTTGTGGCAAAAAGTTTGGTAACCTTGAAGAATTAATTTCACATGCAGAAAAAACTCATTATTAAATAAAAAAAATACTTTATTTTGCATAATTTGTTTTTGTTTCTTTCGACTCGTTTTCATAATTTTTTTTTCTTCATCATATCAAACTATCTCTCAATTTCAATTTCAATTTCAAGATCAGGGATGAAAATATTTTTCAATGTTTCAATGAAAAACCTTGTGAATAATAAGTTTATTTTTAAACCGTATTGATTGAGATGAGGGGACGATTAACATACCATGCTGAAGGCAATGAAAACCCAAATAGTTCGAATTATAGCAAGAGATTGAGAATTGATGAGAGGAGGGGCCTTGTTATTGGAAGAGGCTATCGACTGTATGAGAAAACGGATCATAATGTCATTCAAGATCTGCAAACATTGGGAGTTGACAACCAAGCGATTAGCACAATGCGCAAGATCCATAAATGTAGAGGTGAAGAGGCAAAGAAGGCCCTTGAGAAAACGAATGGGAGTATAAGTTTGACAAAAGACCAAGAGTTAAAATTGTTTGAGAAAGAATATGAGACATGTTTGCTGGCTATTCAAAATTTTATTTCCAACAACATGTATGCTTATGGAACTTTGAAATTCCAAAAGATGCCAGAATATCAGCAAGACATATTGGTTGATTTTTATTTTGCAGGAGATTTTGATCTGAAAATTCAGAATCTTTTGTTGACTGCTCTTGGGAAAACTGCAAAGTCTGCAAGCGATGAAATTTTCAATGAGCTGATCCGTGACATTGAGCTCTGGAAACAGCTTCATGTAAATCCTGACCGTATCAAGCGTCGAATCATTCATATTCGAGAAAGCTCCTCTTTAGCGAGTAATATTGTCAAAGAAGAACGGAGTCAACTTATCTATGGAGTTCCTCAAGAAGTTGTTTCGAGCTTGATTCTCAAAAGACCAGAGGAGTATATCGTAATTGGCTACCAGATCGATTATTCGACAGAAGAGCTTTTATTTATCCTCAAACCCAGTCTCAGTGTTGCAGATGGGAGAGGGAAAGAAGGCTACGAGGGTATAAATTTCGCTGATTTCATGACCTGTCTTAGTATCCTTTATGATGATACAATACAAAATAAGTGCTTTGGGATAGCTCATGTTGCTGATCCTAACAATCCAGAGGCCGAAGAAAATTCATTTTCATTGAAGAATTTAAAGAAAGTGTTGTATCCAGATGTTTTAGAGAATAAAAGCATCATAAAAGGAACCAAGTTGGAACAAGATTTGGCTGAAATTCTAGACTTGATCCATGGACTCGCTTATGGAAACTCATTATCAGATTTCAAAAATATGACTGATACCAATGAAACTCAGAATGGCGAAGAAAGCAAAGTTTTTCAAAGTGTTCGAATAGTTTCATCCTCCGCAAAGGTCAAATTAACTCGGTCTACTTCTGTCCAAAAGCATCGAAATGGAGAGAGCAGCAGTAGCATATTAAACTTGAAAGCATCAGAAAAAATCAAAAAAATATCAATGGCACGACAGAATGGCGACAGTCGGCTTCTTCTTGATAAGACTCTGTACATTGGTCCAAAAAATGCAGGAATGGCATGGATGAATAGATTAGCAAGATTGTGGGTAAATCCAAAAGGGATTTCAGTTCTTGATTATGTTATTGACAATTTGAATGAGTATTTTACCATCAGGGATGTCGACTTGAAGCTGGAGCCAAAGCAAATGAAAAAGCTGAAACCAAGTTTGATTGATGATGTTCCGATTGATGGAGCAGATCACCCTGCTGCTGATTTCATCTCCCAGTGGCCTGAACTTTCCTCGAAGCTTGTCAAATATTTTTCCAAGTTACAGCGGTATACGCAAATTATTAAGGCATGGGCATTTGCAGAAAAAATCCATAAGAAAAAAATTCCTCTTGATCTTGAAAATCTGAAGTTGATTATGAGACGTCATAAAGAGGGAGTGGCTCAAAGAGGGTATTCTGGAAGTCCGAAAAAATTATCGAATCAACAACAGCGGAGTGCATCTACTGGAAGAGATAGAAGCCAACAGAAGAAGAAAATAAGTCCAGGGATTGAAGCAGGACTGATTGGTATTATGGTCAAGCCGAGTGAAGAAATCCTTCGTAAAACCTCTCCTGACGCTCCAGCAAAAGGAAAGAAAGAGAACGATCGAGATCAAGTCGCTAAAAATTTCTTTAGAGACTATGGGATGGAGGAAAAAAACAGACAAAAAAAGGAAATTGCTGCTTTAGAAAAAGGAACCTTTAAAATCAAGTTTCCATTGTTGAAAAGAGAAAGTTGCAGTTTTTGCGAAAAATCACTAAGTTTCTTGGAAGTATGCTCTGCTCTCAGCAATAAATATCTTTGCAGTCTTCATCATCCCAAAAGTTGTCAAAGGTGCTACAGACTGCCGCAAGGTGAGAATATCGTCACACTTGGTGACCACGTTTACCATATGGATTGTATGGTTTGTCATAAATGCAAAAAACCTCTCAGTCTAGGAAATACGATTCGAACAAATGAATACTTTATGCACATCAAATGTCCAGATCAGCCGACTTCTCTTCGGGGAAAGGTATCGAGTTTTGTGTTTTCTAAAACATACTAACTAATTTTCTTAGAATAATACCTCTTCTTCTTCTTTGGCGTTAAAAAAGACAAAAATACTCAAATTCAGCTTAACGAAAAGAACATAAATAAAATTCTCATACATTTTTTCTTGTAACACTATCTACAATATAAAAAGCTATTTTTTAAGTAAAAAGGCTAAAAAAATGATCTTAAAAAAGAGTAACTCTTGTATTTTCGGAAGTTGAAATTTCCAAAAACTAAATTTAGATTCGAGGGATTTTTATTGATGAGGAAGATCAATAATAATATAGTTTCATTTTCTTTATACACAAGTAACTCCAATGAATATAGCAGAACCTGTTGCTTTCAAGTATTTCCAAGAGTTCAATCTATTTCTCTTTTCACGAGATAAAGACAGCAAACCTTGCTTTATGCTCCATAAAGCAACGGCAGCAACAGAAAATTTGTATAGTCATTTCTATGGCAGCTTTACGAAAGATGACGCTTCAATTTTTTATGCAGTTGCTCGAGAATTTGTTGAAAAGACGAATGGATTGTTGTCTTCCGAGAATTTCCAATATTTTTTGTTGGAAAATCCAGTTATATTGAAAAATGAGAATGATTTAGTGTTTGAAAGGATGATCCCGAACGTCCATATTCGTCCACAAAATCGATGGAGCGCCATAGTCAACGATATCTGCGGATTGCTTTGTGAATCGCCGTATATTTATCAAGATGAAACTGAAAAAGTGACATACTTTGTTGAGATTCCAATGCTAAACTTGGAGATTTGGAACAAGACAGCAAAGGAAAAGGGAGTTGATATCGAATTAACGTACAAATTCTTTGAGGGAATATTGGGTTTGGTGGAAGATGCAAAATTACAGAATTATATCAAGGAATATTTGGTTGAGAACAAACCGATTGAAATTCACTCTTATTATGCCATAGTTTGTTGTGAGCCTTTGGCTGTTGACCATATGCTCCAGTCCTTGCACTACTCTGTCTTTAAAAAGCACGGAGAGCACTGGAGATTCTATAGAGCTTTTAAAGGAGAGTTTCCAAGTCACCAAGAGTTGCAAAGAGTGAAGGGAGTAATTATTCCTGGAAGTGGAAACTCAGCATACGATACAACTGTCCCATGGTACAAAGAGCTTTTTGAATGTATTCGCAGCATTCACCTGGTCTATACACACATAAATCTGTTGGGAATTTGTTTTGGAGCCCAAGCGTCAGCTCAAGCTCTTGGCGGTCGGGTCGAAAGCATGAATCGTAGTTATATTCGTGGTGGTGAGTTATTAACAACAAAAAAATCTTTTTATGAATTTGATTATGTGAAAAAGTTGGATTTCAACCCTGAAAAGCCTCTTGTTATTGCCGAATCCCATGGCGATCATATTGCTCAGCTGCCTGATGGAGCTGTTTTACACTCTTCATCAAAAAACACCAATGTTGAGGTTTATACAATTGGAAACAACCTTCTTGCTTTCCAAGGGCATCCTGACTATAATGAAGCATGGACAGCTGGAGCCTTTTCTCGAAAGTCTGGACTCAAAGTTGAGCCAGAAGATTATGACGATTATGCCAAAGAGTATATCAGTCGCCAATTCCCAGATCCAGTCACACATAACGAAATTTTAAGTATTTGTTATAGTTTTTTGAAGAAATCTTCGTGAACTCTATTTAATTTTTGTCAATGAAAAGAAAATATTTTTGATTTTTGCGAGAGATGATACAAAGTAAAAACATTATATGATATAAAAATTTGTTGTTGATTGTGACTTTTTCCTTTAAAAAAAATCTCATGATCTGTTGAGTTTAAACCTATTGATGAAGTAAGCTCTTGAAAAAATCAATAAAAACAATACCCAAAGTATTCGAGGGCAGCTTGATAAGTTGCATAGTTTCTGAATCTATACAAATTTTCTTTTTGGATGAGAATCATTTTATTCGATGCTTCTTGAAGTTTTTCAGAAGGACTATCCTCATATTTTGTTTTGATATTTGCATAAGGAAGCCAAACATTTCCATTTCTTTGTCTTGCGAGATCAACAAGCACTCTAAGAATTTTTTCCAATCCTGATTGCGAAATTTCAAGAGTCTTTTGTTGAACTTGTTTTTCGATAAAATCTATGAGAATGGGTCAATCAGTGAGTTTTTGGCTGGCTACCTTTGATATTATCGTAAGAACGAATGTTGTTGATATATTCATTCAGGACTTGAAAATCCCAATTGAAGGTTTTGATGAATGTTCGGATTGTTTCAGAGGTAAACTTTTTTTCGTCATGTTTTATCAGAGGGTTGATCCTTTCCAACAAGTAATCATCAACATCTTCAAAAGTTGGGTCATAGAATTCATAAAAAGACATTCTTTTATTAAAGCTCTCATCTGATTTGGGAGATAAGTTTGTGAAAACTCAACAACTTTACCTGCTTTGAGTAGATCTCTGGTTTCAGAGTGATTTGAGACAAAGAAAATGTTGACCTGTTTTTTATCAAATAAAGCCTTGAAATACTCGCAAAGTGGGCATGAATATTCGTCACCAGTCTTTTCTGTGAGGAAGGCGTTTTCGATGTTATCTATAAAGATATTGGGCACTTTTTTTTCATCTTTATTGAATTTGTCTACGATTTCATCAAATGTATTTAAATTAGAAAGGCGGTGTTGATCCAAAAACTTAGGAATGTCTGTCTTGGTATTATTGATGGAAATGTAGATGGCTGGGATCTGTTTTTGCTGAAGTTCTTTGGCATATTCTTTAATGCTTGTGGTTTTTCCGACTTTTCTTTCCGAAAATAAGAAACCAAACTGATAAGCTAATGATGTTTCAGGGTCCCATCCTTTCAAGGATTTCGTCAGAAAATCTCTCGAGGTATCGAGTGCAGGCAGAGTGTATGGGATATTGTAGTTGAAATTTGGAGGTCCTGCGAGATTTTTGTGAGGATCTGGAAGATTGGAACTGATTCCTCCACTGTGTTTGGCTGCATTGACAATAGAAACCAAGCAAAAAAGAGAAAGAATAACGAGAATGGAATTTATCTTTTCATTGACTGAAAGTCCAGATCGGCAGATGAAGAGAGCTCCTAAAAGTAAAACAACTGACAAACCAATTGTAAATAAGAGAGGATCTGCCATTTAATAAGAAAATCCAGTTTTAAAATTTCGACAATTTTTTTTCTTCTTAAATATAGAGAGGATGTCATAATAAAATAATTGATTGATAGTTTACAAAAAATTTGTATCTAGCGAGTAAGAAATGGAATTATTTCTTTTTAATAGTTGTCCATCCATCATCTTCGACAGGGCCGTTATTTTTTGGGCTTGGGTCATCTTTTTCAAAAATCATTTTATTTGTGGCCTTTCCAACAATTCCCTTCTTGACTGTATCCTTCACCAATACTCTTGATTCAATGTCTGCAACTCGAATCTAAAAGAAAGTTTTTTGAGAGAGGCAAAGAATTTCTTTACGGGTTCTGGGACTCTGAACTTGCAGCATGATTTAACTAATTCCAGAGTAGTATCAAGTGAGATTCTGTGTCCAACAGAGACAATAACAGGATCTGTTGAGCTATCTGTACTTCTAAGAGCCTAGATAATAAATTAGTCGTCTGTTGAGGAGAACAAAATCTCCTACCGCTCCCCATACTCTGCCGGATTTACCGACAAGCTTCACACTATCACCACCTTTACGAAGATTTTGTTCACAAAGCTGGCGAACTTTGTCCTATAAAAACAATCTCAGATAAACATTCCTAATAATAAACTGTACGCTTGAAATACCATCAACGTAAAATACGGTTTTTCCACATCCAATGGTTGGAATATTTGCCAAAACTCCGAGATGACTGGCCAGGCCAAATCCATTTTGATGGAAGATCCCATTTCCATCAACGAGAATAACTTGAGGCAAAAACTCTGGCTTCGTGTTTCTCAATCTATCAATAAGATGAAGCAAATGAGGGACTTCTCTAAAAGCCAAGAATCCAGGAATGTAAGGTGCATCAAGTCGAACAATTTCATGATCTTTATAGACGACCTGTATTGATTGAGGGGGAATTTAAAATTATTTTTACCTTAAAGTCAGGGTAGCTCATGACGACCAAATAGGAGCAGGCCATATCTTTATCAGTCTTTGAAAAACTGAGATCAACACCACCAATCTAAATATAATTATTAATTTGCTCGTATCATCGTGAAGTACGTATTTTAATGTTCTGTCTTTCAAGCTCCAAGAAAGATCATCTTGTTCAATCAGCTTGGTTCTCAGGAAGATTTGCTCTCTAAGGAAAAAGAAATGAGTCCAATTTTAATCTCAATATGAATTCATACTCTTCCCACTTTTTGTAGACTTCTTGATCAAGGGCAGAGCGTAACTTTTCAAACTTTGTCTGGTGATGAGGAGAATTTTTGTTTTGTTTAGGTGGAGAATGAGATTCCATGAAACACTTGGAGAGATTTATAAAAGTACGAGTAAAGTATTGATATTTTTTAATCATATTATTCCGAAGCAGTTTCGGCTGATTAGAACCAATAGGCTTCAAAATCCTAATAATTAATCTGATCCGAACTCGATGTCTTTGAAAATTTTTTTCAATATGATAGATGGTAGGCAAATTTGTAATTTGTGAAAGACGGTCTCAAAATTTTCTGAAAGGAGAATGATCTAGAACGTCCGAGTTGAAAGGGGTTTGAAAAGGGAAAAAATTGGACATAAAGAGGGAGGGAGGGTGCAGAATTTTTTACTGAAAGAATTCCGATGTTAGAGTAGAAAAAGAAGATTATCAATACAGGGGTGGAAAAACCTCATTTTTGTCTGGGATCCCAGTTTTTAGGGAAAAATTCCCAGAAAGACCCGACTAGAACAGAGGGTAATCTCTTTGAAAAAAAAATTGATTCGAATATTTTTTTCAGTGGACAAGACAGTCACTACTTGTTTCCAGATCAAGTCATATCATTGTGAAGAGAAATCTTTAGAAATCACGATTTCGACTCTTTGTAAAAGAGACATAAGAATTTTTGCTGTAATTTTTCTGCTTTGTTTTATCTTTCTAAAAAACACACTTCTTGATAATTTTTTCAAATTTTTGTGAATGAGAAAAAATTTTTTGCGAAGAAATCAAGATTAGAAATTTATGTGAAGAAAGTACAGATTCAGAAAATGTTCTGCTGAGTACGAGAAAAATCAGCCCCAATTTAAATTTACTCTGATTAAGAAAGTTTTAAAGCAAGATATAAATTTGTTCTTCAGAGGTTAATATTTTTGTGTTGACAAAAAGAATGCTATCTCCTGCTAAATACATTATTCATGCTCCACGCAGAATTTTTAGGTCAGTTTCTTCTTGGAGCAGCTTTCAATTTTCGTCTGCCTCCCCAGTGAAGCATGCACCAGAAGGAGTTCAAAAAGAGAATGATCAGTTTATGGACAAGATGCTTTCAGGCTTGAACTACGACATTCAAGAAGACTACTTGGCTCAATCTTCTTTTTCTGCTAGCAAAGAGTTTAGTGAGACATCAATTTCATTGCCAAGTTTCGAAATGAGTGAGATTATCGACTTGATGAAGTTTTTGGCGAAATCACCAAATACTATTGAGTCATTTGGTATCACTGTTCAGCAGCTGGCTGACGCTTGCGCCAAAAATCTCGGAGCCTTTACCCTTGACAACGTGACTGTGATTATCTGGGCATTGGGAAAATTGAACCACCTGCCTGATAAAATTGCAGAAAGAGCTGAACAGGTAATTCTCCAAAACTTGAGAGAGTTGCAGCCAAGTGAAGTTGCAATTTTGATGTGGAGTTTTGCAAAGATGGAGAAGGGAAGTGCGGAATTTTGGTCGCAAATCATCGAGCAAGCAGTGAGTATAATGCCTAGAATGTCTGTTTTGGACCTCCAGCAAACGACCTGGAGTTTAGCAAAGATCCAAAACAATGATTCGGAGATCTGGCAGGCTGTGGAGACCAATACGCTAAAATATTTGAAAAATCTTGAAAATGATCAGGCTCTTTCGCTGATCATGATGAGCTTCGCAAAGATGGAGAAAGGAAGCGATAGATTTTGGAAGAGACTGGAGTCCAAATTCGAATCATTGATGGAAGGTCTCAGAGAGCAAGCACTCACAAACTCTTTATGGGCCCTTGCTCGTCGTAACAAGTTACTTTTGATCAAGAGTAGCTCTTTGGAGAGTTTGATCATCAGAAAGCTCTATACTCTTAAAGACATTGAAGTCGTCAGTATCTGCTGGGCTTTTATTAAGCTATGCAAGGGCAGCCAAGATTTCTGGCGCAAGTTATCTAAAAGGATTAATAAAATCCTCGCAAGTGAGAAGGATCAAATTGAGCTTGTGACATTGTGCTCATGTGCTTGGGTCCTGAAGAATTTGGGAGAAGTAAACGCCGAGAATTGGAAACTCCTGGAAGGCCATATCCTTGCCAAACAGAACGAAGTGAATGAAAACCACCTGTATTCAATCCTTGCCAGTTTTGCTTTGAAGAGGCAAGGCTCAGATGAGATGTGGAGAGTATTTGAAGCTAAAACCAAGAGTTTGTTGGGGAAACTGGACAGTAAAGGCTTGGCTAATGTGATTTGGTGTTTTGCAACTCGCGAAAAGGGAAGTCAATACCTTTGGAAGTCGTTCAGCGAAGCTTTGGCCTCTCAGGCTCCAAATATGACCGAACAGGGATTGATTATTTCATTGTGGGGATTTGCTAAATCACGAAAATCTATTGAAGCTCAAACTCTCGAACCTGTTTTGGCGATCATTAACGAGAGATTTGGACAGCTCAAGCCCGTCGACATCGGGATGCTTATGTGGTCCCTCGGTAAGCTGGCAAGCAAGGGAAAAACGACCCAAGAGATTACTGCAAAAGTTCTAGAATTAGTATTGAATGAACCAGAAATGGCCAATATTGACTTTGTGCAGATTGTTTATGCACTGAGCGAGCTCAGAGCTTGCACTCCAGAACAATGGGAGACTATTGAGAAACTTGTTGGCGAAAGGGCCGATAAGATCCAAGAAGAAGGGTGGAGTCTGTTGGGAAAGGCTGCCGCAGGAAATGCTGAATTTTCTGAAGCCTTTTGGGAGAGTCTTGAACAAAGAGTAGTGCACAACGCTGGAAAGTTTTCTAAAAACACTTTGGTTGTCTTTATGAGCGGCTTCTCAAAGAAGAGATATGGAAGTAACAATTTCTGGACGACATTGGAAGAAGAGATAAAGAAGAAGATGGAAGAATTAGATGACAATTCTTTGGCTGAATGCACTTCGGTTTTATCAAAGAGAAGAATCAGTCAGAACGAGTTTTGGATAAGAGCAGAAGAAATCTGTTTAGAGAGACTCAACCAAATGAAGGTGAGTCCCTTGGTGAGACTCGCACATAGTTTCGGTGCAAGTGAGAAGGGGAGCATCGTATTCTGGAATGAGTTGCAAAGAAAGCTGAAGGAAATTTTGACTGACTCCAGAAATATACAGAAGCCTGCTTTGATCCAAATATTGCTTGGTTTCGCCAAGAAAAAGAAGGGAGATCATCAATTCTGGAACTTGCTTGAAAAGAGAGTTTTGGAGGTGTTGAAATCTGAAGAAATCAAAGAGAAGGAGCTTTCAATGATTATCAAAGAGTTTTCTCGTGTCAGAAGAGGCTCAAGAGAGTTATGGACTAAAGTTATCGGGCTCTTTATGGCCAACTTACAGAAAGTGAGCTTTAGAACAATGCTGGGCACAATTAGGTCTTTGGACTTTATTAAAGAAATTGATGAAACCGAGAAAGAAATGTTGTACAACAAATGTCTCGATAAATTGTTTTCAGCAGAGGAAGAATTTGGTTTGTACCTCCACCAACTTTCTCTTCATGAAGAAGTTTGTGCAAAGATCAGTGAAGAGGACCTCAAGAAGCTCGCTAAAAAAATTGCACACTTATCTCAAAAAGCCGCAGATAGTTTGGTGATTGAGCGTATGAAGGGCTCTTTTGATAAAATTTGCGAATTTAGACAAGGTAAATCCGAAGCGGAAGAAGAAGAACAAGAATAAATAAATTTCGTCGAATGAATATTTGTAGCAATAAATATATTTTTATTATGAGAAAGGAGGAGCTTTCTGACTTTATGATGATTCATAATTCATAAAAAAAAAATGTTTTTAAAAAATCTTGAGAGAAAAAGTGTTGATTCGAACTTCAAATTAGGTTACATATCAATATTGAATATCGAAAGTGAACAGAGGATTGATTATATAACATTTGAAAATATCTTTAAAAAATTGAATTAAGAGCTTTCGTCGCTATTTTTTGTGCTACTGTTGCTGACATTGTCTACATTATTGGTATTTTCAGTAATTCCTTGTTCATTATTGAGGGTTTCGCCAGGCGGTTTTCGAATGTTGTTGTTATTTATGTTGGCTCCTCCGGCTCCTGGATTATTGGGAGGTATAAAACTGTTTTTGCCTTGTTGGAATTGATAAGGATACATGAAATTCATAGGCATGAAGTTTGGATTTTGGACATTTGTGTTATTTGGAATGAACTGGCCAGTGTGGAAGGTTGGGAAGTGGTAAAAGGGAGTAAAGTTGTTTTGCTGCATGCCTACTTGATGAGGCATGTTGGGAAAGATTGGCATGTTGTTGTGCATGGCTCCAAGATTTTGGGCGTTGGAATCCTCATTTTCACTCTTTTCTGAGGAGAGCGTTCTTCTGGACTCAACCCATTCTTTGGTAGCCCATTTTGGTCTTTCTTTTTTCTCAAACACATGGTCTGGAAGCTGCTCTCTTTTGTAATAGAGAATTCGAAGTTTATCTTCCTTCTTTTTGAACGAAGTCAGGTTATCCAAAAATTCTTTGGCAATGGCCATGAAATTGATTCTTCCTGCGCTATTCTCGTGGTCTTTATTTGGCTTGACACCAATGTAATAGCTGACCCCATACTTAAATGTATCATTGTCGCACTCAAAGGGAACTGGATATGGTCTTATATCCAATTGCTTGTCAAACTCGAAAAACTCAAAGCCTTTTGTGAAGTATCTCAATTTACTCTCGACGAGACTTCTCCATTTAATGTAAGGCTCTCTTGTTTCAGAATCAGAGCCAATAGTGATTTCAATAAAATGGTAATAACTCTTGAAGAACTCATATTTCTCAAACAGTTTTTTCCAGTCAACAGGCTTGCGTTCGTTGGTTCCTCTAAAAATTATATCCCAGCCTTCCTTGAGGTGCGCAGATATAACCTTGAGAGTCGTAGAGCTGACGTTATAAGTCGAGTTCATGCAAGGAAATGCTGGCGTGATGACCATCATGGCGCTTTTTTCATCGGGTGTCCATTGATTATCAGGCATGAACGTTTTGTATTGGATCTCGGCAATCTGGACTTGATAGATTTCCCATTGCCATTCGGAATAAAATTTAAAGAAGTTCATGAGAAGTTTGTTGGGCTTAAAGTTTGGAAAGAGTTGGCAGATTTTGGCGACAAGGATTGACCAAGAGATACCACCCAAGTAGCCCATTGCATTTGAGTAGATGCTTTTTGATTTGGCCCACAATTTGACCAATTTCAAGGTTGTTCTGAAATTTTCGATATTTCCAACACTTTCCAGGATTTTTTCGGCGACTCTGAACCCGTTGACACTACGTTTCATTTCAGCGTCCATGTTGGTGAGGATGTTGTCATCCTTGAGCTTCTCAAGTTTGTCATCAAGACTAGTTGTATCAAGAGAAGCAAAAATGAGATCAATAGAAAGATTCTGATATTTGAACTTGATCAGCGGCACGTAAGCATCTCGAATGCTCTGGACGTCTGAGACATTAGAGTCTTCTTTGAGGATAGCTGGCAACTCTCCAAAAAAGTGTTTATCACGCTCTGCAAATTTTGGAGCTAAAACCAATGCATCCACATCACCATCAATAGTGTTGACTTCAAGCCTATGAGAGCCATAAGGGATGAGTCTCACTTTAGCTTTTTTGGATGTATCAGAAGGTAGTCCCAAGAGTGCAATAATTTTTTCGATCCACTTGGCCAGCAAGGAATTCAGGCTGGTAGTAGCATTTGATAGAGCAATTTTGGCCGGATGATTTGGGTCTGAAATGTCGCTAAGATATTTATCCTTCAGATATGTTTGATAAATGTGATTTGTCTCCTTGACATCTTCTTCAGTATAAGATTTTTCTGAGAGAACAGCAAGAGCAGAAATAATTTTATCGTAGTTGATCGGACCTTTATGCATTTGTGAGAATAATTAAAAAATAATTTACAGCGTGGAAACATTGATGAAATGATGAAAATCTAAATATTCCATTCATAATTCATTGAGGAAAATGGTTTTTTTTTTTTCAAGAAATATTTTCTCTGTCTTTGAGAACTTGAAAAGTTAAAATTCTTTGCTTTTTCTTTGACCTCAAAGTATTTGATTTCGAGAGACAAATTCTGCCTATCCTATCAATTGATTTCAAGGGAATGAAATTGATTTGATTTGATCAAATTATAAATTCGTTTTGACGAAATATTTTTCTTAAAAAGGTATTTTGCTAGGATCCTCTTTTTTTTGGAATTTTTCGCATTCCCCATCCTTTTGCGAACAAAGTAACAACAATGACCCATGAAGAAGTGTAGATTTATTCCATATATTCGAAATATTTCATATATGAGTGGAGTTAAAATTATCTGATTGATACATATATATACAAAAAGAATATAAAGGATGAGCAAATTAATATCTAAAACACACTAATGCCAGGGTGCAAACACTATAAAAATGTAGGAGAGACTAAAATTTTTTCTTCAAACTGATTAACTGACTTGATAGATCGCACCTGAAAGACTTGGTAACCTTTTAAAGAAGGCAGACCTGAAGGAATGTAACAATCCAGCTCACAAATCAGCAAATATCTCAAAATCATCTTCTGATTTATGGTTTTGCCTTGTCTGCGGTTTTGTTGGCTGTAGCAGAGCATCTGAGGCTGCCTGTTCCCTGCAACATTATGAAAAGAATAAACACAACTTATGCATCAATCCAGTGTCATTGATGATTTGGTGTTATGCGTGTGACAGTTCGATTGATGAAATGCTCGAAGATTGCGAGAATAAGGGAGAATTGGACAACCTGACCAAATTCAAGGATAAGATAACTCAGTTATTTTTCAAAATAAGCAAAGAGCTTCAGAAATCCAAGAATACAGTTCTTTTGGCTCCCGATAGTTTACAGATACTCGGTTCCGCAGAACCTGAGAAGAGCGATGTTGCCGTTCCAAACTCCAAAGTGATTTTTGGTCTGAAAAACATTGGAAATACCTGTAATTTTTTGTCGCATTTTGTGAATAATCTAAAATAAAATAGGTTTCTTTAACTCTGTCATGCAAGTAAGTGTTCTTCCCTTCGCCTTTGACAATAAGAGATTATCTCTCCATTTTTTTCCCCCTCATCTTCATATTTAATCAAAATTTTGTAGTGTTTGAATGCAACAGAGCCATTGACCAACGTTTATTTGGACCTCAAAAATTTTGACGTGAGTGACTTGAAGGAAGATCCTGCAAATCCTGACAGCTTAACCCCAAATACTGATGACTGGATCACAGTGGAAAAACCCAAACAAAGCAAGAACAAACCAGGAAAGGGCAGCAAAGGGAAGAATAATGCCCATTTCACTCCACCCCGTTCCTCCTTCATCAATCTATGCAAAAATTTCCAAGACTTTCTTGTTGAAGCAAGAGGCAAAAAAGATCATATCTATGATCCTAAACCATTATTCAGTTCCATCTCTCATCTGTAGTTATTTGGAAGAATTGTTTGTAAATATTATGAAAGGTTTTCAAGATTCAGGGGATATTCTCAACAAGATGCACAAGAATTATTGAGGAATTTCCTTGATGGCTTATCAACATGTGAGGAAAAGAGATTTAGTCAAACTGAATTGGCTCAATCAAGAAAAGGCTTTAAGCATAGATTGACAGAAATTGAAAAGGTTTTTGGAGGCTATCTCTGCAACTTTGGTATTTTTATGTGCAGATTTTTTTCCTAATCTCAATTAGTAAAATGTCAAGATTGTAAATATGTTAATAGAACTTTTGATTTTTGTCTTGATATTGTTTTGAATATTGATCGAGACAAGCCTAAAATTGTGGAGCCCAAGAAAAAGAAGAAGAAGCAGCCAAGTCTCCAAGAAGTACCTGCGGAAACTGAAGAGCAAACTCAAGAGAAAAGCCAGCAAGAGGAGGAAAAGGTTCCTGATGGCCAATCTCAAGCTCAACCAAACTACGTTCAAGTGGATCCTAGCGAAATTAAAGACACTAATATCCCCTATTACGATCCCAATTTATATGATCTCTACGAACCAAATATTGATGAAATGACCAAAAATATTCCTCATTCCACAGCTCCAGAAACAGTATTGCACTCTGTCTGAGAAAATATCTAACTGCGTTTCATAGATTACGCTGGAGGAGGCATTGAAAGATTTTACATCGGTTGAGATCCTTAATAGACAAAAAAACTTTTACAAGTGCGAAAATTGTGAGAAAGAAAAGAAACTAAGCAGCGGGAGCGCTAGAAGATTCTATATTTATGATCCTCCAAAGGTGTTGACTCTTGTCTTAAAGAGATACAGACAAATCGGAATTGGCCGATTTGAAAAAGTAAACACTCAAGTCAAATTTGAAGAGAAACTCATTCTTGATCCTTTCGTTTTATTACCAGGTAAATCTGAGATGATGTGATGAATTCTTAAAATTATTTTTCAACTTAGTGAAGAAAAGTCAGAGTGATGACGTTCAAAATAACAACAAGCCAAGATTTGAATATGAATTATTCGGCGTTGTTGTGCAATCAGGAAATTTGAATGGAGGGCATTATGTCTCCTATACCAAGCATATAATTAAGTAAATGAGTTTTCTTTTTTCTGTCCTCTAACATTTGATGAAGCGGAGAAGAAAATTGGTTCTATCATAGTGATACAACTTTCAGAGGTCTGAAAAAAGAAGCTGTGCTCAAAACTCAACCTTATATATTATTCTATAATCTCAAAAAATCAAACTAATTTCATAATTATGATGATATAATTTCTAGTCAACCAACAAACAACCTTGTGTGTTTTTAACAACCTAGATATTATGAAGATAAAACTGTTGATGAATTTGTGTAAAGTGGTCGTAAGAATTAAAAAAAGTGGTTAGTTTAAAGTCTTGAGTCGTTTCCAAGTCCTGAAGCGAGTCTTTTTCTCCTGTGGAAACTTGGACCAGAAGGTTCTTCATTTTTTGGATTTCTCGAAGTTCCAATAAATAATTGAGATTGTATTCGTCACATTCAAGCTTAAGAGTTTTTAAAGAAGCGCTCTCCATAACCATATCGTTGACCAAACTTCCAATATCGACCTTAATCTCAGGCAAGGCGAGTCTGAGGTTTCTGAGTTGGGGGAGTTTTCCCAGAGTTTGAAGCAAATTCTTGAGGCTGTTTTCGAGGTCATCGCTTTGGCTAACACTATTATTTTCCTCCAAAACAGTGGAAGTACAGGTAAGAATGATGTCAACGGACTCGAGGTTTTGTTTATCATTGAAGAATTCCCAGAGATTGTTCTTTTGTTGAGTTTCAAGAGAGTCTTTGATTTCCCAGTAGATTTTGAGAGACTTGAGTTTGTTTAATTTTATCAAGACTTGGACAAGGGGTGTTTTGATTTCTTCTTTGATAACAAGGTGCCCCAAGACTAGTTCTTTCATCTGGTCTGCTTGGGCTTCAATTGCATTGAATATTTTTTCAAAATTCATCTTTTGATACTTGACATAATAAATGATAAGCTTTATTCCTCTTTGCAAATGGAGATCCTGAATAAAGTCTCCGAGAATACCAGGCTTCTCCTTGACAAGTTCAAACCTGTTTAAAACAAGGGTAAGGATTTGGATCTTTTGAAGCAAGTTGAGATTATTGGCCAAACTCCTCAAAGTCTCTGCCTCAAATTTTTTCAAGAACTCAAAGGTCATCTTCAAATTATTTGCCCTCCTTACTGATGTGGGTTTATTGAGTTCGGGGAGCTGAATGGGCCCGTAAACATTGCTTGGAGTGACTTGTACGCTATTAATTTCTCTCCAATATCTCATGGGTGCTGCGATGTGATTTGTTAAAAAGGCAAAAATTCCTCTGAAAGTGACGTTCACTTTTTGATTTTCCAAAAAAGCATTCTTTTCAAGCATTAAACTTATTGAGGGTAAAATTTTGAGACAAGACTCTTCTTTTGCCCCGTCAAAGCTAAAATTGAGAACTCGAGTTCTTGGGAAGATTGAGGCAAGGAGGACCAATTGACCAATATTGAGGTTGTTTTCTTTGACTTCAAAGTGAACTGTAAGAGTATCGATAGTTTTCTTCCTCAATTGTCTCATGATCTTGGCAATGAGGCCAAAAACAGCAGGCTCAGAAATATGTAATTGGACATGTTTGAAAGATTTGCTATGATGAAGGTTGCGTCTTGCTTTTTGAACATATCTCGAGTCTAGTACAATAGTCTTGAAAGCATTAAACTCATGGTAATGGCGAACTCTTTTCACCAATAACTTGCGCACATATAGTTGATCAGTTTTAGTATTTGAGGAAGCAAAATCGATTTTATCTTTTGAAGATTGCTTCAGAGCTGGATAAAGATTCAAATATTTGATATTTCTCCCTTCTAATGATTGTGGAATACTCATCTTGAAATTATTGCGAAAAAGAATTTCTTTTTATTTGAGAAAGATATGAAATATAATTTAATGCAGATCTCGAAATATCACGAAAAGCAAATCGCGGCAAGCCATATTCTACCTGGCAATGATAAAATGCTTCACATATCTTACAAATACAATAATTTTATAAAACAATTCTTTTTTCAAGGAGGAGTTCCATACTTTTTTTCCAGAGTTTATTAGCCTCTTGCTCATTTAATGCTTCTTTTGTGAGCTCTTTTTTCTTGAAATCGGTATAATATGCTCCTGGTTCGAGTTTATCATAGTCTTGGAGGGTCGCATGAATTAGACCTTGTGCCCCTTGCCAAGGAGTTCTTGTGAAAAAATACCAGAAAGGCGCTTGAATAAATTTGAGGGTTTGGAGGTACCAGACTTTAGGCATATCCCTCTGAATATCACTTCTGACAACTCCTGGATGTACAAGAATGGGTTTACATTTTGACCCTGCGAGTCTTTGGGCGAGGGTTTGGGTGAAAAGAACGGTAGCCAGTTTGCTTTGAGAATAAGCTTTGTAAGGGCTGTAATTCTGGTTGGACATGAGATCATCCCATTTAATTTTACCAGAAGTATAGGAGCTGCAAGTGACGTTTATAACTCTACTTTGCGGCGTTTTTATCAATCTTTCAGCCAGGAGATTTGTGAGATAAAAATGCCCCAAATAATTGACTGCAAACTGATTCTCAAAACCATCTTTGCTCAAAACCTTGCTACGAAAGTCGATTAGTCCTGCATTATTGATTAAAACGTCCAAGTTCTTGTATTTGGCACGGTATTGTTTGGAGAATTCATTTATTGATTTGAGACTAGCCAGATCAAGGTCCATATGTACAATATTTGCGTTCTGAGATTCTTGTTTCAGTTCCTTAATAAGATCGAGAGATTTTTCTCTATTTCTACATGCTAAAATCAAAGTCGCGTTCATTTTTGAGAGCGCCCTTGCAGTCTCCTTTCCAATACCAGATGTTGCCCCAGTGATAATAATGATTTTGTTGGCTAAATCTTTATCAAGTCTACAAATTGGGCCATTCAAGCGTCTCTTCCAAAGAAATAATCCTGCCATGCAAGGTAGAGTCAAGTAAATATACGGATTATTCAATTCCATCGATAAAGATTTATTTCGAGATGTATGAAATAGAAATAATTTTGTCTATTTCTCAACTTGAGAACTTGGTTTGAAAAATATTTTTTTGTGATGGATTTTTTTTTTTATATCCAAAATGATCCAGAACTTTTTTGGGATTCAAACCAAATTTAAGTTTTCACTCATTCCATTCTCAAAAGGAAGAGAGAACGTTGAGTTCCGAAATGTTGGATTTTAATTCCTCATTGCTGAGAATGAAAATAATATAACTAAAAGTATTCAAATAGCTCTAATTTATTAAAATGGATCTTGGATTTCCTGAATTGAACGGAGACGAGGGTTTTACCGAATATACGATCTCCAAGAGCAAGCCAACAAACTTACACTTGGCTCGTATGCCCGACAACTTTAAAGTTCATTTGGACAACGACAACTCGCAGGATAATACTCAGCTTAATCGCAATCTTGTCGTGAAGAAGCAAAAAATCAATGAAAACGACTCAAAAGAAACTTTTCAATTTGTCATGGAGGATTTTGATGAAGTGAAGAAGAATGAAGACAACCATCCCACTCGATATATCGGACGTGAAGTGGTACAAAACCAGAAGTTCCTTGTATTTTACAGAAAAGAAAAAGATATAATGCTTTGTGGTCTTTCCTCAACCATCTCTTTCAAAAAAGACCAACACCTGAAATCCTCCACAATCGACAATATAAAGGGTAAAAAGGGAGGTCGTCAACAAGGTGTGAAGGCAATGTTGAAAGCAAGCGCCAACAAAAAAGAAGAAGAAAAAGAGAAAGAAAAGGTAAAGGACGGTGAAAAGGATGATGATGAAATGAGTCAAAAATCATGGTCAGACAGTGATGACTCCGATTCTGACGGCGGCCAAAAAGGAAAAGGAAGAAAGAAGAAGGGAGAAAAACAAATGGTTATTAAAGACATCTTTGAGCAAGAGGTTCCAGAACCTCCAAAGAAAACAACCGCTAAAGAAGCCGAAACTGCGAATAAAGTTACTCCCCAAGCAGCCAATGAAGAAAATGATGGGTCTGACGGCAAAAGTTCCGCAGGTGATAAGGATTCTGACGATGATTCTATCTCAAGTTTTGATTTTGAATAGTGAGAATACTCTTGCAGGAGAAAAATATACGTTCAGAGTGCATACTTTCGAGATCTGTTTTTCTGTTCTGGTATATAGAGTACGTACCTTTATATAATTACTAATTGCTTGTGATCATGTCCGTTGTCTGTCAATTCTAAAAAAACTAATCGAAAGGGTTCAAATAAAATCATTTTTTTGGACGAACAGAGGAAGAAAATCCAGCAGCAAAAAATTTTTTTCATGAATTTCTGTTTATTTTTGAACAAAGAAAACGTTGAGAAAAATTTTGAGATTCTATGCATTATTAGATTTTTAGACATAATCATGCTCATATTGTATGACAACAATAAATTGTGAAAATTATGCAAAATCTAATTGCTCTTTGTTTATTATAACCTATCTCTCTTTCCATGTGTGATTTCGGGGTGATTTTCCAAGTTTTCTGGGTTTGATTCTTTTAAAGTCTCCTTTTTGTCACCTCCGAGGGGTTTGAGGTTAGATCTGAAAGAGCCTTTAATAAATCCGTATAGTGTGTCCCTGTAGATGTAGTATCCTAAAGGAGCAGCACACAAGACTGCAAGACCGAGGTATGTTGCTGTTTTGTTGTTCATTCAAAAATAATTTTTAATTTTTTTGTTTTGGATTTTAGATCGATGTCTGTCGATATAATTACCGCAAAAAGTTCAAGTTTGAAGGAAAAATTGGTCTTGAGTCTATTCTACTTCTAGATGATACCTGCTCTAGCAACAAGATGGAATGGTTTAATATTTCTCTTGTGACCACAAGAGAGGATGGATTGTTTGAGAGCGATATTTGAGGATGTGAATATCGAGTTAAATTTAATAAATCTTTGGACTTTACATTAGGAGTAATATCTAATATATTTAAATAAGGGAGCAGATGTTGAAGAACGGCTTCAGATTTTACGGCCTCGTGCAAAAGCAAATGGCCAAGACTTTACAGCAATCATACCCCAACATAAAGTTTTCAAATGTGAATTCCAAAGTGTCTCAAGAGCAAGCTCAGCCTGAATCAAAGACAAAAAAATCAAGCACAACCAATGAGTCGGCCAAAACCGCAAGCAAGGAGCAGGAGTTTTATTACCCTGTGAAGCGTATCAATTTTAACAAGAGAAACCTTTACCCAATTTACACAATCGCCAGCTCCGAGACTTCAAGCCTTCCTAAAGCATACAATTTGATGACTGCATACTCTCTATTTTTGGCATACGGTGTGTCTTACATCTTTTTCTTGGATATCTACAACTACTGGCACTTGTTACCTTTGACTTTGTTCTTTATGAGAGGAACCAAATCTTATTTTTCATCTGTTCAAATGAGCGGAACGATGGTGAAATCGATTTTCCTGAAAAAGGATGGTAGAACTCTCGTTGTGACTGTTCCCAAGAGCCCAGTATACTATAAATATCAAGAAGATATTGATTTGTCTGCTTTTGGAAATTTCGATAATGATATCAAGCTTACTGTTGAAATTGACAAGATCCTTCGAGTCGGATTTCTCGAGGCATTGAGAGCAGCAGAAAAGGAGTCTGATAACAAAGTTGATACTTTTACACCAATCAAATCAAAGCAAGCAAAAGCTCGTGAGGAACAGGACGAAAAGGAAGCTGAGGAGGAAAAGGGCGAGGTTTTGAAAAATGAGGAGCCTGAGAGTTCAAATATTGTGATGGTTGTTGAAAAGGACAAGAAGGCTCTTCCTTTATACATAAATTTAGACAAAAATATGAATAAAGCGTATAACGATTATCTGATTGCAATTGCTCAGAATAAGAAAATCGTATTGCGTGAGACTAAAGATGAAGCATAAAATTTGTAACCTCCCTTGTTGTAAACTCTTGGAATGACTTTTACTTTTTTATGATAGATTTTCAAGAGAAAAAGGCTTTTTCCGAAAGTTTTTTATTTTATGATGCTGCTTACATAATACTGGAAGAAAATTGACAATAAATAAATATACAACAAATATTAGCATAGTTGACGATTTAATAGGAGCAGGTTATACAACAATGCTATCTCTTCTTTTTGTTATTGATCTTCTTGATTTGGGTGTTTGAGAATGTCAACATACCTTCTTTATATTTTCCAAAGCCTTGAGAGTTGGCTCCCTTGTATTTGTAGGAATTATATTCATGATGTTTCTTGCCCTTTTCTTGTTTTTTCATTTTGTTGGCATGCCAGTTCAAATCATACTTTTTCATGGAAGAATCATAGAGAATTTGGCCCTATTGAGATTGAGTCGGATTTAAAGAAAAAGAATTACCTGTCTCATTTCCTCTTCCTTATTCTTTTGTCTTTCAAGAGCCTTGTTTCTAATTCCCTGAAGCATTTTGATGGGCATTTTACCATTTTTCTTGATGTATGCAGAATTGGCCTTCTCGGCTCTTTTTTCCTTGGCAGACAATGCCTCATAAGCTGAAATTCAATGTTAGAGACGCAAAAGGATTCAAGTCATACTGAACTTTTGGATGTCTTTCACAGCTGATAAGAAATCATTCTGTTTCTGGTTATTTCTAGGCTTTTGCTTGACCATTGGTAATTCTTGTCCTAATTAACTTTAATATCTTTTAATCTCATCATCACAGGAAACGATATTTTCAATTTTCTGATATCAAACAAAATGTTTTGATACATTGTTCTCAGCCAAAAAGAAATGAAAGGATAATGCGATTTCAAGAATACATATAGACATAAGGAATATAAAAATAAATGATTGAAATAGATAAATAGTCGAGTTTAGCTGATAGTTTCCAAGAGAGTTTCTTGTTCAGGATCTTCTTTTTGATAGTGAGCTCTATAACCATAGATAGTAGTGCAGCAAAAGGTGATTAAGGTCAAGCACACGAGAAGAGCGTTGATTGTATAAGAGACTTGGGAATAATCAACATCAGCCACCTTAGAAAAGTCATCTGATTCTGTTTGATTTCCCTTGACTATGTTGACAATCATAAAGAGCTGGGTTGCCAACAAGCTTAAAATTGCGAAAATGCCTGCAACCAAAATCAGAGTGGATAAACTAAAAGATTTAATCCTTGGAGTGAGACCCATGAGAACCAAGAAGATGAGAGAAAAGATGAGAGCGACTGTTGTAACAACAGAAACACCATCATCCCAAGAACAAGTCAATTCCACATTATAACCCTGACCAAATACAAAGACAGTCCCATCAATATCAATAGCTGGTTGCGAGCAAAATACGCCTAAAGCACCATCACAGTTTTGCCAGTTCACTCCATCGGTAGATTGGAGGCATTTTGAAGAACTATGAACAGCAACGAGAGATGCAGAGATTGCAAGAAGGACAAAAGCTATACCAATGACACAATACCTTGAATTAAGAGAATATCTGGCCATAACGATAACGGTATGAAATATTAAGATTACACAAATCGAGAATTTATTCAGGAAATATTCAAATTATTCTCAACGATCTTCTGTTTGTTTTGTTTTTTTTTTAAAAAGACGATTGATTGAAGGTAATTTGAAATGGCCGAGGAGGCTTGATTTCATTGTTTTTGGGAGTGAAGTGAAGTGATGAAGAATTTTTTGAAAGAAGGGAGGCTTGAATTTTCTCGTAGGGAATTTGAAAAGTAGAAAATAATCAAATATACTTTTCAGTTTAACTTATTTTTTCTCTACGATTTAACAAATGGAAATCAAGTCATACAAAAAAGATTCTGGTCTGACGGATGCTGTGAAAACACCCTCAGGTTTTGAAAGAAAGGAAGTTGTTGCATCAAGCACGACTGATGATAGCGGTACATCGAGATAAAAAAGTTCATTAATTGTTAATGTCACAAAAGCAAGCAAAAAGAACTTTGTTGTGAGAAAGCCTACGAATGAAAGACCTGGCAGTAAGCATCAAATAAGAGCAGAAAGCCGTAGCTCAGCCGAAAAAGCAACCAAGAGACAAAAGTCTGATACGATGGACTCTCCAACGAGAAACGTTCAAGAAAGGGGTGGCCAAACCGCTGAAGCTTTAAGAATGCAAGAACTTGAGAGTAAACAAGCCGCAAGAGAAATGAATAGCTAATGCAAAAATAGGCATGATTGACAGATTAGACCCGAATTATAACAACAAGAAGAAGGCAATGAAAGATGTAGATTTTATTTTTGATCCCAAATCACAGAAAGGAGAGACCCCATATCACCAGGATGGAAATATGGAATTGTAAAGTGATCATTGCGATTTAGTAACTGATTGAAAAAATAGCTACACCAAAGAAAATGAAGAAAAAAGAAAGAATATTAAATCCAATCCCTTGGTCCTTGAAGCTGCCAATAATGTAAGACTCGCAGGTTTGCTACTTCTCACACCCAATAGGTGATAAATCTTTATCAATTTGATATGAATGATCATTTGACGAAGACAGAATATATAAAAATGCATACTAAAATTGCAAAAGCAATTAGATCAGACCTTAAAGAGAAAGCATTAGGTCGACTCGTTGAGCAAGATTGGAAACATGACTCAAAGTCCAAGGGTTATATGGAAAAGAAGGAATTGTTCAACTCTATTTTTGAACTTGGTGATGTCTGGACTCCTGATATCGATGTTTTCCAGTAAGAATAGGTGATTTCATCCTGGTATATTAATATCTTGTTTTAGATATATTGCCTTTTTCCAAAGATTGCACCAACTCTTGAAAGGCGAAGTTGATTCTCTAGGTAAAACAAAGTTGAAGATATCATTATTAAATCATAAATAGACGCCAATGAAGCTTCCAATAGCTCAAATCCATATAATATATTGAACTGATAATTTGATTTATTTTTTGTATGAAATGAGATATTTTGTAGTATTTATTTTTTGTGAAATGAGAAAAACATTTTTATTTTTAAATGATGATCCAAAACAATGAAAAGACTTGAGATATTATACGAGAGAGAGAGAAACAAATTGATGATTAAATGTATATATACACAGATGAAGGAGTTACACACATTTATTTCTTTATAATTTACTTGAAACATTTTTTCAACTTTGGAAGAGTGAATTTATTCAAAATATTTTCCGATGAGATGGCAAGTTTTTTCTACAAATTCATAGATCAAGTCATTATTGGCTTCGAAGTAGATAAGTTTTGATTTTATGGGATCGCATTCTTTGATAACATCTTTCCAGACGAGTTTATTATCGAGATCAGAAATTGCTAAGGCTCGCTGGTCCAAGACTTTCCAAATATTTGCAAAAATAAAGGTTAAATCTGGGAGAAAATCCGATTTGACAATATATTTTCCCAGCCAAAGGATAAACCAAACGAGAATTTGGAGCGGGTCATTTTGTGGTAAATTTTTGAATTCCTCAAAGTCAAGTTCAATGTGTTGGTTGTTGACAGCTCGATTTTTGAGTTCTTCAAAGACCTGGGATGTTCTCTGCTTCAATTGTGCGAACCATTCATGCCTCAAGACTTCTGGTGTTCCGAGCACCCCAAGGACAACATTTTCAAGCTTGGGCTTCGAGTCCATCGTACAAACAGCATTGAGCTTTTCTCCGAGATATCCGAGGAGCTCACTCTGGATGTCTTCCAGGTAGATATCGTTTTGGGAGATGTCATCAACATCATGATTGGGCTAAAAATGGTGAAATAAACGAGAAAAGTGGAGCTTACTTTTTGAGGGCGGCCGGTATGGGTTTTTTCACTGATGACAGGGCCAACAGGCTTTGAGGCTTTCGTATTAGGAGGACGAATGCCATTATGTTTGCGTTTGATATGAAGATAGAGAGCGGGGTAAGATTTATAAGAGCGCTGACAGCCACCACAAATATAACTACGATCTCCAGCTTTGGAATGACGAGCTTTCTTTCTGATTCGAAGACTGGATTCTTGTAGGGAGTTCATTTTAGGAATTGGAATACAAAATTTAGATTATTATTATTGAGTTTGATTAAACAATACTCTTCGCCCAAACTCATAAATAAAGCTTTGAATTGAAAAGCCTAACAGATAAATAAATATAGACATGCAACAAATAATCTATTAATTTCCCTCTGTCTGCAATTGAATAATTACCTCGATTAATTGTTCCTCCGGGTTTCCCTCTTCAAACTTGGCTTGAAACTGCACCCAGTAATTTGGCATTTAAACTCTTTCCTCGAATCGCTTTCGATGAATAGACTGGAAATACTCAAAAGATAAATTGAGCTAGTTTATAAGTTTGACTGGCAAAAGATTTTTTCCTTTAATTTGAGAGGGAGCCATCGAATTCCAATTTTTAACAGGAATGAGAATAAATCGTAATTTGTGGAAGAGTGTGGGGGTCTTAAATTATAAGTTTAGGTTGAGGGTCTTTTAAAATCGGAAGCTTTATAAAAAAAGAATTAAATAAAAGTGTTTTAGTTGGTCGAAATGTAAATTAATAGTTATCGGCAAAAAATTAAAAAGCTTTAGTTTTGGCAGCTTGCCCGCTAATTTGAATTTATATATTATAAGAAACTTATTCAATCCAGAGGTTTCCTTTTTTTTCGGTCAGACAGCTCAAATTCAGATTCGCATTCGTGTGCCGAACTTTCAACACATGATTTGGTTTTTAATTTTGGGGTTTTGAGTTGCTGGTGAGAGTTTAACTGAGAGTATTACCACATTATACGGTCAAACCCCAATGAATATGCCGAAAAATCGAAAAATAAAAGAGCCAAAACACGATTTTCTGCGAGGGAGTCTTTTTAATTTTTTTGCTTTAAAGATAAATTATCTAGTGATGTATGATTTCAGTTTATTGATGAGGCTAAATTTAGGAGATTGGATTTTCTTCCTGGCCCAATGCTTCTCATGCGATGGGAACTAACCGAGTTTTTCTTGGCTTTTTTGAATCTCCAAGGTCCTCGGGAGACTGTTGAAGCTGGGGAACAACAAGGTCAGAAGTAGTGAAAAATCGTTATAATAAAAAAGTCATCATATTCTAGAATTCTCTATTATATAATTTATTCCCTTGTCTTTTGATTCTCTCTTTGAGAGGAAAAATTTCCATCTCTGCCAGAGTTTAGCTGCTAAAGATGAAGGCCAAGGGGACTTTTTGCTTTTATTTCAAGTACAAGTCGGCAAGTTTCGTAAGGGCAGAGTTTTCTTTTCCATGAGGGGAAAGGAAGATTTGAAACAAAAGTGAGGTGCAGAGAGATGGGGCTGATTTGTCTTGGGAGAAGATTTTTCGCAGAATTAAGTGTGTGGAATCAACTTTTGATTTTGGAGGGAAAAGAAAAGTTCAAAAGTTTTTCAAAAAAAGGATCTATTTTGTTTTCTTAAACGTCGCAAAACAGTTTAGTTTCTTGATTTTGGCAGAAAATCAATTCTTTCTTCCTGAAAATGATAAAATCCTCTGAGATACTATTTGAATAATCAATAACGATAAAAAATGTGTTGAGAACTGCCTGTGAGTTTCTTTATGATTATACAATGTCAAATTACAAATTCTCGA
>Ga0182738_1000802_pt1 | contig 42027 bp, 40 predicted proteins | sample eDN5th30CBELigMG_FD_128876 | JGI IMG/M metagenome (GOLD analysis project Ga0182738, IMG submission 128876) | Enriched Miracle-Growth compost microbial communities from Emeryville, California, USA - eDNA 5th pass 30_C BE-Lig MG (version 2)... ...
CTTGAGAATATGAAGCCTCTTAAACATTTGGTCACCTATAGTGATTTAAATCAGGTGAGAAAGAGACATCTTTTTCAAATTTTTCAAGCTAATTATTGGATAGAATAAGCCTGAAGGTGAAGCAAGAACCCTTTCGCAACCACAATCAGACTTTGTACAAAGAGATTTTGGCGGATTTGCTGAAGCTCCAGCAAAGAAGATAAAAGTGGACAGCGCATATTTGCAATAAAATTTCTGAAGCTATGATGTTGATCTCTTTCTTAAGATTGAGAGAGAATTTTGAATGCTTTTTTGTGATGGGAAAAGAATGTTTTTATAATTGGCCCGCCATCGCACCATTCATCATACACTTATACATTTATACATATACTATTTTTCATCAATATTTCGAAGAAACTCTATCTAGTCTACAAATAATAATCCCTGGGAATAATGTATAATACAAGGAAAAATTTTATTTAGATGGGATTGTCGTATTGGAGAGAGCAGTTGATTTTGTATTTGAGCGTTTTGAAGAGAAGAACATCAGATTTGCCCAATTTGAGCGTGGATTCTGGAATCAGCTTCTTTGACTGTGGCTCAAATATCGTCTTATCTTCTTTCAATTGCTTCGCAACTAATTGTTTGAGGAGTAAATTAGAAAGAGAAGGTAGAGGGTTTACTGGAATTCTGGATATTTCTTTTGGTTTCAGCATATTCCTGCAATAATTTTTCATTGTTTTCAAAGTCCAGCATATCAATCTATAACGGAGGGTTTTAGTTAAAAGAGGCCCAAAAAATTTTTACGAGATCTTCTTTTTTCAAGGTCAATTCTCTAATGAGTTCTTCACTAAAATATGATTAAAGATGATTGCAAACATTATTCCTTCATTACTTTAAGAGGTATTTATCTTTCATGCGAGTAGGATATCCATATTTATCAAGCAATATTGTCTTAAGCCCAGTTTGCACTCCTTTTATAAGTTGAAATTCTGTGTTAAATATTTCATCTTTACCATAAGTGAAAGCTTCTTCATTCATGAGTTTTTCAATAACTTTGATGAGCTCTTGATTCTTGACGTTAAAGGCATAGTCATAGAGATCAAGAATTTTATCAAAAGTCTTGAGATCAACATTTATTTTTTTCTTTTCAAGGGTTTGTGTGTAGTAGATGATATACAGCGAATAAAGTCCTGTAGCTCTTTCTGTTATATGGGATGATAACACCATATCTTTTTGAATTTATTTTAGCATTACTAGAGACAAATACCTGTAAATACTCCATAAAGAACTTGGTAAAATTCATCAATATCTTCATCTTTTAATCGACACTATTATTCTCGTTAGCCAGATTATCCTTTGGGAGACTAGATACTTGATGGAGAAAGTCCATTTGAGCTGATTTCCAGATAACTTTGAAATCTTTGAAGCATGGGATATCCTATTTGAGGAAGATATTGAGGATGTCATTGTGGAGAATGAGTACTAGTTTGTATTTCTTGGTGAAGAAGACGACCTCGCTGAGAAGCTTTTGGGCATCGAGGCTGAAGGCACTTCTGCGGTTTTTCGCAAGACAATTTGGTTGATGTAAGTTCATCAGAAATTGAATAAAATCAGGAATTTTTTTTATTCAATATATTGAGAGATTTTTAAAATAAAGAAAGATTTTTTTTTCAAATGGAAAAGTTTTTTTTTGGAATTTTTTGTTTTTGTAAAAGAAATATAATAGAATCTTATGGTAATTAGATATGATACATTACAAAATTATTCACAATTCGGGAAAGTGGAAATAAAAATATTTCTATTAGAATTCATTTTTAAGTTTTCCATAAATTTCTTTTCTTCTCATAATTTCAAGTTTACTCACATCTTCAACATTCTTTTGAGTAGTTGGCTTTGTGACTGATTCTCTTCTCTAAAAAACCATTAATAACAATTCACCTCGAAATTTCTTACAGCTTCATAGCTTTTAAGTTCAGCTTCTCTTTCAGCCTTCTTCTTGGCCAAAATCAAATCTCTTTGAGCTTGAAGTCTCTTTTTTCTTTCTTCCAAAGTCTCATCCTTTATTTCATGCTTCACTGGCTTCTTTTCAGTTTCTGCTGTGTAATCTGCCATGGGATCATAATCAGCACTTCCTTTAATTGGTGGGAAAATGCTTGATTTTTTTTGTTCAGCAAGCTCTGGTGTGCTTGGCTTGGGAGCATTTTTCAAAGGCTCCAATTTTTTACGAGAAATGCGATCAAGCTCTTGGCTCTTTGTTTCTTCAGGTCTATGCTCAATTTTCTCTTCTTCGACGAGCTCAGAAAGACTTTTTGGTTGCTCATTTTCTTGAGATTTCTTTCTGGCAACCTCTTCAGCATGGATTCTTGCTATTTCTTGCTCCTTTGCCAATTCTCTTTCTCTTTGTTGTCTGTGAAGTTCTTCTCTTTGTCTTTTCTCTTGTTCATATCTCTCTAATTCTTCTTGTTTCGCTTGCTTTTCTCTTTCAATTTCCTCCTCTTTTTCTCTCACACCTCTCTGGAATCTAGAGTATTCAATCTCAGATTGTCTCATTGCCTCCTGTAGCTCATAATCCTCTTGTTCGATCAGCTTTTGTCTTTCTTCTTCGACTGCTAAAGAAAGCGCTAAAGCATGTTCCAATTCGGCTTCTTCCTTTTCTTGTATGAGCTTCTGAATATCTTGCTCATTTTCTCTTGTTAAACGCTCTCTTTCCTTGCTGTTTACACCACTGGCGCCAAGAGCTTCTTGCTTGTCGATTTCGTGTAATTGTTGTAAAGCTTCTAATTCTAATTCTTTGTTTCGTTTGAACATGATTTTTTTGAAAACAGTAAAGTTATCCACGGTCAAAAATTGCTCAAAAGTCTTTTTGTAAGTGGGGTCATTCACGCCTGCATGAACGATTTCTGTAAACTTTTCAATTTCAATTTCAAGTTCACTAAGCATTTCTTCTACTAATCTTTCCACCATTTTCTTATACGACTGATGATACGATGAGGATTTGAATTTCGAATGAGATTTGTTACCTCGTGGATCTCGATATACTCTGGTTTATCTTCTTTGGGGTTATCAAAGACGAAACAGTGCTCATCGACAAATTCTACCAAAGGAATTCGCCATAATGGAGATTGTAAGAATTGAATTATTGACTCATATTTCCATTGCTTGGGAGAAAAGTTAAAGAAGAAAAAGCAAGATTTTTTACGTCTTCATTGTCATCTTGGACTCTTTGAGGTTCTGTGGGATGTTGTTGAGTTTCGGTTTTTGGAGTTTGCTTTGAATTTTTTGGAGTTTTTTCTTTAGTTTTGGAGGATTTGCTGACCTTTTCAGGCTTTGTGGTTTCTTGAGCGCCATCTTGAGGCACTTTCTTTTTCTTTTTAAAGAGGCCAAAGACCATATTTTAGAAATTTTTTGAGATGAGTTTTATTATTTTTTGAAGCGCGTCTTCTGATTAAGGCTAAATTTGGCTATTGTTGAATCCCCGCTAATCTTAATCTAAATTCGTAGTGACAGACTTCGAATGTTCTTTTTAATCATTAGGGCGTATATTTTTAGAATCTGCCTGTTTGCCGGAATATTACTGTATCAAGAGGTTTTAATGGCGAATGGATGTTTTAAATTCTATGTGAGTTTTTGTGATACTAGGTGAGATAGAATGAGAAATAAGAAGGGATGAAAAGAAGTTTTATTGTTGATTTCTTGGAATTAAATAAGGTGATTAGGATTTGGAGGGATATTTCCCCTCGTAAATGAGATGAACATTAAGGTAGAGAATGAAAAGTAGTTTTGGCTTGAGTCAAGAGGTATCCAATTTTATTGATGAAAAGGCGAGTTTGAGGGAGAATTTATTTTTTGGTCAATTAATTTCGCACAAAAGGCATTATATTTTCTTGAGGAAAAGTGGGAAAATCCTTCTGCAATAAGTTTATTTTGATCATGGGATTCCTTATGCGTCTGCTTCGCAACATGCTTTTCATCCAAAAAAAAAATAGGAGAATAAAAATCATCACATGAAGTCTGCAGTGTGTAAGTGATAACTTTTGAAAGAGGTGGAGCAAGGTTCAAAAATTGATGATCAATAGGAAAAACTTTTCTGTATTTTCTATCTAATTCAAAAAACTCAATATAATAACAATAATAGACTGAAAATAAATTTTCCTTTTTTTGAGAAAAAGGTGATCAGAAAAATTTTTTTTCTGAAATGTTTTGTAATTTAATCTCAAAAAATTTTTCATCAACAGAATCGTCATTATTTCTCGCCAAAAATGCGTTTCAACTTGAAATCTATCAATTTGAAAGCCACATGAAACTAAAAACTTTTGAATATTTTTGCCTTCACTCGATGAAAATTTTCTTCTTATTGAGCTGAAAAATCTTATTGAAGAGAAAGATGCCTTTTTATTGCAATATTTTTTCAAGCCCACAACACCAACAACAAGAAAAAGATTGATATTATTAATTGAAGAGATGAAATCAAATTTCCAAGAATATAACTGAAATCCAAAACTTATTAAGGATAAATATTGATATTAACAAAATCGAAACAAAACAATAAGATTATAAGATAGTGATGATTTCAAAAAAGAACGAAATTCCACAACTCAAATATTTCATTGGCTGCGTCGATACTCTCCTTGGCCAAGCTATTGTCGAGCAAGTTCGAAATGATCAGACCAACACTGTCAACCCTCATATTATCCTGGGTTTTACTTTTCCAAATTCATTCATAATCTAAAATCCAATCTTAGGAACCAAAGCTCCTCAAGGAAATGGCCACGTTTCCAGCGCTGTTAGAAAAGTCATTAATGTAAATTTTTCTTGGGATTCCTTGTTCTAAATTGTCAGAACGCGGATGTGAATGTATTGACGAAGACAATATTAGATTCTGATGTTATTATTTACGATCTTAACACTGCTAAGCTTGAAGAAGTCGAATATGCAATTAAAGGTAGAGACTTTTTGTTTGAGATTCTGAAATGTTTTAGCATTGAAAATGTCGAATTACGAATCTGAGAAATATTTAATCTTGGTATCTTCTGTGATGGCTTGGGCCAATACTCCACCAAAAGAAAAAGTAACGACCGAAAATTTGAATATCATTTTTCTCACAATAAACAGAAAGAAGACGAAGAAGAAGAGGAAGTTGGTGAACCCGAAGAAGGAGAAGAAGAGGAGGAAGAACAAGAACCAGAGCCTGTTCAGGAAGATGGCGATGAAGAAGTCGTCAAGAAGGTCTATGTTTCTTACAAGGAGAAGGATTATGCAAGAAGAAAGCCATCACCCAAATATGAAATCTTCAAATCTATTGAAACTCTTTGCTTGAGCGCAGGAAATTCAAAGAAAAACCTGTTGACTTATGTTCTTTGCGGAGGTGTTTTGTACGGAAATGGAGAAGAAACCTTTGCTAATTACTTCAAGGTAAGATTTGAGATGAGGGGATTTCGTATAACAATATTTCTTTACAGCAAGCCTGGCTCCAAGATCCCGCTGCTTTGAGTTATATTGGAGAAGGAAAGAACTTGATCCCAACAATTCACGTTAGAGATCTTGCTATGTTTGTTCATTTCGTTGTGAATAAGAAACCAAAGACCAGATACATCTTTGCGATTGATCACACAAGAAAACCTTCTTTGAAGAATCACATTGAAACGATCTCCAAAGGCCTTGGCACTGGAAAAGTTCAATCCGTTTCTGCAGAAGACTTGAAGAACGACCCTTATTTAGAAGTGTTCCAATTGGATATTAAGCTTCAGCCTTCAAAGATTATCGAGCAAATTGAAGCAGAAGAAGAGCAACAAGAAGAGGAACAGCCTCCTGAAGAAGAAGAGGAAGGCGAAGAAGGAGTTGAAAAGACAAAGATCCCAAAGTTCAAGTTTACCTGGTGGTGTAAAGGAGGAATGAAGAAGAATATTGCAAAGATCGTTGAAGAGTATAATACTTTTAGAGGTTTGAAACCTATCAAAATTTTCATCTCTGGGCAACCTGGCGCTGGCAAAACTTATTTCGGAACCAAGTAAATTGAGGAGGTTTTTGTTTTTATTGACAAAAAATAGGTTCAGCAAGCATTACAATATTCCTCATATTCTGATCTCTGACGTTGTCAATGAAGCTAAAAATCTTGTAAGAAACGGCCTGAACATGTCCCCTTATATTTTTCATTAGCAAAATGATTTTGGAGAGGAAGTGAGAACAATGTTGGAAGAAGTGAAAGAAAAGATGATCGAAGACGCTGAGGCCAATTTAGAAGAGCTCAAGAAAAAGAAGAAGAAGGGCCAACCAGATCCAGTTGTTGATCCTGAAAAACTCATCCCCAGACTTCCTGATGATCTCTTATGCAAGGCCTACAAGTACAGATTGGAAAAGAATGATTGTTTCAACAGAGGTTTTGTCCTTGACGGATTCCCAAGAACTTACGACCAAGCCAAAGGCGTCTTCTTAAGTAAGAGTCTCATAAGATAGCCAGTTATTAATGTTCCCAAAAGCTCCTGCTCCAGTGAAGGAAGATGAAGAAGTTGATCCTGATAATCCTCCAATGATGATTGACAATAGAAAAGTGCCAGAATTTGTGATAAAGCTGGAGGCCAGCGAACAGTTTTTGAAGAATAGAATAAAGAAACTCCCTGAAGAAGACGTGGAGAATACTCATTATACTGAAGAAGGAATGCAGAGAAGACTGAATATATACAATAAAAACAATATATCAGAAGGAGGAAGTTCAGTGCTTTCAACATTCTTCAAGGAGAATAATATTGATATTTTGAACGTCAATGTCGAAAGTCTGCCCAATGAAGAGATCTTTGACACTATCAAAATCTTTGTTGAAAGAGTAAAAGAGAATTTCTGAAAAAGAAAACTCAATTTTTTTTATGTAGAAAGAGAAGTTCAAGAATTACCAAAACTTTGAAGAAATTGAAGAAGAAAAGAGAAAAGAAGTTTTCCAGACTCAACAAGAAGAAAAGGTTAAACAAAAGGAAGCCATCAGAAAGGTCCAAGATGAAAAGGATAATGAAGACAGACTTTTACAAGACGAAAAGGCTCGTATCACTTTGGAAGCTCTTAAAGACAAGGAAAAGAAGTTATTGGATGAAAGATCTCTTCCTTTAAGAAACTACCTTGCTGGCCAAGTTGTGCCCATCTTAACCAGCGGTATCATCCAAATTTGCAAAGAAAAGCCTGAAGATCCTGTCGATTTCTTGGTATTTTATTGGGTTATTGGGTGATTGTTAATGATTTTTTAGGCTGAATATTTGTTTAAGAAAAGCTTGGATGTGAAGTTCCCTGATCCTGCTAATGTTGGGAAATAAGGGAAATAGAGGGAAGGTGAAATCAGCTCAACATATTGATATGATTGATGTTACTTTTTTTTGTTTTTGATGTTTGCTGCTTTATCTACACAATAAAAAATACCCCTTTATAATAAAAAGAAAGCCTTTGATTTTGATAAATTGACTTGCCTACTCAAATTTTCATTGAAAAGCACTTTTTTAATTTACTCAATCTCAAGAAAATAAAGAAAGAAAGTTTAATTTTTTCTGTTAATCATCAATCACACAAAGAGAAAGTTTGAGCGATGATTGAAAATACCATTTAAAAGGAGAAATTAAAATTAAGTTAATTCTGATGAGCTGAATATCCATCATAAATCTTTTTCTTTGCAATTTTAATCAAATAAAATCTAGAAAAGGACATGAGAATAGAAAAGTGTTACTTCTGCTCTAAGCCCGTCTATCCTGGTCACGGTATCGCCTTCGCCAGAAACGACGCTAAAGTACTCACCTCCCTTGTTGTTTCTTTTGCACTAACCTCTTCTTAGTTGTTCAGATTCTGCTCATCAAAATGCCACAAACATTTCAAGGCCAAGCACAACCCTAGAAAGATGAGATGGACCAAGGCTTACAGAAAGACTCATGGTAAGACTCTTTTCCAGCTTAATTTTTGTGTTTCCCTGATCAGCTTCCCTTGCTTTCCCACATCATCTCTGTGAAAGATTATTAACCACAAGAAAAATCATGTGGATTTTTTTCATAAATTTGAGATGGAAAGTCAAGAGAAGAGAAGGATGACAAAGAAATGAAAAGAGCCGAATCTAACTGATATATAGGTAAAGAAATGGTTGTTGACTCCACCTTCGAATTCGAAAAGAAGAGAGATGAACCGTTGGTTTACAACAGAAACTTGGTTATCAAGACTATACAAGCCATGAAGAGAATACAAAAGATTAAGGAAAGAAGAGAACACGATTTCTGGAGACAGAGGTAAAGGAAAAGTTAGAGAAGTTGAAGCTTATAATTTTCATAGAATGATTGCTGGAAAAGAAAAGGGCAAGGGCAGATTGGAGAGAGAAGTCCTCAGAGATATTGTTTTGGTTGAACCCGAAAAGAGAGAAAGAGTGAAACAACTCGCTGAAAAGGCACTTGATACAGAAGTCAATAAGGAAGCTTTGACCAATAAGAGAAGAAATAAGAAGGGTGCTGATGGCGTTGATATGGAATTGGAATAATTCTAATTCCCCGAAAAGAAATTTTTTTAATCCCAGCAAATCATCTAGAAAGCAAGTAGATCATATAGAAGGTCTATGAAGATTTATTGTAGTGAATATATCTGTTAAAGTATCTCGTATGACAAGCTTTTATATTAAAGATAAAAACCATTATGCTATATGATGTGTAGATAAATAAATCTTGCTCATATGAGTATTAAAAAAACCTCATCTCATTGCTAAGTCTGCAGGCAGTTGTGAGTGTATTATTATCATAAGCTCTGAAGAACTTAATTAAAGAGAGTTTTTAACAGAAACTTTTCATTTAAAAATATTTGAAATATTATACCAACTCAAAAAACAACTCAGTTCCCATGCAAGAAATTAATGAACTCAAAAACCTCGTTATCCAAAGCTTGGAAGGCAATGGCACTTTAGGCCAAATCAGAGCTCAAATTAGAGCTTCCGTTTTCAAGGTTCCCCCTCATTGAGTTTTTCACTCCTCTAATAATATTTTTAGATTATTGAAATGCAAGAAACTCAAACAAAAAAGAACGTTGGCTTCCATTGGGAAAACCCTCTTTGTCAAACTATCTATGATAATAAAGAAGGTACTTGGAGCTGTGAAGGACCTTGATTAATTTTTTTCAAAGGAAAAATCGCAGTCGATCTCATTAACGACTTCTTGGAATTCTTCAAAATGGACTATACACAAAGTGTCTTTGGTAATGAAGCAAATCTCCAGAACCCCGCAAGTCGCGATGAGCTCCAAAAGAAGCTCGGAGTCAAGGGAGATGCTAATAAACCCGTTTTATTCCATATCATCAGTGCTTTATTGGCTGGTGGCGGATCCATTGGTGCATCCGCTCCAAGCACTGGAGTCACTATTAACAAAGAAAATCAGCATAGCGTAAAAGAAACTAAACAAGAAAACCCTTTGCCTGATCTTTCTCGTAAACCTGAGAGTAGATTTATTGATTTCATAGGGAGAGTGTTTTCTTAATATTTAAATAGAGAAATTACCTGGTCTTGGAAGCTTAGGCAATCAACAACAACAGCAAACAACATCATCTTCCGTCGCCGATAAAAAGCCAGCTGCTTTTAATGTATAAAGAAGAATAATGAAAAGGGAGATTAATGATTTTGAATAGGAGCCACCAAAGAAGCAAGTGTTAGAGACAAAAAAGAATGAGCCATTCCAGAGTTATAGTTCAGGAGGACAGAAAGGAAAGCAAGAGTCTGATGAGGAATATGATGATGAAGTGTTTGAAAATGTTGAAGAAGAGTTGGTGGAAGATTTAGAAGAAGAGGATCCTAAACATAAAGATAGAAAGGTAAAGAATATTTTGGGGAAAATTATTTAATTTGAATAGTCAATGATGACATCAAGTGAAGATATTATTGGGGCAAGTCAGTCGCAAGGTTTTGATGTGAGTGTGGATTCGTTGGCACTCGAAGATTATGATTATTTTGAAAATGCTGAGAGAAAACGTTAGGTTGAGAGGAAAAAATGAATGAAATTTTTAATTGTATAGAGAGCTAAGATATATAAGCAAAGAAAAAGAAAAAGTTTTCTTTGATTTTTGATTTTGTAAAATTTTTTATTTTTGTATAAGCTACAGACATATATATGATCCAGCGCATTTTAATAAACACTTATTATTTATCAAAAAGCTTCAGCTTCAAAAAGCTCAATTTTAATCCTCATTTCTACTGTAAGATCCCTTCTCCTTCAATTATCTCCAACCCACCATAGATACTCCCTCTCAGAATTCCAAAATGATGAAAAAATCCAAAGATGCTTCAAAAAATAAAAAGGAAAAGCCTGAAGAAGAAAAATCATCAACTCCTGCCTCCATTTACGGCAGAGATGGCAAAACTTTTATTGTAATTGACGCTAAACCAAACTCAAAAGTCAGCTCAATTGTTGGTAACGAGAGAAGTTAATGATTGTTCTTAAAAATTGTAGGAATTAGTGATGAAGGTGTGAGAGTAAATATTGGAGCGCCACCAAAAGAAGGAGAAGCAAATAAAGAGCTTGTGGAATTTTTGGCGGGAGCTCTTGGTGTCAGAAAGACTGACGTTTCGTTAGATAAAGGATCCAAGTCAAAATCCAAGATTATTGTGGTTGAGGGTATCAATCCTGCTTCTGCTTTTGCAGCTTTAACAAGCCAAATTGAATAAAATATGGGCAAACAAAGCTTATGAAAAGAGGATTTCATAATTTTTTACTTTGAAAAGAATTGTTTATGGTGTTGTTGTGACTGTAACAAATATGAACTAATTTAAATGTATGTCTGAAATTATGCGAGATAGCGTAATTGCCATTGCCACTGTATCTTTCTCAGTAGAGTATGTATAAATTGCTATGATTTCAAAATAAAGAAAGCAGGAGAACTTGATCAAAAGTTTTCACTGTAATACTTCAAGTTTTCTCTTGTCTTATATAAAGAGAACTACAACTCTAAAAGGCTTCAAATTGATGACAAGGGTAATCAAGACAGTCTATTTTGACAATGAGAGGTAAATAAAAATTGTTTGAGACCTCAAGATTTTTCAAGAGATGGACAGTTCATGGAAAAAGTTCTTTATAACCTGGTGATTTGATGAAAATGTTTATAAAGAATTTGTATTATATATTGTTATGATGAGCCATTAATTTCCTTTAGAGGATAGGAGGGATTAGGATTTACAAAAGAAATAGAATATTCGAAAATAAAATAGAATAGGGAGAGTATTTTAGGAAAGATAGATTGATAGATAATAGCTAAAAATATTAAGTTAGAGTAAAACTATCGAAGCCATAAATTTATTGATTAGAATGATAGAAAAAACTCGCCTTAGAAAGCCTTTGAATTTTTTATAAACGTTCTTTGAGGAGCAAAAGAGCAAAGAGAAATTAGATCGAATCAGTCTTGGAGGTTTTGTAATATAGGGTAGGAGAATCGAACGTTTTTATGAGAAACTTCGATTTTCGATCCGAAAGATTGAGAAGAGATATGTTACCAATAATTTTTGAAAAATTAACCTAACCCCTAGGTTATCTCCTTTGAAGATAGGGTCATAGAATTCAATGAGAAAGGATTTGTTTCAAGAGCTCTTTGCTCCTTTTTGTGGTTTTATTGGGACTCACAGGCTAGTTCGTAGTAGACAAGCTAGAAAAAAACAGGAGAGAAAAAATAGAGTGAATGTTTAAAATTGTTCGAATCGCAGAAAATCAAATAAAGAAAATTTATAGATTTAAACAAAAAAGGAGGTTGATTTTATGGGAGTACCTTCATTTTTCAAATGGTTGTGTATGAGATGTCCAAGAATCCTTCACGATGTCGTTGAGGGGATTCCACGAGAAGTTTTAGAAGAAGACGAAGATTATCTCAATCACACCGATCTCGAAATTGACAACTTATATCTCGATATGAACTGTATCATCCATCCTTGCTCTCACCCTGATCATTTAGTACAAACTAACTATTTCAATCTGGTTTCCTTTAACTCTATTAGCCTATCCCAAAGCCCTTGACTGAAGAGGATATGTTTAACAACATCTTTAAGTATTTGGACAAGCTCATGAGGATTGTGAAGCCTAGAAAATTGGTTTACTTTGCTGTTGGTAACAAGATTATTTTGTTATATGAGAGCTTAACATAATGGCTTATCAGATGGTGTGGCACCTAGAGCTAAAATGAACCAACAAAGAGGAAGAAGATTCAGAGCTGCCCAAGAAACCGTGAAGCTGTAAAATTATTGATTCAGAGGACGCCTTTTGTTAATGAATATGAATAGTATAGAGAAGAAGGAACAATTGAAGCAAGAATGGCAACAAAAAGGACAAGATTTCCCAGCAGAACTTGAAGAAGATTTTAGCAAGAAATTCGATTCTAACGTTATCACTCCTGGTACTGAATTCATGCATAGAATGTCCAAGGCCGTCCAAGTACTTTACAGAGATCTATTAACCTCGATAATAACCCCACATTATAGTATTACATTACTGAAAGAATGAATAATGACCCATTGTTCAAGAATCTTAAGTGTATATTCTCTGATGCCTATATTCCAGGAGAAGGAGAGCATAAGCTTTTGGATTTTGTCAGACAACAAAGAGCTTTGCCAGATTATGATCCCAACACCAGACACTGTCTTTATGGCGCTGATGCTGATCTGATTATGTTGGGCTTGTCAACTCACGAGCCTTATTTCTATATTCTGAGAGAAACAATCATGACAAAAGCTGAAATGAAAGATATGACTGGAGATAGAAATAATACTAAAGAAATGGAAGGAGAGTTTAATGAAAAGGCCAAGAAAGAGATTCCTATCAATTTCCAGTTCGTGAAACTTCACGTCTTCCGTGAATATCTTGACTATGAGGTGAGTGGGAATGGTTTGAGGAAATATCTAATCTGACATAGTTTAAATATTTGAACACACCTTTCCCTTATGATTTGGAGAAGGTCATTGATGATTTCGTCTTTATGTGCTTCTTTGTCGGGTAACGAGATTTTTTCAATAAGAAAGAGTATTCTAATCACCCATTAGAAACGATTTTCTGCCACACTTGCCATGCTTGACAATTAGAGAAGGTGGTATTGACTGCTTGATGTATTTGTATAAGAGAGTTCTTCCATTCATGGGTGGCAATTTGACTGAAAATGGAACTCTTAACTTGATGAGAGTTGAAATCTTGATGCGTGAACTTGGTCAAATCGAAGAAGAGTTATTAAGAAGCGCTCAAAGAAATGAGGAAAATAGGAAGAACAGAGAGAAAAGAGGTGGCCGAGGCGGTCGCGGTGGAAGAGATGGCGGCGATGACAGAAGAATGCAAGCTGATAATCGAAGAGGAAGATCGAATAACTATGAAAGATTAGATAGTTATGATAACAGAGAAAGCAGAGACAATAGAGATTACAGCCGTGATAGAGAGTATTCTCGTGATAGGGATTATAGCAGAGACAACAGATATGACAACAGAAATGATTACAATAGAGACAGAGATGGCCGTTATGGTGGTGGAAGAGATTATCGTGATGATCGCAGAGATTACAGAGACAATAGAGATTACAATAGAGGGGACAGCAGGGATTATCGTGACAATAGAGGAGATAGCAGGGATTATCGTGATGACCGCAGAGATTACAGAGATAATAGAGATTATAGAGACAACAGATATGATAGAGGCGATAGATATAATAGAGATAGAAGAGACCAAGGAGAGGCTTATTATGGAGAAGATCGCAACAATCAAGATGATAGAAGCAATAGAAATATAAAGAATAGATCTGCTGCTGATGCCCTTAGAGATCAGATTGCTGGATCTGTTGAGGATCCTGATAATCAACAGGTTAACAAAGCCAAAGAAGCTGAAGCTGCTACAGCACAATTCGAAGAAAAGAAGAATGTTGGAGGAGGATTAGCCGATTGGAGCAGAGACATTGAAGATGAGGAAGAGCCCGCAGCAAATACCGAAGTTACTGAAAAGCCAACTGAGACTCCTGCTGCTCCTGTGGTTGAAGAGACACCAAAGGATGAAAATATTGATGAAAAGAAATCTGTTGAAGGGTCTGTTGCTGCAACAGAGGCTATTGCTGCTTTCAAGGAAGACATTGAGAAGATAGTCAAAGAGACTGAAGAGAAACTGTCCTCTGAAGGCGATGAAAAGACTACAAATGATGCAAAAAGTCCAGAAAGCCTTCCACCAAGAGATAAATTCAATGAAGAATTACAAAAGATGATGAGAGTAAAGATTTTTGGGTTGAGTTGAATAGAAAGACTAAAATTTTGAATAGGAAGGACCAGTGAACCCAGAAGATAATGAACCCAGTCCTCCAGGACCTTATACCTTTAAGCAACAATATTATTTCCAAAAGTTCAAGGTGACTCCTGAAGAATTCCCTGAATTCCGTAAGCTCATCGCAAAAGCTTATTGTGAAGCTCTGTGCTGGATCTTTGCTTATTATTACAAAGGTAAGGAGGAGTTGTTGTTATTGAAAGTAATTTTTAACATCATAGGATGTGTTTCATGGGGTTGGTATTATCCTTTTAATTATACTCCTTTTGCTTCTGATATGATTGGTTTGGATAAAATTCAAATTCAATTTGAGAAGGGAGAACCATTTAAGCCAGTTCAACAACTCATGGCAGTCCTTCCTCCTTACAGTTGTAAAGCAATTCCTACGTGTTTAAGACATTTGATGCTGGAGGACGATTCTGAAATTTGTGATTTCTATCCCAAAGACTTTGTGGTCGATACCAAAGGAAAGAGATTTGCTTGGATGGGAGAAGTTATTTTGCCATTTATTGACGAAGACAGATTATTGGCTGCTATTTCAAAATACGCAGACAAAATGACTCCTTCTGAAATGAGAAAGAACGTTCTTGGACAAGATCTTCTTTTCGTCAGAAGAGATAATGAATTAATGAACGAAATTAAAGAACATAATCCCACTCTTGACTTTATGAATGCTGGAGTTAGAAGCTATTTGGATTACGGCAAGGCCCAAATCGGTGGTTTCTTCACAGGAAGAGCCCAGAAATACGAGCTCGGAAAGTTCTATGCCAAGCCTTTCCCTTCTGATTCCGTCGTCAATATTGAGAGCAACGAAGTTCTCACTTTAACTTACGAAAATCCCTTACCCAAGGTACTAGAGTTTTTTCTTTATATCTCATTAAAGTAAATAGCCACATGTGAGTGTTCTTTTACAAGGAGCAGTAATGCCTGATAAATTGATGACTGATGCGATCTTTGAACAAGTTGATAGAAGAGTTTATGGAGGAAGCAGAACTATCAGAATGATTGAAAGAGCACTTGGTGTCCAAAGTGACGGTGGACACTTACAAGGCCGTGGAGGATATTTGAATAGCGGTCTTGGTGAGACTGTTCGTACCAGCTACGGTATCAACCAAGGTCAAGCTCACTTGCAAAATTTCAATACTTTCTTCAATAACAATAGGTATTACTATGAGCATTTTTTATGAAATTTATTCTTTAAATAGAGCTGTAGAAGCGATGCCAACACAATTCAAAAGATGGCACTTACAGCCCCAATATCAGCAACACCAACAGCAGCAACAACAACAAGCTCAGCAATATTACCCTCAACAAGGTAACCCTCAAGCCGGACACCTCAATATGCCACCACCTGGAGCTCAACAAGGAAATCCAAATATGCCTCCAATGGGCCAAATGCCTTATAATCCTCTTGTTGGCAGTTTTCCTTACAATCCCCAAGGACATCCTGGCGGCCCTGGACCTGGACCTCAACAAGGATACATGCCACCTTATCAACAAGGAGGACATCTTAATAGATTCCAGAATGCTCCAATGAACCAACAACAACAGCAACCAATCCTTTATGATCCTCTTCAAAAGAGAGATAGACCTTATCAACAAGTAGATTTTTGAGAGAAGACATGAGTTTTATTTAATATTTACAAATAGAGAAGTCCTGATGAGAGATATGGAGATCAACCAAGAAAGCAACAACATTATAATTGATTATTGATTTTTTGAGGTATGTTCGATTGATGAAAGAAAATTTTATTTAACAGTGTGTTTTCTGTAATTCGTTGTGTGTCAGTGCGTCATTTTTAATATTTGATTTGATTTGATTTAAAAAACATACCTTTCATACCCCTAAAAAACTCTTTTTACTGGCATACATAATACGATAAATTCGAGAAAATTAAATAAGTTGTTTAATATTAGATGAGGTGTCTTTTTATAAGAGAAAAGGGAAAAACCGGACTTTTCCAAATATTATAATTAAATAAATAATTTTGTCTCTTATTCGAACCTCCACAATAAATGCAACACGATCAACCCAAATATTTCTTTGAAGGAGTTTGGAGAGGTAAAGGTCGAGTTATCGATTCACTAGAATACGAAGAAGAACTTGAATTTACTCGTGTCAAGCCAAACATCTTTTTCTACCAACAGAAGTTTATCAATCCTGATAAAGAACCTTTGCACTCTGAAGTCGGTTATTTGAGAGTCTTCAGAGAACCAAATGCTGCTGAAGGCAAGCTTGAATTGATCATTTCTCATCCTTTTGGAGTTTCTGAAGTGTCAGAAGGACATTTTACTGATCACCAAATCACATTGAAATCTCAAGGAGTCGTGAAAACAAGCAGTGCTATTGAGCAATACGTGACCAAATTGTCAAGAACTTTCGAATTGAAAGATGAGAATACCATCAATTTCAATGCTGAAATGTCAACAAATACCGAAAGCCGGGAAGAATGTCCCCATTTAGTTGGAGAATTGAAAAGAATCAAATAAAGAGAATGCTGTCTGTTTTATTTGTATGTGTGGAACTTCAGGTAAAACTGAAGGAGACATAGTATCAAATGAATAAAGATCTATAAAAGAGAGATGATACTCAATATAAGTTTTATAATAAAAAATTTGTTTATTTAAGAGTAAGAAATACTACAACAAAAATTCACCATATTTCTTTGAAAGAAGATCGAGCAAAGAAGCCTCTTGTTTTCTTTCCAGTGATCCAGTGAAACTCGCGAGGCCAAAATTAGTTTAGAGTGCGATATTAAGATTAAACTAGGCGGGTGGGCGGTATTTTTTGTCCTCAATAAATTGATTAATTATTCATCTTTTTAGGTGAGAGAGTTACTCCCATACAGTCTTGTCAGAGTCGTCTATGAATCTTCATAAAAATACACGTCATTGAGATTAAGTAGTGATAAAAGAGAAGCTTACAGGTTATAGTAGTTTTGAAGGAAGGGAAAAAAATTTGATCAATGGGAGGTCAATGACACATAAGAGAGTTCTTTTTATTATTAAATTATATATAATTGTGTAGATACATGCAAGAATAATTATTTAGTTGAAATGATTTTATTGATTTCACCAATAACAAAGACATCTCTTTTAATGAGTTTTTTCATTTCAGCTTCAATGGCAGTTTTAAGTTCAGCAGTTTGTTTGGAAAGTTCAGCCAGAGAGTCTTGATTTTCCTTGATAGTTTTACTCAAATCATAGTTTCTCTTTGATAATCCAGATAAATTGTCTCTTGCTTTATTTGCTGTCGTTCTGAATTGATTCAAATGACCTATCATTCTTTCTGAGGCCCTACAAATTTCTTAATACCTTTCTGATAAAATACTCACTTTGGTTGTTCTTTTAAGATGAAGTATTGTCTAGCCTTGAAATTAGACAAGACATCCAAAAGGCTGTTCAAGCTATTCTGCATATTAGTGAGCTTTTCTTTAGAAACTTCAAAAATAGCAGAGTTTTCTCCTTGTTCATAGGCTTGTAAAATTGAATTTCCTGCGCTTGATCCAGACTCATAAGTTCTTTGTTGGATGAAGAACAACAACTAATTGAGAAAATTAATGGAATAACAGTCTCTATTTCTTTTATTTACCTCGCTTAAGTTGGCTATAACTTGATTACGAGTGTCAAAGCTTGACAAGATAGTATCTTTAGTGGTAATTTCGGATTCTTTTCTTTGAACAGGCTTGGATTCATCAATGACTTCGAAGCCGTAATCTTCGGCTTTGGAGGTTTCAAGGTTTCCGGATTGGCTGACAATTTCAAAACCACCCCAATCAATTCCACCTCCACTGCTTTGAGCTGTTTGATTCATTGAAGTCTTAAGGGGAAAATGAAAAAAACAAGAGAGAGATAATCATTATATACGCTAACTTCGATGATTTCAGGGAAATATTGAGACTCTTTAAGGCTGTCAGATTTATCAGCTCCATATCTAAGATATCTGCAAATGATTAGATTGAGCTAATACTGAAGAAGAGTACTTCTTTTCATTTTCTTTTTGGAGGGAAGAAGGGATTTCTTTTCCATTCTTCTGAAGTTCGAAAACTTCAACCAAGTCATCACCATTCTTATACAAATGTTCCAGCAAATCGAGCTTTAAAGTCTAGAAAATCTTCTCACAAAGTGACCCAATGAAGAAATCAATACTTGTTCATTTTGTTTGGGATTGACATATCTGGTGAAGTTATAGTAATAATCGAGGATTTCTCTAATAAGAGGAGTTTGAATGAGGCCAACGAATTTATCAAAGATTTCTGGAAGATGCTTGATAAGAGCAGGGACTTCTTTTTGAATATTCTCGCCTGCAATACCGATTTTTTCGCAATAGCTAGCGAATTCTTTTTCACTATTGGCAACAGAGTTCTTATAGCTTTGTTCTTCATAAGCAAGTTCTTGAATTTGATTTTCGAAAGCACCAATACTCTTCTTTATAGCAGGTCTATTTGATGAGATAAAATTCATTATTCCTTTATTACATTTCGAAAGTGGCATTTTGAGCCATAATTTTGGCCATATCTGCGATATGAAGATTGTCTTTTTCGTACAATTTCTTCAATGCCAAAAGATCATTGACATTCTTTGAAGTATATCTATGAAATTATGATGACTGTTTGAGGGATATCTGGTACCTTCCGAACATATTTTTGGCTTTAGCTTCGTCAGTTTCGAGAACTTTATCAATAGCTCTGGACAATAAAAGGAAATTTGCCTCTACAAAATTTTTGTTTGAGAGAACGATAAAGAAATTCATTATACTTTCTTCGTTTTGTTTCATAAAATCTTTCACATCAGCACTTTCAACAGATCCTTTGTTAAAGATGTCGGTAAGCTTGAGACTTAGCGCTTTATGTTTAGCAGCCCAGTCTTTAGAAAGTTTTTTTCTGTCATAGAGCCAATCTTGAGAAAGTTAATATGAGGGGAAATATGAAGAATACCATTGACTTTCTTGTAATCAATGTCAATAGGGAAATTGTCAGCCATTATATCGATGTGATTTTCTTTTATAACACGTCGGAATGAATTAATTTAAGATTGATTAAATTCACAATGCAGACTTGAAAATATTTTAGTTTTCTGTGGAAAATTGATTTTTGCTGTGTTTATTAATTTTACCTTTAAAGGAGTTGTTCAATAGAGTGGAAAAATTTTAAAATGAAATTTTTAGAAAGTCAGAGACACTTCTGAGGCATTGGGATCGAGGTTTTGGATGATTTTTTCGATTTCTGAAAAATTTGAGGGAATTTTGGATTGATGAGAAAAAAAAAATTTTTGTGATTTTTTGTTTAATGTGAAGAAAATTCTTGAAATTTTTTTCTGGCTTTGAAAATTTTTTTATCAAAATTTATCAGTTCTAGGGGATGAGGATGAGAAGAGATGGATAGAAGAAGGATGAGAGAGAATTGATGAGATCTGAATCAGTTGTGAATGATGATGCCCGATCCAAAAAAAATCATTTTTAGATTTTAACAATAGAGATGGACTCTGTGCTATCGAACTCTAGAAAGATTCTCATTCTAACTTCAAACCAGAAGACAAGAGGAATTGGTGAAGATTTTTGGATTTTTTTATTTCGAACTGTCTTTCCAACTTTTTTGGGAAAAATTTTCTTTTCAATTCTTTGTAAATTTTTCTTGTTTGAAGTCGATCAATTTTCTGGATTTCGTTCAAAATAAAAAAAATCTCAATAAGCCCTATATTCTCTTTCAACTAAACGAAACTAATAGTTTTGCTCGAATTTACTCTCAATTACTCCTTGAATATTAACTTTCAGTTTTTGAAGGGAATGAAAAAGACTCAACAATTTTTCCTTTAAATATTCCCACCCAAGATCTCACCCTTCTTCAATTGCTCCATCAGGTTTCTTTCTCCTTCAACTCAAGAGATCTGTTGATATATCTCCAAGTTTTTGACAAATAATTCATTTTTTTAATTTAATCGCCCAATAATTTTAACAAATAAGATATGCAAGTCAGATCAAGAGAACCTCTTAACGACAAGTAAACGTCCTCCCTTTAGCCCAATACTGACCTCAACAGAGAAGAATGTGAATATCTTGAGACCAACTTTTTGAAGTGTCTCAAAGAAAAGGCCGCAAAGGATCAGGTCCCCAAGATGAGCTGCAAAGTCGAAAATGTATGAATCAAAAAAGTGAAATATCGTGTTTAACTTCGCTACTTAGATTCTTTGGTTTATCCTTGAATGTCCCAAGAGATTCAGTGAATATGAAAATGATGATGGATTGAAGAGAATATTTAAACAAGTGAAAGAAAATCCCAACAGCGCTTTACCCACTAAGGCTACTCGTAGAGATTCATAAAGAATTTCCTTTGTAATAAAAAATTACTTTGAATAAATGCTTATTGTGAGCTTATTTACCTTCATATTGTTCACAATACGCTCTATAAAATATGATCAAAGGATGTTGATAACAACAAAAAATATTGGTTTCTTTTCATTTTGACTGATTTTCTTTGCGGGTTCGATATTTCAATGAATTCGAGATGTTTTTGTTTGATAAATCAATTAAAAAAGCATCAGCACAAATCTATAAAACTAAATTGAAGCTCAGATGAATTTCTTTGATTTCCTCGGAAAAGGCAAAGATTCTGGCAAACCCACCGACAGTCCCGGACAACTTCTTGACAACACTCACCTCCTTACTGGAAAAAATCAAAAGAACTACTCCAAAAGAATAAAGAGATTACTTTCTATTGATTCAACAAAGGAAAAACTCACTGATAATGAATTTTTGGCTTATGTGCAATACGATGTGAAGATCCATCATCTTTTATACAAATCAAGTAAGATTTAGAATAGTTTTTGATGAGAAAATATTAGTTTTTGTGGGAATCGGAGCAGCAATAGCAGGGAGAATACTTGCAAGAAGAATGAAGTGGAACCTTACAAACAGTATTTCCCTTTTGTTTTGCGAATATTGAAAGAGTTTTGTAGGAGAAATGATCTGGTTTGATTTCCTTGGATTCGCGACATATTTCAACTATTTGCATTTTACTGAATATCCCAAGTTATATAACATTTTGGCAACAAGATTTGGTAACGAAGAAGATGAAGAGCTGAAAGCAGCCACTGATAAAAATTATGAGATTGAGAAGCAGAAACTTATTGCGGAATTCCGTGCTAAATTCTACACTGACTCTCAATTTTGGCATTAAAAGGATTCTATATCGTCGCACGGTGAATAAGAATGTGAGTAAGAATGTTCTGTATTCATGTAATCTATCTTGTAAAGTGTTCCAATTAACAGTCCCAATCTCTATATTATTTTTCTGGAGAATAGATAAATATGCTCATTATTGATCATGTTTATCTCTTCATAAAATTTTCTCTTTATTATTTTTTTAAAGACATCTTTTATGCGATTTTTGAGGGAGAAGTACTCTTCATAAATTTCTGGATCAGAGTTCAAACATATTTTGATATTTGATGAGTCTTTTAAGATCTTTTTTTCAATTGTGGGATTTTCGATTGGCTGATTAAATTCAAAAAAAGAAGACCAAAGAAAAATTCTGATCATGGAAGATTTAGCTGTTAAGGTTTTGCGTCGTTCTGTTAGAAAATCAGCAAGCCTGTCGAGATTTTTAGGGGGTTCTTAAAAATACTTGTCATGATTATTGAGGAAGTCTAAATTAACAATGTGAACAATGTGAAAGCTCTATTGAATTATTTAAAAATATAAATTATCTCTCCTTCAATTTAAAATGAATCTTGACGTTTCTTCCCACGACTCCCATAGACATTCTCACGAGAGTCCTACACTCCGATCAAGTCTTCGACAATCACGCCGCGAAGAATTTCAGAGCTATAGAGCCGGAGAAGATGAGATCAGACAGACAAAGTAACCAAAATTCTTGAAGGATTTCTTAAAAAAACGGATAGCGGTCCAAGTATGAAGAATAGATTCATAGAAGCACTGACAACTTACAGGACATATTACGAATTAAGAGTGAGAAATAGGTATAAAAACTGATCATGAGGCTAACTGAAGCAGATATTTAGGATATATGGCTGTATCGATCGTCACACTGATTTTCCTATATTTTATCGTTTATGTAAGTTTTGTTGATGGGAAGAGAATCAAGCGAAAAAGGTCTTTTTGGTTGGACACTTGTATCTTGAAAAGGAAAAGAGCGTTGGATCTTCTTTCTTGAAGCTCACAGGTAAACCTTTGGTCAAAGGAGGATCATGAATATGAAAATAATAGGACGACCTTATGCAGATGACGAGAATATGAGACAGATTTGGCTTTTGGGTGACCAGTTGAAATCTACAGCAAAGTCTGGAATTGTAAAAGAGTTATAAGAAGGAAGGGAATCTCATAAAGAAAATGTAGATAACGTTACCGACAAGAGTAAGAATAACAAAAGGGCAAAAGACAGGAGAATGTGGAACTCCTTTAGTTCCTTGTAAAACAATGCAGGATTGTTCTCCTAAGAATTTCCCAAATTTGATTCTTAAACAAAAATGTGTCACTTTGAGTGGCACAAGGAAGGTAGAGAGAGTTAGTTATTGAAGAGATTTTGAAAAATTGAAAGGGTTGTAATGCGATACAATGGTGTCCAGCAGAAGATATAGAAAATTCTGCCGTGACAAAAATCATTGACCTTACTGGCGTTGAGCAACAAACAATTGGGATTAAAAGCCAGATCTCCTTCTCTTCTAAACCGGACCTTGTAAAAGATTTCAAATTTATAGATTGATTCATGAATGTAGGCATTTGCAGCACCCTTTAATACAATTGATATTGAATATCCAAGAGACAATGCCAATATTTTTTCAGTTGATAGTTTGTTGGTGCTTGCAGGAACGAATTACCAGAATGTGAAGTATATTGGCTGTATTCTTCAAGTAAATGTGTATTGGAAATGCGATCTTGATGATGATGGTAATAAGTTTTTTCTTGGGAAAAGGACTTATTTTTGAAAAGAATGTGGAACTTATTATGAAGTCAAAAGGCTGGATAATGAAATGGGATATGCTCAGAAACACGTAATAAAATATTGACAATTATTTTAGTGATTATGAAAAGACTGAGTATTATAAAAATGGGTTGGAGACTACAAGGGATGAGTATCATTACTCTGGAATAAAGGTCATAGTCAATGTTGTGGGAGTTGGTGAAAGAGTGTCAATACCATATTTGGTGATGTATTTCTTCTCAACAATGTAAGGAAAATTGTTTTTGAGCTTTGCTTAATAGATTCTAGTGTTTTGTTATATGTTGTGAGAATCCTGACAGATCTGTTTTTGGTTTATTTCGCCACAGAAAAAAGACATTATTCTGAACTTAAATTCGAATATGTTACTCCTGATAATTCTTATTAAATAGATCTCCTGATATTTATTGTATATTTTTCTGCTGATTTTGTACGCATATTTTTATGATAACAGAAACTCTTTGATGCCCAAAAAAATTCTCTAAGATGCTGATGAGCGGGAATAAATAGGTTGTTAATTATAAAAACTCCTTTTCAGAAGAAGAAAAAAAAATAACACGATCTAAAAAATATTTTTTATCTAAATTCTCATACATAAAACATGAATACTGGCAACAAGTAATTTTCTCTTTTTCCTCTCATCCTAACCACCCTTCCTTCTCATAGATCAGACCCTTTTGATGAGTCGGGTCTTAATTTCGAGCTCAATGCTGCGATCGAATCCAACCCTTTCTCAAAGCGTAGAAACCTCTTGAATAAGGATAAAACAGACAACCCGCCAGCAACCCAAACAACTCAAGTCCCTGAAAAGAAGACTTATCCTGCTTACACTGTTCAAAAACCAACTACAACCACCGCTACCCAAGAACGAACTTTCGAGTATAAGAAACCTACGACCACTGAACCAACTAATGTGACGAATATTCCCAAAGAAACCGCTGGAAAGCCCACCGTCACAGGAACTTATAGCACATATCAAAAAGGATCCTACACCTCTTCATATACCAAGCCTGAAGTCCAAAAGACTTCTGTCCCAGTTACGAGCTCTACTATTAATAAAACTTCTGCTCCTACTCAAGAAGAGAAGCCTCCTGTTATGACTTCAACAAATCCTGTAACAAGAACAGTTCCTCCTGTTACTACTTCAACAACTTCTCAATTAACAAGTTCCACAACAAGATTAGGAACTTCTTCTTCGACAACATCTCAGGTTGAGAAGCCTCCCGTTACTTCAACCACAACAGGAGGGGTCACAGAGGTACCAGGAATAAGACCAACAACAACAACATCAACAATAGGACAAGGAGGACCACCTAAATTTAGTTCTACAACAAGTTCGGCACTGAATAGACCTGCTCCCACAACAACTTATACTCCAGTTCAAACTACTAGTACAACCCAACAACAGCAGCAGCAGAAGCCTGCAGAAGAATTGAAATATCCTCCAGCGACATACGAGAGACCTGTTGTGAATAGAGAAGGCGCAAATACTGCTGGCCTTTCTCAGACAGGATTGAATACTTCACCTGCTACGACGGCTTTAACAGGATATTCGAAGGATCTGAGAACCTCGGCTTCTTCAATGATCACCAAGTCTGAATCAGACAAACCTACAACAGCATATACACCAAATCCTTTGAAGAATTACTCCCCATTAGCAACCCAAAAAACTGCTGGTGGTGTGGGATCTGGACTGACTCCAAGCAGAACTACAGTTACTCCTTCGAAAACTACAGTGGTGGCTGGTGGAAATAAGCCTGCTATTAACCTGAATAATATTCCAAGAAATATTCTGACAAGCAGAAATAATAATAGAGGTTTGATGATTGTGAATGGAAAAACTGAGAGAAATCAGACAAGAGATATTCAAGCAAATTATCTTGGCCACTTATTGGAAGGTGTCGCTCACTATCCTGGTCCTTTTAAATTCGAAAGGAAAGCTATGGCAGAGAAGCATGGCGAGCTTTTAGGATTTATTCAGAGAAAATTATCCGATGCAAACCTTCCAATTATGAGCAGACTTTGCTTTACTGTATTGAATGAATATCTGAGTAATCACTCAACCAGCCTGTTCAAAGACACTGCTGAGCAATCGAGAGAGACAATTTGTAATGAAATTTTCCAATATAGTGATGCGACCTTGTCAAATTTAACCAAAGAATACAGAGATTATTTCAACATGTCGAATGATTATCTGATTGGAATGGGAGATTTGGCCTTCCAAGATGCCAGCTGGGAGGATGTACTCTTCAAATCTTTGTTCTTGAGAAACACAACCTTCAATATCGACTCCACAAATGTTGACTTTGTGTTGAATTACGTCAGAAACAAGTATGCTCCAGGAGACCCTATTCATACTTTTTCAATGGTGAAATTGGGTTTCTTGCATGAGATTTTCGAGACGCCATTCTTTAATGAAAATAACATTGCTGACATCTGGCCTTTGTTGATCTATCCATGCTTGAAATTCAACACTTACTTGCCAGTTTCTTCCATTATCGACTTCTTCAACTCTTTAGCCTTGAAGATTGCTGAAGGCAAAAATTCAACTGAAAACTCTTTGTTGGCTTTATTCATCGCATTGTTGACTGGAGATTTTGACGGAGAGACTTTCAATAGAGTCTGCCAGAACTCCAGACATCCAGTCTTTGCTCAGGTTGTTGAGTCTTACTACTTTACTCTCAAGGCCTCAGAAGCAAGCTTTGATAAGAACTACAACATGATATTCCTCATTCTTCCTTCAACACTCTCTTACACTTCATATCTCCTCGATTTAGGAGCATTTGATAAAGCTAAAGAATATTTGGACTACTTGATCAGTCTCAGACCTTTCTACCAGAGCTTGGAAAGAGATAATAAGTTCCTACATCGTATCAGAACGATCAGGGATCTTGTTATTAATCATTATACAATTATTGAAGAAGTCAAAGAAGCACTAACTCAAGGCAAATTCTTGGCAAATAAAAAGGAAGAAATCAAGCAAACTGCTACACAAACTATCCAAAAGATCCAAGCTAAGGGCAAAAGTCTCTTTGGATTTGTCAGCAATGCTCGTAACGCTCTATCCTCCTTCATGGCTGCAGGTGCTGAAGAACAAGAAGTCAAAAAGACTGAACAACAAAGCACTTCTCCTACTTTCCAACAGGCAATTTCACCTTTAGTAACAACAGAACACAAATCAATTGTTCCCAATCAACAACGTCTTGTTACAAATGTTCCCCCTCCTTCTTCAAATAAAGGAAAGCCAAGTGAAGAGGAACGTCCTCCTGTGAGCTTCCCAGCAACCGTTGACGTGGGTATGGTGGAAGATCAAGGTGGTGAAAAGCCAGATTCTGCGAAGTTAAAAGGAGCTGTTGCTAATCCTTTTGGTAATCCTGGTGCAGGCGCTAAACCTACTACAGCTACTGGTATTAAGAAAATACCTCAAAATAGATATGTCTCACCATTTTAGTGTATTAGATAAGATAAATTTTTATAAAGATATCTATTATTTGAATGAGATTATGAGATGATTTTTAAATAAAAAGGAAGTTAGAAGAAATTTTACTTGAGACAGGTACAAAAAAAATCAAAAATCAAAGTTAAGAAATTTTTATTAAAACTAAACTCTTAAAAAATCTTTTTTATTATTAATGCCATCTTTCCTTCACTTACGTTACGCAGGAAAAATCAAACAGTTCAAATGGCCTGTTGAGCCTCCTGCAGCTTTGCTAGCTATTGCTACTGCTTTTGCCATTAAAAAAGAATCCATTGTTGGTTTCCGAGACAAAGGAGGTTGACTAATTCCGCTCTTAAGAGGTCTAACATTCCTTCTTTTAGGCAAAGTTCACACAATCGAGGAGCTTCACAAGAACTGGGAAAACGCTCAGACCCAATCTTTTATGCTTGTAGTTGAAGGCGAAGAAGTCAAGAAGACCAACCAGCCTGATTCACCCATCAAGCAAATTCGAAATATGGCCAATTTTGGAGAAAACCTTGACAGTCCAACATTAGATGTGAACTTGATGGTGATTAGTAATTTCAGCGAATTTGAAAAGACCTATCTCCAACATAACCAGACCAGCTTATCTGTTATTTTTGTTCTCAGCAATAAGAGCCAACTGGACGACGTCACTGCTAAAGTTGAGCCCTTGGTTTCTGCAAATTCTGACCGTTACGACTTTTTCAGCTATCTTTGCAGAGGCTCAAATGACGAGATCAATGTTCTCTCCAGCAACTTCCCCTTGGTTTTGGTCTACAATGGCCCAAAAAGGCTTGTTGAGGTTCCGTTAGGCTCCAACTTGAAGAACTTGACCAGTATCTTGGAAAGAGTTGCTCCCAAAGGAAAGGACACTCCAGTTTTTGAATCCACTCAGAATAAGAATACTATTCCTTCCCCTGAAAATGACCAATCCAATGTCCTTGTCAAAACTTTAGAAGAATTATTCGAGCAAAGCGAATTAACTGGTATAGATTGGGAGGAGTTTTGTTTCTAAGTCATTGAATAGGTTTTGAATTCTACTTTTTGAAGTCTGCTGTTCTTGAAAAAAGACCTGATATCACTCCTATCGTTCAAAAATATCTCAAGTAATTTTAGGAAATGTTCACAATTAACCCTTTAGGAACCGCGATTTGGAGCAATTGAAGCAAGAAAGCAGAGACTTCTTCCCACGAGATGTGAAGAGTTCAGCTCAGACTTCAACAACAACTTTCAAGTCTCCTCAGTCAGGAACTGGAATTCAAGCTCCAATGAAGCAAAATTTCATGAGGCCACCAACTTCAGAAGGATATGGAAGCAAGTCGAGAAATAAGGAGATTTCCTCTGCTCAAGAGAAGTTTATTCAAATTGCCGCTGAGCTTGAAAGAAGAAGTTATTTGACTGAACATTCTGCCAGTTTGATCAAGAGTCTTATTTTGGAAGAGAATGCTGAAGTTTTCAAGGCAATGGGCGCTTATGAGAATGATCTTTATGATGAACAGGAATTGAGCTTTAGATTGGTCAGGCTTGCTGAGAAGTTGAGTCCTTATATTGTCCGACCAACATCACCATTGCCAAAGAAGGATGAATTGGTGAAGATGGTGAATAATTTGGTGAGAAAGAGGCTGAGAGACGACAACCAATTGCTTTTATTGAACAAGCTGATCCTTGAAGGAGACGAATTGTTATATTCTACCTTTGAAGTCTTCGAATCAGACAGAGATGAGGAAGATTTGTTGGATACCTTGATCAGAATCGTCAATAAATACAAGAAGATGGGAAGATTCTCTAACGACTTGTACGCTTCTTCCTTCTATTCTTCTCAGAAATTCCCCTTGGTTGAAAACGAGCAAGAACTTTTCAAGAACCGCAGAGAATTCAGCCAAGAAAGAAACTACGAAAGACCCTCAACTCTCGAAAGACTTGGTAGACATGAAAGAACGGCCAGCAGAGGCAGCAGAGGAGGCGAAAGACCACCTTCCCAAGGCACTATCTCCTACTTCTTGGAGAGCCGTTCTAAATCCAAGAGAGAAACTAGAGAGAATAGTATCGACCTTGGTAATAGATTCGAGCAGTATGAACGTCCAGGAAGCAGGGTCGGAGATCGTGAAGGCCGTGGAAGCGAGCGTGAAGGTCGTGAAGGCCGCGAAGGTCGCTTAGAAAGCAGAGGAGGCAGTCGTGAAGGTCATTTGGAAAGCCGTGGAGGAAATCGAGAAGAACGTGCTCATAGATCAATGGTTAGAAAAGAGACTTTCTCTCCTGCTGAAATTCAAGAGCATCAAGCTTTTAATTTGGTATTGGGATTTTGGGATCGTAAGTAATGATATTTTATTAGGGAGAAGCATTGAAGAATTTACCAGCAATCAAGAACTTACCTCCTGATGAGTATGGTGTCGTCTTTTGGATGGTTGAACACAAATCTGCTTTACTAAATAATATCGTTAATGATCATGGTGGTCCCGAAGCCCTCGAAGTATTTTATTGAGAGAAATATGAACTAAAAATCCAATATAGAGAGCTATTCCAAGTATATTGTTGTTGGCAAATAAAGAATTGAGCACAAGTTTGAAGGCTCAATTTGATGAGAGACAAAGACAATATATTAACGAAAGCAAGAAGATTAGAAACTCTGCTACTTTTGCCGCTTTCCAATGCTTCAAATATGATCAAGATTTGGAAGGTTTGATCAAATGTTTGGAAGAAATTGTCGGCAATATGCCCAAGGCTGACAGCAGAATCTCCAGCAGAAAGCCAAGCAAAGGCCAAGAAGAACCTGCACCTCAACAAGCTAAGCCTGCCCCCGTTGAAACCCACAAGAGAGTTGCTCCTAAAGAATACCCTACTTCCAGCTTCCCTGATCTTGCTGTTATTCGTGAAGAAGACAAGGTTTCCTCAAAGGTTGGCTCTCAGAACAAGCTTGGAATAGATTTTGTTGAAAGCAAAGGAGCAGTGACAGACTCTCAGAACTCGATTGCTGAAGCTGTTTCACAAATGGGCAAGAGCTCGACTTCTATTGCTATGGATCAGAGCACTGGGGCTGGTGGTTTGCCTCGTGCTTCTGTTTCTAAATATACACCTTTGTTGAATAGAGATAATCGTGCTGACAGTTTCAAAGGATTGTTCCAATTGAAATTGATCAGTAGTGATAACGCTAATGTGACTGGTACACCTGTCAAAGAAACCGCCAAAAAGGACGAATCTGCCAGTATTAAGCCTGATTTGGTGTTGGATACCGAAGGCACCAAGAGCAGTCTTGATGCTCATTTGAATGTGATTATTCCTCCCAAGAATGAGACTAATCCCTTTATTCAAAATTTCATCGATCAATTCTATGAAAGCCAAGGAAACTCCAAAGAACACTATGAGAAATTCAAGCACGTTTTGGCTAAATGTCCTTGGTTGACCGCTGATGATATCTCCAAACTCGAAGCTTTATACGAAAACGTAACGTGAAATCTTTTGAAGTGGATTCTAAAAACTTTAGTTTTATTATGATTTGTTTGAGATAATCTACAGTTATGAAGGAAACAGGGACTTGAAAGAACTTGAAAGAAGATTGAAGGAAGATATTTTGACGGTGGATTTAGATAATATTTCCGTTGCTTCTGCCAGTCCAAGAGAAAGAAAGAGAATGACTGCTTATCATAGCTTCAAAGCTCTCCTTCAAAACCTCAGAGTAATTTACCTTAGGAAATTTGGGAGTAATTCTAAACTTGTTTTAGTTTGAAAACGAGATATCTGAAAAGCAATACAAGACTTATTTGTACTTGTATACTGAAGAAGATGTGACAATTTTAGCCGCTTATGAAGTTTACCAATTTACACATGATGTGTCTGACTTTATTGACACTTTATTGTTGATTGAGAAAGTTCAATATTTCAAGAATGAATCCAAATACTTTGAAGATATATCCAATTTCAATGATTACGTTGAAACCCAACTTAAGATCATCTTCACTCTCAAGAAATACCTCAAAGCTGAAACCAGAGCTATTCTTGAAAAGATTATCAGATCAGGAGATACAACGGTGCTACAGATCCATAATGATTATAAGAAGAACAAGGACAATAGAAATAAAAACGATTTGATTCACAAATTGGTCAATTTCGCTGAAGAAAATGCTGAAAGTGAGGTTCTTGAATTAGAAAGATTTATTAACAAACTTAGTTGTGAAGAATTATGAGATGTCAATTGCTCAAAGACAATTGATTGGAGAAGACAAGAATGTCAGAAGAAGAGAACAAATTGAAAACTTCGAAGGTAGTAAAATGCTTCCTGAAGTCAAATACTATTTCCTCCTCTACGACGTAAGAGTGAAATCCTTTGAAATAGAAACTGATTTCCAATGTAGTCAATTGATAATGATGAAGAATTGATGCACAGTATTTTCGAAGTCTATGATTTCAATAAAGATAAGAACGAATTTATTGAGAACTGCACTTTGGTATACCTGTTCTTATATAGAAGTAAGAGAGATCTTTGGAGTTTATTCTTAAAAATATATTTTAGGAAATATTGTCAAGATTGTGAAGAGAAATCAACAAAGAATGAAGTGGACAGATGATGATGTAATGATTTTTCTGAAGATTTCAAGAGAATAACAATTCAACTATAGGTGGCAACAATTGAAACGATGATACATAAAAAGGAGAAGGCTATTATGGGTCCTATTGAGTTCTACTATGTGACAAAGGATGAGCAAGATTTGCTTGAAACTATTGGCCTCCTTCTTCAAGCCAAGAATATAGGAAATATTATCAATCTTGTGAAAAGAAACCAACAAAAAATGAAATGGTCTGATGATGATGTAATGATTTAGATTGAGACTCTAAGGGAGTAATAATCAAATAATAGGTGGCGACGATTGAATCAATGATACACAAAAAAGAAAAGTCTATTATGGGTCCTATCGAATTCTACCATGTGATAAAAGATGAATCAGACTTACTTGAAACTATGAGTCTCCTTCTTCAAGTCAAGAACAAGAAGAAATAAAACGATTTTTTAGTTTTATTTTTACTGAATGAAATTTTAACTAGTTCATGTATGAAATACATACATTGAAGAATATTTAAAACTTTTGATAATGGATATTTCATATAACAAAAGTTAGTTAACTCCCCTCTCTTATTGAATTCAAGAACGTTTCAGCTTGAGTATAGAGATATATCAATTCATATGAACTTTTTCATTCAAAAATTTTGAGAATCCATGGCTTTCGGGATTTTTAGGATTTTTTATATATTTTTCGAACAAAAACAAAAAAAACTTGGAAATTTTTTTTCGAAATTTTCTTTTGAAATTAAAAAAAAGTCCAAAAAGAATTTTTTCATCAATTATGCACTCAAAAGATGTCTCTTAATTCATCACTCATAAAATTCGAATGAAGAAAATATATCATACAAAATCAGTAAAAATTTAAGAAGTACAGAAAGATAACTGCACTTTTCAAAATATTTTAGAATTTAGAATTCTGAACCCTTTAAGAATCAGAAAAAACTTTTTTCATTTTTTTTTTTCAAAAAGAAAAATCTTGATGGAATATTTTCTTGTTGAAATTTCAGAGGTTCATTTTGTTAGAATATGCATAAATAGACATTATTACTATCATCAGGATTTCTCTTACTAAACCACTCGGTGAAACACATCACGCCACGTACATATTATTCATTTACTTTCTAAGATCAATATTCCTCTCATATCTCTCACATTTAGTTATTTTTCAAGAAACCTTCGTTGATGAGTTGTTCCAAGTTAAGTTCAAGATATGAAGAAGGATAAGTCCAGTTGAAGTTGGTCAAGACTTGAGGGTGGATGATACCATAGTTCTATTACACAAATTAATCATTTTTCTATGTCTAAAGGCTTACTCCGATAACTTGGTCATTGAGGAGGATTTCAGCTTGCATGCCAGGGAAGAAAGTGCCATCTAAAATGACCGATAAATACTCAATAAAAATGCATTATTTTCTACCTTGAGATTCACGAACAGAGTAAGTGACCTTCTTCTTAGTGTCCTTAGTGGCGGTGAGTTGACTGGGGATGTTGAGCTTAATCATGAGGTAATCAAGGAAACCGTGGATCAACTATTAAAATTATTCAATAAGAGGGCAAACCTCTTCAATTTTACTTCGAAACCAGAGGTGTTTTCATTGGTGTGGATGCAGGCAAGTCTTCTTTCGTTTCTGGAGCCAACTTCGTTCTTAGCCTTCAAGATAACATCACCAACTTCGAAAAGATTCAAGGGGAACTAGATTTTTCAGTAAATAAAATCTTCTTCTTTTATAAAAATATTACTTTTTGAGCCTTGTTGGAAGCAAGAGATTTAAGGAGACCAGGCAAGAGGGTAGTTCTACCAACTTGGAATTCCTTAGTTTTGGGGTTACCGATTTGAACAGCTTCATCAAGACCATTCTTTCTGTTGATGAGTTCAGAGATTTCAGCAATAGAGCACAAAGCGAAGTTCAAGCATTCACTGTAACCAGCTTGAGCGACTTCTTGTCTGATCAAATCGCTGATTTTGTTGATGGTAAGTTGACCACCAGTGGTAGAGGTAGAAGGATAAGCGAAAGGAATATTGTTGATGCCATAAGCAATAGCAACGTCTTCAGCAATATCGCAGGGATGAAGAACATCACTTCTGTTGATGGGGACTTGGACAGAGACCTTTTCAGCAGAGAGCCTCCTGCCGTTTAAGCCCATCTTTTGGAGGAGAGTAACGGTAGTATCAGCATCTTTTTGAAGGTTCAGACAAGGATTTGAATAAGAATATTACCAATTTCGACACCAACAACAGTGTTTATGTATTTGACTTCAGTTTCAATGTCTCTAACGCTGACATCAGGAGTGACTTTAGTTTCACCAGAGTGTTCATAGACAACATCGACTTGTTCGAAAGTGAAAGGCTTAGCGCAATATCTGGAGAACATAGTGGCAACAATGTTCAAAACAATAGAAGCCTTAGTGTAATCAGTCTAGATCGGAGAATGAGTAAAATCTCTTAAAAGAATTTTTTACAGCGGTGACTTCAATGAGGACATTTTTGGTGGTAAGTCTGATCTTGGAATGGTCACCATTGATAATGGGAGGAAGAGATCCAACGACACCATTGCTGTCCAAAATGACAGGATAGACAGGGGAGTCTCTGATAATGGGAAGATATTCTCTGAGTTTATTATCGGTCTAAGCATTTAGGAATTCTTTTCACCAAAGAAGGATTTTATTTACTTCGTAGAAAACCATGAGTCTTTCGCCGTCCATTTCTTCAGTTTGGTTCAAGGGGGTGAATTTAATATCCTTGGGGGCCTTAGCATCATAGATGAAAGGGCCTTTAAGAGTGTCCAAATCGTGAGTACCGATAGAGACTAAGGTTCTCTTTCTGCAGATATTTTGGTGAAGCTTATCTTGAAGATCGATGAAACTGTCATATCTATCTTGATCGAAGGTAATATCTCTCAAAATTGCGCCGACAACAAAGGGTCTGATTTTTTGAACCTATTCAAGAAGAAAAATAAGAATCTAGTGCAGATAATGCGATTCTTACAGCAGGCTTGACAATAATTTGTTCTCTCTTTTCAGGCTGAACAAGGCTGTAAGTGGGGATTTGGGTGGTGCCAAGGTAAACTCCAACAGCTTCAGCGAGACCTTCAACGGAAGATAAATCGTGTCTGTTGGCACCAATTTCGAAAATAACCTTGGACTCATCAGTGTCGTCCTTTTCGATTTCAATACCATAATCGAAACCAAAATTGATGAGTTCATCAATGGCTAGAGGGGGATTAATGTGGGGATAATGGAAAATTATACTGAGGGTCTTTCCGAGGAGAGTATCGAAGTGAGTCTTTTTAACGTGAATTCTTGGCATTTATTTTAATTAGAGAAATTAATGACCTGAAGTGAATATTATTAATTGTAAATCCCAATTTTTCTTGATATTTTGCAAAAAGCGAATTATTTAATCATTCACATTGTGATTTCTGATATTAGGAAAATTTTTTAAACAGAATAGTAGATGGCTTGAAAGTTATCTGATAAGAAATTTTTATAAAGATCAATAGATTATCAGAAAAATTTTCAATCCACGAGAGAATGTTCGTTGGACATCTCTTTCTATCAAATGGAAAGCATCTTGGTCATCATAGTCAAGAAGGAGTTAATGAAAAGAAAAATCGCTAATTAATCAATTTGGCTATGTGTGGAAATTTTTTCATAACAAAACAAAAATTCGAAAAACACACTACAGAGATATTTTTCTAATTTCAAACTGAAAATAAATTCATAATGGAAGCATACTCCTTAGACAATCGTGTCGACACCAAGACATCCCACACTTTTATGGCCCGAGTATTTCTTCCTTTTCTGCATTAAAAATTCTCATTTTCCCCATAGCCTTCTGATAGTTTCCACCGAAGTCCTCAAATTGGTCGAATTGAAACCAATCAGTCCCCAACAACCTTTAGAAAAATCGATAAAGTCTCCGAAGTGATCAGGATGACTTCTCAAGGCAAATACACATCAAGCTTTGGGCAAATTTTAGAATCTACTTACAAACTTCTGGAAGACATAAAGAATCAGCCAAAGCACAGTCTGGTTGGTGGAAATATCCACACTTACAAGTCTAGTGACCTCAAATTATCTACCAACAGCCTTTTCTCTCAGACATTCAGAAGCCCTTTAAAAGTCAGCACTTATAGTGATTATAGAAACGAAGAATTATTGGGCTCACATGGAAAAAGGAGCACTTATAACGGGCCAAAGAGGAACCCAAAACTGATTATTGAGGAGAGTTATAAGCTTATTAACGAAATAAAAGCTACTCTGACATCTGCCCGAACCAATTTTGAAAAGACAGAGAATCAAGTCACATCATTGATTTACACAGATCCATTGAAAAGCCCTGATAGTCAGGCCAATTTTGGAACATTGGGAACTAATGTGACGAATATTTATACAGAAGGTGATGATGGAAGACTAAACAGCAGAATGTACAACTCAATCAAAGATAAATTTTCACATCGTGTGATGATCGGCGCGAATAAACATCATGGAACCGGCTCATCAAATGATTTTGGAAATAATAAGCATAGCATGAGCATAGGAGGAAGTAAGCTTTTGAATTTTTTTCTCTTGATAATTTGAAAAGAAACTGCTCATTCTTATAATATATCCATTAACAACGAGAATATTGCCAATCCTAACACACAAAGCAAACCATACTTTGAATCTCATTCAAGACTGCAAAAATCTGTTACATCTCAAGGCAAATTCAACAAGCCAGACTCACCAGGAAATTATGAAAGGGATGAACTTCAAGGAATGTTACCACATGACGAAAATCTCGAGACTGAGAGTCAAAATAGAAGCACAGTCAAAGAAAATTACGATCTTCAGCTTGAGCAAGCTGCTGAGATTATGGGTAAAGCAAACGCAAGAAACAAGAAGAGAAATAAGGCAAATTCTAAAGAAAGACCGAGTCACAGTGAACAACACGATTCTTCTCATGCATCATTCCAAGAAGAAAAGTATAGCAGCAACAGACCTTCCAGCAAGAATTACAGCACAAAGCATGCTGTTATCAGCTTTGGAGAGCCCTTAAACCAAGGCAGTCATCCACAGATCTTTAGTAGTGAGTTTGATAATGAGTTAATCGAAGAAAAGAGCCCTGGTGAGGATATTGGAGCTGCTTTGGGATTCTCTTCTACAAATAAAAATAAGAAGAAGACTTTGTTGGGAAAGAAAGCACCTGGTGGCTTGAAGAATATTACTAACGCCATTGCAGTGGATCTTGATGAAGATTTGAAGCCAAATTCTGCTTTAGGAATGGAGCCACAAGCTCAGCCAAAGCTTCAGACTGATAAAATCTCTTTGACTTTAACGACATATAAGCCAAAACAAAGGGATACAAATAGAGATATGAAGACAAATCTTCAAAAGAGTTCTGATGGATTTAAGAATACTTCAAGATCAATTGAAAGTTTGCCATTGGAAAGAAGTATTGAGGGCATGGGAAGCTCATTGTATGGATCGAATTATCATATTAGCGCTGAACAACCAAATTTAAGATCAAGCAAAGTTTTGAAAAAGGAAACTTCAGTTGGAAAGAATAAATCTGGGCTTGTGAGCCCCAAACCTAGCAACACTAAAAATCAAAGATATTTCCAACAAGGTAAAAATGCTTCTGGTGGTAAATTGAAGAAATAAAATTTTATAATGTAAAAAAAAATGAAATAGAAAATTTTTGGTATATATCTAGATCTATAACAATTCTATTCATCATGATATCGTCATTTTGTAAAAGAAAAAATTTTTCTGATTTTTAAATGAACTTCAAAAGAGAGAATTTTTGAGATAGGGAGAGTCTTTTTCAATGAATTGTATGTATTACCACGAGGTCAAATTATTTTTGCTCATATAAATTTATGAATGAACTTATCAGGTTAAATGTTATTTCCTTGATCATTAGAGAGAGGTCCGTGCATATAATGAGCGGGAGGGAAGAAAATGGGATTGTAGAAACTGGATTTCCATTTATAGATGCTTTCAACCCACTTGAGCAACAAGAAAATCAACAAAAAGACACCCAAATAAATAATCTTTCCATTTCTATTCAGAGATTAGTTATTTTCTTCAAATCGTTCAAATTTACGTAGATCCAGTGAATTTGGGGAGTTGGAGTAAAACGATCAATAAAAGGCCGAGAACAGAGATAGTACCGGACATGATATATCCTTCAGCACCGAATTGAGATCTTCCCTAAATTAAAAGAATTGAGTAAAAATGTTCTGCTATTTCAAATTTACTCCAGAATGGAACCATTCAATATTTCCATCTCTATCAACATTGTTGAAGGGCACGTTGTGGATGATATTGTAAACAATACCAGACATGCAAATGAAATAAACAACCTGGGGGAAAATAAGAATGAGCCATTTCCAAAGAAATAAGTACCATAGAGCCGACCATCCAAAGTTTGGAGCTGAGGAAGAAAGGTCTGAATTTCAAGAAAGCAAAGACACCAGCAGCAAGGAAACCACCCAAGAAGATCAAGACGATGAAGAGGTTCAAAATGGATTCTTTGTATTCAACCTATTCATTTTTTAGTCATTGAGAGTTAATTTGGAATCTTTTATACGTTTCTTCCGGTTTTCTTGTTAACATGGTCAAGAAGCTTTTGACTGGTCAAAGTACCATCACTCATGGAGATTTGCCATAAGAAGTTTCTGTAATGTTCAACTCTAATGGAATTTTAGAAATCATCGCAAAACAATATCACTTTTCGTTATCTCTGAGTCTCAAGATTTTAGGAGTGGAAACAAGGATATTGGGGACTGATCTGAATTGGAGCTATGCAAAATAAGAACCCAGTGAGTGAGTTAAGTGAGGTACGCCAACGAAGATTTCCTTGGTAGCAGCTTCGAAAGAAACTTTAACGAAATAGACGGCCCTTTGCTTCTTGTTTTCATCATTAATAGGATATATGGCTCCGCTATTCTTATAAAGATTGGCGACTTGAGTCAATTCAGCTTCGACTTCACTATGAACAGGAAATCAACAAAAAGCGATGGATTTATGATATTACTCGCACATATTGCAGTTGGGAGCAGTGAAGAAGACAACAACGTCGTAAGGTCTGGGAGCTTCTTCAAGGAAACGCCTGATTAATATTTAAAAAAGTGGATTCGGTTGAAAATACCTGTATTCTTGAGCAGAGAGTTTTGGGATTTCAGAATGACCCAAGACTTTAGCTCTGAGTTCTTCAGACTTTCTGGTACCAAGATCTGAAGCCTGATGATAAAATAAGTATAAGGCGATGGGGAGGTTGCTTATAGAACCTGGACAAGGACGGCAGAGAGGAAAAGAGCGAGAATAAGTTTGTTAAGCATAAAAGACAACGCGTGTTATGCTATGTACTTTTTTGATTAAAATTCCAATTTTATATATAAAAAAGATTTTATTTAAAGTACAAGTGGATACATAAAGGAAAATAATAGTATACAGATAATAATATTAAGATCTGGGAAAAAGAAGGATTTAAAATATAATAAACGGAATTCTTTATATCATATGAGGTCTTAAAAATTGTTGAAGAAAATATCCATTGTTTCAGATGATGATGATAAAGTTGTCAATAGCCGGAAAAAGTTTTGATGACTTTGAAAATTATCCTAAAGGAAATTGAATAATTTGAGAACGAATCCTTGAGGAAAATAAAAATTCTTTTTCTCATGATTTCTCCTTGAAATCTCAGAAGCCATCTTCTTCTCCAAATCTTTGAGACCAAACTTTATTTCGAGATTTTTTTCTCGAATAAATCTTACAAGACATCAATCAAAGTTTCAGAAACATTTGTAAATAAAAAAAAAGCATATCAAATAACTTAAAGTTTAAGATATTTAGTGACAAATTTGGCAAGACTTTCACCAGGTAAGACCTTCATTTCCGCATTTTTAATATTAGGAGAAATAAATCTGAATTTCTCAGCAATAGCATCATAATAATTCGAATGGGCAACGAGCAAAATTGACTCTTCTTCTCTCAAAGCAAGCCAGACTAACAAGATAAAAATTCTATCTCTCACTTTATCAACATTTTCTTTCACAAATTTCGTCTCCAATCTATTCTTAATATCATACTCCAAATTAGGACTCCACCAATTTTCCCTCACAAGGAAATCATAATTATAAGGCGAAAAAATTTCCTTGAGCATTGTCAACGGAGTTCCTATGTCACAAGGAGTATCCAGTCTTTCCCTCAAAAGTGGTGTAATAATAATATTTGAGCACTCAGCGATCATTTTAGCATCCTTTACAGCCACGAAAGTTTCTATAGCTCTTCTCAAAGGAGATATAAGAACCAATTCGACCTTTTCCTTCATTTCGACATCAAGGACCGGGACTAAAGCTTTGCATTGTTCTCGGCCTTTTTCTGTGATTGAAGGATCATAGTTTTCTACAGTGTTGGCATATGGGGTGATTAGGTTCATGAAACTCTCTGATTTCCAAGCATTATACCCAGATTGTGCGTGTCTGACGTAAGAGATTTTTTTCTTTTGAAGTCTTTCGCTGATGATTTTGATGAAATCAGGAGATTTCTCCTTACAAAGATTGATGAGCTCAAGGTTGTTGTAATGTAAAGTAGCTTTGTCTTTGAAAGCAAGCTCAAGAATGTCCAAGAGTTCTCTTAGGATCGAGGTTGGGCTTTGAGGTTGGGTTTCCATAGAAGGTTTTCTGGGAAAAGAAAGGTTTTTTATTAATTTATAAAATCTGGTGAAAATCTTTACTATATAAAGCTATCATGAATCATAGAATCAACTCAACTACCTGCTTGTGTGAATGGGAAAATTCTTTTTTAATACAGAAATGTTAAGGGCTTAGTTAAAATTTTAGAAATACAGAAAAATATAAGAATAAATATCGATAGATATACATACGAGAAAGAGGATTAGTGTGACTGTTTAAAGATTTTAACAATTCCATCAGCACCGCCTTTTTGAAAAAAGTTAGATTTATGTTGAAAATTCATTTTACCAGTAGCGAAAAATTTGTGTTTGTCATATGCGACACAATTTATTGCTTCATCATATTTGCTTTTATGGGCCTAAGATTGAGTACTTTGAGGAGAAAATAAATTTACTGTGAGTTCATACAGACAATTGAATTTGCGAATATCCCAAATTCTGATACTGCCATCATGCGAGACTGATGTTAACTGGTGATTTGTTGGTCCGAATGTGAGATCAGTTACTGCATCTGCGTGTGCAACGAATCTGTTTATCAAAGTATTTGACCGAAGATCGTAAAAGCTGATAAATTTATCTTCATGGCCTGAAACCAAACAATTAAATTCATCATTCCAGACAATTTTATTGATTTGTGAGCTCCTTGTATAACTTCTCTCATCCATAAATTCTATTGCTCCATCGACCTCCCCCTAAAAATTCTTATTCAGAGCCGCTATCCAAGTTTATATTTCTTACCTGTTCATAATCATACAGAACAATTTTATTCGAATGCAAATATCCTGTAGCAATCTGATTCGTTTCCCCAGTGATCCAACTCATTGCAGTTGGAGTATCGAACTTATTTTTTCTTGCTCTTTTATATCGAAGAGTGGTTAACAACTTCACGTCTGCTAGTCTACATTCTCTCCCTTTTGCTTCATTATACACCATTTGCCATAACTTTATTGTCTCGTCTGTGCTGACTGATGCCAAAATATTCTATAGAAAAATTTTACAATTGATTTTTCTTCCAAAAGAGTTACTTGAGTAGGATGGGTTTGCAGCTCCCAGATGACATCAACGTGAGCCGTGAGCATTCCATAATCCTGCGCAGAAATCCAATTCATTACATGTTTTATAAGAGCCCAATCTATCAGGATGAGGAAGATTCCAAGCTCTTATAACTCCTTCAGAGCCTCCTGTAAGCACAATATTATTTGCATTGTAGCCCGGATTTTGAGTTCCACTGACTGCGAACAAAGGGCCAACATGATATCTGAGAGTATAATATGGCTCAATATGCACATCTTGGCTCGCAGATGAAGAAAATCTATTTGTATCCCATAATTTTATTGTACAATCCTAATTTTGTGTAAGAAAAGGCTGAGGAAAAAAATCTTGATAAGGAACCTCAGAAACTGTGACTAGGATTGGATCTTGAGGAGTAAAGAAAGCTCCACGGATTCCATCAAGGTGATTGTGAAGAGTACAAATAGGATTGATTAATTTCTTTGAAACAATAGGCTAAGTGAGTAAAATGAGGAAAGGGTGGATTGGAAAAATTGTACCTCGATTTTATCTTTTGTGGAAACAGACCCTCTTTCACCCCGATTTAATGACTATGGATAATATTTTTCGAAATCTATTATAAAAAAAAAGTATACAATACTTGGTTTAATCGTGTGGGAGACTGGTAGTTGTGTCTTTTCTTCATTTTGATCAAAGTTGTTGCTGTTATAAACCACACTATCATCTATCAAAAGTTACTTAACTGCTATGGAGAGGAATGACTCATCCAATAATTTCTTTTTGCTGTATTTTTTAGTGTGTCATAATTTGAGGTCATAGACATATTGACATCCAATTTAGACTGTTGCTGTTGTTGCTTTACTCCTTTCGATGTCATTTTTAGATCTTGAGAATTATTTGTTTGGGGTTTTTCATCCAGAAGGTCATTGTAGTCGTTATCTGTATTGAAATATTATAGCTAGTGGCACTCAAAAGTACTTTTATTATCAGTATTGAGGTTCATGGAAGTTCTGTAAGGAAGTTGATGAGACTGAGTACTGATGCTGACAGAAGCTATATTTGGAGTCTGAATATTACTAAATGCAGAGTGATTGGAGATTCTCATTTGTTCATTCGTTGGA
>Ga0182738_1000803_pt1 | contig 42015 bp, 39 predicted proteins | sample eDN5th30CBELigMG_FD_128876 | JGI IMG/M metagenome (GOLD analysis project Ga0182738, IMG submission 128876) | Enriched Miracle-Growth compost microbial communities from Emeryville, California, USA - eDNA 5th pass 30_C BE-Lig MG (version 2)... ...
AGGGTTCGCTTCAAACTGTGGCTGCGTGCCATCAATGCCTCTCCTGATGCGCCCCTCGCGCTACTTAACAGCTAACCCAGCGTCAGCAAGGAGCGAAGCTCAAAAAGGTCGTGGACAAGATAGTTTTTGTCGTTTCGATATTTGGATGGCACATGTCTTAGCCCTGAAGCAGCGGCCATGTTCGGAAGGCGGGCGGGCGTCAGTGCTCGCCGAATGACTCGAAGAAATCCTTCATGCGGCTGAAGAAGCCACTCGATTGCGGCGAATTTTCCTTCGAGGAGAGCTGTTCGAACTCCTCCAGTAGCTCGCGCTGGCGCCGTGTCAGGTTCTGCGGTGTCTCGACCGCGGTCTGGATATAGAGGTCGCCCATCTGCGGCTGGCGCAACACCGGCATGCCCTTGCCCTTGAGCCGGAACTGGCGGCCGTTCTGGGTGCCTTCCGGCACCTTCACGCGCGTCTGCGTGCCGTCCAGCGTCGCCACTTCGAAGGAGCCGCCGAGCGCGGCCGTCGTCATCGAGATCGGCACCTTGCAGTAAAGGTCGGCTCCGTCGCGCTGGAAGAATTCGTGCGGTTTGACGGCGAGGAAGATGTAGAGGTCGCCCGCAGGCCCGCCGCGCAGGCCTGCTTCGCCTTCGCCGGTCAGGCGGATACGGGTGCCGTCCTCGATGCCGGCCGGGATGTTGACGGAAAGCGAACGCTCTTCGGTGACGCGGCCCTGGCCGGCGCATTTCGGGCAGGGGTCCTTGATGGTGGTGCCGCGACCCTGGCATTGCGGGCAGGTGCGTTCGATGGAGAAGAAGCCTTGCGCGGCGCGCACCTTGCCGTGGCCGCCGCACATGGTGCAGGTGACGGGCTGGGTTCCGGGCTTGGCGCCGGAGCCGGAACATTCGGTGCAGGAAACGGAAGCCGGTACACGGATCTGTGCGGTCTTGCCGGCGAAGGCTTCCTCCAGCGAGATTTCCATGTTGTAGCGCAGGTCGGCGCCGCGTTCGCGCCCGCCCGAGGAGCGGCGACGGCCGCCGCCGCCCATCATCTCGCCAAAAATGTCTTCGAAGATGTCGGCGAAGCCGCCGGCCGCGAAACCGTGCGCGGCGCCGTTCATGCCGCCGTTCTCGAAGGCGGCGTGGCCGAAGCGGTCGTAAGCGGCACGCTTCTGCGGGTCCTTCAGGGTTTCGTAGGCTTCGTTGATTTCCTTGAACTTGTGCTCGCAGGCATGGTCGCCGGGGTTGCGATCGGGATGGAACTGCATGGCAAGCTTTCGGAACGCTGCCTTGAGTTCCTTTTCGTCGGCGCCTTTCTGGACGCCGAGCGTTTCGTAGAAGTCAGCCTTCATGATTTCCCGTCGCTCTGTCTCTTCACGGCCCCGTTGTCGAGCTTATCGGGTCGGGCCGCAATGCGACCCGACGTGGCCTCGATTTAGTAAGCCGGAAGCCGCAATGCCATAGTTTGCCGGGCAGTGCAGCGATTTTTTCGGCCCGGTGGCAATCGTGCCGCGGTCGCGAGGGCTCAGCTTGCGCGCGAAAACTTGCGGACGGGCGCGGCGGGAGCCGCGAACATGTCGTTCAGCCGTTTCGCCACGGGTGTCTCGAAGAAACGTGCGGACAGCATGGCCAAAACGAGCGTGACGGACAGCGGAGCCAGCCAGAAGGCATAGAAGCTGATAAACCCGGTCGGCTCGACTAGCCGGCGCCAGACGATGCCGAGCAGCAGCGAAGCGACAACCGGATGGATGAGATAGATGCTGAAGGAGGCATTGGCGAGCTGATCGAAAGGCTTCAAAAGCCGGGTCGCATCGGGATTGTTGCGTTCGGCGAGGGCCGCCAGGAAGATCGAGGCGGCGAGCAGGGCGAAGGCCGGATAGCCGCCGAGCCCGTTCCACATCAGAAGCAGGGTCATGGCGAAGAGCAGCCAGCCGGGACGTGTGCTGGCCAGCCGCCAGCGGCTGTCCCGCACCAGCATTGCCACCAAGGCGCCAATGGCGAAATCGGCGAAGGCCCGGTAGGCACCCCATGTGTCGGCGACCATCCAGCTGTCGAACGGCAAGATGCCGGCGATCGTCGCCATTTCCAGCGCTACGCAAGTGACGAGGACCAGACAGGCCAACCCGGCGGTGCCGAAGCGGCGGTGGATCAGCACCGCCACCGGCAGAGTGAGATAGCAGAACCATTCGGCCGAAAGGGTCCAGCCGACATAGTTGAAGGTCAATGCGTCGGTGAAGCCCCAGCCCTGCACGAGCAGGATGTTGGCCGGCAGCGCCGACCAGTCGTAGCGGCCTGCCGCGCTCGAGCCGATCCAGCCGAGATGCACGGCGATGCCGACGATGACGAAATAGACGAGCGTGGCGAGATAGAGCGGATAGAAACGGGCAAGGCGGCGCACGATGAAGCGGGCGTAGGCGCCGCGCTCGGCCAGCAGCCGGTCGGCGTAGCGCAGCATGATGAGGAAGCCCGAAATCATCATGAACATGTCGAGCAGCGGCATCAGCACCCGCATTCGATGCGCGGCGTCCAGCCCGCTCGCCGGCCCGTAGACCAGATAATGAAAAATCATGACCAGCAGCGCCGCCAAGAGCCGCCAGAATCCCAGAATGCGAAAATACACGCGTCCCGCTCCTCCCATAGCCATGCCAAGCCTAGCATCGAGGGGGACGGGCTGTGCCGGAAACCAATTGTTAAGCTTAACGCAAGGGAAGGGGCAGGTGGCTCTGGCGTGATCTGGCCCCAGTCAAAATAGCCACACCGCATCGAAGATGGTTTCGTGTATCGGCTCAATAGTATGAAAAAAGCCCGGCACAAGGCCGGGCTTTTCCGATTAGCCGCTATCGATCGTGTCAGGCCGACTTCTTCTTGTCGTCGTCGTCGAGTTCCTCGAAGTCGGCGTCGACGACATCCGAATCCTTGGTGGCGTCCGCTGCGGCGTCGCTCTCGGCGGCTTCCTTCTGCGAGGCCTCGTACATGGCCTGGCCAAGCTTCATCGAGGCTTCCGCCAGCGCCTGGCTCTTGGCCTCGATCTCGGCCGCATCGTCGCCCTCGGCGGCCGTCTTCAGGGCCGCGATGGCATCGGAGATCGCCGTGCGCTCGGCCTCGGACACCTTGTCGCCATAGTCCTTCAGCGACTTCTCGGCCGAATGGACGAGAGCCTCGGCCTGGTTGCGGGCTTCGACCAGCGCCTTGCGCTGCTTGTCGGCCTCGGCATTGGCCTCGGCGTCCTTGACCATCTTCTCGATGTCGGCGTCGGAGAGGCCGCCGGAGGCCTGGATGCGGATCTGCTGCTCCTTGCCGGTGCCTTTGTCCTTGGCCGAGACGTTGACGATGCCGTTGGCGTCGATGTCGAAGGTGACCTCGATCTGCGGCACGCCGCGCGGCGCCGGCGGCAGGCCGACGAGATCGAACTGGCCGAGCAACTTGTTGTCGGCCGCCATCTCGCGCTCGCCCTGGAAGACGCGGATCGTCACCGCGCTCTGCGAATCCTCGGCGGTCGAGAACACCTGGCTTTTCTTGGTCGGGATCGTCGTGTTGCGCTCGATAAGGCGCGTGAACACGCCACCCAGCGTCTCGATGCCGAGCGACAGCGGGGTGACGTCGAGCAGGAGCACGTCCTTGACGTCGCCCTGCAGCACGCCGGCCTGGATGGCCGCGCCCAGCGCCACCACCTCGTCGGGGTTGACGCCCTTGTGCGGCTCCTTGCCGAAGAACTGCTTCACGACTTCCTGGACCTTCGGCATGCGGGTCATGCCGCCGACCAGAACCACCTCGTCGATCTGGCCCGCCTGCAGGCCGGCATCCTTGAGCGCCGCCTTGCAGGGCGCGATGGTGCGCTGGATGAGGTCGTCCACCAGGCTCTCGAACTTGGCGCGGGTGAGCTTCATCGTCAGGTGCTTCGGCCCGGAAGCATCGGCGGTGATGAAGGGCAGGTTGATTTCGGTCTGGGCCGAGGACGACAGCTCGATCTTGGCCTTTTCCGCGGCCTCCTTGAGGCGCTGCAGGGCCAGCTTGTCATTCTTCAGGTCGATGCCCTGTTCCTTCTTGAACTCGGCCGCCAGGTACTCGACCAGCCGCATGTCGAAGTCCTCGCCGCCGAGGAAGGTGTCGCCGTTGGTCGACTTCACCTCGAACACGCCGTCGCCGATCTCCAGCACGGAGATGTCGAAGGTGCCGCCGCCGAGGTCGTAGACGGCGATGGTCTTGCCGTCCTTCTTGTCGAGGCCGTAGGCCAGCGCGGCAGCGGTCGGCTCGTTGATGATGCGCAGCACCTCGAGCCCGGCGATCTTGCCGGCGTCCTTGGTAGCCTGGCGCTGGGCGTCGTTGAAATAGGCCGGGACGGTGATGACGGCCTTCTCGACCTTCTCGCCGAGATAGGCTTCCGCTGTCTCCTTCATCTTCTGCAGGATCATCGCCGAGATCTGGGAGGGCGACTGCTTCTTGCCGCCGGCTTCCACCCAGGCGTCGCCGTTGTCGCCCTTGACGATGTGGTAGGGAACGAGGCCCTTGTCCTTGTCGGTGACCGGATCGTCGAAGCGGCGACCGATCAGGCGCTTGACCGCGAAGATGGTGTTTTCGGGGTTGGTGACCGCCTGGCGCTTGGCCGGCTGGCCCACGAGTCGCTCACCGTCAGCGGTGAAGGCGACGATCGAAGGCGTGGTGCGCGCGCCTTCCGCATTCTCGATGACCTTGGCGTCCTTGCCGTCCATGACGGCGACGCAGGAATTGGTCGTTCCCAGATCGATGCCGATTACTTTTGCCATTTTGTCGTTCTCTCCTTCAAGCAGGCTTTCGTGGACCCTGTCAGGCGTTCCCGGGAAAGCCCCTGTTCACAAGAATTCCGCCGCAAGCCACGGTCCGCGCGGCTTGGACGGTTGTGCGGCGTATATAAGAACAGGCCCCTTGCTGCGCAAGCATATGTGGAGGCATTTGCAGGGCTGTGCTGGCATTACCCGATCCGCTCGGTTGGTCGCTTCAACAGCGGTGCGTTTTCCCCCTAGGCTGGAGCCCACGAACATCCTTTCAGCAGCTTTGAGGCCATCATGTCTCCCACACGGATCGTTGTCATAGGAGGTGGCGTGGCCGGCCTCACCGCCGCCCTTGCCTTGCAGGAATGGGCTGCGGTGACGGTGATCGAGCGCGAGAGCCAGCTCGGCTACCACGCTTCCGGCCGTTCGGCGGCGCTGTTTTCTGAATCCTACGGCAATGCGATTGTACGGGCGCTGTCGCGGGCGAGCCGCGAGGCCCTGGAGACGGGCGGCTATTTCGATCACAAGCGTGCCGCGCTGCATTTCGGCGGGCCGGACGACGGCGAAGCCATCGACCGTTTCGCCAGCGAAGCGCAGGCCCTTTTGCCGACCATCCGGCGCCTCTCCGCCGCCGAGGTCGGGAAACTCGTTCCCGTCTTCGGCGACGGCATGACGTGCGGCGGGGTCTACGAACCGGACGCGATGGACATTGACACCGGCAAGGTCGTCCAGGAGAGTGCTTCGGCCTTCCGCGCGCTGGGCGGGCAGATCCGCACCGGCGAGGAGGTCGTTCGAATCGAGCCGCATGGCGCAGGCCTACGCGTCGAGACGACCGCCGGTGTCCACGAGGCAGACACGGTGGTGAACGCCGCCGGCGCCTGGGCGGACGTGGTCGCGGAACGGGCAGGGCTGACCGGCATCGGCCTGGCGCCGAAGCGGCGCACCGCCTTCATCTTCGATGCGCCGGGCCATGACGTGCGGAATTGGCCGCTGGTGGTGGATATCCACGAGCGCTTTTATTTCAAGCCGGATGCCGGCCGCCTCATCGGCTCGCTCGCCGACGAGACCGACTCCCCGCCGTGCGACGCATATCCCGAGGACATCGACGTCGCCATCGCCGTCGACCGCATCGAAAAGGCGACGGGCTTGAGTATCGGCAGGCCGCAAAGCCCCTGGGCCGGGCTGCGGACTTTCGCTCCGGACCGCACCCCCGTCGCCGGCGCCGATCCGCGCCTGCCCCGTTTCTTCTGGCTGGCCGGGCAGGGTGGCTACGGTTTCCAGGTCTCCTTTGCGCTGGCGCGGCTCGCCTCGGCGCTGCTTCGCGACGGCGCCGTTCCCGGTGACCTTGCAGCATTCGGCGTCGAGTGCGAGGCGTTGGCGCCCGACCGCTTCATCGCCGCGGAAGGTGGCCGGCAGGCCGGCTGAATCGGCGGACAGCTTATTTCCTGCGCGCGCTCCGCAGACTGTTGCGAGCACCGGCGGACAAGACTGCTTGTCTGCACACCCTGCTTGTGATCGTATGTCAGACAAAAGTTTCGGATAAACCGCGACACCGCAAAGGGAGGATTTGCGCCATGGCCTCATTCAACCGTTCTTTTTCGCGCCGCCGGTTCCTCGGCGGCAGCGCGCTCGCCGTCACGGCCGGCGCGCTCGGCATGCCCTTCGTGCGAACGGCGCGAGCGCAGGCGGCGACCTTCAAGGCCGGCGTCATCACCTCGCTGTCGGGCGAGAACATCCTTGGCGGCAACCTGACCAAGCAGGGCTACGACCTGTGGGCCGAGGCGATCAACGCCAAGGGTGGCGTCGAGGTCGCCGGTGAGAAGTTCAAGGTGGACATGTTCTACGGCGACGACCAGTCCAATCCGGCGACCGGCGCCGACGCCGCCGAGCGGTTGATCGTCCAGAACGAGGTCGACGTGCTGTTCGGCCCCTATACAAGCGGCTCCACCATCGCCGTGCAGCCGATTTGCCAGAAATACCAGGTGCCGATGATCTCCGGCTCGGCGGAATCGCCGAACGTCTGGAAGGCGAAGCCCGAGTTCAACTTCGGCATCATCCCGTCCGTGGACACGACCTCCGGCCTGTCGCTGGGCGTGCTGGCCAAGACGTCCAACCCTGGAGCCAAGACGGTCGCCGTGATCAGCGTCAACGAGCCGTTTTCCAAGGAAACCGGCGAAGGTTTCCGCGACGGCGTCAAGGCGGCGGGGCTGGAACTGGTCGCGTATGAACTGGTGCCGCCGGAAGGCGACCTTACCCCGGTCATCTCCAAGATCGCCGCGCTGAAGCCCGATGTCGTCGCGGTCGGCGGCCATGAAGAAATCCTGATCAACGTGGTCAAGACCTCGAAGTCGCTGAACTACCGGCCGAAGGCGCTGATCATGCACTACGGCATCACCAACCCGGCCTTCGCCCAGGCGCTCGGCGCCGACGCGGACGGCGTCACGGGCGTGGTGGTCTGGCTCCCGACCGTGACCTACAAGGACGACGTCTTCGGCACCGCCAAGGAGTTCTCCGAGATGGCGACGAAGAAGCTCGGCGGCGAACCCGATTATACGGCGGCTGGCTGCGCGGCCAGCGGCCTTGTGCTCGGCGATGCGCTGAAGCGGCTCGGCAAGAAGCCGGCGCTGACGCCGGAGGACCGCGTCGCGCTGAAGGACGCCATCGCCGAAACCGACATCCAGACCTTCTACGGGCCGATCAAGTTCGAGAAGGACGGCCCGCATTATCACGACAACGTCCAGCCGGTGCCGGTGCTGGTGCAGATCCAGGGCGGCAAGGTCGTCGCCGTGGGGCCGAAGGAGGCCGCCGCCGCCGACTACATCTATCCGCTGCCGGCCTGGAAATAGCATCTCCGCGGCGGCGCGTGCGAGGCCGCGCGCCGCCGGACCCTCGCGGATGCGGGCCGGCCGCGCGGCCGCCGTGTCCAGACGGGAAAACCTTCCCGCCACCCACACGGACGGACGGCTCCTGCCTTGGATCTTTTCCTCCAGACCCTGCTGAACGGCCTTCTGATCGGCGGCGTCATCGCCACGTTCACCATCGCCTTCCAACTCACCTTCGGCGTGCTGCACGTCATCGATTTCGCGGTCGGCGGCTGGGTCGTGCTGGGCGGCTATCTCGGATACTACGTCACCGCCTTGCTGGGGCTCGACGGTTTCGCCGCCATCCCTCTCGCCTTCGTGCTGTTCGGGGCTCTCGGCTACCTGATCGGCCCGGTCCTCTACAACGTCCGCAACAGCCGCACAGCGCGGCCGGAACTGATGGCGCTGGCGCTCACCTTCGGCCTGTTCACGCTCCTGCGCGGCGGCATGCTGACGGCCTGGGGCTTCAATACCCGCAACGTCACGACATTCCTGAGCGGCGAGAGCCTTGCGGTGGGTCCGGTCATCGTGCCGCTGATCCGCGTCGCGGCGGCGGTCTTCGCGGTGGCCATCGCCGGCGGCCTGTTCCTCTTCCTCTACCGCACCCGCTATGGGCTGGCGATCCGCGCCACTGCCGAGAACCGCCACAACGCAGCTCTCATGGGCGTCAACATCCGCCGCCTCAGCGCCAACGTCTACGGCCTCTATGCCGGCATCACCGCCATGGCCGGCGTGCTGATGGGCGCCATCTATTCCGTCAATCCCGAAGTCGGCCTGCGCTACACGCTGTTCGCCTTCTTCGTCGCCGTGCTGGCCGGTCTGGGTTCGGTCGGCGGCGCGGTGGTGGCCGCCCTTATGCTCGGCGTCATCGAGGCCTTCGTGTCGACCTATGTCGGCTCCAGCTATTCGCTGCTCGCCATCTTCGCCACGCTGTTCGTGGTCCTCCTGGCGTCCCCCAAGGGGATATTGCGGAGGGGCCTCTGACATGGCCGCGCAACCGATGAAATCGCGCTGGCCCGGCCTCTTGCTGCTCGCCGCCATCCTCGTCGCGCTGGCGTTGATGCCGCTGCTGGTCAACAATTACTGGCTGCGCGTCGCCACTGGCGCGCTGATGTGGGCGGGGCTGGCTTGTTCGTGGAACATGCTGGGCGGCTATGCCGGCTACATCAATTTCGGTCATTCCGCCTTCTTCGGACTCGGCGCCTATGTCACCGCCTTCCTGATGAACGATCCGTTCGGCCTGCCTTTCCTGGCCACCATTCCGGCCGGCATGCTGGTGACGGGCGTGTTCGCCGTCATCATCGGCGCACCGACGCTGAGGTTGCGCGGCGCCTATTTCGCCATCGCCACCTGGGCCTTCGCGGAAGTGCTGATCCAGTTCGCTTCGGCAATGGATTTCACCGGCGGCATCGGCGGCATCGGCCTGCCGCCCTATCTCAATGAGCGCTTCTTCTACTACGCCATGTTCGGTACCGCGGCGCTCACCTACCTCGTCGCCTGGGCGCTGTTCGAGCACTCGCGCTTCGGCCTCAAGGTCAAGGCGCTGCGCGACCACGAGCCGGCGGCCGAAGCGATGGGCATCAACACGGCGCTGGTGAAGTTGCAGACCTTCGTGCTCAGCGCCGTCACCGCCTCCGTCTTCGGCGCGATCTTCGCCTACTGGGTCACCTTCATCAATCCGAAGTCGGTGTTCGGCGGCGACATCACCGACCAGATGGTGGTGATGGTGCTGCTCGGCGGGCTGGGCACGCTGTGGGGGCCGGCGATCGGCGGCGTGGCGCTGTTCGTCGTCAACCGGCTGATCTGGATGCATTGGGGCGACACCGCCTTCTATATCGCCATCCTGGGTGCCGCCATCGTCCTGGTGGTGCTGTTCCTGCCCAACGGCATCGCGGGCCTGTTTACCCGGCGCAAGGCGAACGCGCTCGAAAAGGTGGCGGAAAAGCTCATTGGCGGGGGAGGAGAGCGATGAGCGCCTCGGCACAAGCTTCCGCGGAGCCGATCCTGCTCGTGCGCGGGCTTTACAAGCATTTCGGCGGCATCAAGGCCACCAACGGCGTCGACCTCGCGGTCGGCCGGCAGGAGATCGCCGGGCTGATCGGCCCCAACGGCTGCGGCAAGTCGACCCTGTTCAGCCTCGTCTCCGGCACCGTGGCGCCCGATAAGGGCGAAATCCGCTTCGACGGCCGCGCCATTGCCGGCATGAGCGCACATCGCATCGCTCGGCTGGGGCTTGCCCGCACCTTCCAGATCCCGGCGCTGTTCGACAATATGAGCGTGACGGAAAACCTGCTGGCCGCGGCCGCCGAAGGCCACTGGCCGGGCGCAGCGGAGCGCGCGGCAGAAACGCTTTCGCTGCTGAAGCTGGAGCATGTCGCCGACAACCGCGCCTCCGATCTTTCCGGCGGCCAGCAGAAGCTGCTGGAATTCGGCCGCGCCGTCATGCGGCAGGCGACGCTTATCCTGCTCGACGAGGTGACGGCCGGCGTGCACCCCAACATCCGCAAGATCATCCTGGAAGCCATCGCCAGCCTGCGCGAACGCGGCGTCTCCTTCCTCGTCATCGAGCACGACATGGAGATGGTGCGCAGCGTCTGCGACCGCATCATCGTCATGGATTCCGGCCGCGTCGTCACCAGCGGCGCCTTCGAGGACATCGTGCGGAACTCGGAAGTCATGCAGACCTATCTGGGGCGGCCGCAATGAGCACGCTGGCCGCCGAAAACGTCGTAACCGGCTACGGCAAGCAGGAGATCGTCCACGGCGTCTCGCTGGCGGCGGAGGCCGGACAGATCACCTGTATCTTCGGACCGAACGGCTGCGGCAAGTCCACGCTGCTCAAGGCCATCGCGGGCGCCCTGCCGGTGTGGAGCGGCAGCGCACGTCTCGACGACACCGTGCTCTCCAATCTGCCGGTGCATGAAGTGGTGCGGCAGGGACTGGTGCTGATGCCGCAGGGTGGTGGCGTGTTCCCGCGCTTGACGGTGATGGAAAACCTGCGCATGGGCGGCTATGCCATCGCCGACAAGCGGCTGGTGGAGGCCCGCATCGAGGCGCTGATCGAGCAATATCCCTCGCTGGCGCGTCGGCGCAAGACGGTGGCCGGCGCGCTGTCCGGCGGCGAACAGGCGATGCTGTCGCTGGCGCGCGCGCTGGTCTCCGAGCCGCGGTTCATCCTGCTGGACGAACCGTCGGCAGGCTTGTCGCCGGCGATGGTGATCGAGACGCTGGAGCGTATCACGACGCTGACCAGGCAGGGCATCGGCATTTTGATGGTCGAGCAGAACATCCGCGAGGCGATGCCGATCGCCGACAAGCTCTATATCCTCGCCGCCGGCGAAAAGCGCTTTGAGGGCTCGCCGAGCGACGTGCGCGACGATCGTCAGATCATGGACATCTATATGGGCGGCGCCTGAGGGTAGTGCTTGACGGCGATGCTGCGAAGCATAGCCTCGGAGCTTCTCGATCGATGAGTCCGCCATGATGGAAAACAGTCCGCCTCCGCTTGCCGTCAGCCGCTGGTTCAACACGCCCGCACCTTTAACCCTGGAGGGCTTGAAAGGCCGGGTCGTGGTGCTGCATGCCTTCCAGATGCTGTGTCCGGGCTGCGTCTCCCACGGCACGCCGCAGGCAGAGCGGCTCCACCGTATGTTCGATGCCAAGGACGTTGCCGTCATCGGCCTGCATACCGTCTTCGAGCACCACGCGGCGATGACGCCGGTGGCGCTGGAGGCTTTCATCCACGAATACCGCCTGACCTTTCCCATAGGCGTCGACGAAGCCGGCACCGACGGCCCGATCCCGGTAACGATGGCGCGCTATTCCATGCGTGGGACGCCGACGACGATCGTCATCGACCGCGCCGGGCGGCTGCGCAAGCACCAGTTCGGCCAGATCGACGACCTTTCGCTCGGCGTCGCTATCGGCGCGCTGCTGGCGGAGGCGCCGCCGGACATGGCGGCGGAGAGTGCGGCTGCGGGATGCGACGAAACGGGTTGCACCGTTCCGAGCTGACGAAGCGGTGGGTTGCGGCGGTCAGTCGGTGCCTTGCAGGCGTCGCGTCCAGTCCTCGACCTTTCGGGTTTCAAGACGCTTGCGGGCATAGCCGCGCCAGCCATCAGGCAAGTGCGCAAGCCCGGCCATTTCAGCAAGGGCGTCGAGGTTCATCGTGTCGACATAGAGGACGCGCCACGTCCGCCGGATCGTCCAGTCCGGCGAGACGCGATCCTCAAGACGCAGTTCGTCTCCGGCCTCGACGGACCCTTCCTCGATCACGCGGTAATACCAGCCGGTGAATCCGGTCCTCTGTACCTGAGACGACATGTCGGCGACGTCGAAACGGGCATTCAGCTTCCAGCATGGCTGGCGCCCCTGGCTGACCTGGATCACCGCGCCGCCGAAACGGAAGATATCGCCGATTGCCGTATTGTCCTCCGTCATGCCGCGCGTCGACAGGTTCTCGCCGAACGCGCCCGGCCTTCGCAGGACTTCGCGCTCCCCGATCGTCTCGATCCAATAGGCGTAGTGATCGAAGGCATAATGGTGCAGCGCCTTGTCCGGCCCGCCATGGTGCTTGCGGTCACCCTGAACGTCGCTCGCCAGCCCTTCGCGGCCGAGGAACAGGCGCCCGGCGACGGCCTGCTTGCCGATACCGCTTGGAACGCCACGAGGGCCGAGCGGCGCGACGCTGCCGGTCAGAAGCTGGTCGACGGTGGTCATGGATACGTTCCATCCCGGTTCGGCGGGGAAATCAACCGGGCACGTCGGTCCGGCGGTTGCGCCACCCCTACCCAGCTTCAACCGGATCGCTCGATGTCGCGCCTGAGCACGATCAGCGTGGTCAGATCCTGCACTTCCGCCGTTTCCGCGATCACATCGCGCAACCCGTTCAACCGGTCGATCGAAGCGACTTCCACCTCGACCACAAGGTCGAGCTGACCGCTGATGGAGGACACGCGGCGCACCTCGGCATAGCCGGCCAGCATGTCGAGGATGCCCATGGAGGGCGTGCGTGCCAGCGTCACCAGAAGGAAAGCGCGGATGACGTCGGCTTCCATCTGGCCGATGTCGGCGCGGTAGCCGCGGATGACGCCGCTGCGTTCCATCTGCGCTACCCGCTCGCTGGCGGCGGAGCGCGACAGGCCGACCCTGGCGGCCAGTGTCTTCATCGGGACGCGCGCTTCCTTCGACAGAATGGCGAGGATTTCGCGGTCCTTGGCGTCGGGTTGCTTCACGGGGGTTCCCTTGCGCAGCCGGCAATATGCCGGCGAATGTCGCCATACTGCCGGTTTTACCGGCACCTTGCCGGATGCCTGCTTTGCATGACCGTGCAAAACTATCCACCATAAAATCCCGCACCGAAGCGCGTTCCATGACCGATCTCGACCATCCGGCTCCCGATTTCCCACTCGAACAGGCTGCCCGGCTTGCACGCGAGCATTTCGGTGTCGACGGCGAGCTTTCCCGTCTCGACAGCGAACGCGACCAGAATTTCCGTCTCGTTTCCGCCTCCGGCGACTGGACGTTCAAGATCGTCAACGCCAGCGAACCGGCGCTGGAGAGCGAGTTCCAGGCCGCGCTTTTCGACCATCTCGGCGCCGTCGCGCCCGAGCTTGCCCTGCCGCGCCTGCGCAAGACCGTATCGGGTTCCACGCTGGCGACCGCCGAAGGTGCTTCCGGTGCTCGGCACGTGTTGCGCATGGTGTCGTGGCTGCCGGGCAAGCCGTTGGCCGAGAGCGCGCGCACGCCTGAAGTGTTGCATTCGCTCGGCCGGATGATGGGGCGTATGGACCGCGCCTTGCAGGGCTTTATGCACCCCGGCGCGCTGCGGGTGTTTGACTGGGATATCCGCCGCGCCGGCGAATCCCGCTCGCGCCTGCACCACATCGCCGACGATGCCGACCGGGCGTTGGTGACGCGCTTCCTCGACCGCTTCGACGCGCATGTGGCGCCGCGCCTGCCGGCGCTACGCGCGCAGGTCATCCACAACGACGCCAACGACTGGAACGTGCTGGTCGATCCGGAACGGCCGGATGCAGTCGCCGGCGTTATCGACTTCGGCGACGCGCTGCACACCGTCCTCATAGCCGAGGTCGCGGTGGCCTGCGCCTATTCCATCCTCGACCAGGCTGACCCGATCGGCGCGGCGGCCGGCATAGCGGCCGGCTTCCATGCCGAATATCCGCTGCGCGAAGAAGAACTCGATCTCCTGTTCGACCTGATCGCGGCGCGCCTGGTCATTTCCGTCACCTTGTCCGCCCAGCGCAAGCAGCGCACCGGCGACAATCCCTATCTGGCGATCAGCGAGGCGCCGGCCTGGCGGCTTTTGCGTCGGCTCGACGCGATGAAGCCGCGCTTCGCCACCGCCATCCTGCGCCATGCCTGCGGCTTCGACGCGGCACCCGGCGCGAGCGCGATTTCGGACTGGATCGCGTGCAATGCGAAAACCTTCGCGCCAATCCTCAAGCCGCATCCGGCGACACTGACCAAGGCGCTGGTTCCCTATGGCGACGCCGCCAATCCGATGACCGTCGCTTCCGCTGCCGCCGATCCCGATACGGCTTCGGCGTGGTGGGATGCCTATGCGGCGGAGCATGGCGTAACCCTCGGTATCGGTCCGTGGGGCGAGGCGCGCACCGTTTATTCCGGCGACATGTTCCGTTCGCGCCTCATCGAAGGCGAACGGCGCGACCGCCATCTCGGCCTCGACCTGTTCATGCCGGCCGGCACGAAACTCTACACGCCGCTGGCCGCGACCGTGAAAAGCGTCGAGATCGAGCAGGATCCGCTCGGTTACGGCGGTCTCGTCGCGCTGCTGCACGAGCCGGAAGGCTGCCCGCCCTTCGTTACGCTGTGGGGCCATCTCGCCCATGAAGTCGTTACGCGGCTGAAGCCCGGAGACAGGCTGGAAGCCGGCGCGCTGGTCGCCGAGATGGGCGCACATGCCGAAAACGGCGGCTGGGCGCCGCATCTGCATTTCCAGATTTCCGTCGACCCGGACATGGCGGCGCGCGATATTCTCGGCGTTGGCGAAGCGCGCTATCTCGACGTCTGGCAGAACCTCTTCCCGAACGCCGCCACGCTGGCCGGCATCCCGCCCGAAACCTTTGTGCAGACCGGCCGGAGCCGCGCCGAGATCGTCGCCGAACGCAAGGCCAAACTCCTGCCCAACCTCTCGATCTCCTATTCCGAGCCGATCAAGTTCGTGCGCGGCGACGGCGTGTGGCTGATCGACGACCGCGGCCGCGCCTATCTCGACTGCTTCAACAATGTCTGCCACGTCGGCCATGCGCATCCGCATGTGGTCGAGGCCATCGCCACGCAGGCGGCGAAGCTCAACACCAACACGCGCTACCTGCATGACAACATCGTCGCCTACAGCGAACGCCTGACGGCGACCCTGCCGCCGGAACTCTGCGTCGCCGCCTTCGCCTGTTCCGGCAGTGAGGCCAACAGCTTGATGCTGCGCATGGCGCGCACCCATACGGGACGCGAAGAAGCCATCGTGCTCGACTGGGCCTATCACGGCACGACGCAGGAACTGATCGACCTCAGCCCCTATAAATACAAGCGCAAGGGCGGTAAGGGCCGGCAGCCGCATGTCTTCGAGGCCGTCATTCCCGACAGCTATCGCGCACCCGATGACTGGCCCGTCGAGGAGCATGCCAGGCGCTTCGCCGCGAGCGTCGCCGAGCAGATCGAGGCGATGCGGAAACAGGGCCGCGCGCCGGCTTTCTTCCTCGCCGAATCCATTCCCAGCGTCGCCGGCCAGGTGTTCCTGCCGGACGGCTACCTGAAGGAAGTCTACGCCATGGTGCGCGCCGCCGGCGGCATTTGCGTCGCCGACGAGGTGCAGGTCGGCTTTGGCCGTGTCGGCAGCCATTGGTGGGCGTTCGAGACGCAGGGCGTGGTGCCCGACATCGTCACCATGGGCAAGCCGATCGGCAACGCGCATCCGATGGCGGCCCTGGTGACGACACGCGAGGTGGCGGCCTCCTTCAACAACGGCATGGAATATTTCAATACCTTCGGCGGCAACCCGGTGTCCTGCGCCGCCGGCCTCGCCGTACTCGACGTCATCGAGCAGGGCGACCTGCGCCGCAACGCGTCTGAGATCGGCGCCTATCTGGTCGAGCGCTTCTGCGCCATGCAGACGCGGCACGAAACCATCGGCGACGTGCGGGGCATGGGCCTGTTCCTCGGCATTGAACTGGTCGAAGACCGCCGCAGCAAGGTTCCGGCGACCGCTTTTGCGAAGAAGATTTTCGACGGCGTGCGCCGGCGCGGCGCGCTGATGGGCACGGAAGGTCCGCACGACAACGTGCTCAAGATGCGCCCGCCGATGATCTTCACGCGCGCCGATGCCGACCTTCTGGTCGCCATCCTGGAGGAGACGTTCGAGGCGGTGGAGGCCGGCGGACAATAATGGCTTTCGCGGCGGCACGGCGCCGCCGCGACAACAACGAGACGGGACGATTTGAAGGCTTCCGGCGCCTGCGCGCCGGTCGTGGCTGACGCTTTGCATTTTTCAACCTAGGGAGGACCATCATGAAACGGGAAATTCTTGCAGCGCTGCTTCTGGCCGGCTCGGCATTCGTCGCGTCTACGGCCGCCGCCGATACGCTGGATGACGTGAAGGCGCGCGGTTCGGTGCGTTGCGGTGTCAGCGAGGGCGTCGCCGGCTTCTCGGCGCCGGATGCGGCGGGCAAATGGGTCGGCTTCGACGTCGATTTCTGCCGCGCAGTGTCGGCCGCGGTGTTCGGTGATCCGGAAAAGGTGAGCTATGTGCCGCTCTCCACCAAGGACCGCTTCACCGCCTTGCAGTCGAGCGAGGTCGATCTTCTATCGCGCCAGACCACCTGGTCGCTGTCGCGCGATTCCGGCATGGGCATCCATTTCGTCGGCACTGCCTATTACGACGGGCAGGGCTTCATGATCCCGAAGAAACTCGGCGTCGACAGCGCGCTGAGGCTTTCCGGCGCGACCGTCTGCACCGAGCAGGGCACGACGACCGAGCAGAACCTGACCGACTATTTCCACGCCAACAAGATGGAATACCAGCCGGTGGTGATCGATTCCGCCGATGGCATCATCAAGGCCTTCGAGACGGGCCGTTGCGACGTCTATTCGACCGACGCCTCGGCGCTCTATGCACAGCGCCTCAAGCTGGCCGATCCGAACGGCTTCATGGTGCTGCCGGAGATCATCTCCAAGGAGCCGCTGGGCCCCGCCGTGCGCCAGGGCGACGACAAGTGGTTCAACGTCGTGCGCTGGACGCTGTTCTCGCTGATCGAGGCCGAGGAACTCGGCATCACGAAGGAGAACGCCGAGGCCGGCCTGACGTCGGCCAATCCGGTGGTGACACGTTTCCTCGGCGTCGAGGGCGACAACGGAAAGCAACTCGGCCTCGATCCCCGTTTCGCCTATTCGATCGTCTCCGCCGTCGGCAATTACGGCGAGATCTTCGAGCGCAATCTCGGCGCTTCGAGCGAACTCAAGATCGACCGCGGCCTGAACGCACTGTGGAACAAGGGCGGCCTGATGTACGCCCCGCCCTCGCGCTGAGGCCTCATTCTTCCAGAAGTTGGACTGTGTCGGACGACGGTGCCACGGCATCGTCGTCCAAGTTCGTTTTGCACTTCAAAATAAAAAACGTTTTTATTTTCCTTGAAATCGTTTTTATCGCCTGATAGCGTCTTGATTGACGGGGAAAGGCGGGCGGAAATCATGGCCGAGGGCAGGTCCACATCCGGTCGGTCGTCGCCGACGATCAAGACGCTGGCGGCGCATACCGGCTATTCGATCGCGACGATTTCCAAGGCGCTCAGCGGCTCGCCCGTCGTCACCGACGCCACGCGCGAGGCGATCCTCGCCGCCGCCCGCGAACTGGGCTACCAGGCCAACGCCCGCGGCATGGCGCTGCGCACCGGCAAGACCTACCAGGCGGCCGTGCTGATGCCGATCACCTCTACGGCCGGCTACGAATGGGACGGCGTCGAATACACCCAGATACTCAGCGGCATTTCCCAGGCGCTGGACGGCAGCGACTACCAGCTTGCCGTGCATGGCTACCGCAGCTTCGACGATGCCTGCACTGTTGCCCGCCGCATCGCCGGCCAGCGGCTTGCCGATGGCTTGATCTTTTCCGGCGTGCTGGCCGACGACGAGCGCATCGCCATGCTGGTCGAGGCCGACTTCCCCTTCGTGTCGCTCGGCCGCTGCCGCCAGCCGCTCGTTTACGCCCATGTCGACGTCGACAACGAATGGGCGTCCCATGCCGCGACCGCGCGGCTGATCGCCGGCGGCCATCGCCGCATTGGTCTCATCAATGCCGCGCCGCGCCTATCCTACGCGCTGGACAGGATCGACGGCTTTTGCCGTGCCTTTCGCGAGGCCGGGCTGGAACCGTCGCTGGATCTCGTGAAGGGCGGAGACCTCACCGCGCGCTTTGGCCGCGACAGTGCGCTGGCGCTGTTCAAGGGCTCGGCCCCGCCGACGGCACTGGTCTGCGTCAACGAGGCCACCACGCTGGGCGTCCTTTCGGCGCTCGACAGCATCGGTCTTCGCGTTGGCGAGGATGTCGACGTGATCGCCTATGACGACATCAACGTCAGCGCCTATTTCAGCCCGCCCGTCACCACCTTCTATCAGCCGATCGAATTGCTGGGCCGCCGGCTGGGCGAGTTCCTTTTGCTGCGCATGGCGGGCGAGGACCCCGCCGGACTGAGAGAGGTCTTCCGGCCGGAAATGATCGCCCGGCAGCCGGACGATCTGGGCGGCCGCCTGAGCCGTCGCCGATCCACCCTGGAATCTTGAAAACGGAGGAAACGAGATGAAGGAAATCCTGATTGGCTTTGCGCTGGCGCTTATGGCGTCGGGCGCGGCGCACGCCGCCGACCTTGGCGGAAAACTGCTGAAGGTGGGGTCCGACACCACCTCGCCGCCGATGGAGAGCGTCGACACGGCGACCGGCCAGATCGCCGGCTTCGACGTCGACGTGGTCAACGCCATCTGCGCCAAGATCAACTGCAAGGCCGAATTCGTCACCACCGGCTGGGACGGCATTTTCGCCGCACTCGACCAGGGCAGCTTCGACCTCGTCGCCTCCGGTGGACGCGACTGATACCTGAGGGGCGCGGCGCGGTGAACGCCAAGGGCGTCGCCTTCTACAACCGGCTGATCGACGATCTTCTGGCAGCCGGCATCGAGCCCTATGCGACGCTCTATCAACACGCTGGGACCGGTGCTGGTGACGCGCGCCCTGCTGGCGAACCTTCGGCTCGGACACGATTCAGTCGTCGCCAATATCGGCTCCCGCGCCGGCTCGATGGCCGAAGGCCTGCTCGACGACGATGACGACGACTATGCCTATTGCTGCTCCAAGGCCGCGCTCAACATGGCGACGGTCCAGCTCGCCCGCGACCTCGAACCGGACGGCATTGGCGTGCTGTCACTGCATCCGGGCTGGGTGAACACCGACATGGGCGGCGAGGAGGCCGTGCTGCCGGTGGCGGACAGCGCCCGTGCCCTGCGCGACCTCATTGCGACGGCGACGCCGGCGCTCAGCGGTTCGTTCCTGGCCTTCGATGGCCGGCGGGTCGGCTGGTAGGCCGCCTCAGCCCTTCATCTGCTGCTTGCTGCGGTTTTCGAGATAGCCGACGAGGCGCACCAGCGGCCACAGGAAGGCGAGGTAGATGATCGCCGCGCCGATCAGCGGTGTCGGGTTGGCCATCAGCGCCTGCGCGTCCGTCGCCTGCTTGAGCAGATCCGGCATGGCGACGACCGAGGCGAGCGCCGTGTCCTTGAAGACCGACACGCAGTTGCTGGTCAGCGGTGCGGTGGTGACGCGCAGCGCCTGCGGAAGGATGACCTTGCGCATCGACAGCCAGAACGACAGGCCGAGCGCCGCGGCACTTTCGAACTGCCCCCTCGGGATGCTCTCGATGCCGGCGCGGCAGACTTCCGCCGTGAAGGCGGCGAACACCATCGACAGCGCGATGGTGGCCGAGGCGAACGCCGACAGCCGGATGCCGACGAAAGGCAGGGCGTAATAGATCAGGATAAGCACCACCAGGATCGGCAGCGCTCGGAAGATATCGACATAGAGGATCGCCACCGTCCTGAGCGGGCGCGGCCCGTAGAGCCGGGCAAGGCAGACCAGCAGGCCGGCGATGCTGCCGATGACGATGGAAGCGCAGCCGAGCAGCAGCGTGTTCGCCAGTCCGCGCAGCAGGATCGGGAAGGCCCGCACCAGCACGGGCCAGTTGAAGAAGGTGTCGATCAATTCCATGGCCGATCCCTCAGCGTGTTCTATTGCAGTGCCGCCTGACGAAGGCAGCCATGCATGAAATCATGCATGGCTGCATCGAAGCCCGCTTCCGTCAAGTCGAGTTATTGCGCTTGCGGAATGGGCAGCACCTTGTTGACGGACGAGTCGGCGGCGGCGTCGGCACCCAGCCATTTCTTGTGCAGCGCCGCCATCGTGCCGTCCTTCTTGATGGCGCTGATGGCGTCGTTGACGCGCTCCAGCAGCGGCGAGCCCTTCTTCATCATGATGGCGAACTTGTCGCCGGTGGGGATCGCCTCGACCACCTTCATGCCCTTCATCTTGGTGAAGGCGAACTGGAAGCCGGCGATGTCGCCGATGGCGCCGTCGAGACGGGCCGACTGCACGTCGAGCAGCAGGTTCTGCTGCGTGTCGTAGCCGCGATATTCGCCGATGCCGTATTTTTCCGTATTGGCCTTGATCCATGCCTCGCCGACGGAAGCCGAGATGGCGCCGATGGTCTTGCCCTTCATGTCGGCCAGCCCGGTCAGCTTGGTGTCGTCGCCGGCGATCAGCGCGATATCGCTGTCATAGTAGCCTTGCGTGAAAGACTGGTTCTGCAAGCGGTCGTTGGTGATCGAGATGGACGAGATCGCCATGTCGATGCGGCCGGACGCCGTGGCGGCGAACAGCGCCTGGAAGCCGAGATCTTGGATCTGGATTTCGGCGCCGAGCCGCTTGCCGATCTCGTTGACCAGGTCGACCTCGAAACCTTCGAACGTGCCGCTCTCGGTCTTGTTCTCCCATGGTGGGTTGGCGGGGTAGGCGCCGACGGTCAGCGTTTCGGCTTGCGCCGTCCCGATACCGCCCAGGGCCAGCATGACGGCGGCGAAGCCGCCCAGCAGTTGACGACGATACATTCCTGATCTCCTCCCGTTGATCGTGCCCGTGCCGCTCGTGTCACGGCCGGGCGTTCCTCTCTTCCCTATCTGAGTGCTGCCACCATGCGTTCCAGCGCCTGTCCGAGCTCCTTCTCGTTGCGCATCACGCACATGCGCAGGAACGCCTTCGATGCGTCGCCGAACAGGTGGCCTGGCGCCAGGCCGACGCGCGCTTCCTCCAGGATGCGGGTACAGGCGGCGTTGGCGTCCGATTCTCCCTGCAGGGCGAAGAAGGCATACATGCCACCCTTTGGCTTCGGCGGCAGCACCACGCGGTTGAGCGGCCCCAGCGCTTCATAGGCCATGTCGAGCCCCCGGCGCGTGCGCTCGCGGATTTCCGAAACCAGCCCTTCGCCCTTGCGGATAGCCGTCTCGGCGCCGGCCTGCACGAAGGCGGCGGTGCCGCTGTTGGCATACTGGGTCATGGCGCCCATATGGTCGGCCAAGGCCGTCGGATGTGTCAGCCAGCCGATCCGCCAGCCGGTCATCGCCCACGACTTGGAGAAACTGTTGATGGTCATGACGCGGTCGTCGTCCTCGGCGATCTGCATCATCGACGGCGCCACGTCGCCGTCGAAATAGAGCCGGCCGTAAACCTCGTCGGAGATGATCCAGATGCCGCGCTCGCGGCTGAAGTCGAGCAGCGCCCGCATCTCCTCGATGCTCGCCGTCCAGCCGGTCGGGTTGCATGGCGTCGACAGGAAGATCGCGCGGGTGCGCGCGTCGCAGCGGGCATCGAGCGCGTCGAGGTCCAGCTTCCAGTCGCCGTCGAATTTCAGCGCCACCGGCCGCGGCTCGCCGCCGATCATGTGGATCGCGTTATGGATGTTGGGCCATTGCGGCTCGACATAGACCACGTTGGTGCCGACATCGACCAGCATTTCCAGCGCCAGATAAAGCGCCTGCATGCCGCCCGGCGCGACCGTCGAGCGGTTGATCGCGATGGGGCGGCCGTGGATGCGCGACTGGTATTCCGATAGCGCTGCGTTCAAACCGTCGGCGCCGCGCATGTTCGGCACATAGAATGTCTGGCCAGCGTCCAATGCCGCCTTGGCGGCGTCACGGATGAAGGCCGGCGTGACCATATCGCCTTCGCCGTACCACAGCGGGATGACGTCCCCCAGTGCCCTGGCACGCACCGCCAGCTTGGCGATGTTTTCCGTCCTCAAATCCTGGATCTGCGCGCGGATGCCCGTCAGCGCCGACCTGGTTTCGTGGTTTGCCGGAAAGCCGTTCATTCCCGTCTCCGCCTGCGGCCCGACAGGCGCCGCCATTGAGCATATGATCAAAAATTCAACCACAGAACAGTATACTGTTCAAGCTTGAAATTTTGTTCGAGCTTGGTTCAACAGTCGCAGTTCCCGGAAAAACCGCAACCAGACAGCAGCGATCCGGCAAAATCAGTATACAGTTTACGCCGGCGATGCCGAAGCGAACATCGGGCCGCCCTTGTAGGCGGGGAAACCATAGCCGTTGATCATCACGAGGTCGATGTCAGAGGCGCGCGCCGCGATGCGCTCGGTGAGCAGGGCGCTCCCTTCGTCGGCCATGGCCTTCAGCAGGCGGGCGACGATCTCCTCGGACGAAAACCGGCGCGGCACGATTCCCTTGGCGGCGCGGGCGGTCTCGATCAGCGCGGTGACTTGCGGGTCGACGGCACGATGGCCGCTCGAATAGTCGTACCAGCCGCGCCCGCTCTTGCGGCCGAAGCGACCGGCCTCGCACAGCCGGTCGGGAATCTCGACGTAGCGTTCCTTCGGGTCGCGGGTCGCCGCCTGCCGCTTGCGTTTTGCCCAGGCGATCTCCAGCCCGGCCATGTCGTTGACGGTGAAGATGCCCATCGGGAAACCCCAGGCTTCCAGCGCCGCGTCGACCTCATCGGGCGCGGCCCCGTCCTCGACCATGAACTCCGCCTCGCGGCGATAGGCCGAATAGATGCGGTTGCCGATGAAGCCCTCGGTGACGCCGCAAACGATCGGCAGCTTGCCGAGCTTCTTCGCGAAGGCCAGCGCGGTCGCCAGCACATCCGGCGCAGTCGCCTTGCAGTCCACCACTTCGGTAAGGCGCATGATGTTGGCCGGCGAGAAGAAATGCAGGCCGACGACGCGCTCGGGATGCGCCGTCGCGGCGGCGATCTCGTCCGGGTTGAGGTAGCTGGTGTTGGTGGCGAGGATGGCGTCCGCCCTGACGATGCCGTCGAGTTTGCGGAACAGGTCGGTCTTCACCGTCAGGTCGTCGAACACCGCCTCGATGACGAGATCGGCCGGAGCCAGTTCGACGGCGTCGGCAACGACCGTCAGCCGGGCGAGGCTTTCGTCGCGCGACGCGGCGGACAGGCGGCCGGATTCCACCGCCTTGTCGAGCATGCCGGCGATGCGATTGCGGCCGGCGGCGGCGGCTTCCGCCGTCTGCTCGACGCCGATGACGCGATAGCCGGCCGTCAGCGTGGCGACCGCGATGCCGGCGCCCATCAGGCCTGTGCCGACGATGCCGACGGTTTTTACCTCGCGCGGCGCCACGCCTTCGAGCTTGTCCAGCTTGCCGGCGGCACGTTCGGCGAAGAAGACGTGGCGAAGTGCGGCCGCCTCACGCGAATCGCGCAGCCGGATGAACGTCGCACGCTCCTCGGCAAGTCCGTCCCGGAGGCCCATGTCCGCCGCGGCCCTCACGAGACGCACCGCTTCGCCCGGGGACGCCTGGCCGCGGGCCTTCGACAGGATCTTTTTCGCGGCGGCCTCGACGGTTGCGGCGTCCGCCACCGGGACGGCGAGGGCACCGGTGCGCCGGAGCGGGGTGTCGGCGACAGCACGAGCAAGCTGCGCCGCCTCGGCAGCGGGATCGACGGCGATCTTGTCGGCGAGGCCGAGGCTGGCGGCTTCCTCCGGCTTCACGCTGCGGCCCGAACCCGTCATGTCGATCGCTGCCGGGATGCCGATAAGGCGCGGCAGGCGCTGGGTGCCGCCGGCGCCAGGCACGATGCCGAGCTTGACCTCGGGTAGGCCGAAGCTCGCTTTTTCGCCGGCGATGCGGCCATGGCAGGCCAGCGCGACCTCGCAGCCGCCGCCCAGAGCGGCACCATTGACGGCGGCGATCACAGGCTTTGCGAAATTCTCGATACGGTCGAGCACGTTGGGCAGGTGGGGTTCGACGGGCGGCTTGCCGAATTCGCGGATGTCGGCACCGCCGATGAAGATGCGGCCGGCGCCGGTGACGGTTACGCCGACGATATCGGCACTCGCTTCGGCATGATCGAGCGCGGCCATCAGGCCGGCGCGAACATCCGCCGAGAGCGCGTTGACGGGGGGATTGTCGATCGTCACGACGAGCACGCCGCCGCGAACGTCACCTGTCACCGATTCCGAGAACCGTGCCGTTGCCATGGGTCAGTCAGATACCACGGCGGTTGCCTGAATCTCAATCTTGGCCCGGTCCTCGACCAGCGCCACCACCTGCACGGCGGCCATGGCGGGGAAATGCCGGCCGATCACGTCGCGATAGGCTTGGCCGATGCCACGCAGGTTTTCGGTGTATTCCTTCTTGTCGGTGAAATACCAGGTCATCGAGGTGATGTGATGGGGTTCGGCACCACCCTCTTTCAGCACGGCAACAACGTTTTCCAGCGTCTGCCGCACTTGGCCGACGAAGTCGTCCGTTTCGAACTGGCACTGGCCGTTCCAGCCGATCTGGCCGCCGACGAAGATCGTGCGTCCGGTTGCCGCGACACCGTTGGCGTAGCCGATCGGCTTGGCCCAGCCCTCGGGTTGCAGGAATTCAAGCATCGGTCGTCTCCAGCCTGATACGGACTGTCATGTTCCCTCTCCCTGTTTCGCCGCCTTCATCAGCTCGCGGCCGATGATCAGCTTCTGAACTTCGGTGGCGCCCTCGTAGATGCGCAGCGCCCGGATCTCGCGATAGAGCTTTTCGGTGATCTCGCCGACGCGCACGCCGCGCCCGCCGAACATCTGCACCGCCTGGTCGATGACCCACTGCGCGTTCTCGGTCGCCGTCAGCTTGGCCATGGCGGCCTCGCGGGTGATCGGCAGTTTCTGGACGTCGCGCCGCCAGGCGACGCGGGCGACGAGCAGGGCGGCGGCGTCTATCGCCGTCGCCATGTCGCCCAGCGTGCTTTGCGCCGTCGGCAGGTCGGCCAGCGTGGCGCCGAACATTTTTCGCGAGCGGGCATGAGCGACCGCTTCGTCCAGAGCGCGACGAGCGAAGCCGAGCGCCGCCGCCGCAACCGACGGGCGGAAGATGTCCAGCGTGCGCATGGCGATCTTGAAGCCTTCGCCCGGTGTCCCGAGAAGCTGCGAGGCCGGAATGCGGCAATTGTCGAAGCGGATACGCGCCAGCGGATGCGGCGCGATCGTTTCGATGCGCTCGGCAATGGAAAAACCCGACGTGTCGGCGAAGACGACGAAGGCGGAAATGCCGCGCGTGCCCGGCGCTTCGCCGGTGCGGGCGAAGACCGTATAGACGTCGGCGATGCCGCCGTTGGAGATGAAGATTTTTTCGCCGTCGAGCACGTAGGTTTCGCCGTCACGACGCGCGGCGGTCGCCATCGCCGCCACGTCGGAACCGGCCTCCGGCTCGGTCAGCGCGAAGGCCGAGATCAGCTCGCCGGCGGCGATCTTCGGCAGGATGCGCTGCTTCAGTTCTTCCGAGCCGGACAGGCTGATGGCGCCGGTGCCCAGCCCCTGCATGGCGAAGGCGAAGTCGGCCAGCCCGTCGGCATAGGCCAGCGTCTCGCGCGTCAGGCAGAGCGCGCGGCTGTCGATGACTTCGGAAGCGCCGCCATAGGCGGCCGGCACGCAGGCCTTCAGAAAGCCGCCGGCGCCGAGCGCCTTCACCAGCTTCTTGCAGGCGCCGTCGGCGTCGGCATGGTCGATGCTGCCCAGGCCGCCCCTGGCGACGAAGGCGTCCAGATCGGTCGCCAGCGTCCGGTGGCGATCCTCGAAGAACGGCCAGTCGAGAGCATCGCGGCTCGGCGGCCCGGCGGTCGCGGCATGTCCGGCCATGACTCAGTTTCCCTCGAAGGCGGGCTTCGCCTTGGCGGCGAAAGCCTCGAAGGCGCGGCGGAAGTCTCCGGTCGCCATGCAGATCGCCTGTGCCTGTGCTTCCGATTCGATGAGTTGGTCGATGCCCATCGCCCATTCCTGGTCGAGCATCTTCTTGGTCATGGCATGGGCGAACCAAGGGCCGTCGGCAAGCATACGGGCGAATTTCTGCGCCGCACCGAGCAGCGCGTCGCGCTCGTGGAGAGCGTTGTGGAAGCCCCAGGCAAGGCCTTCCTGCGCACTCATCACCCGGCCGGTGAACAGAAGCTCGGCGGCGCGGCCTTGGCCGATGATGCGTGGAAGGATGCCGCAGGCGCCCATGTCGGCGCCGGCAAGCCCGACGCGGGTGAACAGGAAGGCGGTCTTCGCCTCCGGCGTGGCAAGGCGGTGGTCGGAAGCCATGGCGATGATGGCGCCGGCACCGACGCAGATGCCGTCGATCGCCGAGATGATCGGCTGCGGGCAGGCCCGCATCTGCCGCACAAGGTCGCCGGTCAGCCGGGTGAAGTCGATCAGGTCCGGCATCGTCATCCTGGTCAGCGGCTCGATGATCTCGAACACGTCGCCGCCGGAGCAGAAATTGCCGCCGGCACCGGTTATCACGATGGCGCGCACGTCGCTCGCCCTATGCAGCGAACGGAACAGGTTGCCCAGTTCCTCGTAACTCTCGAAGGTCAGCGGGTTTTTCTTCTCCGGCCGGTCGAGCGTGATGGTGGCGACGCGCCCGTCGGCGTCCGTCTCGAAACGGAAATGTTTCGGCGCGTAATCCTTGAACGGATGGCGCTTGGCCTGCATCGGATTGGTCATTCGCGCGGAATCCCTTGTCGTGGCGGCAGCCAGCGGTCGCCGGCCGCGCCTGTTTCAGTCGTTTGCCGAAGGCGGCAGGAAGTCAACGTCGTGAGCAGCCGAGAGCCGCACCACTTCCTCGACGTCGGTCAGGTTGTGCAGCCCTTCGAAGAGGGCCTTGAGCCTGCCGGCCGGGGCGACCCAGAACAGCGCCTTCACCGGCTTGTCGGACTTGTTGAAATAGCCGTGCGGGATGCCGCGCGGCATGCGCACCAGGTCACCGGCCCTGGCGGTGAACCATTGGCCGTCGAGCTTCAGTTCCAACTGCCCTTCCTGCACGAGGATGAATTCGTCCTGCGTGGGATGGATGTGGACGGGCACGAACTGGCCCGGTTCGCTGTTGGTTTCAAAGGCAAAGGCGGAGTCTGAAACCGCCTTGGGAAAATAGCGTTGCCCGAGGATGTTCCATTCCGTGCCCTCGAAGCCGGCGCCGTTCTGAGTGATGCCTTTTTCCAATTCGCCTTTTTGTCCAGCCATGGCGTCCTCCCGTTTCAGCCTGCCATCACTTCACCACCGGCCACCGCGATCGCTTGGCCGGTTATCGAACCTGCTCCCTCCGAAGCGAGCCAGAGCACCGTGTCAGCCACTTCCTCGGGGCTGACGAGGCGGCCCTGCGGGTTGGCCTTGGCAAGGGCGGCGCGCGCCTCGTCGGCGCCGCGGCCGGTCTTGGCGGTAATGGTTTCCACCGCGCCGTCGAGCAGCGGCGTGTCGGTGAAGCCAGGGCAGACGGCGTTGACGGTGACGTCCGTGCGCGCCAGCTCCAGTGCCAGCGCGCGCGTAAGGCCGACGACGCCGTGCTTGGAGGCGCAGTAGGCGGAGACATAGGCATAGCCGGTCAGGCCGGCGGTGCTGGCGACGTTGACGATACGGCCCTTGCCGGCGCGGCGCACCGAGGCGAGCGCCGCCTGCATGACCAGATAGGTGCCGGTGAGGTTGATGCCGATCACCCGGTTCCAGAACGCCGGATCGGTTTTTTCGAACGGCGCGGACGGCGCCTCGCCGGCGGAGTTCACCAGCACGGCGATGTCGCCGAAACGGCCGATGGCTGTAGCGATGCCCGCTTCCACAGAGGCGGCGTCGGTCACGTCGAAGCCGGAAAGGACGAGAGCCTGCCCGCCTGCGGTTTCGATCTCCGAACGCACGGCTTCCAGCGGCTCGGCACGTCGGCCGGCCAGGCTGACGGCGTAGCCGCGCCCGGCCAGCGAAAGCGCGACCGCCCGGCCGATGCCGCTGCCGGCACCGGTGACGAGTGCGTGGCGCGCCTTCCCGCTCATGCCTTGCCCGCCGGTGGAGCGGCTGCAACCGCAGCGGCGCGAGCCAGCCCCGTCTCGTACTGCACGCGACCCTGGTAATACTGCTTCGGCCAGACCTGACCGGCATAGCCGACCTTCGCCGCCTCATGCAGCACGAAGGCCGGGTCGGCCAGATGCGGGCGGGCGATGGCGCACAGGTCGGCGCGGCCGGCGGCGATGACCGAATTGGCGTGGTCGGCCTCGGAGATGGCACCGACGGCGATGGTCGGCACCTGGATTTCGTTGCGGATCTTGTCGGAGAAGGGCGTCTGCCACATGCGGCCGTAGACCGGATGCTCGTCCTTCACCACTTGCCCGGCCGAGCAGTCGATGAGGTCGGCGCCCGCCTCCTTGAACATCTTCGCGAAGACCGCGGCGTCTTCCGGCGTGTTGCCGCCCTCGTGCCAGTCGTTGGTGGAGAGCCTCACCGAGATCGGCTTGTCGGCTGGCCAGACCGCGCGGATGGCGCGGAACACTTCCAGCGGATAGCGGGCGCGGTTCTCGTGGCTGCCGCCATATTCGTCGTCGCGCGTGTTGGTCAGCGGCGACAAAAAGGCGGACAGGAGGTAACCGTGCGCGCAATGCAGCTCGAGTATGTCGAAGCCGACCTCGTCGGACCACTTGGCAGCGCGCACGAAATCCGCGGTGATGCGGTCCATGTCCTCGCGTGTCGCTGCGCGCGGCACGACCGAATGTGGCAGATAGGGGATGGCCGAGGCCGAGACGAGTGGCCAGCCGCCGTGCTCGACCGGCTGGTCGGTGCCTTCCCAGGCCACCTTGGTGGCGCCCTTGCGGCCGGCATGGCCGAGCTGTATGCCGATCTTCGCCGGCGTCTTCTCGTGCACGAACGCGACCATGCGGCGGAAGGCTTCCTTCTGCTCCTCGTTCCACAGGCCGAGGCAGCCCGGTGTGATGCGGGCATCCGGGGACACGCAGGTCATCTCCGGGAAGACCAGTGCGGCGCCGCCCATGGCGCGGGCGCCGATATGGACGAGATGGAAATCGTCCGGCACGCCGTCGGTTGCTGAATACATCGCCATCGGCGACATGACGATGCGGTTGGCGAGCTTCAGGCCGCGGACCGAATAGGGCGTGAACATCGGCGGCACCGGATGGCCGTTTGGCGAGGCCGGCGCGCCGGCGCGCTCCGCGAACCAGCGCTCGTAGCCCTCCAGCCAGACGGGATCGCGCAGGCGCAGGTTCTCGTGGCTGATGCGCTGCGAGCGCGTCAGCATGGAATACATGAACTGCTCAGGCTCGAGCGTGTCTGCATAGCGGTGGCCGACCACCTCGAACCATTCCATGGCGTTGCGCGCCGCGTTCTGGATGCGGGCGACGTCAATCCGGCGCACTTCTTCGTAAGCCTCCAGCACGGCCGCGATGTTTTCGCGCCCGTGGCCGATCCGATTGAACTGGTTGGTCAGCTCGATCGCATCGTCGATGGCGAGCTTGGTGCCCGAGCCGATGGCGAAATGCGCGGTATGGGCGCTGTCGCCCATCAAAACGACATGGCTGTTGCCGTTGAAATGGCTCCACTTCTCGCAGATCAGCCGGCCGAAATTCAGCCAGGCCGAGCCGCGCAGATGGCGCGCGTTGCTCATCAGCGAATGGCCGTCGAGGGTATCGGCGAACAGCTTTTCGCAGAACGCGATGGACTGGTCCTGGTCCATCTTGTCGATGCCGTGCGCCTTGAACACTTCGTCGGTCGTCTCGACGATGAAGGTTGAGGTCTTGTCGTCGAAGCGGTAGATGTGCGACTGGAACCAGCCGTGCTCGGTCCGCTGGAAGTCGAAGGTGAAGGCGTCGAAGCGCTTCTCGGTGCCGAGCCAGATGAAGCGGTTCGGCCGTATCAGCATGTCGGGCTTGAAGATCTCGGCATACTTTGCCCGGGTGCGGGAGTTGACCCCGTCCGAGGAGATGATGAGGTCGGCCTCGGGGAACTCGCCGTCGTCCTGCACCTCGCGCTCGAACACCAGTTCGACGCCGAGTTCGAGGCAGCGCTCCTGCAGGATGTTCAGCATCTTCTTGCGGCCGATGCCGACGAAGCCGTGGCCGGTGGTGCGGATCTTGCGGCCCTTGAACACCAGCTCGATGTCGTCCCAGTGGTTGAAGGCGTCCTCGATGGTCGCCGCCGTCTCGGGGTCCCACTGGCGCATCGACTGCATGGTGGCGTCGGAGAACACCACGCCCCAGCCGAAGGTGTCGAAGGGTCGGTTGCGCTCCACCACCGTGACGTGATGGGCCGGGTTCTGCTTCTTCATCAGCAGGGCGAAGTAGAGACCTGCCGGCCCGCCACCGATGCAGACAATGCGCATGCCGTCCTCCGTATCGCACCTTCGGGGACGGCTTGTCGCCTGCCCCTGTCGTCGCAGAATGGCCCCGTTCCAAAAAAACTTCAAGCTTAAAGTTATTTGCGGCGGGAATCTTTGCGGACGGCCTGCCGCAGGAAGAAGGAAGAGCGTCGGGTGCGGTCAGCCGTTCTTGCCGAGGGCGGCGACGATCGAATGTTTCAGCTCGCCGAGCTGGTCGAGCAGCGCCAGTTCACCTTTCGCCGTCACCTTGCCGAACAGCTCCGATATCCATTCGGCATGGGCATCGGCCATCTTCTTGAAGGCCGCGCGGCCGAACGGCGTGAGCGCGATGATCTGCACGCGCCGGTCGGCGGGCGATGTGGTGCGGCTGATATGGCCGCTTTCGACGAGGCGCTCGACCAGCGCGGTGATGTTGCCGGGCGAGACCATCATGCGCTTCGAAAGCTCGCCCAGCACCATGCCGTTCTTGGCACGTTCGAGCTGCGCCATCAGGTCGAAGCGGGGCAGGGTGGAATCGAATTCCTCGCGCAGCCGCCGCCTGATCTCCGTTTCGACCAGCGTCGAGCAGGTGAGTAGGCGCAGCCACAGCCTGAGTTCTGTGCCGTGGTCGTGCGGCGCTTCCAGCACTTTGGTCTCGCCGTCCAGCCATGTCGGGGCGGCGGTGCCTCGTTCGTCTGTCTTCGGTTCGCTCAAATCCCGATCCTTGGCCCAACGGGGTCGATTCTCGGCGCTTGTTGTAGTGCCGTTTGACCGGAAGGGGCAAGCGCGCAGCATGTCGCCCAGCCGCATCGGTTTGCCTTGCCGGTTTTCGTTGAACGGCCCGTCCTACCGGTCGGCCCGGTGTCAATCCTGAGAGCGGGGCCTAGGAGCGGAGCGCTTGACGGTATAATGTTTTAAACATAAACTGTATACTGTCGACGTAGCCGTTATGCGCTGCAACGGGAGGAGGCGATGGGCGGACTTGTCTTCTACGCGCTGCACCGTTCGCCGCCTCTTGCCCAGCAGGTCTACGGCATGGTCCGGCATCGCGTCAGGTCCGGCACCCTGCAGCCGGGCGAGCGGCTGGCCGATGGTCCGCTTGCCAGGACGCTCGGCGTATCACGAAGCCCCGTGCGCGAGGCGCTGGCACGGCTGGTCGCCGAGGGACTGCTGGAAAGCGGCGACGGCGGCGTACAGGTTCCGGTGCCGACTGTCACCGCCATGGAAGAGATCTGCGACATCCGCAGGCTGATCGAACCGCCTGCGGCGCAGCGCGCCGCCCGCCGCATGAACGAACCGGCGCGGTGCGCCCTGGAAGCCGCGGTCGAGGCCGCCCGGCTGGCCGACGCTGCCGGCGACGTGGCAGGCTTCCTTGAGGCGAATTACGTCTTCCGCTCGGTCTGGGTCGGACGTCTCGACAATCGCCGCCTGCGCGAAACGATCTTCCGCTTCGACGATCAGGCCGGCGCCGTGCGCCGCATGACGCTTGCCCTTCCCGTCGCGCGCAAGGAAGCGCTGGCTATGCTCGAAGAGGGACTGCGGGCTTTCCGCGAGGCGGACGGTGCGGCAGCCGAACGTTTCGCCCGGCGCTTCATCGACGGTGCGGGACACCATTTTCGCCAAATCGTCGTCGCCGCCGGCAATTCCGGTCAACCGGCCGTCCAGCACGGTCCACTCCAAGGGGTTTGAAATGACTTCTGTCGTCGCGCATCCGATGCACGGACCCAACAAGTTCAAGATCGGTGTCTTTTCGCTGAACGCCGATGGCGGGCTGACGCTGACCACGGTGCCCGAGCGTTGGCCGGCGCTGTGGAACGAGATCGTCGACGTGGCCCGCATGGCCGACGAGGCCGGCCTGGAGTTCATCCTGCCGATTGCCCGCTGGAAGGGTTTCGGCGGCGAGATGAACAGCCGCGAATGGTCCTACGAAACGCTGACCTTCGCTGCCGCCCTTGCCGGCGTGACGAAACGCATCGCGCTGTTTTCCACCGTCCATGCGCCGATGATCAGCCCGATCTTCGTCGCCAAGGCGCTGTCTACGATCGACCATGCCTCGAACGGCCGGGCCGGCCTGAACGTGGTCTGCGGCTGGAACCCGGACGAGTTCGCCATGTTCGGCCTGGAACTGATCAAGGACCGCTACGAGCAGGGGCTCGAATGGTTCGACGTCATCAGCAAGATTTACAGTGCGACCGAGCCGTTCGACTTCGACGGCCGCTTCTACAAGCTGAAAGGCGTTTCGGGCCTGCCGCGCCCGCTGCAGCAGCCGCGCCCGGTCATCCTCAACGCGGCTTTCTCGCCGCCCGGCCGCGACTTCGCCGCCAAGGCCGCCGACTATCTGTTCACCACCTTCGTCGAGATCGAGGGCGGCCGCGAGCCGATCGAGGATATCCGCAAGCGTGCCGCCGAACAGGGGCGCGACGTCGGCGTCTACACCACCTGCCATGTCGTGTGCCGTCCGAGCCAGGCCGAGGCCGAGGACTATTACGAACTCTACGCCCAGACCATGGCCGACCATGTCAGCGTCGACCGCTACATGGGAGCGAAGGAGAAGTTCTCCTCCTCACACGAGGCGGACGCCTACCGCCTGCATCGCAAGCGTTTCGCCGGTGGCGGCGGCACCTATCCGCTGATCGGCACGCCGCGCCATATCGCCGACGAGATGATCCGCATGAGCGAGGTGGGCTTTACAGGCACCACCGTCTCCTTCGTCAACTTCAAGAACGAGTTGCCCTATTTCATCGAAAACGTGCTGCCGCTGCTCCGCGAAGCCGGACTCAGGGTGGCCTGACATGACGGCGGCGGACGATGCCTCGCTGCTGCACGGAGGCGACCCCTCGGCGGACCTGTCCTCCTTCCGCCAGGCGCTCGGGCAATTCGCCACGGGGGTAACGGTGGTTGCGGCCGATGGCGAAACAGGCCCCTTCGCCGTCACTGCCAACTCGTTCCAGTCCGTTTCGCTGGAGCCGCCGCTCATCCTGTGGTCGCTCAGGCGCCAGTCCAGCAAGATCGCGTCCTTTCTCCAGGCCGACCATTTCGCCGTCAACGTGCTGGCGGCGAGCCAGACAGAGCTTGCCGGCCACTTCGCCCGCTCGGGCGGCGACAAGTTCGCCGCCTGCGAGTGGTCGCGAGGGCTCCATGGCGTCCCGCTGCTTGCCGGTGTCGCGGCGCATTTCGAATGCGCCAAGGTGGCCGAGCATGACGGCGGCGACCACGTCGTCTTCATCGGCAAGGTCGAGCGCTACGCCTGCTTCGACCGCAGCGGACTGATCTTCGCTCAAGGCCGCTATGCGCTCGCCATCAGTCATCCCGGCCGCCCCTCCGATCTGCAGATCGACGGCCATCCGCGCGACGACTTCTTCCTGCCGTTGCTGGCCAGGGCCTATGCCTATCTCGCCGGCGCCTTTTCCGAGCACCACAGCGCCGAGGGCGTCACCACCGCCGAGTCACGCGTGCTCGCTTTTCTGGCGACCGGGTCGGGCGCATCGGCCGAGGCGATAGCCGCGCGCACCTTCCTTGGTGAGAATACCGTGCAGGACGCGCTGGCCAGGCTGATCGCCGGCGGCCATGTCGCGCCGCGTCCGCCGGGCGCCCTCGTCATCACCGAGAGCGGGCTTGCCCTGCTCGGCCGCATCACCGCCCGCGCGCGAGCCTTCGAAGCTGAGAAATTGGCCGACCTGCCGCCCGAGGATGTCGCGGCGACCCGCCGCGTCTTGCGCGAGCTTGCCGCGCGCGGCGGCGGCTGACGATCCAGACCATCGAATCTGTATACGGATATAAGGAAGAGAGATCCCGCTTTCCTTGATTTCGCCAGCAGGATCGCCGGAATTTTAGCCGCCTCGTGCGAATCCTGTATGGATGCGCTATTGGTCCTTGGATGCGAGACCTAATTTCGTATACTGAAGTCAGAATTATATGGGCTGGACGATGAGAACCGATTCGACCCTTTCCCCCACCGTGGACCGCTCCGAAAGCCTGCGCCACCAGATCTACAACGACCTGCGCGAGAAACTCAGGCACGGTCAGATCGGTCCCGACGACCGGCTGATCGACGTCAAGATCGCCAAGTCACTCGGCATATCGCGCATGCCGGTGCGCGAGGCACTGCTGCAACTCATCAGCGAGGGCCATCTGATCGGCACCACGCGCGGCTTCGCCATCCCGCAGCTGACCCCTCAGGACATCCGCGACATCTTCGAAGTCCGCAAGCTGCTGGAACCGCGGGCCGCGGCCAGTGCCGCGCGCGACATTGATGCCAACGGTCTGGCGGCGCTGCGAGAGGCGCTTGATCGCGCCGTCGCGGCCGTCGCCAACGGCGATGTCGAGGAACTGGTCGCCGCCAACGTCGTCTTTCGCCGGACCTGGCTCGACGCCAACCGCAACAGGCGGCTGGCCGAGACGATCTCGCGCTTCGCTGACCAGGCCCACATCGTTCGCGACGAGACGCTCATGGACGCGGACACGCGCGTGATCGTCCGCGACGGGCTGGCCGGCCTCTACGATGCCTTCAACCGGCGCGACGCGCTTGCCGCGCAGGATCGCATGGCCGCCTTCATCGGCGAGGCCGAGAAAAGCTATTTCCACAGCCTGGAAGCCAAGGTGGGGGATAGCGGGGCGGGCGATGACGAAGCCGGCTCCGGAAAATCGTAGATGAACGAGGAAAGAACTTCCTGATGATGAAACTGGATGGCCCATTCCTTCGCGAGCGCCTGCGCGAGGGCGGCGGGCTGGGCGTCTTCTGGTCTGTCCTCGGCTCGTCGGCGCTGGTCGAGGTGGCGGTCGAGGCCGCGCCCGATGCCGTCGTCCTCGACGCCCAGCACGGATTGTGGAGCCGCCAGGCGATCGAGCATGTCGTCGGCACGGTCGGCTGGAAGAAGCCGGTGCTGGTGCGCACGGTGGATGGCACATCGCGGTCGCTGGGCGAAGCGCTCGACGCCGGCGCCGAAGGCGTCATCGCGCCGCTGGTCGAAACAGCCGGGCAGGCGGCGGCGATCGTCACGGCGGCCCGCTTCCCGCCCGAGGGCGAGCGCTCGGGCGGCGGCGTTCGGCCGCTGAAGGGGAATTTCTCGGCCTACTACGAACAGGCCCGCAGCCGCACCGTCGTCGGCGTCATGATCGAGACCGCGCGCGGACTGGAGAATGCCGCAGAGATCGCCGCCGTGCCGGGGCTGGATTTCGTCCTGGTCGGCACCGGCGACCTCGCGCTCTCGCTCGGCATTGCGCCTTCCGATCCGAAGCATGAGGCGGCCTGCCGTGCCGTCTTCGACGCCTGCAGGAAGGCTGCGATGCCCTGCGCCATCTTCACGCCGAACGCGACGGAGGCGGCGCGCCGCGTGGCGCAAGGCTATGCGCTGACCGTCGCCGCCAACGACATCGACCTCGTCGGCACCGGCTTGTCCGCCGCGATGGCACGGTTCCGCGAGTCGCGATCCGCCTGACGCTCCCTTGTCTTTGACCGGGATCAGCCGGCTGGAACCCGAATGCGCCCGGCAGCCGGCGCCTTCGTGCGGGCGGCCTTCAGCCGGACCTTGAAGACGGCGCCGCCTTCGCGGCTGCCCTCCACCCAGATGCGGCCGCCATGCTGCGCCACGATGCGCTGCGAGATGGCGAGGCCGAGGCCGGCGCCCTGCGGCTTGTCGCTCATCGTGTCGCCGAGTTGGCGGAAGCGCTCGAACACCACCTCCCGGTCCTCCGTGCGGATGCCGGGCCCGTTGTCGGTCACCGAAAGCTCCAGGTGCTCGCCGGCCCGCCGCAGCGCGAGCAGCGCCTTGCCGCGGCCGGGCGGCGAGAACTTGGCGGCGTTGCCGAGCAGGTTGATGACGACCTGTACCAGCCGGTCGTGGTCGCCGACGACGAAAGCGGGATCGGCGTCGATCTCGATGGCGAGCTTGACGCGGCTCTGGGCGAAGACCTGCTGCATAGCGGCCGCGGATTCACGCACCACTGCGGCGAGGTCGACGGAGGCCCTGTCGGCCGGCATTGATCCCGTCGCCTCGATCTTCGACAGGTCGAGCAACTGGTTGATCAGCCGTGTCAGCCGTTCGGATTCGGTGACGACGATGCGCAGGAAATCCAGCCGCTCGTCCGTCGGCAGGTCCGGATTGTCGCGCAGGATCTCCGAGAAGGCGCGGATCGACGCCAGCGGCGTCCTCAGTTCATGATTGACGGTGACGACGAAGTCGTCCTTGAGGCGGTCGAGCACCTGCAGCCGCGCGTTGGCGGCCTTCAGTTCCGTCGTCGCCGCCTCCAGCGCCTGCGATTTCTCCTCCAACTGGCGGTTGGCCTCGATGACGCGCGACGTCTCGTCGAGGATACGCATCATCTCGTCGACGCCGAGCGATTCTTCCTCGACGATCGAGCCGACCAGCACGCGGGCTGAAGCCGCGCCGATCACGCCCGCCAGCAGCCTTTCATAGAAAAGCACCGTCTCGGCGTCCGCCTGCACGGCGGTCGCCGGGTCGACGCCGCGCGTGCGGGCGAAGCCGGCGTAGGCGGCCGCCGCCTTCTCGCGGCCGAGGAAGCGCGCGGTGAGCGACATCAGGTCGGGGACCAGCGCCGTGCGCCGCCAGAAACGGGCTTCCTCGTCCGGGTCGGCGACGCCGAGGAACATCGCCGCGCGCGCCCGCTCGACCGGGCTCTGGCGCACGAACAGCGAGACGAAGAAGAAGGCGCCGATATTGGCGAGCATCGTCCAGAAGGTGCTGTGCGTCACCGGGTCCAGTCCCTCCAGCCCGAACAGCGCATAGGGCTTCAGCAGTTCGATGCCGAACAGGCCGTGGGCGATGAATTCCTCGCCCAGTGCGCCTGAACGCGAAAAGGAGGGGATGAGCAGCGTGTAGAACCAGACGAGGAAGCCGGTGGTGATGCCGGCGAAGGCGCCGGCCTTGGAGGCGCCGCGCCAGAAAAGGCCGCCAAGGATGGCCGGGGCGAACTGCGCCACCGCCACGAACGACATCAGCCCGATCGAGACCAGGGCGAAGGGCGCGCTGTCGTGGCGCATGTAGAAATAACCCAGCGCCATCACCACGATCATCACCAGGCGCCGTACCCACAAAAGAAGCCGCGTCAGGTCCGGCTTGTGTTCGAGCCCGAGCGAGCGGATGCGCAGCAGCGCCGGCATCACCACGTCGTTGCACACCATCAGGCTGAGTGCCGTCGTCTCCACCACCACCATCGAGGCCGAGGCCGACAAGCCGCCGAGGAAGGCGATCAGCGCCAGTTCCGGATGGCCCGCCGCCAGCGGCAGCGACAGCACCAGGTTGTCGGGGTCGGTGTCGGCCGGCAGCATGATGCGCCCTGCAATGGCGATCGGCAGGACGAACAGGTTGATGGCCAGCAGGTAGAGCGGGAACAGCCACAGGGCGCGGTCGAGATGGCGCTCGTCGGTGTTTTCGACCACCATCACCTGGAACTGGCGCGGCAGGCAGAAGATCGCCGCGAAAGCCAGGAACGTCATGGCGATCCAGTTGTAGCCGTAGTTGGCGGGTGCCTCCTGGAAGACGGCCTGGATGTCGGGAATGGTCGCGGCCCGCGAGAACAGGTCGCCGAAGCCGTTGAACAGGCCGTAGCCGACGAAGAGGCCGATGGCGGTGAGAAAGACCAGCTTGAGCAGCGATTCCAGCGCCACGGCTACGACCATGCCCGGATGATGCTCGTCGGGGCTGATCGAGCGGCTGCCGAACAGCATGGCGAAGATCGTCAGCACCACCGCCGCCCACAGGGCGCCGTCCGTCAGCATCGGCTCGCTCGCCGGCTGCGCCGGGCCGAAACCGGCGCTGAGCGCCGAAAAGCCGACGGAAATGGATTTGAGCTGCAATGCGATATAGGGCACCAGCCCGATCACGGTGATGATGGTGACCAGAGCCGCCAGGCCGCCGCTCTTGCCGAAGCGGGCGCCGATCAGGTCGGCGATGGAGGTGATGCGATTGGCGTGGCTGATGCGCAGCATCCGGCGGATCATGATCGGGCCGAGGCAGAAGGCCAGCGTCGGTCCCAGGTAGATCGGCAGGAAATCGAGGCCGGTCTGCGAAGCCTTGCCGACACCGCCGTTGAAGGTCCAGGAACTGCAATAGACCGCCAGAGACAGCGTGTAGACGATGCTCGATCCGGTCAATCGCGAAACGCGGCCCGAGCCGCGCTCCACCAGCCAGGCCACGGCAAACAGCAGCAAAAGGTAGGCGACGGCGACCGCGACGAGGATCGACTGGCTCATCGCGAGGCACTGTCCTTGTCGCGCTCGTTTGCCTGGCCGGGGCTGCTTTCGCTGATCAGCCCGATGACGGCGATGAGCAGTCCCCACACGACGAAGAGATAGAGGTAGAGCGCCGGCCAGCCGAACAGCGTGCCGCCGACCAGGTTCAGGATGGGCGGATTGAGGAGGATCGTGCCGGCCGCGAACAATCCCACCATGCGGTCCCGCCTTGCCGTTCGACGCAGCATCGGTCCGGGTACTCCCTAGGGATTGGCGGTGCCGGTGGCTGCGGGCACCGCATGCTGGCCAGTCGCCGGCCGCTTCTGCCCGCGCGCCAGCATGGCCCGAACGCAGGCGACGACCTCGGCGATGGCGAAGGGCTTGGAAATGTAGGCGTCGGCGCCGAGATCCATGCCGACGCGCTGGTCGGCCTCGCCGCCCTTGGCCGTCAGCATGACGATGCGGATGCCGTCGTAGCGCCGGTCGGCGCGCAGCGTGCGGCAGATCTCGTAGCCGTTTCCCTTCGGCATCATCAGGTCGAGCAGCACCAGGTCGGGGCGTTCGCTTTCGATCGCCGCCAGCGCCTGCTCGCCGTCGGCCGCGGTGCGCACGTCGTGCCCCTCGCGCTGCATCAGGAAACGCAACGCGCGCGATATGCTTGCATCATCGTCGGCGATCAGCACCGAAGCCGCCATGTTTCCTCCTCCTGCGGGAGATTTCTCCCTTGTTGGGCCACCGGCGCGGCCAGGTAAGATTTGTAGACCTCTTGTTTTTGGCTCACAAGCCTCACACAATCACTGTCAGCAAAGGGGCTGATGGCATGGCAAACAGCGCAGCGGTCGCGGATTCGGCCGAAGGCGCCGCTTTCGGCGACGGCTTTGCCTTGGCCGCCGCCCAGGCGCGCATTCTCGTCGTCGAGGACGATCGCGATGTCGCCGGTCTGGTCGGGCGCGAACTGCGCGCGCTCGGCCTCACCGTCGACGTCATCGGCTTCGCCGAGGACGCATTGCTCGCCGCCCGTGACACCGACTATGCGCTGATGGTCGTCGACCTCGGCCTGCCGGACCGCGACGGTCTGGACCTCGTGCGCGAAATGCGCAAGCGCGCCATCGCCACGCCGATCCTGATGATGACGGCGCGCAGCAAGGTCGAGGACAAGGTCAGCGGATTGGCCAGCGGCGCCGACGACTATCTGGTGAAGCCCTTCGCAGTTCCGGAATTGAGGGCGCGCGTCACGGCGCTGCTGCGCCGTCCCTCGCCGCTGAAGGACAGCCGGCTCACCGTCGCCAACATCGTTGTCGATCGTGATGCACTGGAGGCAGTCGTCGACGGCGCCAGTGTGCCGCTGACGCGCAAGCAGTTCCAGCTGCTCGAACTGCTCGCCCGCCGCAAGAACCACATGACGCCGAAGCGGATGATCGAGGAGGCGCTTTACGGCTACAACGACGAGGTGTCCGGCAACGCCATTGAGGCGCATGTCTACAAGCTGCGCCAGACCTTGCGCGCCGCCGGCGCCGAGGCCGAGGTCGAGACGCGCCGGGGTATCGGCTATCGGCTGGTCGAGCGTCATCGCGCGGTCGCCCATGGCTGACGGACCGAGCGCGGCCGATCTTGCCTTACTCGATCCTGACGGCACGTTCGTGCTCCGGCTGGCCGAGGATCGCATCACACTAGCCAGGCTCGCAGGCGAGATCGGGGCGATGGAGCCGGGCGGCGGGCGGCCCGATTGCCTCGCGGCCATCGAACTCGTCGCGCACCGCCTTGCCGGTGCTGCCGGAACGTTCGGCCATGCGGCGGTGAGTTCCGCCGCGCTCGATCTGGAGGACCAGGTCATCGCCTTGCGCAAGGGCGCCGACAACCGGCCGGCGGTGGCAAGTGGACTGGCCGTGCTTGTTGGCGCGCTTGATCGAGCCCTTGGCTCGGATCAAAGCGACTAAAAAATCAGTTTCAGATCAGCTTGGCATCAGGTTTTGCTCAGCTTGCTGCCGTTTACTGCAAGCCGGATTCGGTGGAGGAGCTGAGCCGGCAGTGTTTTCGCGTTGGGCGCGCCGTGCGCCCGGACGCGATCATGGTCGGGCGAATCGTCCTTCCTGACAATCCCCATGACTGGTGGCGCGGGTGCCGGCGGTCAAGGTGGCCGGCGCGATGCCGGCGTCGAACAAGGGAGGAAGACGATGTCTCGGAATATGAAAGGCTGGACGCGCCGCGAAGCGCTGCTGGCAGGCGCCGGTGTCGGTGCCGCGATGTTGCCCTTTGCCATGCCGACCGTGGTATGGGCCGACGACAAGCCGGCGATCGGCACCTGGCCTGCGGGCAGCGAGGGCGACACGGTCAACGTCGCCGCGGCAGTGCCGCTGACGGGCAGCTATGCGGTGCAGGGCGCGGACGAACTCAAGGGTTGGGAACTCGCCGTCGAGCATATCAACACCGGCCACGAACTGATGAAGGCCATCGCGCCGAAGGTCGACAAGGGCCTGCTCGGCAAGCAGGTCAAGCTGTTCTCGGCCGACTCGGCCGCCAAGCCCAACAACGCGGTGCAGGCCGTGCAGACCTTCATCAACGACAACAAGATCATCCTGATGACCGGTTCGACCTCCTCGGCCGTGGCGGTTGCGCTCAACAAGTTCGCCCAGCGCGAGAAGATCCTCTACGTGGCCGGCATTTCCGGCTCCAACGACACCACCGGCAAGGACTGCGTGCGCTACGGCTTCCGCCAGAATTTCTTTGGCCAGACTGCCGCCGCCGCGATCGGCCCCGTGCTGCTCAAGCAGTTCGGCAAGGGCAAGAAGGCGGCGTTCATGACGCCGGACTACACCTACGGCCACACCGTGACCAAGTCGGTCAACGACTACCTGACCGCCAACGGCGGCTGGGAGATGGTCACCAACCAGGTGTCGCCGCTCGGCACCCAGGACTACAGCCAGTATCTCACCAACATTGCCAATTCCGGCGCCGAGTTCCTCATCAACGTCAACTGGGGGCGCGACGCGGTGCTGTCGACGCAGCAGGCCAAGCAGTTCGGCCTCCTGCCCAAGATGACGCTCGTCATCCCCTACCAGATCCCGTTCCTGGCCAAGGAAGTGGGACCGGACATCACCGAGGGCGTGTTCGCGGCGACCGATTTCTGGTGGACGCAGGAAGACCAGTATCCGCTGGCAAAGCAGTTCGTCGAAGCCTTCCAGGCCAAGTACGGCTACCGGCCGGAATGGGGCGCCGAGAACAGCTATGTCAGCTTCGCCCACTGGGCGCGCATGGTCTCCGAAGCGGGCAGCTTCTATCCGCCGGACGTCATCAAGCAGTACGAGAAGGGTGAGACCATTCCCTCGCTGCTCGGCGATGTCCATTACCGGCCCGAAGACCACCAGTGCATCCGCCCCGTCGTCATCGTCCGCGGCAAGGCCAAGAAGGACATGAAGAACGACGAGGATTTCTGGGAGGTTCTCGAAGTCGTTCCCGGTGAAGGCCTGATGCAGAAGCCCGACGAATTCGGTTGCCAGCTCGGCGACTATACCTGATCGTCGACACTTGCCTTCTCCGCGGCCAGC
>Ga0182738_1000804_pt1 | contig 42003 bp, 44 predicted proteins | sample eDN5th30CBELigMG_FD_128876 | JGI IMG/M metagenome (GOLD analysis project Ga0182738, IMG submission 128876) | Enriched Miracle-Growth compost microbial communities from Emeryville, California, USA - eDNA 5th pass 30_C BE-Lig MG (version 2)... ...
GACGCGCGTACCTTTTGGGCTATGCCTGACCAGTTGGGCGCCTTTGCCGATGCCGCCCGCACGCGAGAAGACCAGTTGGTGCAGCGGCTGGTCACGTCGGTGGAACTCGACGAACACTTCGAGGGGATCCTGCGCGGCGCGTACCAGCACAACGTGCAGGCGCGGCAGCGTTTGGATGCGATCGAGGCCGCGATCCGCCAGGCCGCCGCCAGTTGGCCGAACCTGGACACCCCGGCCGGGGCCCGTCAGTTCCAGACCTTTCTCGTGGGCAAGACTCGGGAAATCCACCAAGTCATCTCCGATGCCGCTGCGGATAGTCAGCAGCGGAGCGCGCAGGTGCAGGCGCTGACCGAGCGATACCGGGCTCCTGAAGATCTGGCGTCGGGTGGTCCGAAGGGCCCAATAGGCCCGGGCGGCGCGAACCAATCGGCGCAAATGGTCGGCTTTAGGCATGGCATCGGAAATCCGCAGACACCTCCGTTCAAGCCAGATCCATCTGATCCGCCGATGCCGCAACCCCCCACTGGGCATCCGCATTCGGAGTTGCCGCCTGAACTCGGCGGTAGGCCGCCTGGTGAGACCCCTCAGGTTCCACCGGTGAAATTTGGGCCGTATTGGGTTCCCCCCGAAGTCGCAGAAGCAGGGACCCAGTGGATTAACAATCATGTTCCAAACCGGACCCCAGCGGAGTGGACGCAGGCATTGTCCGACACATTAGGAGCGGGCTACGCGAAGGGTCAGCAGGAGCAGGTGATCCGCGTCCTGCAAGCGGCGCAGGCGGGCCAATGCAGCGTTGACGACGCAGCTAGAAGCCTTTTCGCGCTCGGATTGGATGGTTTGGGGGTCGCCGGCGCGGTGCCGCTTGCGGAGGCTCCGCCGATCGCGATCGTCGCTGCCGCAGGGGCGCTGGGAGACGGTGTGCTGAATGTCGGGGACATTATCCGGTGCTTGAGCGGATCAGCGTAATGCGGACGGCTTCCTTTGGTGTCGAGCTAGACATCCTTCGAGTGCTAGGTGATCAATTTGTTCCGTGATTTGTTCCAAGTACTGCTGCCACTGTTGGTAGCCGCAGGGACGTTGCCTTTACTGGATAAAAACCCCGGCCGGGTAAGAGCGTTCGGCGTAGCACTCCTCGTTTTTGCGGTGCTCTGTGTTCCCCTCCTCATGATCGAGCTGTCTTCGGCGAATGGAAAGGTCTGGCTGGCCGCGCTGCGCTTGGTGTCCTGCCTACTCGGCGGCGTCTATCTGCTTGTCCGGGTTCACTTTTCGCGGCGCGAGGTGGACCAATGATTCGGCCGAGTGTGCCACAACGGCGCATGTAGTCGCCGCTTCGATCAGCGCGGCGACGGGTCTGTCACTTCGACGAGTCGTTCTTGTCCACGATGCGCTTGAGCGGCGTGATGCCAGGGTGCCCGGCATCCTTCGCGACGGACTTGGTCACCGGCACATTGGGCGGGGCCGTCGTGCGGCCCTTGACGGGCTGGCCGTTGGCCACGCCGGGGGCGGCGATCCGCTTCGCGTCGGTCTTGTCATCTTTGCCCCCCTTGCCGCCGGCGCCAGCCCCGCCGGGCATCATCGGCATCATCCCGCCGCCGCCCCCGCCCGCGGTGGGCGCACCGCCTGCGGGACCGGCCGCACCGGTATTGGCCAGGGAGCTGGCGGGCGTTGTCGGCGTTGAGGTCCCTGGCACCGGGGGCGGGCCGAGGTTGCTGGCCGGTGTGGTGCCCACACCCAGCCCTCCGCCGCTTCCGCCGGAGCCGAAATCTCCGCCGTCCACACCGGGGTCGGGACTGATGTTCGAGGCCAGCGTTGTGCCGCCGAGCCCGGCCTTGCCCAGGGACGACGCGGCGCTCATCAGCGGTGACAACGCACCCTGGCCGGCCTGCATCAACCCCTGGGGGAGTTTGGTCACCGCGCCGAGGGCCCCGCTGAGTGCGCTGGTGACGCCCTGCATCGCGCTGTTGACACCCTGCATCGCGCCGCCCATGGCTTCCTGCGGTGATTGCTGTGCCATCAGAGCGTCACCCTGCGAGGCGACGTTCTGGAACTTCGATGCGGCGTCGGCCTCGTGCTCGGCAAACTTGCGCACGGCATCGGCGGCGTGTCCAGTGCGGTCTCGGTGATCGTTGGCGAGTTCGGTGTTCTCCTCGACCAGGTTCAGGTTGGTTGCGGCACCGAAGGCGGCCATCGTGGCGTCGACCGGGGACGATCCACCGGGATGGACCGGTCCAGGGGGGATCGCCGCCGGGGGCTGGGAGAGCGCAATGTGCAAGAAGTCCGCACCGTAATGCTTAACGAAGTCGTCTGTCATGGCATAACCCCTCCATGCCGTACTGCCACTGCCAGGTACCACGCCAGGTGGTAGCGGGCGAGCTCTTCGCTTCCGTCGATCAGGGCGTCGATGGCCGCCAGCAGCATCCAGTCGGCGACATCCCGCGGAGCATGCTGGGGATAGGCCGACAGTACTCGCGCCTGCGTGTCGGTGACTACCTGCTGGAACAGCTCGATTTCGTTGTCGGCGACGCCGGATCTGCGGGCCACGGCGCGTGCCACGGTCTGCACGATCCGCGGTAGGCCATCGTTGGTGCCGGTGATGTCGATGAGCGTGGGACCGAGTTCGTCGACGTGGTGGCCATAGCGGGCGCGCTCCCCGCTGCCTGGAATCGGATCGTTCGGGCCAGCCTCGGTGACGTAGGTGTTCGGTTGATGGGCGGCGGCCGCGATCACCGCACCCAGGAGATCGACTGCGCTGGTGTCGCGACGACGGTGGGCCGGATCCAGCAGCGTGAGCCCGGGCGGGAGTTTGACGGTGGGCGGGATCCAGCCGCCCGCCAAGTCGGTGGTCAGCACAGTGGTGGTCTCGTCGTCGCGAAGACCGGCCGCCCAGGCCAGGCTCGGCGCCTGGCGGGCCACCGCGTCGACTTTTCGCTGCAGATCCTGATGTTCGGCCAAACGCCGGGCCGCCGTACCGGCTCCCGCCCCGGCCGTGCCCCCGGCGCCCATGCTGCCGGCCACCGATGCGCCGGACTGGCTGGGTGCGCCGGGCGTCGGCTTGCCCGGTGCCGGACGATCGCTGGCCGAGGCGACCGTTGGTCCCCCGGACGTCGGCGTCGTGGCGCCGCCGGGCGACGGCGGGGGAGTCGGGCCCGCGGGTCCGGCAGGCGCCGTGGGTGCGACCGGGACGGCTCCAGCAGCTGGGCGCAAATCTGCTCCGTAACCGGGCAAGGGGCCCGACGGGGCCGCCGGGCCGGCGCTGATCGGCCCCGGCGATACGGAGGCCGGGCTCGCTGTCGCTGGCGGTGCCGTTGGTGCTGCCGGTGTCGCGCCCGCGGTGGGCGCGGACGGCGCGATCTCGGTGTTGGGGCTGGCCAATTGGGCCATATTGCCAAGCGCACCGCCGGCCATCGGCGTCACTGACGGCGAGGGGGGAATCTGCGATGGCTGACCGAAGCCCCCGGGGCCTGCTCCGCCCGGCGGCAACGGCGGTGGCGGCCCGCCCGGTCCAGGCGGTCCACCGCCGGGCATGCCCGCGGCAAGTGCCTGGGTGGGACCGCCACCGGGAAGGCCGGGCGGTATCCCGCCGCCGGGTGGGCCGCTCAGGCCTGACATGCCGGCGGCCATGGGAGGTGGGACGCCGCCTGGTGGTCCGACCCCTCCTCCCGAGAAGCCGCCGCCCCCACCTGACGGCCCGCTCGCGGCGAGGTTAGTGGTGCCTGTTTGGTCACCTGGGGATCCGACGACGCCACTACTGCTTGTGCCGGTGCCGCTTGTACCGCCAGCAGCGCTACTGGTGACCACGCCGCTACTGCTTGTGCCGGTGCCGCTTGTACCGCCAGCGGCGCTACTGGTGACCACGCCGCCGCTGTCTGTGCCGGTGCCGCCGGTAGTGCCGGTAGTGCCGCTCGCGCCCGGGTTTGGGCCCGCATCGGACGTATTTGTCGGCCCGACGACGCCAACTCCTCCGGTTGCTCCCCCCGGCTCGGTTACGCCCCCGTGCCCGACTGTTGGTCCAACCGCACTGTTGCCGTCGCTGGGCGGCCCGCCGCCTGGAGCCGCTTGGCCACTACTGTTGGTACCGCCTGTCCCGCCAGTGCTGTTGCCGCCTGCACCACCGTTGGCAGGGCCTTCCGGCAGAAGGAGTTCGTCCACGCTCTTGGGAACTGGATGATTCTCCTCGTCCGCCGCGCCGTACGGGAATGGAAGCTGGTCGGTACTAGCTGCCTTTCTGCTTAGCTCTTCGCCGGTGGGTGGTTGGGGCGGTGACGTACTGAATTTTGCGCCGTTATCTTGAAGCCATTTCTGGGCGTCGCCTTCGATGCCCAGATCTTTGAACATCTGTTGGGTTGCCTCAATGATCTGTCGGTTGGCTTCTGAGCTGTGTTCGGCTGCCTTTCCGTTGGCTTCGACGATTAATCCGATGGCTTCGGTCGTTGCCTCGGGTGTATTTTTCGCTACGCGGTCGTCGATTTGTGGGTTGTACTGATCGGCGATATTCCTCAAGTTCTGACGGAGTTCTTTAACGGCCTTGACGACGCTGTCGCTAGCGATGCTTTTGCTCCGACAGTGTTCGGCGCCGTTCGTGAGGCGGTTGTAGCCGATCCGTAGCCGTACCAGCTCGTCTTCCGTGGTTCTTCCGCTGTTCCTTGCGCTTACGCCGTTTGTGAAGTTCCGGAGTTCGATAGCTTCATTCTCTTTGGCGTCGGATTGACTAGACCAGTGCTGGATGCCGCTCTCAGGTTGGGTCGGAGCGCCAGGCCACCATGCGCCCACCAAATAAAATGACCATTTACCCGGTGGAAGATCAGTCGGTGAATCAGTCACCGCATAAATCCTTCAGTACGCGTTCTTTGGCGTTGGCGGTATTCACGACATTATCGAATTGAGGATCGTCGGCCTTGCCGCTGGAAAATCCAATAACCAGATCCTGGTAAGCCGACTCCACGGCTCGGGCTGCGTCGCGATATGTAGGGCCCCAGGCTGAATTCGCAGTAGCGCTCTCTAGGACTGGTGTGCCGTTAATCAAAGTGATATGTCCAAAGCCTGCGTCAGGTCCGTTGGTCTCGATGCGGACAGCGTCCATGGCAAGTTTGAACTGACCACATAAGTCGGTCTTGGCGGCCATCCTTTGGGCCGCCGAATAGGTCAGGCTGGCTGGTGGTCGAGTGAGTGCCATGATTGCCAGGACCGTCGAGGCAATACCCAACGACGCGCCAAGTGTCGCCAACACCAGGGCAGACCGCTGGCGCGGCTGAACGGTGGGAGGTGCCGGCCGGGGGGCCGTTGGCATGGTCACATTGCGGATCGTAGCCCTCAGCGCGATTTCACGTTTACATCGTGATGGAGACTGCTTTCCTTCCGCCCGGCGGAAGTCCTGGACGCTGGGGCTGATGCCAGCGACAGGCGCTTTATCCGGCGCCGGTGGAAGCCCTAGTTGCTGCTACAGCGGGGTGTGGTCGCAATGTACGACTCGTGCAGGTTGATCTTGCGAGCCAGCTGTTTGCGCCGATGGCGCAGCATCGGAGTGGCTTCAACCGACGTTCACCGCCTCTAGAAGGTGACTAATTCCCGCAAAGCTCGGTCATCACGCGGTCTTTGGCGTTTGCGTCCGTAACCACAGCTTCAAGTTCCGGATCTCCCCCCTCTTTACCTGTAGCAACCGCCACGAGCGTTTGGTAGGTGAGCGCCAGCGCGCGGGCCGCATCGCGATATTTAGGATCGAGCGCGGGGTCCGCTGCGGCCGTCTCCAGGATCAGGGCACCGTTGGTTGCAGAGAGCCGCCCGAGCGCAACGTTGTTGGGCGTGTTCGTCTCAATGTGTTCCGCGTGAGCTGCAAGCTTGTAACTGTCGCAGAGACGCTTCTTGGCGTCGGCTTGCTGCGCGGCCGTGTAACGAGGCGTTGACCCGTCTGCTGAGCGGGTTAGCGAAATGATCGCCACGATCAACGCGGCGACTGACAGCAATGCAGCAAGCGCCGCGAGTACCGCAGTGGACCGCCGGGGTGACCGGGCGGGAGGCGGCGTGGGCCAAGGAGGTGGTGGCGTGGTCACATTCCGGATGGTAGCCCTCAACCAGGCGCTAAGCCCCTACATCGTTGTCTCGCAATAGGGGCGAACTTCGGGCGGGACAACCTGTTATCCAGGGGACCGGTCATGGTTAACCGCGTTGCGCCCTACCGCCCCAACGGCTTATAGAACACCAGCCCATTGCCCTTGTTGTCGTAGACCACAGCCCGGCGCTCGTGCGCGTCGTCGTAGGGGCCCTTCACGATTCCGCCGCCACTGGCCTCGATGGCTTTCGCGGCGCCGTCGACGTCGTCGGTCTTGATGCCGACCACCACCTGCCCGTGGATGGGGTGGTCGACCGCGGTCGCCAATGCCAGCGTCACCGATCCGCCGTCGAGCGCGGCGAAGTGCGCGCCGTCGCGAAACTTCAGCGGCATGCCCAAGGTCTCGCTGTAGAACTTGATCGACTCGTCCAGGTCGTCGGTGGACAAGACGATCATCCGAATGTCGTGGTCGCTCACTGCTACCTCCTGTGGATCCGATCTCGATCCAGGCTAAGCCCGAGATAGCGTCATCGGATGGGTAAACGCCTTGCCGCTTTGGTCATCACGCTCGTCCTCGTCGCACTGCTGGTCAATGCGGTGGTCACCGACCGCACCGCACGGGCTGCCGAGCCGTTCGCGCAGGGGCGGGTGCTCGAGTTGCCGGGACCGGATCTCAACGTCCGCGAGTACGGCTCGGGTGGGGACCGCGCCATCGTGCTGCTGCATGGCTATTCGGCGTCGATCCAGTGGTGGGAGGCGGTGGCGCCGACACTGGCGCAGGGCGCGCGGGTGGTCGCGATCGACCTGGTCGGCCACGGCGGGTCGGAGGCCCCGAGTGACGCGGCACACTACAGCGCGATGGGACAGGCCACCGCCGTGCACCAGGCGCTCGACGCCCTGGGCGTGCGCCACGCGGTGCTGGTCGGGCATTCGATGGGTGGGACGGTGGCTACCGCGTTGGTCGAGAGCGCGCCGGACCTGGTGGACCGCGTGATCGTCTCCGACACCCCCGCGGCGCTGGGGATGACCGCCATGCCCGCGCTGGGCAATGCGGTGTGCTGGCCGGTGCTCGGCGCCGCAGTGGACAAGTTGCGCAGCCTCGACGCCGTCGACAAGAGCTCGCTGCAGACCGGATTCGACGCCGACTTTCCGGTTCCCGCGTTGGCCTACCGGTCGCTGAAACGGATGACCCACAACGCCTTGTGCGACGCGAAGACCGCGGGCCGGATCAACGAACAGCAAGCGGTGGCCGACCGCTTGGCGGGTCTGGGCAAGCCGGTGCTGGTGGTGTGGGGTGACAGTGATGTGCTGACCCCGACCGCCCAGAACGTCGACCGCTATCGCCAGGCCGGCCTGCAGCCGGTCGTCATCGCCGGATCAGGGCACAGTCCACTGGTGGAGAAGCCAAGCGAATTCATCAGCACCATAAAGCCTTTCGTCTATGGACAACACGGAAACTAGGTCCGCCAGGTCTCGCGTGCCACCCGGTGGAAGTTGCCGCCGAGCACGGCGTTGACGTCGCCGTCGGCCCAGCCGCGTACCGACAGGTGATGGCGCAGGCCCAGCCAGGTCTCCGGAGGCATCCACTGGATCGGGCCCCAGCGGGTGTAGCTCTCGTCGAACAGCTGCGGGTTGGCGAGCAGCTCGGCATTGAAGTCGGCGTGGTCGAAGGAGTAGTCGGTGCTGACGCCGACGTGCTCGATACCCACCAGCTCGACCGCGTACTCCAGATGGTGCGCTACCGCGTCGAGGGTTGGAGTATTGGGGCCCAAGAAGATTCCCACCGCAGTGATGCCGACGACGCCGCCGGTGCCCGCGCACGCCCGGGCCTGATCATCGGTGATGTTGCGCGGGTGATCCCACAGGGCACGCATACACGAATGGCTGTAGATGACCGGTCCGGTCGAAACAGCACACATATCCAGGCCGGTGCGGGCACTGCAGTGCGATCCGTCGGGAACCATGCCCACGGCGTTCATCTCGGCCACGATCGCGCGGCCCCACGCGGTCAGCCCCTCGTCCACGGCGTCCAGGCAGCCGCTGCCTGCACGGTTGGCGTGGTTGTAGGTGGGTAACAGGGTGCGAACCCCATGCTCGGCCAACACGGCCAAGTTGGACAGATTGTCGTTGAGAGGATTGGAATCCTCCAGGTCGAACACCACCGCGATGCCGCCGGCGCCGGTGATCGCGTCGACATCGCTGACGGTGGCCGCCACCGTGAGATCTGGGTGGGTGTCGATGGCGCGGCGAAAGTGCCGCAGCAGGGCCAAGGTATCGGCCAAGCGCTGCGGGGCGTAGCCCGCGTTCACCGACAGCAACGCGCCGCCAGAGTGCTGGTAGCGGGTCAGCGGGGCCACCTCGGCGCTGTCCTGCAACGGCAGGCAGGTGTGCTGGTCCCACAGCAGCGTGCTCATAGCCGCTGATCTTGCTCTGCACGCCGCCCGAATGCGACGCATTAACCTAGCCCCATGGCAATCGACTCGCGGCCCGCGTTGAAATCGGACATCCCCTCGCTGGCGCAGGCGTTGGGGCGCGCGTTCTACGACGACCCAGTATCGATGTGGTTGCTTCCCGACGACGAGGCCCGGACCGAGCAGTTGACGACGTTCTTCGGCACCTCCACGCGGGTTCATCACCTGGCGGGCGGTGGCGTCGAGGTGGCCGACGACGGCGCAGTCGTCGGGGCGGCTGCGCTGTGGGACCCGCCCAACCGTTGGAAACAGTCGATCTGGTCGCAGCTGCGCATGGTGCCGTCGTTGTTCCGGTCCTTCGGCTTCCGGCTTTCGCAAGGCCGCGCACTGACAGACCTGTTGGATGCCAACCACCCCGAAGAGCCGCACTGGTATCTGGCGGTGATCGGCAGTGACCCGGCGGTGCGGGGACGCGGCTTCGGGCAGGCCGTCATGCAGCCGCGGCTGGAGCGCTGCGATGCCGAACTCTGCCCGGCCTACCTGGAGTCCAGCAAGCACGAAAACGTGCCGTACTACGAGCGTTTCGGATTTCGGGTGATCGGCGAGATCAACGTCCCCAACGGTGGGCCGACACTGTGGAAGATGTGGCGGGAGCCGCAGACCCCGTAGCGATCAGTCGCTGACCGAGCCGCCGAGTCGTTCGGCGGCGGCGATGTAGTCCTCGACGAACTCGAACACGACGTCGCGCGCGGGCTTCACCTTGTTCATCAGCCCGACACCCTGGCCGACGAAATAGGTGGACAGAGCTTGGGCCCCAGCGTGTCCGGTGGCGGCCAGCTTATCGATGCGACGCAGGGTGGGTTCGGCGATCATCGACTGCAGCGGTAGCGGCAAGGTCGGGTGGCCCTTATCGTTGGGCCGCCACGCATCAGTCCAATCGGAGATCAGTTGGCGAGCGGGCTTTCCGGTGCGTCCGGTGGAACGAATGGTGTCGCGCGAGGTGGCCGCAAGCATCTTCTGCACGGTGTGCGGCGCCGTTTCGGCCTCCTCGGTGGTGAGCCACACCGAGCCCGTCCACGCACCGGCGGCGCCCAACGCCACGCAGGCCGCCATCTGTCGACCGGTGACGATCCCGCCGGCGGCGAGCACGGGCACGGCGTTGTCGATGGCTTCGATGACTTCGGGAACAACGACCAGTGTGGAGACTTCGCCGCAGTGCCCGCCTGCCTCAGTGCCCTGAGCGACAATCAGATCCACGCCCTGAGCCACCTGCTTGAGGGCATGCTCCTTGGCGCCCACCAGGGCCGCGACCGGGATGTCGTTGTCTTTCCCGGACTTGATCATGTAATCCGGCGGTACCCCGAGCGCATTGGCCATCATGCGGATGGGATGGGCGACGGCGACTTCGAGCAGTTGTTCGCCGTTGCTACCGGAGAGCATGGCGGATCCCAACCGGGGCTTCTCGTCGGGCTCAATGTCATGCTGCGCCAGCAGGTCTGCGATGAAGGCCTTGTACTCATCGGGGATCCGGTCGGACAGTTGCCGTCCGGAGAGGTTCTCGCCCTTGCCTTCGAATTTGGCGGGCACGATGATGTCGATGCCGTAGGGCTTTCCCTTGACCTGCTCGTCGATCCAGGTCAGTTCCTGATCCAACTGCTCAGGGGTGTAAGCGGCGCCGCCGAGCACGCCGAACCCGCCGGCGTTGGTTACCGCGGCCACCACGTCACGGCAGTGGCTGAAGGCGAAAAGTGGGAAGTCGATGCCGTACTGCTCGCAGACGGGGGTCTTCACGGTGTCGCCGCTCCTTTGGTCAACAGAGGTCGAGGAGAGCCGCCAGGCCAGATCCACTGACCTGGCGGCACATCGGCGTGCGAAGAGCTATTAGCTGACCAGCGAGTCGAGCAGACCTGACAGGTCGAGGTTGGGCAACAAGGACTCCAGCCCGGTGTACTCGGAGCTTCCCGGCGGCGGCAGCGGGGGGTCGGTCGGCGCGATGACGCCCGACCCGGTCAGGTAACCGACCCCGTGTGCCACCAGTTGAAGCGCGTCCACCGACAGGCCACCGAAGAAATCATTGATCTGCTGGGCGACTTGAGCCAGTCCGCTGATCAGGAAGATGTCCTGGTCCACGATTCCCTGCAGGAACTTGTCAATGTCGGCTACCCAACCGTTGATCACGTAAGGGACGGTGGCGACTACCGTACGCAGGCCCAAGGCGAGGTCGTTGCCGATGTTCGGGTAGCCGTACATCGCGATCGCGTCGGTGAGCGCCTGCTTGAGGTCGACCGGCGAGACGATGCCGTTCAAAACGGTCGGGTCGTCCGCCATCGAGACACCGTCGAAGTCCGACCGCATCGGGGCCCCGAAGAGCGCCAAGATCGTCGGCGTGATGTCGGCGATCGAGTAGTTCAGGTTCTGGCTGCCGTCGGTGGCGTGGTCGCCGGCCTGATCGAAGATGACGAACTGCGAGGTCTCGTTGGGTGACTGGAAGCCGTGACCGAAGCCCAGCGACTGCTGGTGGCCGTGGTCGGTGGTGATGATGATCGACCATTCGTCGCCGGTGGCCGCCTCAGCCTGCGCGACTGCGGCAAGGATCTGTTGAATGTTGTTGCCGACGTTGATGACGGCCTGCTCGTACTCCGGCGAGCCGCCGCCGAATCCGTGTCCGGCCTCGTCGACCTGCACCTGGTAGGAGAACATGAAGGTGTCGATGTTCGGGTTGGTCGTGGTCGCCAGAATCTGGGCAATAGTCTGCGCCGTGACCGCTGCGTCGGTGTCGGCCCAGCTGTTCTGGAACGGCACGAACAGGTTGTTGTCGGCCCCGTAGCCGCCAGCGGCGGCGATGTCGTTGATGTAGTCCCAGTCGGCGATCACCGACGTCTCGATGTTCGGATTGTGGTATTCGAGCAGGTTGAACACCGTCGGCCACTTGTCGTAGGGGTCGGACTCGAACACGTTGTTGATCACGCCGTGCTTGTCGTCCCACACCCCGGTGAGGATCGTCGACCACGACGGACCGGAGATCGTGGTGTGGTTGACCTCGGTCGCGGCCCCGGTGATGCCCTGGTCCATCGCGGTCTTGAAGCCGCTGTCATAGGCGTACTCCAGGATCTTGGAGAGGTTGGTGCCGTCGGTGCCGATCAGCAGCACGTGCTCGGCAGCCAGCAGCCAGTCGGCCGTCGTTGCGGACAGCCCAGCGGGAGCCCCGACGGCGGCACCAGTCCCGGCAACCAGGCCGGCGACGGCCACACCGCTGAGGAACTTCTTGATTGTTGTCACGATCGGATTCCCTCGTCGAGTTGTGCCAGCCAATTGGGCGTAAGACTAACAGTTACCCAGCGAAAACTCAGCTTTCTGCCCAATATCGCTCATGTGAGCAGGGCGTTGCTGAGGAGGCCCGCGGTGTTATTTCATCCGACGCGACGCGCGTCAGCGGAGCTGTATCAGCTCAACAGGGCATCCACGTCGGGCAGCAGGGAAAGGTCGGAGCCGCCCAGGTCGGGGGCGTCAACGGCATGATCAGCCAGCAAGGCCTCCAGCGATCCGGTGAACTCAGCGGCGCCCGGCAGCGGCAGGGGCGCGTCGTTCGGCGGGATGACGCCGGCCCCGGTGAAGTACGCGACCACCCTGCCGATATCGGTGAGTACGTCGGCAGTTGCGGCGCCGACGGTCTTGAGCACCCACTGCGTGCCCTCGGCGAGCCAGCTGATTCCGAAGATGTCCTGGTCGACGATCGACTGCAGGAAGTTGAGGATGGGCGGCAGTGCGTAGTTTTCGAGGAAGTATCCGGCCCCGCCCGCCAGCGCCCGGACGCTCAGCATGACGTCGATGCCGATGTTCGGGTAGCCGTAGCTGTTGATCGCGTCGGTGAGCGCCTGTTTCAGATCGGCTGGGAAGACGATGCCGTTCAGGATGTCCGGGTCGGTCTGCATTGGGACGCCGTCGAAGTCCGATCGCATCGGAATCCCGAAAGCCTGCAAGATCGTGGGTGTGATGTCGATGGTCTGGTAACTCAGGCTCTGACCGCCGGCCTGCGCTTCATTTCCGGCCAGCGACAACATCACGAAACTCGACGTCTCGTTGGGCGACTGGAAGCCGTGGCCCAGGCTGAAGCCGAACAGGTCCGGGTTCTGCTGGTGGCCGTGGTCGGTGACCGCGATGATCGTCCAGCGGTCTCCGGTGGCCGCTTCGGCCTGGGCTACCGCCTCGAGGATCTCCTTCCAATTGGCCCCGACGTTGATGACGGCGTCCCGGTACTCGTCCGAGCCGCCGCCGTACGAGTGCCCGGCGTGGTCGACCTGCGACTGGTAGGAAAACATGAAGGTGTCGATATTCGGGTTGTTGGTGGTCGCCAGGATCCGGGAGATGGTCTCCTGGGTGACCAGTGCGTCCATCTCCGCGGAGGTGGAGCCGCCGGAGATGCCGATGATGTTGTCGGCCGGGTAACCGCCGGTGGAAGCAATCTCGGTGAACAAGCCGCGGCCGGAGATGACCGTGGTCTCGATCTCCGGCTTGTTGTACTCGAGCAGGTTGAACACCGACGGCCAGGTCGTGTACGGCTCGGGCCGGTAAACGTTGCTGACCACCCCGTGCTTGTCGTCCCAGACTCCGGTGAGGATCGTCGACCACGACGGCGTCGACATCGTCATATGGCCTGCGATGGTGGTGGCCGCGGTGATGCCCCGGTCCATCAGCATCTTGAAGCCGCTGTCGTCGTTGTAGGCGTACTCCAGGATCTTGTCCAGGTTGGTGCCGTCGGTGCCGAGCAGCAACACGTGTTCCGCGGCGAGCATCCACTCGGCGGTCACGGCGGACAGGCCCAGCTGCGTCCCTACTGTCGCGGCTCCCGTTCCAGCAACCAGGCTGGCGACGGCCGTAGCGCACAGAAACTGCTTCACCCTCGTCACGATCGGGTCTCCTCGTCGAAGTGGTTGGTGTGGCTGCCGTCGGCTTCGGCGGATCAGCCCAGCAGGGCCTCGATGTCGAGCAGAGGAGCCAGGTCGGAGAACTCGGCGCTGCCCGGCAGCGGCAGCGGCGCGTCGTCGGGCGCGATCACGCCCGATCCGAGCAGATGCGTGACTCCCATTGCCAGCGTGTTGGTCACGCTCACCGTCAGTCCACCGAAGAAATCGTTGATCTGCTGGGCGACCTCAGCCAGCCCGCTGATCAGGAAGATGTCCTGGTCAGCGATCGACTGCAGGAAGGTGTCGATCTGGGTCATAAACTTGTCGATGAAGTACGGCACGGACCCGAACACCGTCCGGATGGCCAGCGTTATGTCATTGCCGATGTTTGGGTAGCCGTACATCGCGATCGCGTCGGTGAGCGCCTGTTGGAGGTCGACGGGCGTGACGTGGCCGTTCAGGACGGTCGGATCGAACGCCATTGAGACACCGTCGAAGTCCGAACGCAACGGGATGCCGAACAGCGACAAGATCGTCGGCGTGATGTCGGCGAGCGAGTAGTTCAGGTTCTGGCTGCCGTCGGTCGCGTGATCGCCGGCCTGATCGAAGATGACGAATGACGTTGTCTCGTTGGGCGACTGGAGGCCGTGGCCCATGCTGAGACCGGGCAGGGTCACGGTCTCCTGGTGGCCGTGGTCGGTGGTGACGATGATCGACCAGTCGTCGCCGGTGATCGCCTGCACCTGAGCGATCGCGGCCAGGATCTCCTTGATGTTGGCCCCGAGATTGATGATGGCCTGCATATATTCGTCTGACCCGCTGGCGAACGAGTGCCCGGCGTGGTCGCCCTGCGACTGGTAGGAGAACAGGAAACTCGAGACGTCGTCGGGGTTGTCCGCCGTGCCGAGGATCTGGGCGATGGTGAGCGCGGTGACCAGTTCGTCGCTGTCGGCGGCACTGTCCCCGGCCGGGACGAAGATGTTGTTGTCGACCGAATATCCGCCGGCATCGGCCAACTGGTTGAGGTACTCCCAGTTGCTGATGATCGTGGTGTCGATCTCCGGTTTGTTGTATTCGATCAGGTTGAACACCGACGGCCACGCGTTGTAGGGCTCGGGCCGGAACAGGTTGTTGAAGACCCCGTGCTTGTCGTCCCACACGCCGGTGAGGATCGTCGACCACGAAGGCCCGGAGAGTGTGGTGTGGTTGGTCAGACTTGCGGTGCCGGTGATGCCCTGGTCCATCGCGGTCTTGAACCCGCTGTCGTCGTTGTAGGCGTATTCCAGGACCTTGGAGAGGTTGACGCCGTCGAGGCCGATCAGCAACACGTGCTCGGCGGTGAGCATCCAGTCGGCGGTCACCGTCGACAGGCCCGCCGGCGTCCCTACCGCGGCTCCCGTTCCCGCAACCAGGCTGGCGACGGCCGCACCGCACAGAAACTGCTTCACCTTTGTCATGATCGATTTCCCTCGCCGGAGTTATGCGGACCACTTGGCGGCGATGCTAGCAGGTGACGCCCAGGAAAAACTCAGTTTTATGCCTTGTTTCGCTCATTTACCCAGAAAGTTACTGAGGAATCTCGGTTAACCGTCCAGGTGCGGCGGCGCTGCGCACGCACCCGACGATCTGCCCGCCGTCGAGGGCGAGTTCCGAACCGCACTCGCCGAAGCCGACGACGACTTCGATCCGGCTCGAGTCGAGGCCGTGATCGACCGGTGGTGGGGCCGGGCTCATCTGCGGCTGTATCCCCGACGGACGAGGCGCGCGCTGCCATCGCTCGAGTCGCCGCAGGCGACTTTGCCGGGGTCCTCACGAGGGACCCGTCCGGGCACTGGACGCAGCCGAGATCCGCTGGAGCACAGCCATGAGCGACGATCACCGTCGCGTATCGCGTCCGATGCTGATGATGAGTCTCCGTGAGACATCCCGCGCGAGGAAGGCGAACACCGCGGCGGTCGGAGCGCTGGCGCCGGATTCGATGGCGGCGATCGCTGACCGTGTGGTGCCAATCTTGCGGGCCACCTCGGCCTGAGTAAGCCCGGCCGCCTCACGGGCACGGTAGGCGATCCCAGCCAGGTCCATCTCCACGTCAGCCGTCGCGTACGCCTCATCGAACAAGCCCGACCCTCGGGTCCAAGGGCGCCCGAATCTGCAAGCGTCCGCTGGCCGTTGCGCGCGACGGCCAGCAGGGCGGGTGTGTCTACCACGCCGTCTCCGGACTGGACAGCCCTACGCACAACCTCGCGCAGGTCAGCACCTGTGGCCTGCGGTGGCATCGCGGCCACCCCCGTGGCTACGTCAACAGTCGCCCCTCCGGGCACCTGCTGCAGGAGCCGAGTCAGGATCGCTCGTGCCGCCGCCGCCCCTGGCGGCGGCACCTCGATGATCGAGCCGAACCGGGCTGTCCGCAACGCTGCTGCATCCAGGGTCTTGATGTCGTTGGTGGTGGCCAGGACCAACAGCTGCGCGCTCGGGCGACTGTCCAGTGCCGCCAGAAAGTCCCCCAGCGCCCTCCCTCCGTGGCCGCCTTTGCGGGAGCCGATGAAAAGGTCGACGTCCTCAATGATCACCACGCTGGGCCCGATGTCTGCGCACTCGTCGAACAGGGATTTCAGGGCTGTGGCGCCGACTTGGGCGTCGACGTACACCAACGTGAATCGACCGGCCATCTCGGCGGCGATCACCGCGCCGCACGCGCTTTTGCCGACACCGGGCGGGCCAAGTGGAACTGGATGGAGGTCGCTTGGCCGGGGCCCGGCCCATGTAGCGCCATGCCGGTAGGATTAAACGCTGCTACACTTGCTACATGACGGACTATGACATCGCCGAGGTGGACGATGGACTAGAAGTCCGTGGTGTCACCCGAGGGGAACTCACGCAGGCGCTTCAGCTCATCAGCTTCCTCGGAGCAACCGTAATTGAATACGAGCCCATTGGATCTCTGCCGGAACTACGTGACCCTTCCCGGGTCCGTGAGTTTCTCGGACTGTACGGAGCTATCCGCACGCTGCAATCCGAGCATGTGGAGGCGTCCCGCGAAGATCTACTTCGGGCGCTGATGGGCCATGGCGTTAGCCTGACCCCCGCCGCGACCCTGTCGCAGGCGAAGCGTTTGGCCACCCAACGCAACGCGCTGCTCGCCACGCCCTTCCACACCTACGCCTCGCTGAGTGAGCAGCGCCATTCATCGGAGTCCACCACCAGAACGTGGGTGGCACGATCCCGCCAAGCGCACAAACTATTCACCGTCGACCATGACGGCAGGACCTTGATACCGGCGTTCCAATTCGACGAGCACCTCAAGCCGCGCACCGAGCTGGCACCGATCCTGGCGGCGCTAGCTCAAGGCGGCGTGCGGGACTGGTCCCTCTGGACGTGGCTGACCAGCCCGACGAGCTTTCTCTCCGGCGAGGTGCCCGAGCGCTTCGCCACGACTGATCCAGCGCGTGCACTGCGCGCAGCCCAGCGCTTCGCCGCCGGTGCGGCCGACTAGAACCCCGGGCTCGCGAGATGACCGCTACGCCTCCGCCGCAGGATCTGGTGTGCCCCCACCCTGCCGGCTGTGGCGTCGCCACGACGTTGCCCACCCTGAACACGGTGCTACTCGACAAGGGCCGGCTGCTCTACCGCGTGTACGACGGCAAGTGGGGATATGACGAATTCAACGCAGGCTGGGGTGACACCCGGTTCGCCCCAATCGACGACCCCATAACCGGAAAGCGGTTACCCAACATGTATCTGGGCGAGTCACCTGCCGGCGTGCTACTGGAGACGGTCTTTCACGACGTGCACCAGTCGGGCAGCATGACCGCCTACGACGCGCATCTGCACGAGAAACTGTTGGCTCACATCGAGGTGCCCACCGATGCCACCCTGGGCGATCTGCGCGATCCAGAGCTACAGCGACTCAAGCTCACGCGCAGCCAAGTGATCTCGAGTCCGGCCGAGCACTATCCATGCACACGACGCCTGGCGATCGCAGCGCTCGCGCAGCAACACGATCCGCCACTGCAGGGACTGATCTGGCATTCCCGTCAAGCCGAGTTGACCAAGAAGCCACCCGAAGAAGTAATCATCCTGTTCGGAGATAGGTACCCAGCAGAGCGTGGTACCTGGAACAGATCCGGACCCGGCTCGCAGAACCTCTACGAAGGCCCCGGGCGACTCCGCGTCGACGAGGTCGCCGAAGAACTACGCGCGCTGATCGAGACCGATAAGGCCTAGGCGAAGACCATCGCTACGGAGCGACATTCTCGGGGGCGCAGGACCATACATGACCGCGGCGTCCGACTGGGACCACGTACAGGCCTGCGCTCGCCTGGTGTGGGGAGAGCCCGCCATGCAGGTCTGGTGGAACAGCGCCAACTCCCGCTTAGACGGCGCCCGGCCCGTCGATGTCTGGCGCCTCGAGGGGTTCGGCCCCCGTGCTTGCTCGACGCTCTCAGCGCGGAGGACTGGAGCTAGAAGCACCCCGCTGGCTTCTTAGCACACCCGTGTCGAGGCCGCCGATCGTTCCCGGGGTCATGTGCTGGGCTAGGGCATCGCGATATGCGCGCAGCGCGGCGGCGTACTTGGCGGCCGCGGCCTCGAAATGGTGGGCCGCCTGAAGCGCGGCATCGGCTCCAGCCTTGTAGTGCTCGACACCGTCGAGGAGGGCGTCAACAGCGCCGGCGAGCACCCGGTTGTTGTGCTCGAGGGTGACGATGCGGGCGGCCTGGTCGTCGATCACGGGTCGACGGTACCGATTACCGCGTGGTGCGGCCCTAGGCCTTCCCAACGACTGCTATAGGTGGTGGGTAGTCGGCGCGAGTGAAGGAGACCACGGCAAGTTGGCAAAAAAGCGGGTACATCAGCTGGCCAAAGAATTAGGTGTCCCGTCCAAAACGGTCCTGCGATGGCTCGCCGAGCAAGGCGAGTTCGTCAAGTCGGCAAGCTCCACACTTGAAGCCCCCGTGGCCAACCGGCTGCGCGCTGCCCACCCGGTGAAGTATCCCGGTGGAGCGCCCGGTTCCCCCGCCAAGCCACAGTCGAAGGCGGACCCCAAATCCGGTCCGGCCAAGCTCTCTCCGGCACAAAAGTCAGCCCGGCGCCGGCACTTCCATGCCGTCATGAAGGCGCACATCTTGCCGCGATTTCGGTGGGCCTCCGTGACCCAGCAAGGCCCAGACGTGATCGAACGGCTGTACGCCGAATACGCGGCGACGTATGGAGTGTCGCGAGAAGTACTGGTCAACGCCGTCGCCGCGGACTTGCGCCGCAACCCAAGCCAGTACGTCAGCAGGAGGCTGATCCGGAACGGAAAAGAAGTGGTACCGGCACGCGACAACGGATCCTTGGCGACGGCCCACGCCAGTCGCCCCCGGACGAGAGTTCCCTCACTGCCGGCGATTGACGGCGCAGATTTGGCTGACGCGCTGGAGCTTGTCCTGGACCAAGAAGCCGGCAACCAACTTGATAGGGACGAAGTCACCGCGTGTGTGCAGGCCTTTCGTCCCGATGCTTCCGGCGGCTACGGCTATCTCGCGTGGAGGTATTCCGCCGTCAAGCGCCACGCGTACCCGGACCCCCCAACCCCTCCAGCCCTCCAGGACCTAGCGACCATAGAGAAGGTCGTCGGCGCTGAGAAGCAGCTCGTCGACAACATCATCCACGCGCACAGTGCCGGCGTTCTTCAACAACCGGCACATGCCAAGCGGATCTTAGAAGCCGAGTTCAGCGACATCGCTGACGGCGATGACATCGGTCGGTCTGTCGCTGATGAGTTGCGCCGCCTGCGGGCCGGGCTGCACTTCCTGCGAGTAGCGGTGGTCCTGGTGGTGGCGGATCCTGGCTGCGATGAGCGCCTGTGGGAGATGTTGGACCGTATTCGGCCGCCGACGCCCGATCAGCTTGTGGAGACCAACACCTCGCTGGAGTCGGCGATAGCGCGCTTCAACGACCTCATTGAGGAGGTCGAAGCCCTCCTGAGTTCCGACGAGGAATCCCTCGCCGCGTTCTTCGGCCAGGCGCTTACAGAGCTAGGTGAGCTGCACGCCGGGAGGTATGACTTCCTGCATGAATTCGATGATCTCGGGGCACAACCCCCACCGGATCACAGGGCTGTCGCCGATCTGCCTTTTGCGGTGCTGCCTCGTGGTGAGCAGCTTCGCACGTTCCTGAGTGGGCTGCGATCGATCGGGCTCTACCGCGGCCACCAAGTGGACGAACAACGGGTCGCGGTGCTGGAGGAAGTCGAGGCCTACTTCGGCGCCGACCGGTGCGAGTGGCATGAGGGAACCGCATCGTCGACGGGCTTCGACAACCACTACGTGGTACTCACGGTCAATTCCGACAACGAATGCCACGCCGTCGCGGTCAGCCCGTTGGCCGGTGAGCATGCCACCTACATTGTGCGCAGCGACTGCACCGAGGAGGACTGGATGACGGTCTTGGCGCAGTCCAAGCCCGCCGCGCGGGAGCAAGGCGCGCATAAATTCCTCTTCGCCGGCTCAGACCCCTACAGCAGTATGCGCGCCAAGATCATCGACGCCTTGGAATGTTCCCCACAAGAGTTTCAGAAGCAGGGCGGTCGGCGGACCGCCTGACGTGGTTAAACCACCCAGATTGTTCCGCGGCGCCGGCAGAGGCAGTGTTGTAGGAAGTGGAATTACTTTCGCGCAGTGGGTGATAGATAGCTCCGCTATCCCACGTGACGCACGCCGAGCGTGGTTGTCGCGGTCGCCACGCCGCCGCGCTACGCAAAACTCCGCTCGCGTCGGCCCGACCCGATGTACGGTGGCCAGCACCCTGAGGCTTTCCCGGCGCCGTCGACGGCGTGCCTGGCCCCTCAGGGCAAACGCGGTCTTTGCCCGCTCAACGTCCGAGGCCTGCTCAGGAAGCGGAACGCCGCCGTGTTGGTGCGCACCATCCCCTGATCCATGCGAGCCTGGCACCTCCGGACTAGAGAATTTTCTGGCTGCTCAACAACGTCGCGCGAAACTGCATCACCCGGTATGGCCAGCCGTGCGCGGTGTTCCACTGCGACACCATCAGGCCCACCCCGCCGGTGCGATCCACCCGGGAGCCGGGCAGCACATAGCCGCCGTAGAGCTGGGCGACTCGGCCTCGTGCGTGATCCTCGTCGTCCCAACTGCTCCCAAGCAGCGGGCGTTGCAGCGGGGTCCCGGTCAGTTGGGCGGTGGGGGACTTCAGGACTCGGTAACCCAGGGCGTAGCGCGACGATACGAACCCGCCGAGCACCCAGGTTCCGGGAGCCAGCCGCCGCAGCGACAGTTCGCCCCATGTCTCGCCAGGTGGGGTGATGGGCACCGGGGCTTGGCCCCAGGCCCGGCGCTCGCCGCGGTAGCCCCAGCCGGAGTATCTGCTCGGATCTCCAAGGTGTGCGGGACGCACCCTTCGCAGGATGACGCCCTTGTCGCGCTGGAATCCGGTCGAGACCACATACACCCAGCCGTCGCCGGGGTCGTAGTCCCACGACCAGCATTGGGCGTACCCGCGATGCAGCCGCGCGGGGAACCGCGCCCCCATGTTGTGCCAGGTGATTCCGTTGTCGGCCGATTGCCAGATCTCGGTCCACGCCACCTTGCCGAACCCGCGGTTGACGATCGCGTGCAGGTAGAGCATCTGCTCCACCCGCAGCAGATCCGACGGGATCACTGTGCTGATGGCATAGCGGTCCAGCCGTGATGCTGGCTGGCGGTGTCGGTAGTGCCACAGCTGGCGGGCGTAGTGCGCATCGGTGCCGCCGGCTTGCTGGTAGCGCACCCGGTGGGCGGCGTCGCCGGTGCCGATCAGGATCACCGGGGATCGCCAATCACCCTGGCCGACCCGTTCACCGGCAAAGGTGTCGCCGAACACCGACACCAGGGTGCCGTTAGGGGCCAGTACTGAGGCGCCCAGGTCCGCGCACGTCACCCCCCACCGGTCGGTGATGCCTGGGCCGGTGACGTCGGCCAGCTTCCCGGGGGCGCTCCGTGCAGCGGGGTCCACCGCTCAAGGCTTGCTGCGCCAGCCGCCGGCGGCGACCGCGATCATCCGGAGTTGTTTGACGGCAACATGTTTGATCTCGGCGAGCGTCTCGGCATCGGGGGCGTCCTCGATGGCCTCCGCGGTGACGATCATCGCGTTGACGAATAGTCCCGCCAGGACGTTGAGATCCTCGGCGCTCCACGCATTGAAACCGGGGAAACGCGCCAGATCCGTGGCCAGTTCGGAAGTGATCAGCCGGATCTCGGTGCGGATCGCATAGCGCAACACGGTCATCCCGCTGAAGCGTTCCCGGTTGATGAATCGCCAGTACTCATGGCGCGAGGCGACGCTGTCGACTAGGACCTCGACCGAGGACTCGATGACCCGGCTGGGGTCCACCCCACCGGTCCGGGCGTCGCGCAGCGTCTCGCGCAGCGCTCGAAACGATTCGTCGATAAGCACCAGGCCCAGCGCGTCCATCGACTCGAAATGGCGGTAGAACGCGGCCGGCACGATGTGCGCAGCGCGCGTCACCTCGCGCAGGCTCAGCGCGCTGAAGCTGCGCTCGTCCAGCAGGGTAAGCGCCGCGTTGATGATGGCGCGACGGGTGGCTTCCTTGCGTTCCTCACGCGAAACCCGCTCCGGGAGTTCGGTGCGGAGCGTGCGTTCGGGCCGGGGAGGCCGTTCGGGTCGCGGTGGCCGCGTGCGCCCGGACCGTGAATTCGGCGTACGACTGTTCACTGTTGTGAAGCGTAACACAACGGGCGAATAGCCCTTGACGCGCCGTAAACAAGTGTTCACTGTGTACATATGTTCACTCAAACTTTGACGCGGCGGGTCCTGGGCTCCAATCTGGTCGACCTGCTCACCGGTCCCCACGGAGTCGACCGCTACACCGAGCTGGTGTCGCCGACGTGGACCCAAAACGACGCCCGCGCCCGGATCGTCGCAGTCCGGCGCTCCACCCCGCGCAGCGTCACGCTGCTGCTCGAACCCAACGACGCGTTTCCCGGCTTCAAAGCAGGCCAACACGTCAACCTGTCCGTCGACATCGACGGGCGCCGCCGCACCCGGTGCTACTCGCCGGCAAGCGCCGAAGGCCAACGGCTGCTCGAGCTCACCATCGGCCGCCACGAAGGGGGCCTGGTCTCCGAGCACCTGTACCGCAACGCTCGGCCCGGCATGGTCGTCGGACTGGAGAAGGTCGGCGGCGACTTCGTGCTTCCGGCGATCCGCCCCCGCCGCATTCTGCTGATCTCCGGTGGCAGCGGGATCACCCCGGTGATGTCGATGCTGCGCACGCTGATCGCCGAGCGCTATGACGGCCGGGTGACGTTCATCCACTACGCGCGCAGTCGCGACGAAGCCTGCTACCACGACGAACTCGCCGAAATGTCGCGGGTGCGCGTGCTGCACGGCTACACCCGGACGCCCGAACACGGCGGTTCAGCGAGGCTCGACGCAGGAGAGGCGAAGCTGGGACCGCCGCGTGAACACGGCGACCTGCAGGGCCATTTCGGCGCCGAGCATCTTGTGGCGGCGATGCCGAATCCGGACGCGGTGTACGTGTGCGGACCGCCGGCTCTGGTGACGGCGGTGCGCGAGCAGTACCCCGCCGCGATCTCAGAGAGCTTCGTGCCCCCGGTCTTCACGGTTCCGGCCGACCCGTCCGGTGGGCAGGTGAGCTTCCTCGGCAGCACCATCTCAGTGATCGACGACGGCCGGACTCTGCTGGAGCAGGCCGAAGCGGCCGGCCTGCAACCGACCAGCGGATGCCGAATGGGCATCTGCCACAGCTGTACGTGCCGCAAAACCGGTGGCGCGGTGCGAAACCTGATCACCGGTGCGATCTCCACCGCCGAGAGCGAAGACATCCAGATCTGCGTGTCGGTGCCCGTCGGCGACGTCGAAATCGATCTCTAAAACCCATGACCGCCCGCGAGTGGGAATCACGCGACGCCGCCACCGCGTGTTGCGTCGGGAAATTCCCAGTCGCGGGGAAAGACGAAAGGAGCCAACCATGACACAGTCAGTCCTCGAGCCGCCGCAGACCGAGCAGCCGCAGGCGCTCGAACAGGCGCAGGTCCTCAACCGCTCAGACCTGCCCCCGAACCTGGACGCCTTCGGCGCCGAACTCGACGCCCTCCGTCAACGCGTCCTCGACGACCTCGGCGAGCGCGATGCCGACTACATCCACCGGATCATCAAGGCGCAGCGCACCTTGGAGGTCGGCGGGCGCGCCCTGTTGTTCTTGGGCATCATCCCGCCGGCCTGGCTGGCCGGCACGGTGATGCTGGGGTTGTCGAAGATCCTCGACAACATGGAGATCGGCCACAATGTCATGCACGGCCAGTACGACTGGATGGGCGAACCGGCGTTGTACGGCAAGGATTTCGAGTGGGACAACGCCTGCCCGGGCGACCAGTGGCGGCACTCGCACAACTACATGCACCACACCCACACCAACATCGTCGGCATGGACCGCGATGTGGGCTACGGCATCCTGCGGATGAGCGACAAGCAACCCTGGGAACCCTACTTCTTGGGCAACCCGCTGTACGCCTTCCTGCTGATGGTGCTGTTCCAGTACGGCGTGGCGGTGCACGAGCTGGAGACCGAGCGCATCCGGGCCGGCGAGATTGGATTCGCCGACAAGAAGGAGATGCTGCTTGAGACTTGGCAGAAGGTACGTCGCCAGACCCTCAAGGACTACGTCGCGTTCCCGTTGCTGTCCGGGCCGTTCGCACCGCTGGTGTTCGCCGGAAACATGACCGCCAACCTGATGCGGAACGTATGGTCCTACACGATCATATTCTGTGGGCATTTCCCCGACGGCACACAGGAATTCACGATCGAAGAGACCGAGAACGAGTCCCGCGGCATGTGGTACTACCGCCAGATCCTCGGCTCGGCGAACCTGACTGGCGGCAAATGGTTCCACATCTTCAGCGGCAACCTGTCGTTCCAGGTGGAGCACCACCTGTTCCCCGACCTGCCGGCGCACCGCTACGCCGAGATCGCGCCGCAGGTGCGGGAGATCTGCGAGCGCTACGGCGTCCCGTACAACACCGGCCCGCTGCTCAAGCAGTTCGGCAGCGTGGTCCGCAAGATCTGCAAACTCGCGCTGCCCTGGAATTAATCGACTCCGACGGTGACCTCGGTCGACTTGATGAACACCGTCGCGGGCTGGCCGACCTTGAGGTCGAGGTCGAGGGCGGCCTCGCGGGTGACCGATGAGGTGATCACCTGCTCGCCGCCGTCGAGCCGGATCTTGACCACGGCCATGACGGCGCCCACATCGAGATCGGTGATGGTTCCGGTGAGTTGATTGCGCATGGAGAGCTGCATGGTGTTCCTCCGGATTCTCGGTGCCCGACGGATCAACGGTAGATCAGGCCCGGGGGCCCAGCAGCGCGATCGACGCGTCGATGGCCGGCTCGGTGATGACGCCGATGTCGGCGCCGTCCTCGACGGCCAGCGCAGTCAGCTCCCGCAGGCCGCCCAGCAGGATCACCGCGAGTGCCGGGCTCAGCGCCGGCAGGTTCGCGCGGCGAAACCCCGGACTGCCGCTGAGCTCGATGAGCAGGTTTGACATCAGCTCCAGGCCCCGGCGCTGCGCCGGCCGGGCCACCTCGCCCAGCGACGGCATGTCGCGGATCCAGCTCAGCGTGATCGCCGGCCGGGCCCGGATCTGGGCGACGTAGGCGTGTACGGCCTGGCGGATCTGGACCTGCCAATCGGCCTCAGGATCCACCTCCGCCTGGATCCGTAGCGCCAACTCCTCATTGTCGGCGCGCAGCAGCTCCAGCAAGCACTCTTCCTTGCTGGCGAAGTGGTCATAGAAGGTGCGTTTGGAAGTGCGGGCGGCGCGCACGATCTCCGCGACGGTGCTGGCCCGGTAGCCGCGCTCGGCGATCGAATCGGCCAGACCGTCGAGCAATCGACGCCGAAAGGGGTCGGCAGCGGCGGTCGCCGGCGCATCTGTCGCAGGCATCGTCATCGCCGCACCTCCCCGCGCGTAGACCTTGCCACTAGTTGGTACTAAAGAGTACCGTGTTCCGCAAGCATTGGTACGCGCCGGTACCAAATATCGCGTCGGGAGGCGTTCGTATGACCCACACGGTTGCCAGCACGGCCACGGACACCGTCGAGACCCCGGATTCACCGGAGATCAACCTGCCCCCCGGCCCGCGCGGGTCCAAGTTGGCGGCGGGACTGCACTTCATCCTGGCCCGGCGCCAGGCGCTGCGACGTCAGACCCGTAAATACGGTGCCGCCTTTACCGTCGAGATTCCGATGTTCGGGCCGACGGTGATCGTCACCGATCCGGAACTGGCCAGGCAGGTGCTGCTGACCAACCCCGAAGATCTCGGCAATATCCAGCCCAACCTGTCCCGGATCCTCGGATCGGGTTCGGTGTTCGCCCTCGACGGTGCGGACCATCGGCGCCGGCGCAATCTGCTCAGCCCACCGTTCCACGGCAAGCGGGTGCGGGCCTACGAGGAGATCATCGTCGAGGAGACCCTCCGCGAGATCGCCACCTGGCCTATCGGGAAACCCTTCGAAACGCTGCGCCCGATGAACCGGATCACCATCAACGTGATCCTGCGGGCGATCTTCGGGGCCGAAGGTGCCGAACTGGACAAGCTTCGGGTCGGCCTGCCCAAGTGGGTGACGCTGGGGTCCCGGCTGGCCGCGCTGCCGATTCCGGTCCGCGGCTACGGCAGGTTCACCCCGTGGGGCCGGTTGGCCGCCTGGCGTGCCGAGTACGAGACCGTCCTGGACAAGCTGATCAGGGACGTCCGTGCCGATCCCGACTTCGAACACCGCACCGATGTGCTGACCCTGCTGCTGAACAGCACCTACGAAGACGGCACGGCGATGACCCGCCAGGAGATCGGCGATGAACTTCTGACCCTGCTGGCCGCCGGACATGAGACCACGGCATCGACGTTGGCCTGGGTCTTCGAGCGGCTGAGCCGCTACCCGGAGCTGCTCGAGGAACTCACCGCCGAGGCGGACGCCGACGGGAGCACGTTGCGGCGCGCCACGATCCGCGAAGTGCAGCGGGTACGCACCGTGATCGACTTCTCCGGACGGCATGTGTACGCGCCCAGCGTTCAGATCGGCGAGTGGGTGATTCCGCGCGGCTACTCGGTGATCGTCGCGATCAACCAGGTCCACCAGAACCCCGGCGCCTTCACCGACCCGGAGGGGTTCGACCCCAAGCGCTACATCGCCGGCAGTCCCTCGGCGTTCGAGTGGATGCCCTACGGAGGCGGCACTCGGCGGTGTCCGGGCTCGACGTTCGCCAACCTGGAGATGGATGTGGTGTTGCGGACGGTGTTGCAGCGCTTGACCATCGAGCCCACCACGGCGCCGGGGGAGAAAGTCCATTCCCGCGGCATCGCGTTCACCCCGAAGGACGGGGGCCGGATCACGGTGCGCCGCCGGGACTAGCGTCGAATGTGGCGGCCGGTGCTGGCCCCGTCCTGCCTCACCCGAACGGTATAAAACAGGTTCCGAGGCTCACCAGGCAGCCAACGGTGTCCTCGAGGAGATTGCCCCAATCTGGATCACCGCCGACAGCCTGAAAGATGTCCTGATATAGCGCTGAATTAAAAGGGATGAATTTCGATAAGAGATCGTCCACGTCGTGGTCAAGTTCATTTTGAGTTTGTGTCTGGTCGAGTCCCATTAATCCAAAAATGCCGTGCTTAGCCATGTCATAACCGGATTTGAACGCCCACGTGCCCCAGCCCAACCACCCCCCGACTGCTCCGATCACTCGGCTGTCGGCCATGGCATTAGTCAAATTGTCGATGTCGACTATCAACGTATTCAGGACGCCAAATGCATGTTCTTGATCAGCAGAGCTATGCATAACCCGCAGCAGGTCTGTTAAGAACGCATAGGCTTCGACATCGTCGATTGAGGTCAGCTTAGCGAGGAGCGCGGGTAATCCAGCGTAGAAGTCTTCGTTCGAACCATTGATCATGTCGATAAGTCCGGTGGCGTATGGGACATCGAGATTCCAGGCATTTATTTGTTCATATACCGAGAGTGGTAGATACCGGATAAAGCCTTCCATGACGTCCACCAGTGCAGCGCGATCGATGTCGGCTGACAAATAGTGCCCGAGTCCAAGTATTTGAAACGCCGATCCGATCGCCTGACTGTCGATGTCCGATCCAATTGAAATATAGTTATAAATCTCATCAATCGAGCGACCGTCCCCGTACAGGGAAATGAACGCGTCGACGACCTTTTCCCAGGCGTTATTCACCGACGAGCCCGCCGTCGTAGCGAGCAGGTAGGTGAGATCCGCGACCGAGGCCGCCAGAGACAGTTCCCGCGCAGTCAGTGGCTCAGCTGGAGCCGAGCCGACCGACCCGGGGTGGGCGGCCGGGGCAACGCCTCCAACCGATAGTCCCGCGGTCAGGAGGGCTGCCGACGCTATGGCCGTCACACCCCGCGGAAGGTCCAAGTTCGGCCAGAAGTGGACACCCGCAGCCCATTCACGCGACATAATCCCACCTTTCGAGACAACCGTCTGAGTTGAAGGCTGAGATTACGCTAATAAAAACCTGGGTGTCAATAGTCGACGAAGCGGCAGGGCGTCGGCGCCGTCCACGAATCCGTTCGCCGACGTCGGCGCACGATGCGAACGAATCCCATACATTGGCAAGGCAATGACGTGTTCATGGAGACGCGACATCTAGGTGGGACGACTGACCGCCGATGATGACGAATGCAGCTGCCAGTTCGGCCGGATGTAGTGGCAGGTGTAGCCGCCCGGGAACCGCTCCAGGTAATCCTGATGCTCGGGCTCGGCCTCCCAGAAGTCGCCGGCTGGGCTGACCTCGGTGACCACCTTGCCCGGCCAGCGGCCGGACGCCTCCACGTCGGCGATGGTGTCGAGCGCGATCTGGCGCTGCTCGTCGTCGAGGTAGAAGATCGCTGAGCGGTAACTAGTTCCGATGTCGTTGCCCTGCCGGTTACGCGTGGTCGGGTCGTGGATGGCGAAGAAGAACTCCAGCAGGCTGCGGTAGTCGGTCGCCGTGGGATCGTAGGTGATCTCGATGGCCTCGGCATGGGTGCCGTGATTGCGGTAGGTGGCGTTCGGAACATCGGGGTCGCCGGTGTAGCCGACTCGGGTGCTCACCACGCCCGGCTGCTTGCGGATCAGGTCCTGCATGCCCCAGAAGCAGCCGCCGGCCAGGATCGCTCTCTGGAAATTGGTCATGCCCCGATTATCCGCAGCTATCCGTGACCCGCCAGCGGATAGGAACGATAGCTGGTCAGCACGGCACTCGGCTCACGGTGCGGCGGCGCCTGCGCCGCCAACTCGGGGAACCGGTCGAAAAGAGCAAGCAGGCCCAACCGGATCTGCATGCGGGCCAACGGCGCGCCCAGACAGACATGCGGACCGAACCCGAATCCCAGGTGGCCGGTCTGCGACCGGGCTAGATCGAGGCGGTCGGGGTCGGGGAACACCGCCGGATCCCGGTTGGCGGCCGCCAACCCGAGCAGGATCGGGGCACCGGTGTCGATCACGGTGTCACCGATCTCGATCGGGGCGCTCGCCACCCGGGAGATCATCAGGGCCGGGCTGATCATCCGGACCAGTTCGTCAACGGCATGCGGGGAGTCGGCCAGCAGGCCGCGTTGCCCGCTCTCCTCGATCAGCAGTGCGCTCGCCCCGGTCAGCACGGCCGTGGTGGTGTCGTGCCCGGCCGACAGCAAGAAGATGGCGTTGTGCAGTAACTCCTCGTCCGACACTGGCAGCCCGCTGGTGGCCACCACCGACAGCAGGTCATGACCGGGATCGGCGCGGCGCAGCACCAGCAGATCGGCGAGCAGAGCCTTCATTCCGGCGGCGGCGTCGTCCGCGGCGGCGAACGCGCTCCGAGATGCTGCCGGTTCCAAAGCCCCGATCAACGCCATCGACCAGGACGCCAGGTTGTCCAGTTCGCTGTCGGGCACCCCGAGCAGCGTGGCGATCGCCCCCAGCGGCAATGGCTTGGCGAACTCGGCCACCAGGTCGAAGCCGCCTGGGTCCAGCCCCGCCGCCAAAGACCGGGCACGGGCGTCGACTTCGGCTTCGAAGGAGGCCAGCGCCCGCGGCGTGAACGCCCGCGACAGCGGCGCCCGCAGCCGGCGGTGATCGTCACCGGACCGGTAGAACAGGTTGTGTTCCACGTGGGTCAGATACGGGCGACCCGCATCGAGCTTGTTGCGGTATAGGTTTCGCCGGTCGGTGCTGACCCGTTCGTCGCGCAGCATCGCCAGCACGTCGGCGTAGCGGGTCAGCACCCACAGCCCCTGGCTGTTGCGGTGCACCGGCTCGGCTTCGGCGAACCGCCGCTGATACGTCAACGGATCGACGTGCAGCGCCGGGTCGCGGAAGTCGAAGTCGAGCGTGCCCATCAGGTGCGTTCAGCGATCCAGGAAGCCACCAGGTCGGCGCAGATCGTGCGGCTGTCCGTCGGCTGCTCCAGGTAGTGGTCGCCGGGGATGAAATGGAGCTGCTTGTCGGTGCTGGCCAACGAGTCGTGGATGTGGTGAGCATCGCTGGGGAAGACACCGGTATCCGCGGTGCCCTGGATCACCAACGAGGGCAACGTGATCCGGCCCAGGTGCGGAGCGCCCTGACAGAACGACGTCTGCAGGCTCCACATAGATAACCAGGTCCGCAGCGTGCAGTGCGCGGCGATGTTGTACGGCGCGCGGTTGGCGCGCCGCGGGTCACCCAGGTAGCACGAGTTCAGCGGACGGTCCGACGGGTCGAGCGAGGCGTCCAGGTAACGCGGGTCGGCCCACACCCGGTGCACCGAGAAGGAGCGGTCGTAGGTGCCGCCAGCCTTGAGCCGCTTCAATTCTGCCTGCGCCCACGCGGTGATCCGGTCATTGCGGTCGCGCTGGGCCTGGCGGTAACGGGCGATGAATTCCGGGGTGTAAGGCGGGGTGTTCTGCTCGGCGTACATGTCCAGCGACGGGTCGCAGGACAGCGGGTCGGTCTCGTCGGTCACCGACGGGTCGATCCACGCGGTCAGCACCTCCGGACGCCCGGCGTGGGCCTGGGTGGACACGTAGAGGTCGCCCGGCGGCAGCGCATTGACCGCGTCGGGCACCGGGCCTCCGCCGACTGCTGTGATGTGCGGGTCGATCGCCTGAGACTGGTAGGCGGCCATCAACGATCCACCGCCGGAGTTGCCGAGCAAGACGATCGTCTCGACGCCCGCCTGTTCGCGCAGCCACTGCACCCCGGCCGCGATATCGAGCAGTGCGTGCTCGAGCAGGAACAACGACTCGCCACTGCGATACCGGGTGTTCCAACCCAAGAAGCCGTAGCCGCGTTCGGCCATGAGCGGCGCCAGGTAGTGCTCGGCGAAGTCCACGTTGTAGTGGCTGGCGATCACCGCCACCTTCGGCTTGACGCCGGCCGGAGTCCAGTACAGCCCCTGGGCCGGGTGATAACCGGCGGGGTTCACGCCCGCCGATGCCGAAGTGAGCGAAACGAATTCGCGGGTCACTGCCACTGCACTACTCCTTTTGATCATGAATCGTGATCGCGCCAGCTCACCGACCGATACCAGGTGTCGGTGAGCGTCTTGATCGCTGTTTCCTCGTCCAGTTCGCGGCCCGCGACGTCGCCGCCTGCCACCAGCCAGACATAGGTGAAGTGGTTGAGCATGGCGACGATCGCCGACCCGACCAGCTCGGGGTCCGCGTCGGTCGAATAGCCCTGGCGTTGAGCCATTCGCACCGTCTGCGCCACCCAGTCGATGGCGTCGGCGCACATCTCCCGCCAGCGCTGGGCAAACGCGTCGTCGATCATCGCCAGCTGGAACACCCCGACCATGACCCCGAGATGCTCGCGGTAGGTGTCCCAGTGCGCCCGCACCGATTCCTGGATGATCTCCCGCAGATCCTGTCCCGGGTGCAAGGCCTGCACCGCACGGCTGCGGGCCATGGCCCGGAAGTCCTCGGCCAGCGAAGCCAGCAACTCTTCTTTGGATCCGAAGTAGTGGTAGAACGACGCCGGCGAGCGTTTGGCGGCAGAGGTGATGTCGGTGATCGTTGTCTTGAAAAACCCCTTGCGGGCGATCACCTCGCGGGCCGCCCGTTCCAGGCGAGCCTGGGTGTCGCGGCCCCGTACGGTCGGACGGGCGGCCGACCCGTCGTCGACTCCGCCGTCTGGGGGCGTCACGCCAGTTCCGTCTGCGCTAGGTCGGCGACCAGCTCGGCCAGTCGGCGTTCGCCATCGAGCGTCTGGCCGCCCGCCGCCAGGAAGCGTTGCATCTTCGCCCATGCCGCACCGCGGGCGAGCATCCGGGCGAACGCGGAGCGCTCCTCGGCCAGGCCCGCGGCGATGTCCGGGGCCGCCAGGGTGGCCTTGACGTCGGCGATGTCGGGCAGCGGCACCGTGGCGATGCGCTGCACCAGCCGGTCCAGGAAGGGTCCGACGGCGTCCGCGTCCAACGCCCGGTTGACCAGTCCGTAGCGTTCGGCGAGGCCCGCATCGAGGTCGTCGTGGCCGAGGATGACCTCCAGCGCCCGGCCCCACCCCAGCAGATGCCGTAGGTGTTGCGGACCCGAACCGGCCGGGATGACCCCGATCCCGGTCTCGACCTGGTTGAACACAGCCCGGCCGGTGATGGCAAACCGCAGGTCGAGGTTGACCAGTAGTTCCATCCCACCGCCGGCAACCCGCCCGGCGACCACCCCGATGGTGACCTGGTCCAGTGCCCGGAAAGCACCGACCAGGTCCTGAAAGGAGCCGACGGCAGCCTCGGTGTTCTCGGCTGAGGCGGCCAGCAGCGCCAGGTCCACGTGGGCGATGAAGAAGTCGGGGTTGGCGCTTTCCAAAACCACCACCCGTACGTCGCGGTTGCCGGCGGGCGACCGCAGCCAATTCACCAGTCGCCACAGGTCGCCCATCATGGTGGCGTCCATCAGGTTGATCTCGCCGTGGTCGATGCGGACCCGGGCGATCGGACCGTCTTGGGTGACGGTGAGCGACGTCAGCGAATCGAGCGCCATGCGCGGCCGGCTCAGCCGAGCTGGGTGGTGGTCGTCTTCGACGTGACCACCTTGGGGTCAGCGGCCCGCTCGGTGCTGTTCAGCAACTTGTGTGCCTGCTCGGGGTCGGGTTCGAACCCGGGGGTGTCGCGGCACAGCTCGATCATGATGCCGTTGGGGTCCAGGTAGTACAGCGAGTGGCACCAGCCGTGGTCGACGTCCATCAGCGCCTTGATGCCGGCGGCGTCCATCCGTGCCCGGACTTCGTTCTGTTTCTCTTCGGTGGCCCGGAACGCGAAGTGGTTCACCCAGACCGGCAGTCCGTTCGGACGTGACAACGAGCTGGACCAGTCGGGCTTCTCCCCGACGCCGTGCAGGTCGAAGAACGCGATGCACGAGCCGTCGCCGAGGTCGTAGAAGACATGCCGGAAGAAGCCTTCCTGCAGGTGCTCGACTTCGGTGTGCACCAGCGGCAATCCCAGCAGGTCTTCGTAGAAGTGGTTCGTGGCCTCCAGGTCGGCGCAGGCGTAGGCGGCGTGGTGCAGACCGACGGCGGGCTTAAGGGACGTCACTGGCTGCCGAACCTCCTTACGGCCCGCGCTGGGCCGACGGCGTCACCGTAGCACTGTCTCGAATATAAACCCAGATTCGATTCTGAGCGTGGACCCTCGACAACCTCGCTAGAACGTGTTCTAGTTCTTGGCATGACGAAACCGCAGTTCAGCCGCGCAGAACTCGCGGCCGCATTTGATGTGTTCGAGCAGACTGTCGCTCGCGCCGCCGAGACCCAGGACTGGGATGCCTGGGTGGCGCACTACACCCCCGACGTCGAATACGTCGAACACGCGATGGGCACCATGCACGGGCGCGACGAGGTGCGCAGCTGGATCCGCAAGACCATGTCGACCTTCCCGGGCAGCTACATGACCGAGTTCCCGGCACTGTGGACCGTCATCGACGAGGACGGCGGGCGCATCATCTGCGAGCTGGACAACCCCATGCGCGACCCGGGCGACGGCACCATCATCAGTGCCACCAACATCTCGATCGTCACCTACGCCGGCGACGGCCTGTGGTCCCGCCAGGAGGACATCTACAACCCGCTGCGCTTCGTCGCCGCGAGCATGAAATGGTGCCGCAAAGCCCAGGAGCTCGGCACCCTCGACGACGAAGCGGCCGCCTGGATGAAGCAATTCGGAGGAAACGTATGAGCCGCAAGCCCAAGCTTGTCATCGGGGCCAACGGGTTCCTGGGATCGCACGTCACCCGCCAGCTCGTCGACGCCGGAGAAGACGTACGGGTGATGGTGCGCCCGAGCGCCAACACCATCGCCATCGACCATCTCGACGTCACGCGGTTCCACGGCGACATCTTCGATTCGGCCACCCTGGCCGAGGCGATGGCCGGCTGCGACGACGTTTACTACTGCGTCGTGGACACCCGCGCGTGGCTGCGGGACCCGAGCCCGCTGTTCCGCACCAACGTCGAGGGCACCCGCAACGTCCTGGCAGTGGCCAAAGATGCCGACCTGCGCCGATTCGTGTTCACCAGCAGCTACGCCACCGTAGGCCGGCGTCGCGGTCACGTCGCCAACGAGGACGACATCATCAACCCGCGCGGACTCACCCCCTATGTCCAGTCCCGGGTGCAGGCCGAAGAGCTGGTGCTGCGCAGCGCCGAAGCCGGCCTGCCCGCGGTCGCGATGTGTGTGTCCACCACCTATGGCGACGGCGACTGGGGTCGCACCCCGCACGGAGCGTTCATCGCTGGGGCAGCGTTCGGCAAGCTGCCGTTCCTGATGAAAGGGATCGAGCTGGAAGTGGTCGGCGTCGACGACGCCGCTCGTGCGATGATCCTGGCCGCCGAGCGTGGGCGCAACGGCCAGCGCTACCTGATTTCCGAGCGGTTGATCGCGCTGCAGGACGTAGTCAAGATCGCGGCCGACGAAGCGGGTATGCCGGCACCGTCGCGTTCGATCTCGGTGCCGGCGCTGTATGCGCTGGGCGCACTCGGCAGCCTGCGGGCGAGCCTGACCGGTAAGGATGCCGAGCTGAGCCTGAAGTCGGTGCGGATGATGCGCGCCGAAGCTCCGGTCGATCACAGCAAGGCGATACGTGAGCTCGGCTGGCAGCCACGACCGGTTGAGGAATCGATTCGGGAGGCGGCGCGTTTTTGGATGAAACTGCGCAACGCCAAGAAGCGAGGTTCTCCGGCATGACACACGGACATTCAGGCAAACGACCGATACACATCCCGACTGACGAGTATCCGATCACCGTGACCCCGACCGGGCGGCAGGTCACGGTGCGGATCGGTGGCGAGATCATCGCCGACAGCGCCAATGCGCTCACCCTGCAGGAATCGAATCACCCTGCGGTGCAGTACATTCCGCTATCCGATGTCAAGACCGATCTGCTGACCCGCACCCAGACCGCCAGCTATTGTCCGTTCAAGGGCGATGCCGCCTATTACAGCGTCACCACCGCGGCCGGCCAGACGGTCGTCGACGCGATCTGGACCTACGAGCAGCCGTTTGAGGCGGTAGAGCAGATCGCCGGGCACGTCGCGTTCTACCCCGACAAGGCCGAGATCAGCGTCGCTGAAGCCTAGGCGCGCCAGAGCTGCCCTAGAGCCCCAACAGTTGCCCGGCGAACCGGGTGTCGGTGTACTCGCGCACCGAGACGATCCGTCCGTCTTGGGTGTCGACTATGTACGCCAGCGGGCTGTCATAGTGCGAGCCGTCGGCGGCGTGACAGTCGCCCAGCGCTTCGATCACCACGGTCTCGTGTTCGTTGATGCACCGCACCAACTCCAGGTTGATCCGTAAGCCGAGTCGACGCTGTTCGACTTCCCGTCGCAGTTCTTCTTTGTCGACGGCCTGGCGGGTCAGGATGCTCCACCAGGTGAAGTCGTCGCTGAGCAGCGCGAAAATGTCGTCCAAGTCGTCGTCGCCGCAGATGCCCTGGAGAAACATCCACGCCAATTCCGCCTGCGGATCATCGAACGGGGTGGCCATTTGTCCATCGTGACCGGGCGGCGCGGAGCGGTCAACGAGGACAAGCGATCCTTATGATCGCGTCATCAGTAATTCGCTTTGTCGCACCGTCACTTTTCCCGGGCCGATCAGCCCCGCGCTGACCCTGGCCCCGCTGCGCCGTGGGCCGGGGGACCCATGCTTGCAGGTGCTTGACGGCGCCATCTGGCGAACCAGTCTGATGCCCAGCGGTCCGGTGACGGCGCGCATCGTCCAGGTGGCGCCCGATGCGGTGGGCTGTGTGGCTTGGGGCGCCGGCGCCGCGGAGTTCCTTGACGGGGCACCGGGCTTGTTGGGCCGCCACGACGACGCCACCGACTTCGCGCCGACCGAGCCGACGGTGGCCGCCGCCTACCGACGCGTCCCGCACCTGCGGCTGGGGCGCACCGGTCGGGTACTCGAGGCGCTCATCCCAGCCGTGCTCGAGCAGCGGGTCCCGGGTGCCGACGCCTTTCGGGCCTGGCGGCTGCTGGTCACCGAGTTCGGCTCGCCGGCCCCCGGCCCGGCGCCGCCGCGAATGCGGGTGCCGCCGTCGGCGCAGACCTGGCGGACCATCCCGTCCTGGAAGTTTCATCTTGCCAACGTCGATGGCGGGCGGGCGCGCACCATCGTCGGTTGCGCCGGGCGGGCGACTGCCCTGGAACGGCTGATTTCCCGCCCGCCCGCGGAGGCCCGGGCGGCGCTGATGTCGCTGCCCGGCGTCGGCGAGTGGACCGCGGCCGAAACCGCGCAGCGAGCGTTCGGTGATGCCGACGCCTTATCGGTCGGGGACTATCACCTTGCGACGATGATTGGCCGCACGCTGCTCGGCCTGCCGCTCGATGAGGTGTTCACCGACGAATCCATGGTCGAACTGATGGAGCCGATGCGGCCACACCGACACCGGGTGGTGCGGTTGCTGATCGACAGCGGGCTCGCCGTCAGCAAACGACGTGGGCCGCGCTTGGCGCTCCAGCAGATCAGCACGCTGTAGACGGCTTGCCGGGCGGCTCGTCGGTCGCCGTGGCAAACCTCCCGGAATCGAGCGCGTCGAGCAACTGGGCGGCGATCCACTCGAACGTCGAGGTGTCGCGTGGTAGCAGAGCCTGCTCGTAACCGATAAGCAGATAGATCGCCCAGTTTGCGAACAGTTGCGCCTGACGTTTGTCGTGGAGAACTTCCAGCGCCGACTCGAAAAGGATGTCGAAGCGTTGCTGGTCCACCTCGGCCTGCACCGCGTGAACCCGGGCGTCCGCCGAACTCCACGAGCGGATGGCGGCTTCGGCCCCGTGGGGCAGGGTCAGGCCGATCTGAATCAGGCTGTCGAGGCGCTGCCGCGGGTCGGGTATCGCACGTACGAACTCCACGTGCTGGAGCGTGCGCTCATCCAGCCAGTGTTGAACCAGATCACGGGTGTAAACCGGCCAGCTGGTGAAGTAGTGGTAGAACGAGCCCGTCGTCACGCCGAGCCGGTTGCAGACTTCGGCGAGCTTGAGGCCGCCGTAGCCCAATTCGGACAGCACTTCGAAACCGGTCTCGAAGTACGCCTGTCGAGAGAGAACCGCGCCCATAAGTTGACTTTAGTTCGCTGGGCGCAGTTGGCATACAGCGCAGCTGAGTCTTAAGTGAATCTTCGTAATGAGGATTTTTCTGGGGTTGCACGCTATGCCGTGCCACACTTGTTTAGTGCGGGATGCGGTTTTTCGCAGGGTCGGGCGCCCCCGCGGGGCGCGCTCTGGCGTGACCAGGGAACGCATCGTTACTGCCGCCAGCGGCATTTTCGGCGAATTCGGCTACCACGCAACAACGTTTCAGGCGATAGCGGAGCGGGCACAGCTGACCCGCCCGGCGATCAACCACTATTTTCCAAGCAAGAAGCTGCTCTATCAGGCAGCTCTGACGCAGGCTGAGACCCTGTTCGCGCACGCTGTCGATCACGCGAGCACCGAGCCCACCCTGGTCGGACAATTGTCTTCGGTCATCGTGAGCTTCACCCAACTCGGCGAAGAGGACCGCACAGTGGCGGCGTTTGCCGTCACTGCGGTGGTGGACGCTCAGCGCGACCCGGTGTTGAAGTCGTTGGTCGGCGACATCCAGGGACCCCCGCGGGCGTTTCTGGCCGAGGCGCTCACCGAAGCCATCAACCGGGGAGAATTGGTCTCGACCTCGGGTATGGGTGAGCTGACTGAGATGCTGTTGGCCGTGTTGTGGGGTATCACGTTCTATGTCTCACTGGTTGGCAATCAGGCGGCAGCGGCCGGGGTGGTCGCCACACTGCAGGCGCTGTTGACCCAGGAACTCTGGCAGTTGCGTCAGCCAGCCGACGGCTAAAGTTAATAGCCCGGCTAACTTTCTTCGGTAGTATCGCGTGCGACACCGGCCGCGACCAAGCGAGGTAAACCGATGAGCGCACTCCGTACCCACGACGACACTTGGGATATCGCCACCAGTGTCGGCTCGACGGCGGTGATGGTGGCCGCCGCCCGCGCCTCCGAGACGGCCAGCGCCGATCCGCTGATCAATGACCCGTACGCCAAACTCCTAGTCGCCGGGGCGGGCACCGGGATCTGGGAGATGCTGCTCGACGACACGTTGGTCGACAAGGTGGAGGCCCTCGACGCCGAGGTCGCTGCGGTCTACCACCACATGCGCAACTACCAGGCCGTTCGGACGCACTTCTTCGACGCCTTCTTCGTCGACGCGGTCGCCGCCGGCATCCGCCAGGTGGTGATCCTGGCGTCCGGGCTGGACTCGCGCGCCTACCGGCTGGACTGGCCGGCCGGCACCACCGTCTATGAGATCGACCAGCCGAAGGTTCTGGCCTACAAGGAGCAGACCCTGACGGCCAATGACGTGACGCCGGCGGCCGAGCGCCGCGCGGTGGCCATCGACCTGCGGCAGGACTGGCCGGCCGCGTTGACCGCCGCCGGCTTCGATCCCGCGGCCCCGACCGCATGGCTGGCCGAGGGCCTGTTGATGTACCTGCCCGCCGAGGGCCAGGACCGGCTGTTCGACCAGATCACCGCGCTCAGCGCCCCGGGCAGCCGGATCGCGGCAGAGACCGCGGGCAACCACCGCTCCGATGAGCGGCGCCAGCAGATGTCGGAGCGGTTCAAGAAGATCGCGGAGACGATCGGGCTGGAGCAGACCATCGACATCCAGGATCTGATCTATCAGGACGAGGACCGGGCGCCGGTGCGGGCGTGGCTCGACGAACACGGCTGGCAGGCCGCGTCGCAGCCCTCCACCGCCGAGATGCGCCGGCTGAATCGCTGGGTGGATGTGTCGGTGACGGACGACGCGGATGCGTTCTCCGAGTTCGTCACCGCGGTGCGCAGCTGACTCGGCATACCCGACCCGACATAGCGGACCCGATTCTTCCCCCGTATACAGAGAAGGCCTGGAAGTTGGCGCTAGGCCTGGTCTAGGTCTGTTCTAGCGTGGCGATCGAATCGAGGAAGGAAACTGATGTCCGGAGTGCAGGATCGTGTTGTCGTCGTCACCGGAGCCGGTGGTGGGTTGGGCCGCGAATACGCCCTGACCTTGGCCCGCGAGGGGGCCTGTGTGGTGGTCAACGATCTCGGTGGTGCCCGCGACGGCACCGGTGCCGGGCACAACATGGCCGATCACGTGGTCGCTGAGATCAAAGAGGCCGGCGGCCGGGCCGTCGCCAACTACGACAGTGTCGCCGACGCCGAGGGCGCGGCCAACATCATCAAGACTGCGATCGACGAGTTCGGGAAGGTCGACGGCGTGGTCAGCAACGCCGGCATCCTGCGTGACGGCACCTTCCACAAGATGACGTCGGAGAACTGGGACGCCGTGCTGAAGGTGCACCTCTACGGCGGTTACAACGTGGTGCGGGCGGCGTGGCCGCACTTCCGTGAGCAGAGCTACGGCCGGGTGGTCGTCGCCACCTCCACCAGCGGATTGTTCGGTAACTTCGGGCAGGCCAACTACGGCGCGGCCAAGCTCGGCCTGGTCGGCATGATCAACACGCTGGCCATCGAGGGCGCCAAGTACAACATCAAGGCCAACGCAATCGCCCCGATCGCGGCAACCCGGATGACCGAGGACATCCTGCCGCCGGAGGTGCTGGCCAAGCTCAAGCCCGAGTACGTCGCACCGGTGGTGGCCTACCTGTGCACCGAAGAGGTCGCCGAGACCGGCTCGGTGTTTATCGCCGGCGGCGGCAAGGTGCAGCGGACCGCGCTGTTCGAGAACGCCGGCGCCACCTTCGAGAACCCGCCGTCGGTCGACGAGATCGCGGCGCAGTGGTCGACGATCGCCGACCTTTCAGCGGCCAAGTCGGCCAGTTTCTCGCTGTAGCAGCGGGTCAGGTTCGGACGCGGCGCGCTGCTTTCAGCCGAGCAGCGCGCCGCGCAGCCTGTCGACGTCGGCGTCGGTGACCTCGGCGGCCCGCAGGAACCCGTCGAGCGAGCCGAAGTTCTCCTCGATCGAGCGTTCGGCGGCATCCAGATAGTCAGCGCGCACGCCGAGCACCTCGTCGGACAGGCGCGCTTCGGTGAAGGTCAGCACCTCGGGGGTGATCTCGGCCTCGGGCCGTGACCGGATCATTTCCATGATCCGATCTCGCAGCACTGGCACCGCGGTGTTGCTGCGCAGGTAGTCCTCGATGACGGCGTCGCGGTCCACCCCGGCCGCCCGCAATACCACCGCGACGACGAATCCGGTGCGGTCCTTACCGGCGAAGCAGTGCGCCAGGACCGGCCGACCCTCTGCCAGCAGTGACACCACCCGCTGCACCGCCCGGCGGGACCCGGCGAGGGTGGGGAAGCGCTCGTACTCCTCGAGCATGTAGCGGGCGGCGACGTCGGCGGCGGAATCCTCATCGGGCTTCTCGGCCATCATGTTTCGGAACGCGTCCTCGTGCGGAGCCGAACTGTCCGGCGATTGGTCGCCGGCCAGATCCGGGAAGGGCAGCAGGTGGATGCCGACACCGGCGGGCACGAGCCCCGGTCCGCGGCGGGTGACTTCGCGCGGTGACCGCAGATCGGCTACGTCGGACACCCCGAGTCGCAGCAGTTCTTCGCGGCCTCGATCTTCGAGTCGACTCAGTTCGCTGGACCGGAACAGGCGGCCGGGGCGCAACGCGCCGGTGGTCTCGGAGACGTCGCGAAAATTCCACGCCCCGGGCAGATTCGGCTGGGAGGTCACCCGGCCACGATAGGACACCATGCTGGTGGGCTGGCCGATCAGACGTGAAACGGCCCCCGATCCGGGCGGATCAGGGGCCGTCAATCAGGTTCGTTGTGGCCGTTTAGACCGGCGGGTAGTTCTGCGGCGGGTAGCCACCACCGCTTTCGACGCCACGAATGCCCCAAGTCAGGTACTTGAAGAAGAACTCGGCCTCGTCGCTCATCTCGTAATCCGGATTCGGATCGTAACCGTAACCAGGACCCATGTCGTCAACCCCTTAGCTTGGATTTCCACCAGTTTAGTCGGCCCGTCAACGCTGCAACAGCGGACTGCCTAGAATCCTTCCAACCAGTTGATTGACACGCCGATGACACCGGCCTGGCCGAAGAGTGAGTGGACATGGCAAACGGCAAGGCTACGCCGGGGGGATCGTCCCAGACCCCATCTCGTCGCGAGGAGCTGCTCGCGGTCGCTACCAAGTTGTTCGCGGCCCGCGGCTACCACGGCACCCGCATGGACGACGTCGCTGACGTGGTGGGGCTGAACAAGGCGACGGTCTACCACTACTACGCCAGCAAGTCGTTGATCCTCTACGACATTTACCAGCAGGCCGCGGAACGGACACTGGCGGCTGTGCACGACGACCCGTCGTGGACCGCGCGTGAGGCGTTGTACCAGTACACGGTGCGTCTGCTCGACCAGATCGCGGTCAATCCCGAGGGCGCGGCGGTCTACTTCCAGGAGCAGCCGTACATCACCGAGTGGTTCACCGAGGAGCAGGTGGCCGAGATCCGGGAGAAGGAAGCCCAGGTCTACGAGCACGTGCACGGCCTGATCGACCGCGGTATCGCCAGCGGCGAGTTCTACCCGTGCGACTCGCACGTGCTGGCGCTTGGCTACATCGGTATGACGCTGGGGGCTTACCGCTGGCTGCGGCCCAGCGGCCGGCGTAGCGCCAAGGAGATCGCCGCGGAGTTCAGCACGGCGCTGCTGCGGGGGCTGATCCGCGACGAGACGATCCGGGTCGAGTCACCGCTGGGTGTGTAGAACCGCGGGGTCGCGCTAAGGCGGAGGCCTATCGCGCTGGACGAGGTTGTAGGCGCGTTCGGCCTCGATGCACCGGAGCCGATCTTGGATGCGGGTGCTCTTGCGCCTGGGCATCATGACGTTGCGATCCGCCGATGACGCAGGAGCGCTGGCCGGCGGCGCGGTGGTCGGCAGACACAGGCTGGAAAACAACAGGCGGCTGCCGGGTTGCGTGGTGTAGGTGTGGCCGGTGGGGCTGGTCCATTCGATGGTGCCGTTGGGGTGCTGACGGTCGCTCCAGCCCCCACGGCCGGTCCAAAAGGTCTTGAGCAAGTGGTGTTTTCGACATAGGCAGCGCAGGTTGGCCGGGTGGGTGGGCCCGATTGGATAGGCCATGGCGTGGTCGATGTCGCAGTAGCTGGCGGGCTGGTCGCAGCCGGGGAATCGGCA
>Ga0182738_1000806_pt1 | contig 41965 bp, 36 predicted proteins | sample eDN5th30CBELigMG_FD_128876 | JGI IMG/M metagenome (GOLD analysis project Ga0182738, IMG submission 128876) | Enriched Miracle-Growth compost microbial communities from Emeryville, California, USA - eDNA 5th pass 30_C BE-Lig MG (version 2)... ...
AATAAGGGCTCCTTTTGCTTCCACAACCGTAAGACCGTTGGAAGGATTGGGATATACCTGTACATTGGCCGAAGTACCATTTACACTATTAATACCTACACCGCTTACCGTAACGGTAGTGGTAGCCGTATCACTTTCACCACAAGTGTTGGTAGCAATAAACATTACCTCATACACGCCGTTAGCCGTGTAAGCGTGGGAAGCAGTTGCAGTGTTGACAACCGTACCATCGCCAAAGTCCCATACGTAGTCGCTGGCACCTGTTGTACCCGTAGTGCTAAAGTCAAAGGCAGGCATGGCGGTAACCGTAGCCGTAATGGTACCAGCCTCTGGTGCCACAGCTTCAGTGATATGAATGGTATCAGCCGTTGCGCACACGCCATTTAATACGCTTACCGTATAAGTACCTGCAGCGTTTACCAGGATGGTTTGGGTATTGTCGCCGGTGCTCCAGGTGAAGGTAGCGCCCGGATTGTCGGCATTCAGCAGCAGGGTTTCGTCGGCACAAATAGCGGTGTCAGCGCCCAGGTTTACAACCGGGTATTCGTAAAAAGTAACTGTAAGTGTGTCTGACGCGGCGCAATCACCATCTGTTACAGTAACGCTGTAGGTGCCTGTTTCTGTAATGTTGATGGTTTGCGTTGTAGCGCCGGTGTTCCACAAATAGGTAGCGCCGGGGTTGCCTGCATTCAGCGTCAGAGTATCGCCGGTGCAGCCGGCAATATCAGCACCCAGATCCACAACCGGGGTAGTGCAGGAGGCAGCAATGTTGATGGTGTAATCATGTGTTTCGCCATATTCTCCAACAGTGCAGGCATTGGTTGGCGCACCGTCCAGAAAAGCCCATGCCAGCCTTACGCGCAGGCGCTTGGTTCCTGCGGCGGTGCCTGCCGGTACGGTTATGGTAAAGTTGCCCGGTGTGCTGCTGCTGATATCCATACCGGTGGCCACTTGTTCGCCGGATTCAAAGTTGCCGTTGTTGTTCCAGTCTACCCAGATGGTATATCCTTCTTCGGGATCGGGGTAGGAAGTGCCCACCGAGCCGGTATAGGTATTGCCGGGAACCATGTCCACGCTCATGGAGGTAAAGTCGCCATAGCTGCCGGCACTGCAGCCACTGCCGGTATGATTGATGGCCGAACCGGCTTCGCCATTCAGGATGAAGTTATTAATGTCGTCGCCATCTGCGCAACCTTCTGTATAGGTAGGGATGCAGTAGCATTCGCTAGCCGCTTTTTGGGCTACAGTTACGGCTTCTGAAGTGTCTGCGCCGCTGCTGCTGCAGGCTACAATCACTCGGTATTGGGAAGCTGCTGTCTGATTAGTAATGGTATAAGAGGCACTGCCGGAAGAAGTGCCCAGGTTGTTCCAGGTGGCACCGCCATCTGTAGAAACCTGGTACTGGAAAGAAATACCTATGGCATACTCAGGTGTGGCAGTCAGTACAAATGGCGTGGCAGCGCAGGTACTGGCCACGCTGGCGCTAAGGCCTGCTTCGGGTGTAGCGCTGCAGGGTGTGACTGAAATAATATTAAGCTGCACGTTGGGGCGCCGGCGGCGGTTGGCTGCCGTTATGCTGCCGCCTGAGGTCATAGAACAACCGGCGGTAAAATCATCGTAAAAGCCATACGTGTAATTGGCACCGGCCGGGTATTGCATGCCTGCTACGCCATAGTTTTCGTCATAATCACTGTTGTCGCGGCACACTTCAATAAGGATGTTGCTGGTGCCGTCCCAGGCAAAAGGAGTGGAAAAGCTAAAGGTGTTCCAGCCAAGAATGGGGCTCACGGTAGCAGCCGAATAAACCACCCCCAGGCCCTCGGTAATTCCGGAAATAGTAGTAGCGGTAGTGGCGCCGATTTTAATATTCACATTTTCAGCCGCCATGGTTGCCAGCGAGGTGAAATTAAAAGCCAGGGAAGTAATAAGACCGGAAGAGGCGCCGGCAGCAGTGAGTTCCGAAGCCAGGAAAAGGTACTGTGTCCGGTTATCGTCATAATAGTTGCCGAAGGGCGTAACGCCATTCTGTGTGAGAGAGGCCGTGCCGGTACCAATAGTATAAATAGTAGCCTTGGCCGGCAGCGTGAGCGCTAATAAAGCACCCACCAATAGAGGTCGCAGTTTCACCATGATAAATAATTTATATTAATAGTTAGGAGCAAATTAAATAAAATGTTGGTATTCATTCTTATTTTTAATAATAACATTAATTAAAGTGAGTATATAACTACATAAAAATGATGCAAAGAAGTCTATCCCGCCCGTATAACTGCTAAAAGTTCCGGGAAACGGGCAGCAGGGCAGCTATCATTTTGTGGTTCGTGCGCCGGTTGCTAGGCTAAATGCAGCTGGGTAGCGGCCACCTGTTCTCCATAAAAGGCGGCCGTATGCCGTTCAAAATCGCCGGCATCGTCTGTGGTGTAAAAAGAAGTGCTGCCACCCCGGCTGATTTCTTGCTTTATTTCCGGATGCCGCGCCAGGTAAGCTACCAGGCTCTCGGCCACCAGAGGGCCCTGACTGATAATGCGGATATGCGGTGGCAGCAGCTGCCGGATGCTGCTTTCCATTAAGGGATAGTGCGTGCAGGCCAGCAGCAGCGTATCTATTTCCGGCGACTGTGCCAGTAACTGCTGCAGGTATTGTTTTAAAAAATGCCGGGCGCCTTCGCTTTCGTGTTCGCCATTTTCTATCAGTGGCACCAGCAGGGGGCAGGCCTGCTGCCACACTTTGGCTTCCGGGAAAAACTTTTTAATCTCCAAAAGATAAGAGCCGGACTGCACCGTGCCCGTAGTGCCTAAAATACCAATGGTGCCCGTTTGGCTGTACTGCCCGATTACCTCGGCAGTTGGCCGGATGACGCCCAGCACCCTTCTGTCCGGAAAAGTAGCCGGCAGATCGCGCTGCTGTATCTGCCGCAAAGCTTTGGCCGAGGCCGTGTTGCAGGCCAGGATCACCAGCGGGCAGCCCTGCCCAAACAGCCATTGCACACACTGCCAAGTATATTCATGAATGCTCTCAAAAGAGCGGTTGCCATAGGGCGCGCGGGCATTGTCGCCCAGGTATAGATAATCATATTGCGGCAGCCGCTCGCGAATAGCACGGAATACGGTGAGGCCGCCATAGCCGGAGTCGAAAATGCCAATAGGAGTCAAGGGTGCGGAATGTTTGGAATTTTGTGATTTTGGGATTTTCCCCCGCAGGGGCTGTTTACCTTTGCGCCCGGTTTTAAAAAAATATTGCTTTATGTGGCGTGGTCTAGCTGTCTTTATACTCAGATTCCGGATTCCTGTCTTAATTATTCTTGCTGCAGCCACTGCCATCATGGGCTACTACGCCCGCCAGGCAAAAGTAGGTTACGAATTTACCCGCGCCATTCCAACGGATAACATAAAATACATGGAGTACCAAAACTTCCTGAAACAGTTTGGGGAAGATGGCGGTATCATGGTCATAGGCCTGCAGCGGAAAGATTTTTTTGAACCGGCTTTTTTCCAGCGCTATACGGCGCTCGCTAACCGCATTAAAGCGGTAAAGGGCGTAAACAGTATCCTGAGCATTCCCGCCGCCGTCACTATAGAAACAGATTCGGCCGGCAAGATGCAGGTAATGCCGGTATGGCGCCCCGGAAATGAAGGCCCGGCAGCAGTCAGCAATTTTTTGAACCTGCCTTTTTATAAAGGCTTTCTTTATAACCCCGATTCCAACAGCTACCTCATGGCGGTGGGCATTTCCAAAGAAGTGCTGAACAGTAAAGAACGGCTGACCGTCATCCCGCAAATTCAGGCGCTCGCGAATACCTTCGGCAAGGAGGAAGAGGTAACGATGCGCTACTCCGGCCTGCCGCTTATCCGCACCGTAATGGCCACCAAAGTGCAGCAGGAAATGAAGCTGTTCATTGTCCTATCCTTCCTGCTGACCGCGCTGATTCTCTTTTTGTTTTTCCGCTCGCTGGTGGCTGTACTTGTTTCTATGCTGGTGGTGGGCATTGGGGTGGTTTTTAGCCTGGGCACGGTAGTGCTTGCCGGTTATCAGCTTTCCCTGCTTACGGGTTTGATACCGCCGCTGATTGTAGTTATTGGTATTCCCAACTGTGTTTATTTCATCAATAAATATCACAGCGAGTTTGCCGCTTCGGGCGCAAAAGAACCCGCCCTGCTGGAAATGGTGAACCGCATGGGCATCGTCACATTGTTCACCAACCTGACGGCAGCCATTGGCTTTGGTGTGTTTTTCTTTACGCGCAGCGTGCTGCTGAAAGAATTTGGCCTGGTGGCCGGCCTGAACCTCATGGCCATTTTCGTGATTTCGCTCTTTTTAATACCGGCCCTGCTTAGCCTGTTGCCGCCGCCCGGGAAACGCCACACCCGTTACCTGCAAAGCGGCTGGATGCAACGCCTGCTGGACCGGCTGGGCCGGTGGGCCCTGCACCACCGTTCCTGGATTTACGGTGCCTCGCTGCTGGCTACCCTTATAGGCGTGCTGGGCCTGCTGCGCCTGCATATGGAAACACGCATCGTGGATGATCTGCCGCAGAGCGATCATGTGTACCGGGATTTGAAATTCTTTGAAACCAATTTTGGCGGCGTTATGCCGCTGGAAATGGTCATAGACACGCGCAAAAAATACGGCGCCACCCTGCCGCGCACCCTGCAGAAAACGGATTCGCTGGTGCAGTGGATGCATACCATTCCCGGTATTGGCCGCGTGCTGGCCGTTACCGAGCCGATAAAATTTGCGGCGCAGGCCGCAGCCGGCGGCGACAGCGCTGCTTACCAGCTGCCTGATGAAACCGGCCTGAAGCTGGCCGGCCCGATTCTGCGGGGAAGGACGCAGTTTGGAGACACCGGTAAGGCCACGGTATTCAACAAGCTGCTTCTTTCTTTTATGGATAGCACGCGCAGCATAGAACGTATTTCGGTAAGCATGGCAGATGTAGGCTCGCGCCGCCTGCCCGGCCTGCTGGATTCCATCCGGCAAAAAACGGCAGAAATTTTTCCGGCAGCGGATTACAAGGCTACGCTGACGGGCACGAGCGTGGTTTTTCTGGAAGGCAATTACTTTATTATTCATTCGCTGCGCGACAGCCTGATACTGGCTTTCCTGATGATCTTTGGCTGCATGGTGCTGCTGTTTCGCTCGTGGCGCATGGTTCTGATTTCCTTTGTGGTGAATGCCGTGCCGCTGGCCCTTACCGCCGGCCTCATGGGTTGGATGGGTGTGCCGCTGAAACCCTCTACCGTGCTGGTGTTTAGCGTAGCGCTGGGCATTACGGTAGATGTTACGATCCGTTTTCTGGTCACTTACCGGCAGGATCGGGACCTTTTCCCCGGAGATGTAAACGCCGCGGTGCAGCATACCCTGCGCGAAACCGGGCAAAGCATCCTGTATACCTCTCTTATACTGGCTGGCGGTTTCGGCGTGTTTTGCCTGAGCAGCTTTGGCGGCACCAAAAGCCTGGGCTTTCTTACCTCCTTTACCCTGCTGGTAGCCATGGTTACCAACCTTACGTTGCAGCCTGCGCTGCTGGTGTGGCTGGAAAAGAAACGTAAATAGTAAGAGCACTGCGCATGGAATTAGATTTTTCTGTTGGAATTTGAAATAAATCTTTATCTTTGCGCTCCTTTTTGGAATACCTGCTGCCTGTGTAGCATTTTTTAGAGCAAATGATATGAAACGGACTTACCAACCACACCGTCGCCGCCGCAAATCCGTACACGGTTTCCGCAAACGCATGCAAACGGCCAATGGCCGCAAAGTTCTGGCCAGCCGCCGCGCCAAAGGCCGCCACAAGCTGACTGTAAGCGACGAGCGCCGCCTGAAGTAATTTCTTTTTTCTTTCCGCAGCCAATTATGACCGCGCGCAACACGCTGGGCGCAGGAGCACGGCTGAAGCGGGAAAAAGATTTGGAAACGCTTTTCCGGACCGGGAAGGCGTTTTCTGCATTTCCGCTCAAAGCCATCTGGCTCCTGACTACTCCCCGCGCCGGCGAAGAAGCAATGCCGGTGAAGGCAGCCTTTTCGGCGCCCAAAAAAAGATTTCGCAAAGCGGTGCAGCGCAACCGTGTAAAGCGGCTGATGCGGGAAGCCTGGCGGCTGCAGAAAAAGGTGCTGGAGGCCGCTGTGCCCGAAGCGCAGCAGTTCCATGTGTTTCTGATTTTTACCGGTCCGGAATTGCCTGATTTTGGTACCGTTCATGCAGCTACCGCCAAAGTGCTTGCACGGCTGGTAAAAGAACTGCCGCAACCGGGCGCAGCCGGCAGCAACAGCCTGCCGGATAATACTACTGCTGCATCATGAAAAGAATACTGGCATTCCCATTCATCGTCCTTATCCGGCTGTATCAGCTTATACTGTCGCCATTGCTGCCAAACAGTTGCCGTTTTACACCTACCTGCAGTCAGTACGGCCTGGAAGCCTTTAAAAAATACGGCCCGCTGAAGGGGCTTTTCCTGACGGTACGGCGCATTGCCCGGTGCCGACCCGGCGGGGGCAGCGGCTACGACCCGGTACCCTGAAGGCCAGGGGTTTTATTTATTCCGGTATTTTTTTGAAAGAAAAATATTGCCGCTTTATCCTGTTATCCGCGTCATGCCTATGTGCGGAATATTATCTTCCAGGTAGGGCGCGCTCGTTATCTGAAAGCCCATGGATTCATAAAAGCGTTCCAGGTAGCGCTGCGCACTGATGCGGATGACCGCAGCGTTAAACGAGGCAGCAGCGGCATCCATGGCAGCCTGCATCAGCTGCCGGCCATAACCCCTGCCCCGGAATTCTTTGCCTACCGCGACCCTGCCGATGGCAGCAACGCCCGGCTCCGGCACATATACTCTGGCGTAGGCAGCCAGTTGGGCGTCTTCATAACCTAAAACATGCAGTGCACCGGTGTCCTGTCCGTCCGGATCCAGGTAAGGGCAGTTTTGTTCTACCACAAACACTTCGGCACGCAGGGTCAGCAACGCGTAAAGTTGTTGCAGCGAAAGGTCATTAAAATAAAGACAGCTATAGTTCAGCACACGGCAGTGTTCTTTTAATAAACTTCGCCATTGTTTTGGTAGCGGCGTAATCTTTTAGAAGCCCGCTGCAGCTTGTCGTGCACCTGGTTTTTTTCTTTGGGCGTCCAGGTACCATCCAGTTCAGCGCGTTCTATGGTGTTTTTTATGGTCGACTGCTCCTCCATTAATTTCTGATATTCGCGTTCGGAGATGCGGCCTTTCTTTTTGGCTGCTTTAATGCCGGCCTCCTGCTGTTTCTGGGTCTTTTTAAAATTTTGAGCCTGAGCGCCGGCGGCAAAAAGGCAAAGTGCGGCTGCTATGAAAATGATTTTTTTCATAATTATAATAATAATCGCACAAATGTAATGGAAAGATGCGCTGAAGACGGTGATTGGGGCAAGACCTAAAAAAATCCAACCTGACTCCTAATACCTAATACCTAACTCCTGATTCCTGATCACACGTCCAGGCTGCCGCTGCGGCCTTCAGAGCCATCGGCAGGCGAACCGGTGATTTGGGCTTTGGCCCAGGAATAAAGCAGCTCAATACGGCTGGCGCTGCTTTCCCAATAGTGCGCAGAGGCAGGGTCTACCCGGATAAGTGTGATGCCGGGTGTTTCCAGGCCGTCGGGAAACCAGGTTTTCATCATGGGATTCCAAAGTTCTTCCATTTTGGTCTTGTCGTTTACAAGGGCAGAATCTCCCAATACGCAAAGGAAATTAAGCTTGGCGGGGCTGGAAAAGTGAAGCGCTACCTTTTGCTGACTGCCTGCTTCCTCACCTGCGCCGGTGATTTTCTTGGTAAAAAACCAGATGTCGCCATTGTCGTCACAGCCGGCTACGCTCATAGGGCGGCTGGCGCCATCGCCGCCAATGGCGGCCATCATGCAAATGCCAATACTTTCTACGGCGCTTTTCATTTTTTTGAGTGCTTCCTCGTTGCTTAAATTCTTTTCCATGCGATTATTGTTCTTGCGGGTTTTCGGGGAGCTACATGCTTAAAAAATAATGCCGCTGATACCTGCTCTAATTATCCCCCAAATAAAGTGTAGTTTGTGGCGTCTATTACCCCGTATTTATACCCATTTTTTGCTATGCGCCGCCGCTTTCAGGATGTTTACCGCTTTTTGCCGGTGCAACTTTTCCTGCTGCACTTCCGCAAGTCGCAGCAATTGCTGCTTTTCTGGGTTATTCTGATACTGACGATTGCCGGCCACTTTGCTGTCAACTTTGGTGCTGCCACGCTTTTTCTGGCTCCTGAGTATTTTGGGCGAATTAGTTTTTCGGGAATGGCCATCCTGGGTGCCGCCACGGCCATTTTTGTGATGAGCTGGCACATCACCACCTTTATCATTCACAGCAAGCGGATGCCTTTTATCGGGGCCACCCGGCAGGCGTTCCTGAAGTATTGCATCAACAACTCGCTGCTGCCGCTGCTGTTCCTGATTTTTTATTCTGTGATTTCGGTGCGCTATCAGTGGCACGAGGAAAAGCAAAGCGCGCTTTTTATCCTGGTGCTGCAGCTGGGGTTTTACCTGGGTTTCCTGCTTTCCATCCTGCTTTCTTTTGCCTATTTCTTCCGCGTGGATCGAGACCTGCTGAAAACCGTGGTAGCCCGCATTGCCAACCCTTCGCACGTGCGGGGCATTATCCCTTACGATACGCTGGATTTTGAGTTTGATATGCTGCGGGCCGATACTTACCTGAGCGAAACGCTGCGCATAGAGCACATCCGGGAACTGGAGCAATATCACCCCAGGCTGCTGAATACAGTCCTGCGCCGCCACCATCGCAATGTAGTGGTGGCTACCCTGTTCAGCCTTTTTTTACTGGTGGTAATCGGTATTTTTATTGACAACCCGCTCTTCAGGATTCCCGCGGGCGCCAGCTTTCTGATACTTTTTTCGGTGATGACAGCCATCGTAGGCGCAGCCCGTTATTTTCTGAAAAGCTGGGAAGCGCTGGGCTGGCTGTTTTTCGTAGTGCTGCTTTCGTGGCTGGCAGGGCATCATTTGTTTGATTTACGCAGCATTGGCTATGGCCTTAATTACAAGGCCAGTCCACGGCCGGAGTATTCATACGAAACCCTGTTACAAACCTTTACACCGGCACGCTATGAAGCCGATAAGCAGCAGGGCCTGCACACCCTGCAACTCTGGAAAGCACGTCAGGCTGCTGAAAAGCCGCCTCTGGTGGTGGTGGGCATTAGCGGTGGGGGCCTGCGTGCCGCCTACTGGACTTTTCATTCCCTGCAAACGCTCGACAGCCTGAGCGGTGGTTCTCTTTTCAGGCATACGGTACTGGTAACCGGCGCCTCGGGCGGTATGATTGGCGGCGCTTACTGGCGCGCGCTGAATGACCTGAAGCAGCAGGGGCGCATTCAAAACCTTTACAAAGAGCAGTACCGTGAAAATATTGGCAAAGACCTTTTAAACGCCATTGTGTTTTCGTTTGCCAGTATTGATATGGTGTCGCCTTTCAACAAGATTTCGGTAGGCGGCTATACTTACCCCAAAGACCGGGGCTATGCCATGGAGCAGGAATTAATTGCCAACACGGCCGGCGTGCTGGATACGCGCCTTGGCGATTACAAAACCCGGGAGGCTGCGGGCATGCTGCCTACCATGGTGTACAATGGCACCATCATCAACGACGGCCGCAAGCTGCTGATGAGCGCACAGCCCGTCAGCTACCTTACCCGCCCTGCCTACAGCCTTTCCAATCCCTTTTTTCCACCCATAGACGGCGTGGACTTTGCCACCTTTTTTGCCGCACAGGATCCGCTGAGCCTGCGCACTACTACCGCGCTGCGCATCAGCGCCACTTTTCCGGTAGTGCTGCCGGTGGTAAAACTGCCGAGCCATCCTGAAATGAACCTGATGGATGCCGGCCTGCGCGACAATTTTGGCGTGGAAACCTCGCTGCGCTACCTGCAGGTGTTTGCAGACTGGATCAATGAAAATACCAGCCGCGTCATTTTCCTGGAAATCCGCGACACGCGCGAGCACGAGGTGTTTCCGCCCGAAGAGCAAAACACGCTACCCGCCCTGGTGGCCGATCCCATCTTTGCCATTGAGAAAAAATGGGAGCCTTTCCAGAGCTATGGACAAAGCTTCATGAAAGATCTGGCAGGCGCCGCGCTGCAGCACCGCTTTCATATCATTACGCTACAGTACGAGCCGCAAAAAGACAAGAAAAAAGCAGCGCTGAATTTTCACCTGACCCGCGATGAAAAAGATGATATCCGTGCGGCTATCCGCTCGCCGGAAAACAGGGCTGCTACAGATTCTTTACTGAGGTTGTTGCAATAGCGACTGCCAGTCGGGCAGCTGCGGCTGCCATTTTTCTTTTTTGATTTTCCCCAAAAGGCTGCGCCGCTGGTAAAAGCCCATCTTTTCCTGCAGCGGCACATGCACCTGCATCAGGGAGCTGAACCGCACTAAATCTTCCCAGCCCGCGCTTTGGAATTGCCGGAAGAAAGCAGCCAGCCACAGCCGCCATTCTTTAAAATTCCAGTAGTGAAAAATGTAAGGCGCTGCGCTGTGCAGCGGCCCGCTTTGCTGCAGGACTACTGAAAAGGCAAACTGCTCTACAATGTGCTTTGGATAAAGCGGGTAGAGCACGTCTGTGAGTGATAATACCTCTTGCAATAAACCGGCATCAGCGGGCGAAAGGCCCAGTACACCGGCATTCCACATCAGGGTATCGCCGGAAATGTGTAGCGCGTGGCCGGGTATCTGCGGCTTTTTCTGAAAGAAAGCCAGCAGCTTGCGGAGCACCGGTTGCTGCGGTTGCGAAAGCCTGCCTTCGCACACGTGCATGTAATGCCGGCCGGCAGCAATGCCCTGCAGAAGCGGCAGCGGCGATTGCAAAAACTCGCTGTCGGTATCCACATAAAGCAGGGGCGCATTGTATTGCTGCAAGGCATCGCGCAGCAACGCTATTTTCAAACGGTGCACAAAACCCTTTGGCCCGCGCCAGGCTTTTATTTTCGCTGCATCCAGCTTTTGATAAGCTACCTGAAACGGAAGGGGCCAGCGCTGAAACCATTCCGGTTGGTCGGTGTAAATAACGATGAAGGGCGCGGCTTCCGGCGCCAGCCATTTACTGAGCGAAAGCATACTCCAGAGGCATTCTTCCAGAATGGCTTCGTGGCCGTAGGCCTGGTACACAAGAATGCCCTGCTGCATTATGCGGAAGGCATTTCGTTGGTGACGAGCTGTGTGGCACGGACCATATCCGCGTGCAGCACACGGTCTTTTTCCATAAAAGAAACCGAATGCCGCAGGCGGCTTACAATGTTTTCCAAAGCTGGCGAAGACTTGGACGGGCGGCGCATATCCAGGGCCTGCGCGGCGGTGAGCAGCTCTATGCCCAGCACGCTTTCCACATTGCGCAGCACGCGCAGCAGTTTGGTAGCCGCATTGGCGCCCATGCTCACATGGTCTTCCTGCCCGTTGCTGCTGACAATGCTATCCACCGAAGCAGGCGTGCAAAGCTGTTTGTTTTGACTCACAATCGCTGCTGCGGCGTATTGCGAAATCATAAAGCCGCTGTTCAGGCCCGGCTCCGGCGCCAGGAAAGGTTTTAGTCCGCGCTGCCCGCTGACGAGCAGGTAGTTGCGGCGCTCAGATATATTAGCCAGCTCGGCCAGGGCAATGGCGGCGAGGTCGGCATGAATGGCCAGCGTTTGGCCGTGGAAATTGCCGCCGCTCACAATTGCGCCTTCATCGTGCAGCACAATGGGGTTGTCGGTCACGGAATTGATTTCAATTTCCAAAGCCTTTTCGCAGGCCGCCAGCGCATCTTTGGAAGTACCGTGCACCTGCGGCATGCAGCGGAAAGAATAAGGGTCCTGCACCTGCTCTTTGGGCTGGGCAATCAGCTCGCTGCCCTGGAGCCAAAGGAGGATTTTTTCAGCCGTATCTATCTGCCCGGGGTGAGGCCGCAGGCGGTGAATGGCGGGGCGGAACGGCTCGTCTTTTGCGAGGAAGGCATCCGCGCTGAGTGCGCCAATGGCATCTGCCCATTGCGTGAGGCGGCGGGCAGCCAGCAGGCTGTGGGTGAGGTAAGCCGTCATGAACTGCGTGCCATTCAGCAGCGCCAGTCCTTCTTTGGCGCTCAGCGGCATGGGTTGCAGACCGGCATGTTCCAGCGCCCGGGCAGCTTCCATTTTTTCGCCCTGATACCACACCATGCCTTTGCCCAGAATGGGCAGGCAGAGGTGCGCCAGGGGGGCCAGGTCTCCCGAAGCACCCAGCGAACCCTGCTCAAAAACCACGGGCGTGATGCCGAGGTTGTAAAAATCCAGCAGCCGGTGCAGCAGTGCCACGCGGATACCGCTGTAACCCTGCGACAGGCCGTGGACTTTAAGCAGCAGCATCAGCCTTACGATTTCCGGCGGCACTTCGGCGCCCATGCCGCAGGCATGGCTCATCACGAGGTTTTCCTGTAACTGGGAAAGTTCATCGGGCGCGACGCGGACGTTGCACAGCGAGCCAAAGCCGGTGTTGATGCCGTAATAGGTGTTGCCGCTTTGGAGGAGGTCTTCCAGGAAGGCGCGGTTTTCAGTTACTTTCTGAAGCGCTTCGGGAGAAACGGAAATCTCGGCGGGCAGGCCTTCCTGGAAAAAAGAAAGAGTGAGGTGAGCGGGAAGTTGCATGAGGATGGCAAAATTAATGCTTGCTGCGCAGCGACGGGGTGAGATTGCCTGTGCTGCTTCAAGGGGATTCTTTTTGTAGCCCGGAGGCTACAAGATAGGCGAGCGCAGGCTGGAGCCTGCGCTCAACCTGGCATCGTGTAAACAGGGAACACACATTTGCTGGCGAACGCCAGCTTTGCGCATTTTTTGAAACACGTGTATGCCCAACAGCCCTATAATAGAAGTTGCAGGGATGGCTACACGTCGTTAACAAATCGGAAGCAATGTTTTGCAGGGAGTTATGGCCGGATATTATTTTTTTTTGCACCCGGAATACACATAATTTATTTAACTATAAATATCTGAAATAATAATTTAGAAAGATACACTTTAACAAACAAGTACTTCCAACTCCCCCAATTCCACCCCCACCCCCTCCACCTATGCTATCCCCCTCTCTCCGCAGCATGGGCGCAGTACTTTCCGTACTCGCCCTGCTCAGCGCCGCTGTGTCCCGTGCCCAAACTACAGCCACTACCATTACTGCGAATCCGGTCAATCTGCAAACAGTGCCGGGCGCCGCTAACCTGGTTGTAGATAACACGATTACTATTTCCGGCTCTACCGAAAACCTCACCAAAGCCACGGTTTCTATTTCGGCTGGTTTTCAAACCGGCGATGTGCTGGGCCATACCGGCACCCTGCCCGGCGGTATCACGGCTTCGTTTAGCGCTTCCACGGGCGTACTGACGCTGACCGGCAGCGCTACACCAGACAATTATCAGGCAGCACTGCGCACCGTCACCATTAGTCTGGCTGCCGGTTCTGCCACTACGCGCAGCGTTACGTTTACACTCGGCGAGCTGGTGTCTTATACCAACGGGCACTACTATAAATATGTAAGCGCTCCCGGGGGCATCAGCTGGGTAGATGCGAAAGCCGCCGCTGCCGCAAGTGCCAACAAATATTTTGGCCTCACCGGCTACCTGGCCACTATTACTTCCGCTGGTGAAAATGAATTTATCCGCGCCAAGTTGGCTGGTGATGGCTGGATAGGCGCCTCTGATGCCTATGACCAAATCAATGCTGCTACCGGCGTTACTACATATGCCAGTCAGGCAGCTTCAGAAAATAATTGGTACTGGGTTACAGGCCCTGAGAAAGGAACCAAATTCTCTACGGGTGCTACTGCGGTATCCGGGAAGTATCAAAACTGGAATGCGGGTGAGCCTAACAACTCTGCCGGCAATGAAAACTACGCGCAGATATACGCTACCGGCGGCGTTTCGCCGGGGCAATGGAATGATCTGAATGGCACCAGTCAAAATGGCTATGTGGTAGAGTACGGCGGCCTGTCTGGCGATCCGGCATTAAACATCAGTGCTACGCGCAACGTAAAGATGCAGGCTACCACCCTTACCGCTCACAATTATACCGGCACTTACAACCCCAATGCCCCAGCGGTAGTAGTAGACCCCGCGCTAACCATTACCTCCATTGGCAACATTACCGGCGCCCGTGTTACCATTGCCTCCGGCTTTCATACCGGTGATGTACTGGCCTATACCGGCACCCTGCCTGCCGGGGTGGCTTTTGGCGGCTATAGCACCACCACGGGCGTACTGAGCTTTAGCGGCACCGCTGCTCCGTCTGCCTATCAGGCACTGCTGCGCACCGTTACTTTTAAAAGCACCGGCGGCGCCAGCGTCAACCGCCAAATCACCTTTTCCCTGGGCGATCAGGTGGCCAATACCAACGGGCACTTTTACCAGTATGTTACCGCTGCAAACGTAAGCTGGAGCTCGTCAAAAACTGCCGCTGCCGGCATGACCTATAACGGCTTGCAGGGGTATCTGGCTACGATTACTTCGGCTGAAGAAAACACCTTTATTACAGGTAAGCTGTCTGCAAACGGCTGGATTGGCGGCTCAGATGCTTACGACCAGATTAATGCTGCTACCGGCACTACTACCTACGCGGATCAGGCAGCTGCAGAAGGCCACTGGTACTGGGTAACCGGCCCCGAAAAAGGCACTAATTTTTCTAATGGAAATGGGGGCAGCCTCACACCTGTTGCCGGGCAGTATCACAATTGGGCAAGCGGAGAGCCCAACAACTCCTCGGGAGAAAACTATGCGCAGATTTATGCAGTGGGTGGCACCATCGGACAATGGAACGATCTGAATGGTACTACACAGCCCGGCTATGTAGTAGAATTTGGTGGCCTGTCCACCGATCCCGATGTACAGCTTTCCTCCAACTCCCTGTTGGTGGTCGGCTTTCCATTGCCCATTGAAGGCATTACCCTTAGTGCTCAGGCAACGGCGGTGAAAAATGTATTGCAATGGCAGGCGCTCAACGAGCAGCAGGTAGTTGGCTACGAAGTGGCGCGCAGCACCGATGGCCGCAACTTTACCCCGCTCGCTGCTGTTCCTTCCAAAGGCGACGGCACCCATAATTATCAGTACGATGATGCTACCGCAGGCGCCGGTATTGTTTACTACCGGGTTAAAAGCACCGATCGCGCAGGCGATGTATTTTACTCAAACACCGTTCGACTGGCTGGTGAAGCACCGGCACTGCAGGTAACGGTATTTCCTAACCCGGCTGTGGATTACCTGACCATTCAGCGCCAGGCGGCTACGCCTGCCGGTGTGGCTATTGTAGCTTTGGATGGTAAAGAGGTGCTTCAGACAACCATTACAATGCAACGCTGTGAGATCAATATTTCAATGCTGCCGGCTGGCACATACTTCCTGCACCTGTCGGAAGGCGGACGGGAAACCGTTCAGAAATTCGTGAAGCAATAAAAAGCAGATACCTTTCTTTAATAGCGAAGCGGGCAGCCGGCAGGCTGTCCGCTTTTTTTACGTGCCGGAAATGCAGCAGGATTTTGGCAACAGGAATATTTACCGGCAGCCAGTTTCCGGAAATCCGCTATTTCAGTAAAATCCCCCATTCGGGGGTAGCAGGCAGCAATTGAAAAAGCATTTACTTTGTCTGCTTAAACCAAGCTCCTTTTCCTTATGAATCTCCGTAACCTCCTTGCGCCGGTGCTGGCTGCGAGCGTGCTTCTGGCGTGGCCGGCAGCAGCCCAGAAAAAGAGCGGTACGCCGCAAAAAAGTACTGCTGCCGCACCCGCGAGCGCGCCCAAGAAAATCACCAGTGTAGAAGGTATTACCGAATACGAACTGGGCAACGGTATGCGCGTGCTGCTGTTTCCTGACCCCAGCCAACCGAAAATCACGGTCAATATTACTTATAAGGTAGGCAGCCGCATGGAAGGCTACGGCGAAACAGGCATGGCCCACCTGCTGGAGCACCTGCTTTTTAAAGGCAGCACCAAGCATCCCAATATCCCACAGGAGCTGACCAGCCACGGCGCCAGCCCCAACGGCACTACCTGGTACGACCGCACCAACTATTTTGAAACTTTCAACGCTTCAGACGAAAACCTGAACTGGGCGCTGAGCCTGGAATCAGACCGGATGATCAATTCCTTCATCCGCGCAGAAGATCTGGCCAGCGAGTTTACCGTGGTGCGCAACGAGTTTGAAATGGGCGAAAACAGCCCCAGTTCTATTTTAATGGAGCGCATCCTGAGCACCGCTTACCTCTGGCACAACTATGGCAAAAGCACCATTGGCTCTAAAGAAGATATTGAGCGCGTGCCCATCGAAAACCTGCGTGCCTTTTACAAAAAGTATTATCAGCCGGACAATGCCGTGCTGCTCGTTGCCGGTAAAATAGATGAGGCCAAAACCCTGGATCTGATCAACAAGTATTTTGGTGGTATTCCCCGTCCTGCCCGCGTATTGCAGCCGGACTATACCGTAGAGCCGGTGCAGGATGGCGAGCGCTTTGTAGAGCTGCGCCGCGCCGGCGATGTACAGAGCGTGGCTATGGCCTACCATATTCCTGCCGGTTCCCACCCCGATTATCCGGCTGTGGATGTGCTGAACGAAGTGCTGACCAACGAGCCCAACGGCCGCCTGTACCAGGCGCTGGTAAAAAGCGGCAAAGCCAGCACCGTCTGGGGTTGGGCTGCCAGCCTGCACGACCCCGGCTTTATGTACATCAATGCAGATGTATTGAAGGATAAAAGCATAGACAGCGCCCGCAACACTTTTTTCCAAACTATTGCCGAGCTGAACACCAAGCCGGTAACGGCTGATGAGGTAGACAAGGCACGCACCAAGCTGCTGAGCGATTTCGAAACCGTGTTCCGCAATACCCAGCGCCTGGGTACGACCATGAGCGAATTTATTGGCATGGGCGACTGGCGTTTGATTTTCCTTTACCGCGATCAACTTAAAAAAGTAACTGCGGCAGACGTCAACCGGGTGGCAGGCGCTTACCTTATTCCCAGCAACCGTACCTACGGCACCTTCATCCCTACCAACAATCCTTTGCGCGCTATTATCCCGCCCCGCCCCAATGTGGCAGAGCTGACCCGCGATTATAAAGGCGGACAGGCTATGGCGATGGGTGAAGCGTTTGATCCGTCTCCGGATAACATTGATCAGCGTACCGTACGCGGCAGCCTGATGGGCGGCGCCAAATATGCGCTGCTGAGCAAGAAAACACGCGGCAGCGTGGTGGAAGCCCGCCTAACGCTGCGCCTGGGCGATGAAGCCAGCATGATGAATAAATCTGCTGTAGCCGAACTGACGGCCGATATGCTGCGTCGCGGTACCAAAAGCCGCACCATGGCCCAAATAAACGAAGCCCTGGATAAGCTGAAAAGCAAGGTAAACATTAGTGGCAGTGGTCAGAATGTGGTTGTTTCCATAACTTCTACCCGCGAAAACCTGCCGGCTGTGCTGGAAATCGTGGATGATATGCTGCATCAGCCCGCCTTCAGCCCCGATGAGTTTAAAACCCTGGTGGATGAATACATCAGCAGCCTGGAGCAGGAACGCAGCGAACCCATGAGCATTGCCGGCCGTGAATTCAGCCGCATCCTCAGCCCGTACCCTGCCGGCGACATCCGTCATCAGATGAGCTATGAAGAAGAAATAAACGCTGTAAAAGGCGTAACCCTGGAGCAGGTAAGGCAATTTTATGCAGACTACTATAATGGTAGCAGTGCTACTGCCGGCGTTGTGGGCGATTTCGATACCGATGATACCCGCAGGAAACTGGAGAAAATGCTGGGTAACTGGACGGCCATTAAGAGTTATACACGCGCCCCTGAGCCTTATCAGGCCATTGCCGCGCAAAATCAGGAATTTAAAACGCCTGACAAGAAAAATGCCATGTTTATGGCAGGCAGCGGCTTTAAAATGCGCGATGACAATCCCGACTACGCAGCGCTTACCATGGCCAACTTCATCTTTGGCGGCGGCTTCCTGAACTCGCGACTGGCTACCCGTATCCGCCAGAAAGAAGGCATCAGCTATGGCGTGGGCTCTTTCCTGCAGGTAGATCCCCAGGATGAAAACGGCATATTTGGCGCCTATGCCATCTACAACCCCGAGAACAAAAGCAAACTCGAGGAAGTGTATAAGGAAGAACTGGCCAAAGCCGTTGCCGATGGCTTCACACAGGAAGAACTGGATATGGCCAAGAACGGCATCCTGCAATACCGCCAGACCGGCCGTGCCAACGATGCCCAGCTGTCTGGCAAGCTGAACCAGTATGCTTACCTGGGCCGTACCATGCAGTGGGATAAAGCTTTTGACGAAAAGCTGCAAAGCCTGACCCTCGCGCAGGTAAACGCTGCCATCAAAAAATACATCAATCCCAAAGATTTCACCTACATCAAAGCAGGCGATTTCAAGTAAGCTTCAGACACGGCTTCGATACAAAGCCGGCCCGGATTCCGGGCCGGCTTTTTTAATGCCAGCACCGGCGAAATCTTGCTTACTCCCTGGACCAGGAAATGTGTTTGTGGCTGATAAGAGCCCTGTGGCAGCTTGCCGCATCAGTGTAAAGTTTTTATAACCGGACGCTTTAAGGCCGGGCGTATATTTGCAGCCTCATGACGCTGCATCGCGAAGGATATCGCTATATTATTTACGCCACGCTTGGCTGGGCACTGATTGCCTTTCTGACCTGGAAATTCCTGTTCCATGCCTTTATTCCATTCCTGGTTATCAACATCCTTTGCTTTTTGCTTTGGTTTTGGGTCATCTGGTTTTTCCGCCTGCCGCGCCGCACTTTTCATGCCGGCGAGCAGCTGGTGATAGCCCCTGCCGACGGTAAAGTGGTGGTGATAGAGGAAACCGAAGAGCCGGAATACTTTAAAGACCGCCGCCTGCAGGTTTCCATTTTCATGAGTCCGCTGAATGTGCACGTAAACCGTGCGCCTATTGACGGCGTGGTGAAATATGTAAAGTACCATCCCGGCAAATACCTGGTGGCCTGGCACCCCAAAAGCAGCACCGAAAACGAGCGCACCACGGTGGTAATAGAAAATGAACGGGCACCCATCCTGCTGCGGCAGATAGCAGGCGCCCTGGCCCGGCGTATTTGCTATTATGTAAAAGAAGGGCAGCCTATAAAGCAACACGAAGAGTTTGGCTTTATCCGTTTCGGTTCGCGGGTGGACGTGTTTTTACCTATAGGCACAAAAGTGGATGTTAATATAGGCCAGACCGTGAAGGGGGGTATTACCGTATTAGCAGAATTACCCTAATTTCGTTCTTTCATCAAAACAAGCCAATCCAAAGATTATGAAAAAAATATCCATGCTGCTGGCGGCCCTCCTGATTACGGGCGCCTCTTTTGCCTGCGACGGCAACAAAGAATGCAAAGGCGATAAAGCCTGCTGCAAAAAAGAAGCGGCTGCTAAAAAAGACGAAAAAGCCTGCTGCAAGAAAGATGCTACTGCCAGCAAGGATAAAGAGGGCAAAGCCTGCTGCAAGAAAGATGCAGACAAGAAAACTGCCCAAAAATAATTTTTAAGTTTTAACCATTGTGTTCCGTACCCCGTGCCGCCGGCGCGGGGTACTTTTTTTAAATGCCTGAATTGTCAGGCAAAGCGGTTTACCCATTTCAGGAAGCCGGTCTATAACCCTATAGGCGCCGTGCTTATCAACTAATTGGCGAAATAGCTCATTAGCTAATTCCCTGGCGTAATTTCGCGCAAATTTTCCCGTACCCTTATGGCATTGCAGGCAGGAATCGTAGGCCTACCCAACGTAGGCAAGTCCACTCTTTTTAACGCGGTAAGCAACAGCGCTAAGGCGCAGGCCAGCAATTACCGCTTTTGCACCATCGAGCCCAACGTGGGCCAGGTAGATGTACCCGACACACGCCTCAACAAGCTGGCCGAAATCGTGGTGCCCAACCGCATTGTACCCACTACCATCGAGTTTGTGGATATTGCCGGGCTGGTAAAAGGCGCTGCCTCCGGCGAAGGCCTGGGCAATAAATTCCTGGCCAACATCCGCGAGGTAGATGCCATCATCCACGTGGTGCGCTGCTTCGAAGATGAAAACATCCTGCGCGAAGAAGGCGCCATCAATCCTATTTCCGACAAAGAAATCATTGATACCGAGCTGCAGCTTAAAGACCTGGACAGCGTGGAGAAAAAAATCCAGCGCGTGGAAAAGCAGGCCAAAAGCGGCGATGCGAAAATGAAAAGCCAGTACGAAGTATTGCTGCGTTGCAAAAAACACCTGGAGCAGGGCAAGAATATTCGTGGCCTGGGCCTGGAAGGCGAAGAGTTGGATGCCATTTACGACATTCACCTGCTGACTGCCAAGCCTGTGCTTTATGTGGCCAATGTAGACGAAGCCGGCATTCATACCGGCAATAAATACTCCGAGGTGCTTAGTAAAGCGGCTCAGGAAGAAGGCGCCGGCGTGATCGTGATGAACAACAACATCGAAGCGCAGATCACCGAGCTGGAAAGCGACGAAGACAAGGAAATGTTCTTCGCGGAATATGGCCTGGAAGAGCCTGGCCTGAACCGCCTGATTCGCGCCACTTATTCTTTGCTGAACCTCATTACCTACTTTACTGCCGGCGTGCAGGAAGTGCGCGCCTGGACCATTCACCGCGGCTGGAAAGCACCGCAGGCGGCCAGCGTGATCCACACCGATTTCGAGAAAGGCTTCATCAAGGCAGAGGTTATCAGCTATGAAGATTTTGTAACGCTCGGCGGCGAAGCTGCCGCCCGCGACAAAGGCCGCCTGCGCATTGAAGGCAAGGAATACATCGTGCAGGACGGCGATGTGATGCACTTCCGTTTTAACGTGTAAGGCTACAGCTGGTAAGATAAGTCCAATATTTGTTTTAGGACGCAGAGTGCGCTGAGGCCGCGAAGTCCGGTTTTATTTAAGTTGCTTGGCGATCTCCGCGGTTCTTTGCGTTCTCTGCGATACTTATTTAGGACGCGGAGTGCGCTGAGGAGCGCAGCGTTCGCAAAGTCCAGTTTTATTTAAATTTCTTTGCACCCTTTGTAGTTTTGGCGTACTCCGCGGTTCTTTGTGTCCTCTGCGATACTTATTTAGGACGCGGAATTATTTCGGGACGCAGAGTGCGCTGAGGAGCGCAGAGGTCGCGAAGGCTAATGTTTTATTTAAAAAGCTTGGCGATCTCTGCGCTACTTATTATAAAACGCGGAGCATCCGGCTTTTCTGCTGCCTGTAGCCCGTAGCAGCCTGCATGCCTGAACCCTGAATCCTGGCACATTTCCTACCTTCATGCTTCTAAAAGAACTGCATGAAATACGAAGCCATAGACCCTAACCTGTACACCCGGAACCGCCAGCGCTTCATTAAAGAAATGAAGCCCAACGCCATTGCCATTTTTCCCGGCAACCCGGTGCTGACCACCAATGGCGATCAGAGCTACGAATACATGCCCAACAGCGATGTACTCTGGCTCTCCGGCATCCGGCAGGAAAAAAGCATGGTTATCCTTTACCCCGACAATCCGGATGAAAACGCCCGTGAAGTGCTGGTGCTCTTGCGGCCCAACGAACTGATGGAAAAATGGGAAGGCCACAAGCTGCGCAAAGACGAGGCAACCGCCATCAGCGGCATTAAAAATATTCAGTGGCTGGACGGTATTGATGCCTTTTTGCATAGCGCCCTGCATCTTGTCGATACGGTATATCTGAACACCAATGAAAACGACCGGCTGGATGTGAGCCTGTTTCGCCCCGACCTGCTCTGGGTACGCCAGCTGATGGATCGCTATCCGCTGCACCGTTACGAGCGCGCCGCCCGTATCCTGAAATCGCTGCGTGCCGTCAAGACCAAAGAGGAAATAGCCGTGGTGCAGCGTGCCTGCGACATCACCGAAAAAGCCTTCCGCCGCGTCATGCAGTTTGTGCAGCCCGGCGTGATGGAATATGAAATTGAAGCGGAAATCACCCACGAGTTTTTGCGCAACCGCGCTACCCGCCATGCCTACGGCGCCATTGTAGCCAGCGGCGATCGCGCCCGTGTGCTGCATTATGTGGACAACAATCAGGAGTGTAAAGAGGGCGAGCTGATTCTGATGGACTTTGGCGCAGAATATGGCAACTATGCCGCTGATTTAAGCCGTACCATTCCGGTCAGCGGCAGGTTTACCCAAAGGCAAAAAGAAGTCTACAATGCCTGCCTGAACGTGCATAATTTCTGCAAAGCCATCCTGAAGCCCGGCCTGCTGTTTCCTGACTATGTAAAGCAGGTGAATGCCGAAATGGAAAAGCAGCTTTTAAATATTGGTTTGATATCCCAGGCGGATGTAAAGAACCAGGATCCTGAAAATCCTGCTTACCGCAAATATTTCTATCATGGCGTGACCCACCACCTGGGTATTGATGTGCACGATGTAGGCACCCGCACCGGAGCGCTGCAGGAAGGCATGCTGCTGACGGTGGAGCCCGGTATTTACATCGAAGAAGAACAAATGGGCATCCGCATTGAAAATGACGTGTGGCTCACCGGAAATGGCAATGAGGATCTGATGAAAAACATACCGATTACCGTGGAAGAAATTGAGCAGTGCATGAAGCGGTAAAGCAGGCTTTTCTCTTTAGGAATTCTTTGTCACAGCCAATGAACAGGCTGCCGCTAACTTCGCAACCGCAACCAAACACACGATATAAACTATGAAAAAGACAATCCTGATGGGCCTGGCGCTTGCCTTGACAACCGCCACTTTTGCCCAGGAAAAAAAGGCCACTAAAGAAGGCGGCGCTTATGTGCGTTTAGGCCTGGGTTATGCGTTTGCGCATGGTGGCAACACGTATACCGGCACCACCAATGCAGGTGGCTCTTCCATCAGCTATGATTACAAGAAGGGTTCTTATGGTGCCGGCCTGAGCGGCGTGGTGGCGGCTGGTTATAAATTCAACCGCAACATTGCCCTGGAGCTGGGCGTGGGTGTGGGTATTGCGCCTACCAAGCTGGAAGACAAATTCAGCAATACCACTCCGGGCGCGGCTATCAACATCACGACTAAAACTTACGCTAAGACGCCGGTTTACCTCCTGCCGGCTGTAGTGATTTCTACAGGCAATACCCTGCTGGAACCTTATGCACGTGTGGGCCTGGCGGTGAATGTAGGTGGCAAGCTGATTGAAGAAATGACAGCTACCGGCGATGTGGGCGGCGGCACTTCTGCTACTGCTTTTCAGAAAACAGAATACAAGCAGCGCACCGGTATCGGGTTTCAGGGCGCGCTGGGCCTGAAATACCACATCAATAACAGGGTAGGTATCTGGGGCGAAGTTGCCGGCATCTCTCAAAACATCTATGTAAAGAGTGCAGAGGTAACGGAAGCAACGCTGAATGGTGCCAACGTACTGGATACTTATACCACCAGTGAGCGGCAAACCAATTATGAATTCAACTACACGCAAAGCGGCACACCGGCAACCAACGCGCCCGGTACTGCGGCTGCGTATTCTAATGCTTTCAGCAATTTTGGCGTGAACCTGGGCGTTTCTTTCCAGTTCTAAAAGAAGCCAGTCTATTTTATTAAAAAGGCCGCCCTACCGGGCGGCCTTTTTAACGGGCTGTACCGGCTGCTTCAAAGCTGCCGGATCACGTTGGAAAGTTCCGGCATATTGGCCGGCAGCCAATGGTACTGCGGGTCTTTGCGCAGCCAGGTAAGCTGCCGCTTGGCATAATTGCGGGTGTGCCGGGCAATAAGGTCTACGGCTGCCGGCAAATCCAGCCGCCCCTCCAGGAAGTCAAACAATTCCTGGTAGCCCACGGTTTGCAGGGGCGAAAGGCCTTTATAAGGCAATAATTGTTTTACTTCTTCCAGCAGCCCGGCTTCCATCATTTGGTTTACGCGCAGCCCGATGCGTTCATAAAGCAAAGGCCGCGGCAGGTCCAGCGCCACTTTAATGATTTGAAAAGGCCGCTGTTTTACGCGTCCGCTGCGGTAGGCAACAATGCTTTGCCCCGTGGCGCGCCAAAAGCTGAGTGCGCGCAGCAGGCGGGCCGGGTTTTGCATTTCACCGCCTGCGGCAAACAGGGGATCCGCGGCTGCTACGGCCTGTTGCAGCCATGCCAATCCTTTTTCAGTGAACTCCGCTTGCAGCGCCACCTTTACTTCCTGCGGCACGGCGGGCATTTCATCCAGTCCTTCGCACAGGGCTTTGATGTAAAGGCCGGTGCCACCGCACACTACGGCGCTTTCCTTTTCCTCAAAAATCTGATCCAGCCATCCCAGCGCCAGTTGCTCAAAATCGGCCGCTGTAACGGGAGCCGTAATACTGTGCGAGGCAATAAAGTAATGCTTTATGGCTGCCAGCTCAGCTTCAGAAGGCCGCGCCACGCCAATATTCATTTCGCGGTAGCACTGCCGGCTGTCGGCACTGATGATATCCGTACCCAGCTGCTGCGCCAGGGCAATAGCCGTTGCCGTTTTACCGACAGCCGTAGGGCCGGCAATAACATAAAGTTGCTTCATGAAGGGATGCGTGATCGAAGATCAGCGGCGGAAAACAAGCACGGCTTAATATTCCTGCTCAAAGCTGTTGTCGTAGTTGTCGTCCGTGCCGGAGGCAGATTCGCTTTCACCGCCTTCGCTGCCAAAGCCTTCGGCCATTTCCTCGGCGCCCAGGTCGTAGGCTTCCAGGACTTCCATGGCGCGCTCGGCACCGGCAGGACCTTTTATACCGTATTGGGAAGGCGCCAGTCCTTCGCGGCGAAGGGTAAAGGGATAAGTGCGGCTGGGGTCGGGCTGTGCTTCCATGCCTACAAGCGCTACCTGAAAAAGCCATTTTTTGGCGCGGTCGTACTCGTACAGGAAATGCTGATCGGGCGAGGAAATAAGGGCAGACACCGGCGTCTTGGCCATGGAAAGGGCAGGAGCGCCTTTTTTGTTGGCCATTACCTCGCTGGATATCTCGCGGCCGCGGTGCCAGCGGTCGTTGCTTTCAAAAAAAGAACCCTCGTGCTTCTGATCAAAATCAAAAGCTTTCAGGATGCCCTGGTGCAGCTCAAAAAAGGATTGGCTGCCCAGGATTTCCACGTCGCGATAAATGAGGTCGTCTTCCTCCCAATAAACTCTGAATCGTAGCACCGGCATGCTGTAAAGGTAAGAACTTGTAGGCCTTTGTGTGTTTTATTGTGCTTCATCCGCCCCGCCTGCGCCGGCACGGCGGTAGCGGTCTTCATTTTTTTCTTTGTTGCGGCGCAAAACTTCCAGCAGGGTATCAAACACCTCATCTATAGCCTGTTCGTAGGTGGCGGCGTGCTTTTTCACAAAGGGGTCGTTGCCCGGTACTTCCACGCGGGCTTCGCAAATGCAGCCGCCGGTTTCATTTTTGGGCGCTTCGTACAGGGTAACATCTACGCGTATGATTTGATCGCTGATAAGGGCGAGCTTGTTTGCTTTTTCACGGATAAAGGCTTCGAGCTGGGGCTTGGCAGTAAAGCCCAGAGATTGAATGATAACGTCCATATTGTTTCCTTTTTTTAATACTGAACGAAAGGCGCTACCAAAACCAAACCAGCAACCCTTTATCTACCCCGGCATAATAATTTCCGGGGCAGGGAGGATATGATATTGCAGTTAAATCCCGGTATCCTGGTGGAAACGCCTTTGGGCAGAGGCATCACCCTTTTTGTGATTGATTATGGCATGCATCAGAATACCTGCTGGGTGGTGGCTTTAGAAAAAGATGGGGTGGTAAAACATTTTGATTGCAATGACATTATCATCAGCACCAATTATACTTACGGTCTGAACCTGGGCAAAAACACCAATCACCCCCCGGAGGAATAGGCGGCCTGCATTTATTTCTTTTTTGCCGCGGTATTTACTTTGTTGGCGTCGTCATCCACCTCGCTCATTTTCTTTTTTCCGGCTACCACATACTGCATTTCCTGCTGAAAGAACCGGCAGGCGGGCTTCAAACCGCATTCCTCGCACTTCGGGCGCCGCGCCACGCAAACATAACGGCCATGCAGAATCAGCCAATGGTGCGCGGTATAAATCAGGTTTTTGGGTAAATATTTCACCAATTGTTGCTCGGCCTGCAAAGGATTTTTGGCGCCCTGCGTCAGCCCGATGCGTGCTGCCACGCGAAAGACGTGCGTATCTACCGCCATATGCGGCTGTTGCCAAACCACAGAGGTAACGACGTTGGCCGTCTTGCGGCCGACGCCGGGCAGTTGCACCAGTTCTTCTACGGTAGCGGGCACCTTTCCCTGCCAGCGCTCTGTAAGCAGTTGCGCCATGCCCAGGAGGTGGCGCGTCTTGTTGTTGGCAAAAGAAACCGATGCGATGTAAGGTTTTAGTTCATCGAAGCTGGCGCGCGCCAGCGCAAAGGCATCCGGATACTGAAGGAAAAGAGCGGGCGTTACCATATTCACCCGCTTATCGGTGCACTGTGCCGAAAGTATCACGGCTACCAACAGCTCGTAGGGATTGCTAAACTGCAATTCCGTTTCGGCCTCGGGCATGTGTTCCTGAAACCATTGTATCACAAATTCGTAGCGCTCTTTCCGGGTCATGAAGTTGCAAAGTTGGGGCTTTAAGCGGATTAAAGAAACCCGGCGCTGCAGGGGGCTGTGGCTGCCTGCGGAATAATTTTTTGGCCCTGTGGCTTTATGCCGCTTTCCGCTTATGAATTTGAAACCCTGCTTGCCGGCCGGCGCACTGGTTTGTTTTTTCTGAAAAAGGAGCGCCTGCAATGCGCCATTACCAACTATGGTGCGCGCCTGGTGCAGTTGCTGGTGCCGGATAAATATGGTAACGAGGCAAACGTGGTGCTTGGTTATGCCGCGCTGCAGCAATACAGGCAGCTGCCGGAAGATTATATGGGTGCTGTGGTAGGCCGCTGTGCCAACCGTATTGCCGGCGCTGCTTTTGATTTGGATGGCCGGCATTACCAGCTTGTGCCCAACGAAGGCCCTAACCTGCTGCACAGCGGGCCGGAAGGCCTGCACAGCCGCGTATGGCAGGTGATGGCCCACAGCGAAACTTCCCTGACGCTTGGCTATCTGTCGCCGGACGGCGAAGGCGGATTTCCGGGAACCCTGAACGTAACAGTAACATACCAGCTGGAAACCGCAGGTGTGCTAAGCATTCATTACACCGCAGTGGCCGCTGCTGCCACCATCGTCAACCTCAGCCACCATGCTTACTTTAATCTTAGCGGCGCAGGCAGCCGCACGGCCATGGACCATTACCTGCAGTTGCCGGCGCAGTATATAACGCCTGTTGATGAAGCCTTAATCCCCACCGGCGCGCTGATGCCGGTAGCAGGCACGCCCTTCGACTTCCGGCAGGCAAAACCCATTGGGCAGGATGTGGCAGCGGATCATAGACAGTTGCGTTATGGGCATGGTTATGACCACAATTTTGTGCTGGAAGGCAAGGGCATGAAACAGGCACTCAGTTTATGGTCGCCGGTCAGTGGCATTCGCCTGCAGCTGTTTACCGATCAGCCGGGCCTGCAGTTTTACAGTGGCAATTATCTGGATGGCAGCCGGACAGGCATTGGTGGGCAAGCGCTGGAATATCGCAGCGCCCTGGCTTTGGAGCCGCAGCATTTCCCGGATGCGGTGCATCATCCCGGTTTTCCGTCCGTGGTATTGCAGCCGCCGTCCGTTTTTGAAAGTACCAGCCGGTATTTATTTGATGTGGCCGAAGCGCCATAAGGCTACTTCGCCCCGGCATCCGGCTCAAACTCCAGTACGGCGCTGTTCATGCAATAGCGCTTGCCGGTAGGTGGCGGGCCATCGTCAAAAATGTGACCGAGGTGCGAATCGCAGCGGGCGCAGCGCACTTCGGTGCGGTCCATGCCGTGCGAATAATCAGAAAGATACCTGGTAGCCCCCGGTTCGCTTTCAAAGAAGCTGGGCCAGCCGCAGGAAGATGCAAACTTGGCAGTGCTGCGGAATAGCTTGTTGCCGCAGACTGCGCAATAGTAAGTGCCTTTGCTGTCGGTTTGGTAATACTTGCCGGTACCGGCCCATTCGGTGCCGGCCTCGCGGGCAATGTGGTAAACCTCGGGCGCAAGAATTTTTTTCCATTCGGCATTGCTGACGTTGAGCTTGCTGTGGTCTGTGCGCGAGTAGTAAGGGTTGTTGGTGTGGTTCATAGTTTTTTCCTTTTGAGCGCTGCACCCGGTTGCCAGGCAAAGGTACAGGGCCATAAAAGTCAGGAATTTCGGAAGCGGCATGTTACTTTTTCTTTACGGATTCCTACAAATTACGAAGGAGCTTGCTGCCAGTATGTGAAAGGACATAAAATAATGCCGGCATCGTTATAAAAATTCCGCTTAAAAACAAAATATCTTTCCGCTTTGGCATTTTGCCAAAAAGTCTATTTTTGTCGCAGTTTTAAACCAACATCCAATAACCATGTCTGAAATTGCAAACCGCGTAAAAAAGATCATCGTCGATAAACTGGGCGTAGATGAGAGCGAAGTGACACCGGAAGCCAGCTTTACCAATGACCTGGGCGCTGACAGCCTGGATACCGTAGAGCTCATCATGGAATTCGAAAAAGAGTTCAACATCTCTATCCCTGACGAGCAAGCCGAAACCATTACCACGGTTGGCCAGGCAGTATCCTACCTGGAAGAGCACGTAAAATAAATAAACATAGGAACATGCCCGGTGCAGTCGAAGGTTGCAAGGCGGCATGTTCCTATAATTTTATCCATGAACATAGAGCTGAAAAGAGTTGTAGTAACCGGTATGGGCGCCGTATCGCCTGTCGGCAGTACCCTTCCCGGATATTGGGAAGGGTTGGTGAATGGTGTGTCTGGTGCAGGCACTATCACTTCTTTTGATGCCAGTAAGTTCAAAACGCGCTTTGCCTGCGAGGTAAAGGATTTTAACCCCGAGCAATGGCTGGATCGTAAAGAGGCCCGCAAAATGGACCGCTTTGCCCAGTTTGCCATTGCCGCCGCGGCAGAAGCCGTGGCCAACAGCGGCATCGACAACGAGGCGCTGGATAAAGATCGCATTGGTGTGATTTGGGCATCGGGCATCGGCGGCATGATCACCTTCATTGAAGAAATGAAGAATTTTTGCAGCGGCGATGGCACCCCCCGTTTCAACCCGTTCTTTATTCCTAAAATGATCCTGGACATTGCCAGCGGCCATATTTCCATGCGCTACGGCTTCCGCGGATTAAACTTCGCTACCGTCAGCGCCTGCGCTTCGGGTACCAACGCCATCATTGATGCCGTAACATACCTGCGGCTGGGCAAGGCCAATGCCATCGTAACCGGCGGCTCCGAAGCCGTGATCACCGAAGCGGGCATCGGCGGCTTTAATGCCATGAAGGCCCTCAGCGAGCGCAACGACGAAGCCACTACAGCCAGCCGGCCTTTTGATAAAGACCGCGATGGTTTTGTGCTGGGTGAAGGCGCCGGCGCCATCATCCTCGAAACCCTGGAGCATGCGCAGGCCCGCGGCGCCAACATCCTGGCCGAAGTGGCCGGCGTAGGCATGAGTGCCGATGCCTACCACCTGAGCGCCCCGCACCCCGAAGGGCTGGGCGTGACGCTGGTGATGAGAAATGCGCTGGAAGATGCCCACATGCAGCCTTCCGATATTGATTACATCAACGTGCACGGCACCTCTACGCCGCTGGGCGATGTGGCCGAAGTGGCAGCCATTCAGAAAGTGTTTGGCGAGCATGCTTACGACCTCAATATCTCTTCCACCAAAAGCATGACCGGCCACCTCTTGGGCGCTGCCGGCGCTATTGAAGCCATTGCCGCCATCAAAGCCGTAATGCACGACCTGGTGCCGCCTACCATCAACCATTTTACCGACGATCCGGCCCTGGATCCACGCCTGAACTTTACGTTTGAAAAAGCACAGGCGCGCCCGGTGCGCGCCGCCATGAGCAATACCTTTGGCTTTGGCGGTCACAATGCCACGATCATCGTTAAAAAGTTTGAACCTTAAGCCCCAGGCGTATGGCCCGTTTTGCCTCACGCTTTCTTTCCTTCTTCAGTCACCACCGCGAGCTGCAGCAACAACTGGAATTGATGCTGGGCCTGCGCCCGCGGCACCTGCCCTATTATCGCCTGGCCTTTACGCACCGTTCCTCTTCGCAGGAGCCGGGCGAGTGCAATGAGCGCCTGGAATTCCTGGGCGATGCCATCCTGGGCGCCGTTATAGCAGAATACCTTTTTAAGCGCTATCCCTACCAAAGCGAAGGCTTCCTTACCGAGCTGCGCAGCCGCATGGTGCGCCGCGAAAGCCTGAACGAGGTAGCTATGAAAATGGGCCTTAAAAAGCTGATCCAGTTCAATAAGCAGGATCGTGGCCTGAAAGGCAGCAACATCTTTGGCAACGCGCTGGAAGCCCTGATTGGCGCCGTGTACCTGGACCAGGGTTATGTGCGCACCCGCAGCTTTATCCTGAAGGTGCTCGTGAAAAACTACCTGGACATGGATGTACTGGAGCACACAGACACCAATTACAAAAACCAGCTTTTAAACTGGGCACAGAAATCCGGTAAAAACCTGGAATTTAAAGATATGGAGCCGCGCAGCACCGGCGCCCGCAAGGTTTTTGCCGTGGGCATTGTACTGGAAGGGGAAATGATAGCCAACGGCACCGGCTACACCAAAAAAGAAGCCAGCCAGAATGGCTGTAAAAAGGCGATGGAGGTGTTGGGGATTTGAGAATTTGGAAATTTGAAGATTTGAGAATTTGAAGATTTGAAAATGGTTGCCAACCCCAATCCTAACCACTAACCACTAACCACTAACGACTAACCACTAATAACTAACCCCTCCCTCAGTGGCATTTAAAATGCTCAAAAGGTTCTTTGCAGCTCAGGCAGCGGTAAAGGCTTTTGCAGGAGGTGGCGCCAAACTGGCTTACCAGTTCGGTGTCTGTACTGTCGCAGCGCGGGCAGGGCACTTCTGCTGCTGCAAACAATTCTTTTTTTAGGCGGTACTGGGGCGGGGCAATGCCATATGCCTTTAGCTTCTTTTTCCCTTCCTCACTCATCCACGCGGTAGTCCAGGCAGGGCTCAGCTGCAGCGCTATATGCACTTTCGAAAAGCCGCGACCGGCCAGCGCCATGCGAATCTGCATACCAATGACGTCCATGGCCGGGCAGCCCGAGTAAGTGGGCGTAATAGTGACGGCAACCTCGTTTTTTTCATCTACCTGTACCGCACGCACAATGCCTAAATCCAGGATCGTCAGCACCGGCACTTCCGGATCGGTAACGGTGGCCAAAATATCGTAAACACGGGCCTCGCGGCTTTTTTCAGTAGCTGGAAACACCTTATAAAGTTACGGTTTTTCTGCCGGCCTTCCTTTATCAAGGCCAGCTACAGGCCCTGCGTCATCAGTTTTTCCGTATAGGTTTTCAGCAATTCCGACACCTTCATAAAATTTCCCAGGGGCAGCGTATTGGGTTTGTCAAATACATCATGATAGTAGCCCGGTCCGCTGTTGGAATAAATGAAGAAAGAAGGCACGCCGGCTTCCGAGAAAAAATAATGGTCGCTGTTGGCGGCCTTGCCGCGGCTTTTTATTTCAGGTAAAAAACCTTCCTTTTCATTGATGCTTTGCAGCAGCGAAAATTGCCTGGGGTACTCGGTGGCATTCACCACCGTAATGCCGGCCGTGGCATCGCCCATGATGTCTATATTGGTCAGAAACCGGATGCGCTCCAGCGGAATCATGGGGTGCGACACAAAATAACGCGAGCCTTTCAGCCCGGCTTCCTCGCCTGCAAAAGCAATAAAGGCAATGGAATAAGGCTGTGGATTTTTGGCGTAATAATTGGCCAGCAGCAGCAGCATGGCCGTGCCGCTGGCATTGTCGCTGGCGCCGGGGAACACCGCTTCGTGGCCCATACGCCCCAGGTGATCATAGTGCGCAGTAAACACGATAAAGCTGTCGGGCTGCACCGTGCCGGGCACATAAGCCATCACATTGCGGCTGGGCGCCTGGGGCAGGAATTTCTGGCTGACCTCATAGCTAATCCGTTTGCTGCGCCGGGGCAGCGCGGTATCCGCCACGTAAAAAATGGTTCCCGGTACGGTGTCGGTGGCAACCGTCCAGATGAGCTTTTCTTTCTGGGGTAAAAGATAAGCGCCGCGGGGCAGCAGGGCCATCAAATCGCGCCGGCTGGCGCCCAGTGTTTTGGCCGCCGAATCTGCATGGCGCAACAGATAGGCCCGGTTGCCGTTGGCCACGAGCTTTACAAAGCCGGCGGTATCCTTTGCTTTTGCCCTTGTTTTTTTGGAGGAGAAATCGAGCGTGGTTACCGGCAGGCGGTTGCTCATCCCGCCGCTGCTGCGGGCATCTATCAAAAAGTTTTCGCCGGGTATGATTTCCTTTTTGCCGATGGTAAGGCTCATTTGGGCGGGAAATGTATTTACCGGAAAGGAAAATGGCTGGCTATAGCTGCTGTCCGGGCCCAGGCCAAGGAGGCCCATGTCGCGAAACTGCCGTTCTATATAGCCTGCGGCGCGGTTGCGGCCGTCTTTATAATAGCCGCGACCCTGCATTTGCAGGCCGCACAGCGCGGCAATGCGTTGTTTTACCCAGCGAATGTCTTGTGCGGCCACGTTGGCCCCTTGCAACAGCAGGGATAAAGTGAGGATAAGAAGGAAACGCATGTGGAATGGTTTGGCTTAAGTGGCATGTGCCACCCGGGGCTGTGGCAGCATGCACGCCACGAAATTATTGGAAAAAGGCATCGGCCGGCAAAGCCTGGTCGGGTAAAATCTGCTACATTTGAAACATCAAAGCTTTGTCATCCTAAAGCCATTTCTATGAAAAAGATTTCTTCCAAGTTTTTTATTCTTTGCCTCCTGGCCGGATGCATGGCCGCTGCCGCTTTTTCCCCTAAAGACGACGACAAGCCTTTCAAAGCGCAAAACCTGAAAGTATTGCCGCAGGATATTTCCCGCGACAGCCTTATTGCCATCATGCACCTCTGGGAAGATGCCCTGGGTGTAGGTTGCAACTATTGCCATGCGCCCCGTAAAGACAATCCCAAGAAGCTGGATTTCGCTTCTGATGAAAAGCAGCAGAAAGATTTTGCGCGCCACATGTATACCATGACGGACAGCATCAACCGGCAGTACTTTGGCTGGTGGGCCGAGCACAATACCAGCCGCCCCTCGGCCATTACCTGCTTTACCTGCCACAAGGGTCAGAAAGAGCCGGTAGCCATTGCGCCGCCTAAACCGGATAAAGGTAAATAAGGCTGCCGGCCCTCGATTACCTTTGCAGTAATTCCTATCTTCCGGCCTTGCAGCTTTCTTTTTTCCTTGCCAAACGACTGCTTCTGCGCCAGCGGGGCGTGTTTGCCGGCTTCATCATCCGGCTGGCGGTAGTGGCTACTGCCCTGAGTGTGGCGGTGATGATCCTGGCCCTTTCCTTTATCAACGGCTTTAAGCACACCATCCGGGAAAAGCTTTTTTCTTTCTGGGGCGAGATACTGATTGTGCCGCCGGGCGCCGATCAGGCCGGCATTGCGCCGGCAGATGCCCTGACCCTGGATAGCCGCCTGCTGGCTGGCGTTGCGCGCGAAAAAGAGGTGCGCCAGGTAGCACCTTTTGTGCTGCGACCGGTTATCCTGCAGGCGCACGGCCAAATGGAAGGCACGCAGCTAAAAGGTATCAATGCAGCTTTTCATTTTAATAAAGATATCCAGTTTACCGGCCGGCCCATTCAATACCCGCAGGAAGGCTATTCGCAGGATATCATCCTGAGCCGCAGCACCGCTGCCCGGCTGGATGTGCAGCCCGGCGATCAGCTGTTGCTTTATTTCCTGGAAAGCGGCGCCACCCGCCCGCGCGCCCGTAAAGTGACGGTGGCCGGCCTGTACCACACCGGTATGGAAGAGGTGGATAAAAGCTTTGGCCTTTGCGACATGCGCCTGCTGCAACGCCTGGCCAACTGGCAGCCGGATGAAATTTCGGGCTATCAGGTAACTACTGCGGCCGGCGTTGATGTAGCCGCGCTCAGCCGGCGTATTGATCAGCAGTATGTAGCCCGCCCCCTGCGCGCCCTGCCGGTGTACGAGGTGTATTACGGCATCTTCAGCTGGCTGCAGATGCAGGATGTAAACGCGCTGGTGCTGCTGTTTATCGTGGGTATAGTGGCGGTCATTAACCTCAGCGCCACGCTTATTATCCTGCTGGCCGACCGCGCGCAGATGGTGGCGCTGCTGAAAGCCCTGGGCGCCACACCGCAGCAATTGCGGCAGACCTTTATCCTGCTGGGCCTGCTGGTAAGTACCCTGGGCATTGTACTGGGCAATGTGCTGGGGCTGGGACTGGGCTGGCTGCAACAGCGTTTCGGCTTCATTACCCTGCCCGAAGAAACTTATTACATGCATACCGCGCCGGTGCGTATCATAGCCTGGCAGGTGGTGGCTACCGATGTGGGCGCCTTCCTGCTTTGCCTGGCCTGCCTGTGGCTGCCCACGCTTTATATTCGCAGGATACAGCCGGCCAAAGTGCTGAAGTTTGAGTAACGGTTGAAAAGTTGAAAAGTTGAAGAAAGTTGAAGAAGGTTGAAAAAATTATTCACCATTGACCATTGACCATTCACTAACGACTAAAGACTAAAGACTAAAGACTAACCACTAACCACTAACCCCCGTGTCCCCCAGTCAGCATACATACCGCTCTTTTGCCACCACCGCCGCCCTGCTGCCGGTGTTTGCGCAGCCCTGGTGGCTGGATGCCGTATGCCCGCAGGGCTGGGAGGTAGTCCTGGCGGAAAAAGGTGGCCTCATTACCGGGGTCTGGCCTTTTTACCTGCAGAAAAAAATAGGCGTTTCGCTGTTGCGCACGCCGGTACTGACCCCTTACCTGGGGCCGGTAGTGTTTTTCCCGGGAGATTTAAGCAGCAGCAACCGTGATGGTTTTGAGCATGAGGTGATCACGCAGCTGGCCGGGCAACTGCCCGGGGCGCAGGTCTGGCACCTGAACCTGCCGCCCGGTTTGAAACAGGCCGGCCTCTTTGCCGGTCAGGGGCTGCGCATTGGCGCCCGGCAGACCTTTCTGCTGGATCTGGCGCTGCCGCAGGAGGTGCTTTTCCAGGGTTTTAAGGAAAGCCTCCGGCGCGGCATCCGGCAGGCTGCCCATCATTATGTGGTGACAAACGAGCCAGCGCTGCTGCCCCGGCTGCACCAGTTTCATAAAAGCACCCTCGAAGGCAAGCAGCAGCAGCAACACCATTCCGAAGAAACGCTGGCAGCGCTGATGGCCGCGGCCGTTGCCCATCAATGCAGCCACCTGTATGCCGCCCACGACCTGAAGGGCGAGCTGCAGGCTTTGCTCTGGAACGTCTGGGACGGCGAAAGAAGCTATTACCTGATGGGCGCGCGCAATCCTGCCTCAGACAGTCACCGCGCTATGAGCCTGCTGCTGTGGCAAGCCATTAAAGAAGCGCAGGCACGCGGCAATAAATATTTTGATTTTGAGGGCAGCATGGACCCCGGCGTGGAGCGTTTCTTCCGCAAGTTTGGCGCCCGGCGGGAACTGTACCTGGTGCTGCAAAAAGAAGACAGCTGGCTGTGGCGGCTGAAGCAGGCTTTAGGCAGGTAGTAGCGCCGTGCCGGTTTATTGCTTTCTTGCAGGCTAATCAGTCTTAATCTCAATCTCAGTCTCAATCTTAATCTCAGTCTCAATCTTAATCTCAGTCTCAGTCTCCCCCACCTTGTCAACCTGTCAACCGATTAACCTGCCAACTTGTCCCGAAATGCTATCTGGCAACCTATTTGCCGGTAATTTTGCAGCCAAATGTTTAAAAAGAAAAAGAGCATGGACCAAAGGGATCAGGAACAGCGTCAGGAATGGACAGAAGAGCAACTGTCTGAAAATCTGAATACCGACGACAGCCGCCCCGGCGATGAACTGCTGGACGCCAGCGAGGAACCTGCCGACAACAGCGAAGAAGTACAAAAGCTGCGCGGCGAGTGCAACGATCTGCGCGATAAATTGCTGCGCCAGGCTGCCGAGTTCGATAACTTCCGCAAACGCACCGCCCGCGAGCGGCTGGAACTGGTGCAAACCGCCGGCAAAGACATGATGCTGAGCCTGCTGGAAGTGGTGGACGACAGCGACCGCGCCATGGATGTGCTGGATAAAAGCGAAGACATTGCCGCCCTGAAGGAAGGCATGCACCTTATTTTCCAAAAACTGAAAAATACCCTGCAGCAAAAAGGCCTTCAGCTGATGGAAGCACAAAACCAGGATTTTGACCCCGAACTGCACGAGGCGATTGCCGAGATACCGGCGCCCACGCCGGAGCAGCAGGGCAAGGTGCTGGATGTGGTGCAGCCCGGCTATTACATGAACGATAAACTCATCCGCCACGCCAAGGTAGTGGTCGGTAAATAACAAGCGATAACCAAACCCCGGCCTTTATTTTGCCGGAAAGCAACCCCAGACAGTTTGTCTGTCGCAGACAAATACCCAACTAAAGACCCATGTCGAAGCGAGATTATTACGAGGTGCTTGGCATTGCCAAAGGCGCCAGTGCAGACGAGATTAAAAAGGCCTATCGCAAGATGGCCCTGAAATTCCACCCCGATAAAAACCCGGGCAATAAAGAAGCGGAAGAACATTTTAAGGAAGCCGCCGAGGCATACGATGTGCTGAGCGATACCGACAAGCGCGCCCGCTACGACCGTTTCGGCCATGCAGGCATGGGCAGCGCCGCCGGCGGCGGCTTTGGCGGGGGCGGCATGCGCATGGAAGACATCTTCCAGAACTTTGGCGACATCTTCGGCGATGAGGTATTCGGCTCTTTCTTTGGCGGTGGTGGCGGTGGCCGGCGCCACATGGGCGTGCGCGGCTCCAACCTGCGCGTGAAGCTGAAGATGGATTTTTCTGAAATCGCCAAAGGCGCCAATAAAAAAATAAAAGTCAAGAAATATGTGCCCTGCCAGACCTGCAACGCCAGCGGCGCACGGGATAAGGGCAGCATTCAGACCTGCAAAACCTGCGGCGGCAACGGGCAGGTGCGGCGCGTGCAGCAAACCTTTATGGGCGCCATGCAAACCGTTACTACCTGCCCCGACTGCCACGGCGAGGGACAGGTGGTTACCGCGCGCTGCAACGCCTGCAAGGGCGAGGGCCGCGTGTACGGCGAAGACACCATCAGCCTGGATATACCTGCCGGCGTGCAGGATGGCATGCAGCTAAGCATGAGCGGCGCAGGCAATGCCGGCGAGCGCGGCGGCCCTGCGGGCGATCTGCTGATTGTGATTGAAGAAGAAAAACACCCCCACCTGAAGCGGGCCGACCTGGATGTGGTGTACCAGCTGAACCTTTCCTTCCCCGACCTGGTGCTGGGCGTAAACGCCGAAGTGCCGACCATAGACGGCCGCGCCAAGATAAAAGTGCCGCCCGGCACGCAAAGCGGCAAGGTATTCCGCCTGAAAGGCAAAGGCTTTCCCTCTTTCCAGGGCTACGAGCGCGGCGATCAGCTGATTGCCGTGAATGTCTTTAGCCCGCAGGACCTGAGCGAAGAGGAAAAAGCCCTGCTGGAAAAGCTGCGTGCTTCCAAAAATTTTCATCCCGAATCCGACGGCGCCGCCGAGATAAAACCGGAAAAGCAGGGCAAAGAAGACAAAAGTTTTTTTGACAAGCTGTTTGGGTAAAAGCCACGCTTTTTTACCCGGCTATTTTGAAAAGCCACCGCCCTGCAGCGGTGGCTTTTTTTGTTTATTGCAGGCTGGTAGAATGGGCCGGGCATTAAGCTTTTTATTCCTAAAAAAATCTTCTGGTAAATTAATTTTGGATATTCGCCAACAATTTCTTTTACCTTCATGCCTCACCTTAAACATTTTAAGTCATGAAGTACGCAATTTTTTCCACTCCCCCGGCGGTACACCTGACCAAAATCGTTACTGCAGCGCGCGGCTTATTTGCCTGTGTGCTTGCTTTGATGCTACTGAGCCTTCCGCGTTTAAGCTTTGCCCAGGATTCCTGGCGCTATCCTTCTGTAACCAGTTCCGAAACCAAGTATGTAGCTACCAATTACAATGGCGGTACCGGTGCAAACCCCATTGTTTCCGTGGTTGCTTCCTATATGAATGTTGGCGGCTTTAATGTAAAATTTGTTCAACAAGACGGGTCTATTGCTTTTCAGTATAACTACAATGCATCTGATTGCTATGAGATGATACCTATGGCTATTACTTTGAAGAAGGGTAGCACTGTAATGGAAGACAGATATGCAGTGGTAGGCATGGCTAGGAGTTGCGTGCCCGGTGGCGACCCTCACAACATGTGGCTGGTAGAGCTGGACGGCTTAGGTAATTTAACCATGACAAAAGTTTACGACTTTAAAGTACTCGGTATGGCTGCTGGCCCTGATTATTATGAGGCGGAACCTTATAGTGCTAATCATTCCATTCCAATGGATATCAAGCCTGTTTATTATGACGAAGTAACAGGCAATAAAGGCTACATCATAGCTGGTTTTGTAACAGAAAATATCAACAATCCGGTTCCTTTTGATGTAGAACCGCCTTTCATTACTCCTCAGGCGCGCCGGCAGGCTTGTTTTCTAAGAATCACAGATAACGGCTCTATTCTGTGGGGCAGAACGATCGAAACGGGAGCCGTGCCGAAGTTCAATCATAACTGGACGCTGGCCAATAAAATAATTGAAATACCAGGGCAGGGCTTTGCATTTACCGGAATGGCCATTCAGCATTTTAATCTTGGTGGCCCATACGGATTACCCGGCGGCATCCTTACCGGCGGCTTTGGCTACCTGCCTCCAGCCACAGCAGGGGCACATGTTCAGGCGCGTATCACCATTGTTAACGAAGCAGGTGCAGGAGAGTCATGCGGTGCCGACCCTGCCAATGCGGTATTTTATGCAAGCGGTAACGATTTGCTATTTGATCCGGTAACAAAACGTGTACATCTGCTCGGTTCCGGAATTCAGATACAAGGTCCATGCTGTGCGCTTACCTTTGTCAAAGGAAAGCCGTATTTGATTGTAGGCGAAATAGACCCTATGGCCGGTTATTCATTGGACTTGACCACAACGCGGCTTCTAAACTTCCTTTCTATACCTGCCAGTGGCGCGAACACAGACCGGCCTGCCATAGTGGGTTCCCGGGTATTTTTTGACCCGGATAATAATGAAAACCTTATTGAAACCGGATATTTCCACAATGCTATTTTCCCTGATAATGGAGGTAGTACAGGCTCTTTCCCATTCTTCCTGAAATATCACTATCCCAGTCAAACTGTGGTAGGATATGTGGCGCAGGTCTTTCCCCATCCCTCAAACAATTATTACACCAATTATTATGGGCTTAGAACGTTTAGCCCCTTAAATTACTTTATAAATACAGCCGGCATTACGGATTACCCTACCATAAATGCCATGCGACTGCATGCCTTTGCACCTTATGCTCCCCTAGGTCTTAGTTCTTTTTACTTAGCTAATAATGTAGTTTCCCTAAGTGCGCCTAATAACTTGTGTTATCAGTTTACGACACAGGTAACGACATTCCCGAGCGCCTGTCCCACTTTTGCTATGCTGCCAACTGAAGGCCTCCCGGATTATAAGCTGATTTATACCGCAAGTACGCCGTTTGTTATGCCCACGCCTACCGTAGTAAGGGCCAGTATGCCGGCAACCAGTTTAGATTGTGCTTCAGCGCCATTCCGGCCCGCAAGTGTAGCGCAGCAGGCAACAGCCTTAGCCAAGGAAAATAGCGATGCAACGGTTTATCCGGTACCTGCTGGAGATGTTATTTATTTACGTGCAAGGCCCTATAGCTCTTACCGTGTTCAGAATGCGGCAGGACAAGTACTAATGGATGGTGTAACCAGCAGGGAGGAAGAAGCCATAGATACTAAGCAGTTGCCAGCAGGTTTTTACATTATCAAGGTAACGAATGGTGCCGGCCAGTTCACTTTTACTAAGTTTACTAAACAGTAAGCCTGATTTTAAAGAAGCTGTTTCCATTTTGGAAGCAGCTTCTTACTTCCTTTTAAAAGCGGTGTACCATGAAAGTTGCATTAAAATGCTTTTGGGCTCTTATATTAATTAGTTGTGCCTTTGCTGTAAATGCCCAGGTAAATATCACTCCTAATATTTCTCCAGATTCTTTGGCAAAGATTATTACCGGCGGCGGGGTAAAAGTCTTTAATGCCACCTACAATTGCCCCGGTAAATCGCAGGGGCGGTTTGATGTAGTAGAAAGTAATTTAGGACTGGACAGCGGCATTATAATCACCAATGGCAGGGCTGCTACCGCGCCGGGCTGGCCTTACTACCACCCGCCCTATTGGTGCAGTGCGGATACCTCCATTCCCTTTCCAATAGCCGATAGCCTGGGCGCTAATGGGAATAGTCCTGCCTATTCAAATGAACTGGCTTTTTGTGATGCTTTAGGGCCTGTTACTATATACGGTACTTTCACCGATCACCTGTCCGATTATGATGTAGATACTTTGATGATTCATCCGGGAATGGGTGCGTACAATACCTGGGATGCCTGTAAGCTGGAATTTGATTTTGTTGCGGCAGGCGATTCGGTAAGCTTCGATTATGTGTATGGAAGTGCAGCTTATATTTATAACCCATGTGGCCCCGCTGACCCATTTGCGGCTTTCCTTTCGGGGCCCGGAATAGCCGGTAAGAAAAATATAGCTACCGTACCCGGAACGGATTATCCCATTTGTGTGGCAACTATTCAGGACCCGGTGGTCGTTCATCCTCACATACCGGATGGTACCGGCCCGGGTGATTCAATCTCTTGTTTTATTATTGGCGGCTATCCCCAGTTTCCCGAGTATTATGTAGATAACTACATGGGTGAAACTATTACTTACGGCGGCTTTAGTACGGTGCTTACTGCTAAAGCGCAGGTCAATTCTTGCGACACCTATCATTTGAAGATTGTGATTGCAGATGGCGATGGAAATGGATATGGCGATTCCGGTGTCTTCATCAAAGCAGGTTCTTTTTCAGCGCCTACGAGCCAGCTTACTGCTTCCGGTTCTGCCGGCCTGCACACCACCGGTAGTATCACAGATACCGCTATTGCGGTGGCCGGCTGCGCGCCCGGCTCTTTTACTTTTCATACGCCTGCGGCTCAGCCAACGCCTACCACTTACTACGTTTCTTACGCCGGCTCTGCTGTTGCAGGTATAGACTACACGCCCCTTCCTGCTTCTTTTGTGATGCCAGCCGGCGCTACTTCTTTTTCCTGGCCGGTAAGTGTGCTTTCAGGCGGTGCTTTTGCTGCTACGCTGATTGCTACCGTCTCAGACAGCACGGCTTTCTTTTGCCTGGGCGGCTTGCCGGAGCTTAGAAAAGCAGCTATGATTCTAATTGATTCTTTGACCCTTGCTATTGCTACACCCGATACGGCGCTTTGCCTGCCCGGCTGCCTTGCTCCACTTACCAACTCCTTTACTGCCGACAGCCAGCTTTCTTTTTTCTGGACGCCAACTGTGGGCGTAGCTAATCCTTTTTCCAAGAACACTGCTATTTGTCCGCCTGCTGCTGACACGGCTATTACTTATACGCTTCATGCTTTTTTACCGGGCGGTAATTGTGATACTTCTACTGCATCTATTACTATTCTGCCGGTCAGCCGTCCTGTTGTATCGGCTTCTGTACCATCTGGTGCTGCCACCACCTGCCTGGAGGCGCCACTGCCTTTACTGGTAACGGCTTCACCGGATTATCAAAACTATCAGTACAACTGGCAGCCGGCGCTTTACCTGGATTCTAACTCTATTTATAATCCTTCTTTTCTGGCCAATGGTGCAGCAGGCACCTACACTATTTCTGTAACCGCTACGCCTCTTACTGCTTACGGTGCTGTAGCGGCCTGCGCTGCTTCTGATTCCCTTACTATAACGGTGCTGCCCATAGGGCTTAATTTTCTTACCAAAGACACCGCTATTTGCCTGGGAGATTCTATCGTGG
>Ga0182738_1000807_pt1 | contig 41961 bp, 35 predicted proteins | sample eDN5th30CBELigMG_FD_128876 | JGI IMG/M metagenome (GOLD analysis project Ga0182738, IMG submission 128876) | Enriched Miracle-Growth compost microbial communities from Emeryville, California, USA - eDNA 5th pass 30_C BE-Lig MG (version 2)... ...
GCTGGGCGCGGTGGCGCGCTACAACGGCTTTTCCATCCTGCGCCTGATCCGCTACATCCGCGAGGAGCTGCTGCTGGTGCTGGGCACCAGCTCTTCCGAGGCGGCGCTGCCCACGCTGATGCAAAAGATGGAGAAGGCCGGCTGCGCGAAGTCGGTGGTCGGGCTGGTCGTGCCGACCGGCTATTCCTTCAACCTGGACGGCACCAACATCTACATGACGATGGCGGCGCTGTTCATCGCCCAGGCCTGCGACATCCCGCTGTCGCTGGGCGACCAGATCCTGCTGCTGCTGGTGGCCATGCTCAGCTCCAAGGGCGCGGCCGGCGTGACCGGCGCGGGCTTCATCACGCTGGCGGCCACGCTGTCGGTGGTGCCCGCGGTGCCGGTGGCCGGCATGGCGCTGATCCTGGGCGTGGACCGCTTCATGTCGGAATGCCGGGCGCTGACCAACCTGGTCGGCAACGCCACCGCCGCGGTGGTGGTGGCGCGCTGGGAGGGCGAGCTCGACCGCGAGCGGCTCGACCGCGCGCTGGCCGGCCAGGCCGACGAGCCCGCGCCGGCGCAGCGCGAGGCCGGCGCGGCGCTGCTGCCGCAATACCGCGAGCAGTCCTGAGGCGCGGTCCCGGCGTGGCCGGCCGGCCGCCACGCCGCCGCACGCCCGCCGCGCGCGCGATCCGCCCCGCGTCGCCGCGAAGTTGTATGCCAAAGCAAATTCTGTAACCCGCGCCAGGGGGAAGGATGTTACGGCAGGGCGGCGGTGAAGCATTGCCGTCATCCTGCCTTCCTAGGATCGTCGCCACCAGCCGGCCGGCCGCCGGCATCGACCTGGAGACGATCCCGCGATGGCAGACCGAATCGTTCGCGCGCATACGCCGCTGCCCCCCGGTGCGCTGCAGTTCCGCAGCCTGCACGGCCGCGAGGCGGTGTCGGCGCTGTACGAGTTCGAGGTCGACCTGCTCGCGTCCACGCACACGCTGGACCTGAAGGCGCTGCTGGGCAAGGCCGTCACGCTGGAGATCGACACCGGCGGCGGCGCGCCGCGCTACCTGTCGGGCCAGGCCACGCGCTTCGCGCTGGTCGGGCGCGAGGGCGAATCCACGCCGCGGCAGTACGTCTACCGCGCCACGCTGCGGCCCTGGCTGTGGTATCTGACGCAGACTTCGGACAGCAAGATCTTCCAGCGGATGTCGGCGGTGGACGTGATCCGCCAGGTGCTGGCCGACTATCCCTTCCCGGTGGAATACCGGCTGGCGGGGCAGTACCGCAACTGGGAATACTGTGTGCAGTACCAGGAGACCGACTTCGCCTTCGTCAGCCGGCTGATGGAGCACGAGGGCATCTGCTACGGGTTCCGCCACGAATCCGGCAAGCACACGCTGGTGCTGTCCGACGACGTTACCCAGCACGACGAATGCCCCGGCGCCGAGACCGTTCCCTACTACGGCCCGGACCGCAGCACGGTGCCGCAGGAGGAGTTCGTCTCGCGCTGGCAGGTGGCCGAGGAGATCACCCCCGACGGCTTCGCCACCGTCGACTACGACTTCAAGAAGCCCGCGGCCAGCCTGGACGCGCAGTCCAGCAACCCCGGCGCCTACGAGCACGGCGGCCTGCAGGTCTACGAATGGCTGGGCGGCTACACCGAGCCGGACCAGGGCGAGCACTATTCGCGCATCCGCCTGGAGGCCTTGCAGACCCAGCGCGAGACCGTCACGGGCAGCTGCAACGTGCGCGCCTTCGCGCCCGGCTACCTGTTCACGCTGCGCAATCATCCCCGGCCGGCGGAGAACCGCCAGTACCTGATCCTGGAGGCGCACTACCGCATCCGCGAGGGCGGCTACGCCAGCGGCGCCGACCAGGCGCAGTTCGAAACCGATTTCCGCGTGCTGCCGGCCACCGTGCCCTACCGCCCGGCGCGCGCCACGCCCGTGCCGCGCACGCACGGCCCGCAGACGGCCACGGTGGTGGGCCAGCCGGGCGAGGAGATATGGACCGACGAGTACGGCCGCGTCAAGGTCCACTTCCACTGGGACCGCTACGGCCAGAAGAACGAGAACAGCTCCTGCTGGGTGCGCGTGTCCAGCCCCTGGGCGGGCGGCGGCTTCGGCGGCATCCAGCTGCCGCGCGTGGGCGACGAGGTCATCGTCGATTTCATCGGCGGCTTCCCGGACCGGCCCATCGTCGTCGGGCGCGTCTACAACGCCGGCAACATGCCGCCCTGGGAGCTGCCCGGCAACGCCACGCAGAGCGGCTTCCTGAGCCGGTCCAAGAACGGCGACCGCGGCACCGCCAATGCGCTGATGTTCGAGGACCGGCCCGGCGGCGAGCGCATCTGGCTGCACGCCGAGCGCGACATGAACACCGAGGTCGAGGCCAACGAGACGCACACGGTGGACGGCTCGCGCACCACGCTGATCGGCGGCGACGACACGCTGACGGTGATGGGCGCGCGCACCACCACCGTGCAGGGCCACGAGACCGAGACCTTCGATTCCGGCGCCGACCGCACGGTCAACGGCGACGTGACCGAGACCGTCAACGGCAACGAGACGCGCACCTTCAACGGCGACGTCGCCGAGACGATCAACGGCAAGGAGACCCGCACCGTCAACGGCGACTGGAGCGAGACCATCAACGGCGAGATGACCGAGACCCGCACCGGCGACGAGACCCGCACGGTCACCGGCAACGTGTCCGAGACCATCACCGGCGACGTCACGGAAACCATAGACGGCGCGGTGGTGCGCACCCACACCGGCAGCCACGACGTGACGGTGGACGGCGACGAGACCTCCACCATCACCGGCACGGTGTCGCACACGGTCAACGGCGCGTATACCCAGACCGTGACCGACCCGGTGACGATCAACGCCAACACCAGCATGACCGTGGTGACGCCGCAGTGGACGGTCTCGTCGACCGCCCAGCAGGCCTTCTGGACTTCCAACCTGCTGCGCGGCACGCCGGCGCGCATGATCGTGGTGGGGGCCTCGGCCGACCTGTGGGGCGTGCGCCAGCAGGTCTATGCGGGCGTCAATTCGCAGTGGTCGACGGTCAAGATCGACCTGGCGGCGATCAAGAACGGCTCCAGCGGCTTCGAGAGCGGCCAGGCCGGCGCGCAGATCAAGGCCATAGGCGCCCAGATCAAGACCGGCGGCGCGGCGGTGATCACCCGCATCATCAACCTGTTTACCTAGCATGGGCAGCGCCATCGGCTGGACACTGGGAACCCTGGCCACGCTGGCCTTCGTCGGCTTCGTGTTCCTGCTGGTGCGCGGCGGCGCCCAGCCCTACCGGGCCGAGCGGGCGCTGGCCGTGCGCCTGGCGCAGGACGGCCGGCCGGCCGGCGCCGAGGTGCTGCGCCTGGACCGCCAGCCCGGCGGCGACGACCTGTTCGCCGTGCCCATGAAGCTGGCGGTGCGCTACGCCGACGCCACGGGCGGCAAGCGCTACACCGACCTGCACGTCTACATCGACAAGGAACTGCTGGCCAACTTCATGCCCGGCAGGACGGTGCACGTGCGCTACGACCCCGAGGACCCGGGCCGCGTCGCGGTGGACCGGGCGCTCACTCCCACCGAAATCCCGGCCGAGTGGCGCCGCGCCGCGCCATGAAGATCGTCAAGCCCCTGCGCCTGGGCCTGCTGGCCCGGCCCTACCGGATGCGCCGGCGCCAGCGGCTGGGCCTGTCCGTGCTGGCCCTGGCCACGCTGGACGAGCGGCCGCTGCTGCAGCCCGAGCCCGACCTGTGGACGCTGGCCGGCGACGTGCTGGGCGAGGACGGCGTGCTGGACCTGGGCGTGCCCAAGCCCTGCGCCGAGTTCCTGGTCAGCGGCAGCGCCCATGCCGTGCACCAGCGCGACCGGCGCGCCTGCGTCGTGCGAGCGAAGGTGGGCACGCTGGAGAAAAGCCTGGCGGTGTTCGGCGACCGCTATTGGCTGGACGGCCGCGCCACCGAGCCCGAGCCCTTCGAGTCCATGCCGCTGGACTGGGCGCACGCCTACGGCGGGCCCTCGTATCCCGACAACCCGCACGGCCGCGGCGCCGACGAGGAAACGGTCAACGGCGTGCGCACGCGCCGCCTGCCCAACGTCGAGCCGGTGGTCGGCCGCATTCAGCGTCCCGGCGATGCGCCCGCGCCGGCCGGCTTCGGGCCGGTGTCGCCGATGTGGCCACGCCGCTTCGCGCGCGCCGGCCGCTACCACGAGAGCTGGCTGGACGACGGCTTTCCCGGCTTCCTGGACACGCTGGATCCGCATTTCTTCAACGCCGCCTCGCCCGACCAGTGGTGGCCGTCGCAGCCGGCGATCGCGCCCGGGGCCGGCTACGCGCTGTGGAACCTGCACCCGGAGCAGCCCTGCCTGGGCGGCGCGCTGCCGCGCTGGCGCGCCCGCTGCTTCGCGCAGCGCGCCGACGCCGCCGGGCTGGAGGAGGCCGAGCTGCGGCTGACCACGGCCTGGTTCTTCCCCGACCGCGAGCGCGTGCTGCTGATCTACCAGGGCGCGCTGGACGTGGCCGAGGACGACGGCGCCGACGTGGAAGTGCTGATGCCGGCGCTGGAAGAGGAGGGCCGGGAGCGCGGCATGCCGCACTACGCCGAGGTGCTGGCCGAGCGGCTGGACCTGGACGAGGGCGCGCTGCACGCGCTGCGCGACAAGGACCTGCTGCCCCAGGCGGCGCTGGGACCCTGGGAGGCGCTGCAGGCGGCCAGCCCCATGGACCGGCCGTTCGCCGTCAACCAGCGCGCCCGCGGCGAGACCATACGCGAGCGGATGCGCGAGCATGCCCGGGCGCAGGGCGTGGATTTCGCGCCTTTCGACGTGCCGGCGCCGCAGCCGCCGGCCGCGCCGCAGCTCGACGACCTGCCCGACGTGGCGCACCAGCTGCGCCAGGCCGCGCAGGAGGCGCGCATCGACATGCAGCATGCGCAGCGGCGCATGGCCGAGACCCTGCGGGCGCAGGGCGGCAGCATGCCCGAGGGCATGGACGCCGAGGCCCTGCTGGCCGGCGCGGCCGGGCCGGGGCAGGGCGGGCCGCCCTCGCTGCAGGGCCATCCCGGGCTGGCGACCCTGCAGGACCTGGCGCGCCACGAGCCGCTGGGCGAGGGCGCGCTGGACGAGCAGGCCATGCGCGATCGGCTGCGCGACGCGCAGCGGCAGCTCGGGCAAATGTACCTGCATGCCGCGCACCGCCAGCCGGCCGCGCCGCCCATGCGCCCGGCCCGCGCCGCGCGCATGCGCCGGCGCGTGCAGGCGCTGATGGCCGGCAGCCGCGACCTGTCGGGGCTGGACCTGACGGGCGCCGACCTGTCCGGCCTGGACCTGTCCGGCGCGCGCTGCGTGGGCGCCTGGCTGGAGGGCGCCGACCTGTCGGAGGCCATGCTCGACGGCGCCGACCTGTCGCGGGCCGTGCTGGCGCGCGTCCGGGCCGAGGGCGGTTCGTGGCGCGGCGCGCGCCTGGCCGAGGCCAACCTGGGGCAGGCGCGGCTGGCGGACGTGGACCTGGGCGGCGCGTCGCTCGAGGCGACGGTGCTCGACGGCATCGTCCTGGAACAGTGCAGCCTGGCCGGCGCGACGCTCGCCGGCTGCCACCTGGCCGGCGCGCAGTTGCACGGCTGTTCCTTCGAGCGGGCCGCGCTCGATACCGTCACGTTCTGGCAGCAGGCGCGCCTGGCCGGCGTCGATTTCGCCGGCGCCAGCCTGGCACGGGCGACCTGGCTGGACAGCGACCTGGACGGCGTGTCGTTTGCCGGCGCGCGGCTGCTGCGCTGCGCCTGGGTGCAGTCGCGCTGCGCCGAGCCGCCGGACTGGTCGGGCGCCGAACTGGCGACCTGCTGCGCGGTGGACACCGCGCTGGCCGGCGCGTCCTTCGCCGGCGCGGTCCTGCGCGAGTGCAGCCTGCGCGGCATCGACCTGCGCGAGGCCGATTTCGGCGGCGCCACCCTGCAGCGCTGCGACCTGTCGGAATGCGACCTGTCCGGCGCCAGCCTGGCGCGCGCGCAGGCGGGCGAATCGCTGTTCATCCGCGCCGACCTGACCGGCGCCGACCTGTCCGGCGCCGACCTGCTGGGCGCGCTGCTGCAGAAGGCCGGCATGACGCACGCGGACCTGCGCGACGCCAACCTGTTCCGCGCCGACCTGGGGCTGGCCGTCCTGGACGACACCACCGACACGCGCGGCGCCTATACCCACCTGGCCAATACGCGGCCGCGCGCGGCCGGACGGGGCGCGCCGTGACGCCCGGGCTGCTGCGCGAGCGCGTCAAGCGGGGCGAGCCCCTGTCGGGGCTGGACCTGCGCGGCGCCGACCTGTCCGGCCTGGACCTGGCCGGCGCGCTGGTGGAGCAGTGCGACCTGCGCGGCGCCTCGCTGGCGGGATCGGACCTCGCAGACAGCCGCTTCAGCGCCTGCCGCCTGGGCGGCACCGATTGGCGCGGCGCGCGCGCGGCGCAATGCCAGTTCTTCCGCTGCGAGCTGGACGAGGCTTGTTTCCGCGAGGCGGCCTGCGACGAGGCCGCCTTCGTGGAGTGCAGCGCCGCCGCGGCGGTATTCGCGCAGACGCCGTTGCGCGGCTGCCATTTCATCAAGACCGGCCTGGCCGGGGCGGACTTCGGCGGCGTCGAGCAGCACGAGGGCAGCTTCTCCGAATGCGGCCTGGCGCGGGCCAGCTTCGCCGGCGCGACGCTGCGCCAGACGCTGTTCTTCCGCGCCGACCTGCGCGAGGCGGTGCTGGCCGGCGCGCGGCTGGAGCGCGCGGTGTTCGTCGAGTCGGACCTGACGGGCCAGCGGCTGGCCGGCCAGTCGCTGGCCGGCAGCCAGTTCACCGAGGCGCGCATGGACGGCTGCGACCTGGGCGGGGCGGACCTGGCGCAGTGCGGCTTCAAGGGCGCATCGCTGCGCGGCGCGCGCCTGGCGCGGGCGCGCGGGCCGCGCGCGATGTTCGCGCAGGCCGACCTGTCCGGCGCGGACTGCAGCGGCGCGCAGCTGCCGCAGAGCCTGTGGGCCGACGCCTGCCTGGAGGGCGCCGTGCTGAGCGGCGCGGACCTGACGCAGGCCGTGCTGCACCGGGCGCGCGCGGCCGGCGCGCGCTTCGAGGCGGCCGCGCTCGGCTATGCGGATTTCTCCTGCGCCGACCTGCGCGACGCCGACTTGCGCGAGGCCCGCTTCGAGCGCACCCAGATGCACCGCGCGGCGGCCGACGGCGCGCGCTGGCGCTCGCGCGCCGGCATCCTGGACAACGACCCCGCGCTGTACGAGGCCGAGCTGTGGTCGGCCCGGCGGCGCACCGGGGCCCGGGGCGCGGGGCGCCCCTGACAGCAAGGCCAGCCAAGCAAGGAGCTTCATGTTCGCCGACTGCCAACTGATGGGGATGGACCTGGCCTTCCCGGACATCTGCAAGACCCCGCCGGTGCTGCTGCCCATCCCCTATCCGAACTTCGCGCTGGGGCCCATGGCCATCCCCAACGTGTGGAACGTGCTGCTGATGTGCATGCCGGCGCACAACCTGCTGACCACCATCCCGCTGACCAACGGCGACAACCCGGGGCTGGGCCTGGGGCTGATCTCGCAGACCGTCATGTCGCAGGCGCGGCGCATCACCTGCGTGCCCAACGTGCTGTTCGGCTGCATACCGGCTACCCGCCTGACCGGGCTGACTATCCAGAACACCATCAACACGGTGGGCATGCGCGTGGTGCCCAGCCAGATCAAGGTGGTGCTGCTGGGCGCGGGCGGGCGGGGCGGCGGCTCGGCCAAGGGCGCCAAGGGCGGCGGAACCGGCTCCGGCACGGCCGCCCGTCCGGGCGCGCTGGCCAAGCGCGGCGCAGGCACGCGCGGCGGCGCCGGCGGGCGGGGCGCGGCGGGCAAGCCCGCCTCCTCCGCCAAGGGCGGCGGCAAGGGGGGCGGCGGCGGCAAGGGCGGCTCGTCCGGCAAGCCGGGCAAGGGCGGCAAGGGCGGCAAGGGCGATCCCCGCTACCGCCGCGGCAAGTTCCGCAAGGGCGTGCGCGACAAGGTCTGGGAAGCGGAGGCCAAGCGCAGCAAGGACGGCGTGGTGCGCGACCCCGTCACCAGGAAGAAAATGAACAAGGACGACCCCTGGGACATGGGCCACAAGCCCGGCTACGAGCACCGCAAGCACGTGCGCAGCGCGCAGGAACGCAATATCGACCGCAAGCAGTTCCTGGATGAATACAATGATCCCAGCCACTACCGCCCCGAACTGCCCAAGTCCAACCGCGGGCACCAGGGCGAACTGAAAACGGACGACTACTTTGGCCCCTGAATCCCGTACCCCCACGCCGCGCCACAAGGCGGTGGCGCGCCACGCCCTGGCGGTCTTCGGCGGCACGCCGGTCGTGCATGCCTACCACCACGACCGGATCGAGACGCTGTCGATCGACATCCTGGAAGTCGACGACAGCCCCGAGGACGGGCTGGTGTCCTACAGCACGCTGGGCCTGTTCGACGCCGAGCTGCTGCACGACGACGGCAAGCCCATGGACACGCGCGTCGAGCTGTGCGCCGACATGCCCGAGGACCTGGAGGAATGGGGCGCGGTCATGGCCACCGCGGCCTTCGGCGTGATGCGCCAGGGGCACGCGGCCATCCCCGGCCGCGTGCTGGAGGACTGCGTGTCCGAATACTATCCGGACACGACCGTGCCGCACCTCTACCTGTGCGTGCCGTACTCCTGGCGCGAGGGCAGCTTCCCCGGGCTGGAGCTCGACGGCGGCGCCACCGTGCACTGGCTGCAGGCCGTGCCCATCAGCGACCGCGAGCGCGACTACATCGAAAGCGCGGGCCACGAGGCCTTCGAGGACGCGCTGGTCGACGCCGACCCCGACATCTACGACCTGCAGCGCGAGTCGCTGGGCTTCTAGGCGCCCGCGCGCGCCGCCGCATCCCCGCCGCACCCCTCCGGGGCGCGCCGCGCCTGTTCGCGCGCGTCCATCGCCCACGCCTATCGCACGCGAAGATGACAACGACGCGACGCCGTGCCCGAAACAATGTTCGATTGTTCGTGCAGGTGTTAGGAGAAAGTAAGAAATCACAGGACATGTGAGTTGTCATAAGCCGCCGCCGCGCGCCTACATAGAATTCGCTGCGTTCAGGGGCCGCGCGCAACGCGCCCCGATCTTGCGATTCACGGCTGCCCGATGACGACCACCATGGAATTCGCCGACCTGCTCAAGACCATAGACCCCGGCCTGCCCTGCGGCGACGACCTGGAATACGACGCCGGCTTCCTGCAGCTGCAGCAGGACATGGTCGGCAAGAGCGAGCAGCAATTCGGCGACACCATCATCCCCGCGCAGCCGCCCGACTGGCACGCGGTGGAGAAGCAGGCGCTGGCCCTGCTGGAACGCACGCGCGACCTGCGCGTCATCGCCTGCCTGGCGCGCGCCTGGACCGAGACGCGCGGCCTGCCCGGCTACGCCGAAGGCCTGGCGCTTGCCGCGGGCACCCTGGAGCGCTATTGGGACGGCGTGCATCCGCGCCTGGACGCGGACGGCGAGCCGGATCCCCTGCCGCGCGTGAACGCGCTGGCTTCGCTGGGCGACCCGCAGGGCTGCGCGCGCAGCGCGCGCTCGGCCTGCCTGATCGACGACGTGCACGGCCGCCTGTCGCTGCGCGACGCCGAGCTGCTGCTCGACGGCGCCCGCACCGAGGCCGACTACCCCGGCGGGCGCGCGCGCCTGGTCGAGAACCTGCGCCGCGCCTGGCTGCAGGCCGACCCGGCGGCGCTGGCCGTGGCGCAGGCGGCCGCGTCGCTGCGCGGCATGCAGGACCTGGCCGCGAGCCGGCTCGGCCCCGCCTGGTGCCCGGACTACGCGCCGGTGCTGCGTACGCTGGACGCGGTGCGGCGCACCTGGCGCGACCTGGAGCCGGGCGGGCAGCCCCTGTCGCCCGACGATGCGGCATCCGCGGCGCCCGCGGCCGGCGCGCCCGCCAGCGAGGCCGCGCCGGCAGGCAAGGGCGCGGCGCCGGGCGAGGCCGTGCGCTGGCAGCAGGCGCAGATCCGCAGCCGCGAGGAAGCCGCCGCCATGCTGTCCAAGGTCTGCGCCTACTTCGACGCGCACGAGCCCAGCCACCCCGCGCCCTACCTGATCCGGCGCGCCCAGCAGCTGATACCCATGGATTTCCACGACATCCTGCGCAACCTGGCGCCGCAGGGGCTGGAGCAGTTCGAGGCCTGGCTGCCGCGCCCGGCCGGCGAGCGCCCCGGCGCGTGACAGGCCAGTGCCAGAGACGACATCACGGGAGATAAGACGCATGGCAACCACCCTGAAAGGCAGCGGCCAGAAATTCATCGCCAGGAACCGCGCCCCGCGCGTGCAGATCGAGTACGACGTCGAGATCTACGGCGCCGAGCGCCGCATACAGCTGCCCTTCGTCATGGGCGTGCTGGCCGACCTGGCCGGCAAGTCCGACACGCCGCAGCCGGAGATCGGCGAGCGCAAGTTCCTGGACATCGACGTCGACAACTTCGACGAGCGCATGAAGTCGATCCGGCCGCGCGCGGCCTTCCAGGTGGCCAACACGCTGACGGGCGAGGGCAGCCTGAACGTGGACGTCACCTTCGAGAGCCTGGACGACTTCTCGCCCGCCACGGTGGCGCGCAAGGTCGGCGTGCTCAACGAGATGCTGGAGGCGCGCACCCAGCTGGCCAACCTGCTGACCTATATGGACGGCAAGACCGGCGCCGAGGAATTGATCGGCCGGGTGCTCAACGACCCGGCGCTGCTGGGCACGCTGGCCGCCGCGCCGGCCGCGCGCATCGACGGCCCGGATGCCGATGCCGGCGAAGAGGGCGGCGACGGCACGGATGCCGGCGCCGCGCCGCGCGGCCAGCACTGAACAAGGGACAAGGAGGACGCCATGACCGCATTGGCACAGCGCGCCGGCGCGCAGCCCGCCGGACAGGAACTGCAGGCCGACGGCCTGTCGGCCCTGCTGAAGAAGGAATTCAAGCCCAAGACCGACCAGGCCCGGCAGGCCGTCGAGCACGCGGTGCGCACGCTCGCCCACCAGGCGCTGGAGAACAGCGGCGTGGCCCTGTCCTCGGACGCCTACCGCACCATCCAGGCCATCATCGCCGAGATCGACCGCAAGCTGTCCGAGCAGATCAACCTGGTCATGCACCACCCGGACTTCCAGCAGCTGGAGGGCGCCTGGCGCGGCCTGCACTACCTGGTGTCCAACACCGAGACCGACGAACTGCTGAAGATCCGCGTGATGTGCCTGTCCAAGCAGGAGCTGGGCCGCACGCTCAAGCGCCACAAGGGCGTGGGCTGGGACCAGAGCCCGATCTTCAAGCGCGTCTACGAGGAAGAGTACGGCCAGTTCGGCGGCGAGCCCATCGGCTGCCTGGTGGGCGACTACCACTTCGACCACAGCCCGCCCGACGTCGAGCTGCTGGGCGAGATCGCGCGCATCTCGGCCGCCGCGCACTGCCCCTTCATCGCCGGCGCCGCGCCCAGCGTGATGCAGATGGATTCCTGGCAGGAGCTGGCCAACCCGCGCGACCTGACCAAGATCTTCACCAATACCGAATACGCCGCCTGGCGCAGCCTGCGCGAATCCGAGGACTCGCGCTACATCGGCCTGGCCATGCCGCGCTTCCTGGCGCGCCTGCCCTACGGCGCGCGCACCAACCCGGTAGACGAGTTCGACTTCGAGGAAGACACCGACGGCGCCAACCACGACCGCTACGCCTGGTCCAACTCGGCCTACGCCATGGCGGCCAACGTCAACCGCTCGTTCAAGCTGTACGGCTGGTGCACCTCGATACGCGGCGTGGAGTCCGGCGGCGCGGTCGAGAACCTGCCGTGCCACACCTTCCCCACCGACGACGGCGGGGTCGACATGAAGTGCCCGACCGAGATCGCCATCAGCGACCGGCGCGAGGCCGAGCTGGCCAAGAACGGCTTCATGCCGCTGGTGCACCGGAAGAATTCCGACTTCGCCGCCTTCATCGGCGCGCAGTCGCTGCAGAAGCCCCAGGAATACCACGACGCCGACGCCACGGCCAACGCCAAGCTGGCCGCGCGCCTGCCCTATCTGTTCGCCTGCTGCCGCTTCGCCCACTACCTGAAGTGCATCGTGCGCGACAAGATCGGGTCGTTCCGCGAACGCGCCGACATGGAGCGCTGGCTCAACGACTGGATCATGAACTACGTGGACGGCGACCCGGCCAATTCCTCGCAGGAGACCAAGGCGCGCAAGCCGCTGGCCGCCGCCGAGGTCCAGGTCCAGGAGATCGAGGACAACCCCGGGTACTACTCCGCCAAGTTTTTCCTGCGGCCGCACTACCAGCTCGAAGGGCTGACGGTGTCGCTGCGCCTCGTGTCCAAGCTGCCCTCGCTCAAGCAGAACGAGGGTTGACGGGCATTCCACCGCAGCCGGGCCTGCCTGGCGGCACTGTCACTTTTTACAGGGAGAGAGTAAGTGGCTGTCGATATGTTCATGAAGATCGAAGGCGCCAACGGCGAATCCAAGGACGCCAACCACAAGGACTGGACCGACATCGTGTCCTTCTCGTGGGGCGCGACCCAACCGGCCAGCATGGCCACCGGCGGCGGGCAGGGCGCGGGCAAGGCCAGCTTCAACGACCTGCACGTGGTCGCCCGCATCGACAAGGCCGCGCCCGCGGTCATGAAGCACTGCGCCAGCGGCAAGCACCTGGGCAAGGTCGAGCTGTCGATCTGCAAGGCCGGCGGCCAGCAGGTGGAATACTCCAAGATCACGCTGGAGGAAGTGCTGGTGACCTCGGTGCAGGTGGCCGCCGACAGCGGCTCGGAAGCGGTGGTGGCCAACTACGCCTTCCAGGCCGCCAAGGTGCGCCAGCAGTACTGGGAGCAGACCGAGTCCGGCGGCAAGGGCGCGGAAAGCCTGGTCGCCTGGGACATCAAGCAGAACAAGGAAGTCGGCTGAATTGGACAAGCCCGCCACTTTGCTGAGCGGCGGCGTGTCCCGCTGCCTGGACGAGGTGCAGTCGCTCATCCGGGCGGCGCCGGCCGACGCGGACCTGCGCGCGCGGCTGTTCCAGCTGGCCGCGGTGCAGGGCGACTGGGGCCGTGCGGCGGAACAGCTGCGGCTGTGCGTGCGCTTCGATCCGGCGGCCCAGGCCATGGCCGCGCTGTACGGCCAGGCCATCGCCGGCGAACGCGAGCGCGAAGCCGTGTTCGCCGGCGTGGCCGAGCCGCTGTTCCCGGCCGGGCGCGAGCCCTGGTGCGACCTGCTGCTGCAGGCCATGGCCCTGGACGGCACGCAGCCTGCGCGCGCCGCGGCGCTGCGCGGCCAGGCGCTGCAGGACGCGCGCGAGCAGGGCGGCACGCTGCTGGCCGGCGCCGCCGCGCCGGTGGCCTACGCCTGGATGGGCGACGGCGACAGCCGGCTGGGCCCGGTATGCGAATGGATCGCCGGCGGGCGCTACGCCTGGCTGCCGCTGCAGGCGGTGCGCCGGGCCAGCCTGCTGGCGCCCGAGGGCGTGTGCGACCTGCTGTGGGCGCGCGCCGAGATCGTGCTGGCCGGCGGCCGCACGCTGCACGGCCTGGTGCCGGCGCGCTACCCGGCGCCCGCCGGGCGCGCCATGGCCGAGCAGGACGAGAGCCTGCGGCTGGGCCGCGAGACGCGCTGGCAGGCGCTGCCCGGCGAGACCTATGCCGGCGCCGGGCAGAAGATGTGGATCACCGACGCGGGCGAGTTCGCGCTGCTGGACGTGCGCCGCCTGGACCAGGAGGCCGCCTGATGGCGCCGCGCGACGGCCGTTCCGCGCGCGACCGACTGCAGCCTTCGCTGCTCGACCGACTGATGGACGACGAGCCGTGGCGGCGCGCCGAGCCGCCCGAGGCGCGCCTGTTGGCGCAGGCCGAGCTGCGCGCGGCCGTGCTGCGCGACCTGCGCTGGCTGCTCAACACCGTCAGCCTGGGCTCGACGCAGGACCTGTCGCCCTACCGGCTCGTGCCGGCCTCCACCGTCAACTTCGGCGTGCGCGCCATGGCCGGCCGGCGCATGTCCGAGATCGACTGGGTCGACGTGGAGACCTCCATCCGCGACGCCATCGCCGCCTTCGAGCCGCGCATCCACGCCGATTCGGTCGAGGTGCGCTGCGTCAGCGACACCGGCATGCTCGAGCACCACAACGTGCTGAGCCTGGAAATACGCGGCATGCTGTGGTGCGTGCCGCATCCGCAGGAATTCCTGTTCCGCACCGACATCGACCTGGAAAGCGGCCACATGGACCTGCGCGACCTGGGGGGCGTGTGATGGACCCGCGCCTGCTGGACTACTACAACCGCGAGCTGGTCTACCTGCGCGAGATGGGCGCCGAGTTCGCGCGCCAGTATCCCAAGGTGGCCGGCCGCCTGGGCATGCACGGCACCGAGGTCGCGGACCCCTACGTGGAGCGCCTGCTGGAGGGCTTCAGCTTCCTGGCCGCGCGCATCCACCTGAAGATGGACGCGGAGTTCCCGCGCTTCACCCAGCGCCTGCTGGAAGTCGTCCATCCCCATTACCTGGCGCCCACGCCGGCCATGGCGGTGGTGCAGTTCTCGCCCAGCATGAACGAGGGCGCGCTGGCCGGCGGCGTCGAGCTGCCGCGCGGCACGCTGCTGCGCGCCCGGCCCGCGCGCGGCGAGCAGACCGCCTGCGAATTCGCCACCGGCCACGCCGTGCGGCTGTGGCCGCTGCGCGTGGCCGAGGCCTCCTTCACCGGCGCGCCGCCCGACCTGCCGCTGGCCCGGCTGGGGCTGGCCGGGCGCGGCCCCGGCGTGGCCGGCGCGCTGCGCCTGCGCATCGAGGTCTGCGGCGGCGTCTGCCTGGAAGAGCTGGCGCTGGACCGCCTGGTGTTCTACCTGAACGGCCAGGACGCGCCCATGCACCGGTTGCTGGAGCTGCTGCTGGGCCGCACCGTCGCCGTGCTGGCGCACGACTGCGCGCGGCCGGCGAGCTGGCTGGGCCGGCTGCCGCCCGACGCGGTGCGCCACGAGGGCTTCGCCGACGACCAGGCGCTGCTGCCTACCGACACCCGCGTCTTCCAGGGCTACCGCCTGCTGCAGGAATACTTCGCCTGCCCGCGCCGCTATCTCTTCTTCAGCCTGAACGGCCTGGCCCGGGCGCTGCGCCGGCCAGCGCCCGCCGGCGGCCAGGGCACGCGCGCCTTCGAGCTGACGCTGCTGTTCTCGACCGCCGCGCCCGAGCTGGAAGGCGCGATCTCGGCCGACGACCTGGCGCTGCACTGCGCACCGGCCGTCAACCTGTTTCCGCGCCGCGCCGACCGGGTGGCGGTGACGCCGCGCACCAGCGAGTATCACGTGGTGGTGGACCGCACCCGGCCGCTGGACTTCGAGGTCCACGGGCTGACGAAGGTGCTGGGCCACGTGTCGGCGCAGCGCCCGGAGCAGGAATTCCGGCCCTTCTACGGCTCCTTCGGCGCCGACGCCGACGACTACGGCGCCTATTACTCGCTGCGGCGCGAGCCGCGCCTGCTGTCCGACACGGCGCGGCGCCACGGCAGCCGCACCGGCTACACCGGCAGCGAGGTTTATCTGTCGCTGGTGGACCGGCGCGAGGCGCCGTTCTCCGGCGCGCTGCGCCACCTGACGCTGGAGGCGCTGTGCACCAACCGCGACCTGGCCATGCTGCTGCCGCTGGGCTCGGACACCGACTTCACGCTGCGCGTGTCGGCGCCGGTCAAGGCGGTCAAGGTGCTGCACGGGCCGACGCGTCCGGCCGCCGCGCTGGCCGATGGGTCCGCCGCCTGGCAGTTGATCAGCCACCTGGGGCTGCATTACCTGAGCCTGACCGACCTGGACGCCGAGCAGGGCGCGCAGTCGCTGCGCGAGCTGCTCGACCTGTACGGCGACCTGGCCGATCCGGCCGTGCGCAAGCACGTCTCGGGCGTGCGCCACGTGCGCGCCGAGCCCATGCACTGCCGCCTGCCGCTGCCCGGGCCCATGGTCTACGGGCGCGGCGTGCGCATCGATCTGCAGGTCGACGAGGCGGCGTTCCCGGGCACCGGGCCCTATCTGTTCGGCGCGGTGCTGGAGCAGTTCTTCGCGCGCCACGTTTCCATCAACATGATGTCGGAGCTGGTCCTGTCCACGCTGCAGCGCGGCGAGCTGGCCCGATGGCGGCCCCGCATGGGCAGCCGGCCCGCCGCCTAGGGCGGGCCACAACGGAGAAAGGAAGACGCCATGATGCACGGCCAAGCGGCGCGGCAGCGCTATCCCGCCTACGATCCCGTCCACCTGGTCGGCACCCTGCGCCATGGCGGCGGCGACGGCCGCTATGCGGTGGACTGCGACGGCCGCGAATGGCTGGCGCGGCGCGCGGCCAGCTGCCTGCTCGCGCCCGCGCCCGGCGACACCGTGCTGATCAGCGGCCCGGACCCGGAGCGCGTCTACCTGATCGCCGTGATCGAGCAGGCCGACCCCGCCTGCGGCACGCTGGAGGTCGAGGGGCGGCTGCGGCTGCGCTCGCGCACCGCCGACGTGGCCGTGCAGGCCGCGGGCGAGGTCCGCATCGAAGGCGGGCAGGGCGTGCGGGTGGAAACCGATGCCCTGTCCCTGCGCGTGCGCGAGGCCGATTGCAGCGCCGCGCGCCTGAGCTACCTGGCCGGCGAGGTCGAGGGCGCGGTGGGCTGCATGCGGCTGGTGGGGCGCGTCTACGAGGCCGTGGTGGACCGCCTGTCCTTCCTGAGCCGGCTGACGCTGCGCCAGGCCAGCGAGGCCGAGCACGTGCGCGCCGGCACGCTGGACTACCAGGCCGGGCAGAGCGCCCGCCTGCACGCGCCCTACACCATGGTGACCGCCGACGCGCTGGTCAAGGTGGACGCCCGGCAGGTCCACATGGGATGAGCCGGGAGCGGGCCGGGCATGGATTGAGCATGGAAGACGGCTTCTGGCAGGCGCTGGAGCGCGCCCCGCATGCGCACGACCTGTTCCACGCGCTGCGCTGGGTGGATGCGCGCGCCGGCGCGCGCGCGCCGCTCGGGCGCGGCGGCTCGCCGCGCCACGAGCCCGTGCGCATGCGCCAGGAGCCGTCGCTGGCCTTCGCGCCGGCCACGCTGGCGTCCGCGCGCGCCGCGACGGCGGACCAGCCGGCGCAGCTGTCCATCTACAGCTTCGGCCTGTTCGGCCCCAACGGCCCGCTGCCGCTGCACCTGACCGAGCAGGCGCGAGAGCGGCTGCATCACCACGGCGACCGCACCTTCAGCGCCTTCGCCGACCTGTTCCACCACCGCCTGATCCTGCTCTTCTACCGCGCCTGGGCCGACGCCCAGAGCACCGTATCGCTGGACCGCGGCGAGGAGCGCTTCAGCCGCTACGTGGCCAGCCTGCTGCACATGGGCGCGCCGTCGCTGCGCCGGCGCGACGCGGTGCCGGACCACGCCAAGTACTACATGGCCGGCCATCTGCTGCGCCAGACGCGCAATCCCGAAGGGCTGCGCAGCATCCTGCAGGCCTTCTTCGGGCTGCCGGTGCGGGTGCGCGAGTTCGTGCCGCAGTGGCTGCGCATCGAGCCCGGGCAGCGCCTGCGCCTGGACGGGCGGGCGGGGCTCGGGCGCGACACGCTGCTGGGCGCGGCGGTGCGCGACGCGCAGGGCCGGTTCCGCATCGAGATCGGCCCGCTCGACCCCGCCGACTACGCATCCTTCCTGCCCGGCGCGGCGCGCGCGCGCCAGCTGGCGCATTGGGTGCGCGACTACACCGGCGTGGAGTTCGACTGGGACTGCCGCCTGGCGCTGCGGCGCGAGGCCGCGCGCGGGGTGCGCCTGGGCGCGCCGGTGCCGCTCGGCCAGGCGTCCTGGCTGGGCCTGCGCGACCGGCTGCCGGGCGACGCGCGCGACCTGGTCCTGGACTACGAGAAGCGCGGGCGCCTGGGGCCAGTCCACGCTGCAAGGAGCCCTGCGTGAGCGAGGCCCGGCCCGCGCGCGCCGCCGGCCGCACCGACGGATTTCCCCCCATCCCCTGACGGAGCATCATGTCCGATATCGGCCGCGCCGAGCTGTTCGGCAAACTCGACCCATTGCCCTATCGGGCCCTGGACGCCGCCACCGCATTCTGCAAGCTGCGCGGCAACCCCTATGTGGAGCTGGTGCACTGGATGCACGCGCTGGCCCAGCTGCAGGACAGCGACCTGCACCGCATCGCGCAGGCCTTCGGCATGGACTTCGGCCGCCTGCAGCAGGACCTGGCCGGCGCGCTGGACCGGCTGCCGCGCGGGGCCGGCTCGGTTTCGGACCTGTCGGAGCACGTCGATCATGCGGTCGAGCGCGCCTGGGTGCTGGCCTCGCTGCGCTACGGCGCGGCGCGCATCCGCAGCGGCCACCTGTTGCTGGCGCTGGCGCGCACCTACAGCCTGAGCGGCGTGCTGGCCGGCATGTCGGCGCAGTTCGGCCGCATCGCCGCCGACGCCTTGCTCGAACGCCTGCCCGAGCTGGTGCGCGGCTCGCCCGAGGACGGCGCCGCCCTGGCGGCTGCCGCGCCGGCCGGCCCGGCCGAGGCCGGCGGCGCCTCGGCGCTGGCGCGCTACGCGGTCGACCTGACCGCGCAGGCCCGCGCCGGCCGGCTCGACCCCGTGTCCGGGCGCGACGAGGAAATCCGCCAGGTCATCGACGTGCTGATGCGCCGCCGCCAGAACAACCCGCTGCTGGCCGGCGAGGCCGGCGTGGGCAAGACCGCGGTGGCCGAGGGCCTGGCCCTGCGGCTGGCCGCCGGCGACGTGCCCGCGCCGTTGAAGGACGTGGCGCTCTACCTGCTGGACCTGGGCCTGCTGCAGGCCGGCGCCGGCGTCAAGGGCGAGTTCGAGCAGCGGCTGCGCCAGGTGGTCGACGAGGTCCAGGCGAGCGAGCGGCCCATCGTGCTCTTCATCGACGAGATCCACACCCTGGTGGGCGCCGGCGGCGCGGCCGGCACCGGGGATGCGGCCAACCTGCTCAAGCCTGCGCTGGCGCGCGGCCAGCTGCGCACCGTGGGCGCCACCACCTGGTCCGAGTACAAGCGGCACATCGAGAAGGACCCCGCGCTGACGCGGCGCTTCCAGGTCATACAGGTGCACGAGCCGGACGAGGGCCGCGCCGTGCCGATGCTGCGCGGCCTGGCCGGCGCGCTGCAGTCGCACCACCGGGTGCTGGTGCTGGACGAGGCGATCGAGGCGGCGGTGCGGCTGTCGCACCGCTACATTCCCGCCCGGCAGCTGCCCGACAAGGCCGTGGCGCTGCTCGACACGGCGTGCGCGCGCGTGGCCGTCAGCCAGCAGGCCGTGCCGGCCCCGCTGGAGGACGCGCGCCGGCGCATCGCCGCGCTGGAGACCGAGCTGGAGATCGCCGCGCGCGAGGCCAGGCTGGGCATGGGGCCGCCGGGGCGCCCGGATGCCCTGCGCGGCGAGTTGCAGGCTGCCCGCGAGGAAGAGGCCGGGCTGGTGGCGCGCTGGGAGAGCGAGGCCGGGCTGGCGCTGCGCATCCTGACGCTGCGCGAGCGGATCGAGACCGAGGCCGAGCCGCAGGCCGGGGCGCATGCGGGATCGCAGGCAGGGACGCAGGCAGGGATGCAGGCAGGGATGCAGGCAGGGATGCAGGCAGCGTCGCACGCAGGGGCCGGCCGTGCCGTGGCGCAGGCCGACGGGCAGGACCTGCGCGCCGAGCTGCAGCAGGCCGCCGACGCGCTGCTGGCCAGCCAGGGCGAATCGCCGCTGATCCACTGCGCCGTGGACGCGGCCGCCGTGGCCGGCGTGGTGGCCGACTGGACCGGCATCCCGGTCGGCCGCATGGTGCGCGACGAGGCGCGCGCCGTGCTGGCGCTGGCCGACACGCTGGAGCGCCGCGTGATCGGCCAGCGCCACGCCCTGGACACGATCGCCGAGCGCATCCAGTCGTCGCGCGCGCGCCTGACCGATCCTGGCCGGCCGGTAGGCGTGTTCCTGCTGTGCGGCCCGAGCGGCGTGGGCAAGACCGAGACCGCGCTGGCGCTGGCCGAGGCGCTGTACGGCGGCGAGCAGAACCTGATCGCGGTCAACATGAGCGAGTTCCAGGAGTCGCACGCCGTCTCCACGCTCAAGGGCGCGCCGCCCGGCTACGTCGGCTACGGCGAGGGCGGGGTGCTGACCGAGGCGGTGCGCCGCCGCCCGCACAGCGTGGTGCTGCTCGACGAAGTGGAGAAGGCCCACGCCGACGTGCACGAGCTGTTCTTCCAGGTGTTCGACAAGGGCTGGATGGAGGACGGCGAGGGGCGGCATATCGATTTCCGCGATACCGTCATCCTGCTGACCGCCAACGTGGGCGCCGAGCTGGTCGCCCGGCTGTGCGCCGATCCGCAGCTCATGCCCGAGCCCGACGCGCTCGCCGCGGCGCTGCGCGAGCCGCTGCTGCGGGTGTTCCCGGCCGCGCTGCTGGGCCGCCTGGCGGTCGTGCCCTACCTGCCTTTGTCGGACCGCACGCTGGGCCGCATCGTCGACATGCAGTTCGCGCGCATCGCCCGGCGCCTGCACGACAACCACGGCGTGGCGCTGGAGGTCGACCCCACCGCGCGGGCGCTGGTCGCGCAGCGCTGCACCGAGGTCGAATCCGGCGGGCGCATGGTCGAGGCCATCCTGGCCCGGCGCGTCCTGCCGCGCATCGGCCGGGAGCTGCTGTCCGCCCCGCTGGCCGGGCAGGCGCGCCGGCGCATCCGCATTTCGGCGCGCGACGGCGAGTTCGCCTACGAGTACGACTGAGGGTGCGGGTGCACGGCCGGCAGCCGGGCAGGCGCCGGCCGTTGCCACGGCTACGGCCGGCGGCCGGCCGGCGGCGCGTCCTCGTCGTCGTCGTTGCGCGCCGGCCGCAGCGTGTCGCGCACCGGATGGCTGCGCAGGGGCGCGAGCGGGTCCTGGCCGGGCAGGGTGGACGGCGTGGCGTCGGCGAACACGTCCGGCGCGCCGTCGCCCGGCTCGCCGAACAGCGCCAGCGGATCGCGGGGCAGGGGCTGGGCCGGCGCGCCGCCGGGCGGCAGGTGCGCCAGCGGGTCGACGGCGTTGCGCGACTGCGCGGAATCCAGGTCGAAGGGGTGGGCCGAGAGCTCGGGCGCGCCGCCCACCGGCAGCGTGCCGGGGCCGAACAGGCCGCCGAACACGTCCTCGCCGGCGGGCTGCGCCGCCGCGGCGGCGCCCGCCTGCGGCACGGGCTGCATGGGCGGCATGGGCGGCATGGGCCGCATGGACGGCGCCGCGTCCCACGCGCCGGGCTCGTCCTGCGCATCGGGGACATCCCGCTCGTCCGCGACATCCTCCACGTCTTCCACGTCCAGCACGTACTGGCCGATGCGCAGCACGTCGCCCGGCGCGACGTCGGCTTCGCGGCCCGCCTGCAGCGGCACGTCGTTGACGCTGACGGCGCTCATGGTGCTCAGGTTGCGCAGCCGGCAGGACTGCGCGTCGATGCGCAGCGCCGCCTGCACGCGGCACAGGCGGCCGGCCGGGTCGGGCAGGACCAGGTGGTTCTCGGCGCCGCGCCCGAGCGTGCCGCCGGGCGCGCGGAATTCGGCGCCGCGCGGCGCGGCCGGGTCGTCGGGATGGCGGCGGATCAGGGTCAGGGTCATGGCGGATCTCCGTGCAGCGGTCGCGGCGGGACCTGGTCGCGTCGACGGGCGTCGGCAGGCCTCAGCCGCCGCTCGCCACCTTGGCGCGCTCGAATACCGGCCCCCACTGCGGATGGCCGGCCTCGCTGGGCGCCAGCGTGAAGTCCGGGCGGATCTGCAGGATGCGGCCGAAGGCGTCCTGGCACAGCTGCGCGTAGTCGTTCACGCAATAGCTGAAGGCCTGCAGCTTGAACGCCTCGATGCGCAGGTCGTCGGGCGCGGCGGCCAATGCGTCCGAGCGCGCGACGCGGCGGATCACGTCGCCGTAGCGGCCGGCGTCGTAGGCCTGGCGCACCTGGCGCAGCTCTTCCTGCGCCTGCGGGCTGGCGACGGCCGAAGCCGGGGCGGAATACGGGGAGGTGCCGGCGGTGCAACCCGCCAGCCATGCCAGGGCGGCCGTCAGGCCGTAGCGGACTCGTCGTGTCATGAAGGACCCGGAAGGCAAGGGTGGGACAGCGGGATCCGCGCGCCGCGCCGGGCGCCGCCGGCGGGTGCGCGAACGTGCAGCGATGATAGCGGCGCCGCGTGCGCGAAATGATTCCGGTGGTAAGCCAAGTATGTCCAATCGCATGCGCGCCGGTCCGCTCCGTAACAGGCGTAACGATATCCGCATTGTCACAAAGGTGCCGCCCGGCCCCTTTGAGATAGGCGCTTTGCTCGACACGGGAAACGGATGCGAGGGATGGCGTTGCGGGTATCGTTCTGCGGGCCGGCGCTGCGGCTGCTGTGGCTCCTGCCGCTGTCGGCCGCGCTGGCCGCGGCCGCGGGATGCTCTTCCACCGCCGGGCGCAAGGCGGTGCCTTATGCGATCGAGCTGAGCGCCGATCCGCAGGTCAACCCCGACGCGCAGGGGCGCGCCTCGCCCATCCAGGTCACGCTGTACGAGCTGCGCTCGCCCGCGGAATTCGAGGCGCGCGACTTCTTCGCGCTGCAGGGCGATGCGCAGGCGGCGCTGGGCAAGACGCTGCTCGATACCGACCAGATCATCCTGCAGCCGGGCGAGACCCGCACCGTCTCGCATCCGGGCAGCACCGAGGCGCGCGTGGTCGGCATCGTGGCCGCCTACCGCGACCTGGAGAACAGCCGCTGGCGGCTGACGGTGCCGCTGCCCGAGCCGCAGAACACCAACATCTACAAGGTCTGGCAGTTCTCGCCGAACGAGGAGACGCTGCGCGTGTCCGTGGGCGGCCGGGAGCTGCGCTTCGTCGACAGGGAGCGCTCCTGGTGGCCCTTCTGACCGTCCGCCGCGCCCGGCCGCACCGCGCCGCGCCGCGGCGGCGCCGCATTCCCCCTTCTTCGCAGGTTCGATGACGCACATGGCAATGGCACGGGACAGCAAGGTCGTCTGGTCGGAGGGCATGTTCCTGCGGCCGCAGCATTTCCAGCAGTTCGAACGGCACGTGGAAACCCTGCTGGCGCAGCGCGTGCGGGCGCTGCAAGGTTTCTTCTGGGGCTTTTCCGATCTGGAGCTCGACCGCGACGCGCTGGCGCTGGGCAAGCTGGCGGTCGCGCGCGCGGCCGGCGTGCTGCCCGACGGCACGCCCTTCGCCTTCGACGGCGCGCAGGAGGCCCCGGCGGCGCTGGATGTCGACCCCGAGGCGCGCGGCGTGCGCATCGTGCTGGCGCTGCCGCGCCGCCGGCCCGGCGCCTGCGAAGTGGTCTACGAGGACGGCGACGATACGCTGGCCCGCTACCAGGCGCGCGAGATCGAGATCGAGGACAGCGGCGCGGTCGGCCTGGAGCCCGCGCTGGTGCAGCTCGGACGGCTGCGCCTGCGCCTGCTGCCGGAGCCCGCGCTGGGCGGCGAGTGGATAGGCCTGGGCGTGGCGCGCGTGGCCGAGCGCCTGCCCGCCGGCCGCGTGACGCTGGACGAGGCCTACATCCCGCCCTGGCTGGAGGCGGGCGCGCAGCCGCTGCTGCGCGGCTACGCCGAGGAGCTCTACGGCATGCTGGCCGCGCGCGGCCAGGCGCTGTCGCAGCGCCTGTCGCAGCCCGGCCGGGGCGGCGTGGCCGAGGTCGCCGACTTCCTGCTGCTGCAGACCGTCAACCGCTACCTGGGCGCGCTCTGGCACGCCCGCCAGATGCCGGCGCTGCATCCCGAGCGCCTGTTCCGCGACTGGCTGATGCTCGCCTGCGACCTGGCCACCTACACCCACCCGGAACGCCGGCCCGAGGTGCTGCCCGACTATATGCACGACGACCTGCAGGCCACGTTCGCGCCGCTCATGGTCGAGCTGCGCCGCTCGCTGTCGGTGGTGCTGGAGCAGCGCGCGCTGCAGATCCCGCTGCAGGACCGCGGCCAGGGCGTGAGCGTGGCCCAGGGCATGGACGCCGGCCTGCTGCGCAGCGCCGGCTTCGTACTCGCCGTGCACGCCGACCTGCCGGCCGAGACCGTGCGCACGCGCTTCCCGGCCCAGGCCAAGCTCGGCCCGGTGGACCGCATCCGCGACCTGGTCCACCTGCAGCTGCCCGGCGTGGCGGTGCGCGCGCTGCCGGTCGCGCCGCGCCAGATCCCCTACAGCGCCGGCTGGACCTATTTCGAGCTGGACAAGGGGGGCGAGCTGTGGCGGCAGCTGGAGCGCACCGGCGCGCTGGCCCTGCACGTGGCCGGCGAGTTCCCGGGCCTGGCCATGGAATTCTGGGCGGTGCGCGACTAGGGCCTGTCAACAGGCCCTGGGGCCGCCGGCAGGCCCCGGCCCGACACGAGGAGAAGACGTCCGCATGCATGCTTCCAACCCGACCTTCCCCGGCCTGCCCGGCGAGGCCGCCGCGCCCGGCGGCGCGGCCAGCCGGCTGCGCCCGGGCGAATACGTCATCAGCGGCAGCAACCCGCTGGTGGCCGCCGCCAACCCGCTGCTCGACCTGATCCCGCAGATCCGCGCCACCGCCTCGCACCCGTCGCCGGCGATGCTGCGCGAGCACCTGGTCGACGAGGTGCGGCAGTTCGAGCTGCGCGCGCAGCAGGCCGGCATCCCCAACGAAACCATCCTGGGCGCGCGCTACTGCCTGTGCACGGCGCTGGACGAGGCCGCCGCGCTCACGCCCTGGGGCGGGGCGGGCGTCTGGTCGGCGCACAGCCTGCTGGTCACCTTCCACAACGAGACCTGGGGCGGCGAGAAGTTCTTCCAGCTGCTGGCCAAGCTGTCGCAGAACCCGGGCCAGCACCTGGACCTGCTGGAGCTGCTGTACTACTGCCTGCTGCTGGGCTTCGAAGGGCGCTACCGGGTGGCCGACAACGGCCGCACGCAGCTGGAGACCCTGCGCCAGCGGCTGCTGCGCATCCTGCGCGGCGCGCGCGGCGACTACCCGCGCGCGCTGTCGCCGCACTGGCGCGACGAGCCGGCCCAGCAGGCGCTGCGCCGCCTGCCGGTGCCGCTGTGGGTGTTCGGCGCGCTGGCCGCGGTGCTGGCGCTGCTGGTGTTCTGGGGCCTGGCCTGGAGCCTGGGCGGGCGCTCCGACGCGGTCTACGAGGCGGTCGCACGGCTGCGCCCGCCGGCCGTGCAGATCGCAGCGCCGGCGCGCCGCCCGGCGCCCGAGCCCCGGCTGGCCGTCTTCCTGGAGCCGGAGATCCGCGAGCGGCTGGTCAGCGTGCGCGACGAGGTCGACCGCAGCGTCGTCGTCCTGCGCGGCGACGGCCTGTTCGAATCCGGCGCGGCCGCGGTGCGCGACCGCTTCGTGCCGGTGCTGGCGCGCGTGGCCGACGGGCTGGCGCAGACGCGCGGCGAGATCGTGGTGCGCGGCTACAGCGACGACGTGCCCATCCGCACCGCGCGCTACCCGTCCAACTGGCACCTGTCGCAGGCGCGCGCCGACGTGGTCAGGCAGATGCTGGTCGACCGGCTGGGCCAGCCCGGCCGCGTGCGCGCCGAGGGCCGCGGCGAGAGCGACCCGATCGCGCCCAACGACACGGCGGCCGGCCGCTCGGCCAACCGCCGCGTGGAGATCACGCTGATGGTGCCGCCCGCGCCGGCCGGCGGCCTGGAAGGAAACGGACCATGATGCACCGCATTCTGGGCTGGCTGTTCAGCCGCGGCCTGTGGAATTTCCTGGGCGTCGTCGCGCTGGCGCTGCTGGTGTGGATCGCCGGGCCGCTGCTGGCCATCGGCGCCGCGCGCCCGCTGGAGAGCGAGGCCGCGCGCCTGGCCGCGATCGCCGCGCTGTTCGCCGTCTGGCTGTTGCGCATCCTCTGGCGCAAGTGGCGCGAAGGGCGGCTCAACGCCCAGCTGCTCGGCCAGCTGCGCCGGCCCAAGGCCAGGAGCGATGCGCCCGAGCCGCCCCCGTCCGACCTGCGCGAACTGGAAAGCCGCTTCGACGAGGCGGTGGAGCTGCTGCGCAAGACGCGCTTCGACGGCAGCAGGCGGCGCTGGTCGCTGGACCGCTACTCGCGCCAGTACCTGTACCAGCTGCCCTGGTACGTCATCATCGGCGCGCCGGGCTCGGGCAAGACCACGGCGCTGGTCAATTCCGGCCTGAACTTCCCGCTGGCCGACCGCTTCGGCAAGGCCGCCCTGCGCGGCGTGGGCGGCACGCGCAACTGCGACTGGTGGTTCACCGACGACGCCGTGCTGCTCGACACCGCCGGGCGCTACACCACCCACGAAAGCGACCCGACCGGCGACGAGGAGGAATGGCGCGGCTTCCTGGGGCTGCTGACGCGCTTTCGCGGGCGCCAGCCCATCAACGGCGCCATGCTCACCGTCAGCATCGAGGACCTGCTGTCGGCCTCCGACGCCGAGCGCGCCCGCCACGCCGCCGTGCTGCGCCGGCGCCTGCAGGAACTGCGCGAGCAGCTGGGCATACGCTTCCCGGTCTACGTGCTGGTGACCAAGGCCGACCTGCTGTCCGGCTTCGAGCAGTACTTCGCCTCGTTCAGCCGCGAGGACCTGGAGCAGGTATGGGGCTTCACGCTGCCGTATGCGCGCAGCCAGGAGGCCGACTTCGACCTGTACGAGGCCTTCCACGCCGAATACCGCCTGCTGCAGCGCCGCCTGGACGACGCGCTGCCCGAGGTGCTGGCGGCCGAGACGGACGAGTCGCGCCGCGCGCTGGCCTACCTGCTGCCGCAGCAGTTCAGCAGCCTGCAATCGGTGCTGGGCCATTTCCTGAGCGACGTCTTCGCCACCTCGCGCTTCGAGGCCAGGCTGGTGCCGCGCGGGGTGTACTTCACCAGCGGCACCCAGGGCGGCGAGACCTTCGACCAGGTCACCGGCCACCTGCGCCGCTACCTGCGCATCGAGGGCGGCCCCGCGGCCGCGCCGGCCGAGGCCGAGGGCCGCAGCTTCTTCCTGAAGAGCCTGCTGCGCGAGGTGATCTTCCGCGAGGCCGGCCTGGCCGGGCGCAACCTGCGCTGGGAGCGCCGCTACCGGCGCCTGCACTGGGCCGGCTACGCCGTGGTCGCGCTGGCCTTCGCCGGCCTGCTGGCGGGCTGGCTGGTCAGCTACCGCAACAACGCCGCCTACCTGGACGAGATCGCCCGGCGCGTGCCGGCGGTGGACAAGCTCGGGCGCGAGATCAAGATCACCCGCAGCGGCGACGTGCTGGGCCTGATGCCCTTCCTGGACAACCTGTGGTATTTGCCGCGCCACGGGGATTTCGAGCTGGACGCGCCGCCCCTGGGCTATCGCTTCGGCCTGTACCAGGGCGAGAAGATGCAGGCGGCCGCGCAGGGCGTCTACCGCAACACGCTGGACGACGTGCTGCTGCCGCAGGTGGCGCGCCGGGTCGAGGCGGCCCTGCGCTCGGCCCGCCCGCAGGACCTGGAATACGGCTACGAGGCGCTGCGCGCCTACCTGATGCTGTACGAGGTCGACCACTACGACGCCGAATTCATGCACGCCTGGCTGCTGTCGGACATGCAGCGCACGCTGCCCGAGGGCTACACCCGGCGGCAGTACGACCTGATGTCGCTGCACCTGCGCAACCTGGTGCAGGGCGGCGTGCTGGCCTCGCCCTTCCCGCGCGACGAGGAGCTGGTGCGCCAGTCGCGCGAGCAACTGGCCCGCCACACGCTGGCGCAGCGCGCCTACAGCCGCATGCGCCGCATGCTGGCCGGCGGCGACGCCGCGCCCGACACCACCGCCATCACCCTGGGCGGCCCGCAGGCCGACGCGGTGTTCGTGCGCAAGAGCGGCAGGCCGCTCAGCCAGGGCATCCCCGCCCTGTACAGCTACCGCGGCTACTGGGACGTGTTCGTTCCGCAGGTCACGCGCGTGGCCGAGCGGCTGCGCCGGGACGACGCCTGGATACTGGACCTGGCCGCGCCGGCCGATTTCGGCCAGGCGGCGCAGCAGCAGCTGATCGCCGACGTCAAGCGCCTGTACCTGAACGACTACGTGGCGCAGTGGGACGGCTATTTGAACGACCTGGCGCTGGCGCCGCGCGCCTCGCTGCTGCAGAGCATCCAGCTGGCGCGCACGCTGTCGGCGCCGGATTCGCCCATGGTGCAGCTGGCGCGCAGCGTCGCGCGCGAGACCACGCTGCTGCGCGATTCGGCCGGCGACGAGCGCTCCCTGGTCGACCAGGCGCGCGAGCGCGTCAGCAGCACGCGCCAGGCCCTGGAGCAGATGTTCGGGCCCACCGGCCTGGCCAGCGCCATGCGCGAGGACGCCGGCGACGGCAGGCTGGAGCGCACCGTCGACGCGCACTTCGAGCCGTGGCGGCGCCTGGCCGCCGGCGACGGGCAGGGCGGCCAGGCGCCCATCCAGGCCACCGCCGGCCTGGTCGGCGAGCTCTACACCTACCTGACCGCGGCCGACGCGGCGCTGCGCAGCGCCAGCCCGGCGCCGGCCTCCGACGTGGTGACCAAGCTGCGCGCCGAGGCCGGCCGCCTGCCCGATCCCCTGCGCGGCCTGCTCGACGACCTGTCGGCCGGCGCCGCGGGCGAAATCTCCGGCGTGGCGCGCGAGCGCATGGGCGAGAACCTGTACGCCACCATCGGCCTGTTCTGCCGGCAGGCCATCGCCGGCCGCTACCCCTTCGCGCCGGGCGCCGAGCGCGAAGTCGCGCCCAACGACATGGCGCGCCTGTTCGCGCCCAACGGCATGATGGACGACTTCTTCCAGAAGCACCTGGTCGGCCAGATCGACGTGTCCGAGCCGCGCTGGCGCTTCAAGCCGGGCGTGGACGGCGCCGAAGGCAAGCGCTCGCCCATGCTGGACGCCTTCCAGCGCGCGGCGGCGATCCGCGACGCCTACTTCATGGCGGGCAGCCCCATGCCGGCGTTCCGCGTGTCGATCCGGCCGGTGGAGATGGACCCGGCCATCAGCCAGTTCGTGATGGACGTGGACGGGCAGGCGGTGCGCTACGTGCACGGCCCGCAGGTGGCGACCACGGTGCAGTGGCCGGGGCCGCGCGGGACCAACCAGGTGCGCATCGAGCTGACGCCGCAGGACGGCGCTTCCGGCCTGTCGGCGAGCGGCCCCTGGGCGCTGAACCGGCTGCTGGACCGGGCCGTCCTGCGCAGCGGCGGCTCGCCCGAGATCACCCTGGCCAGCTTCGACATCGGCGGGCGCAAGGTCGTGCTGGAGATCCGCGCCGGCAGCGTCAAGAGCCCGTTTCACCTTTCCGAGATGCGGGGGTTCTCGTGCCCCGGGCGGTCCTGAGGGAGGTGATCGGCATGGCCAACGGCAATGGCGGCAACGGCTCCGACGGCGCCGGCGTGGGCTGGTACGGCAAGATCCCCGCGGCCGGCGACTTCGTGCACCGGCGCCTGCCGCGCGTCTTGATCGCCTGGTGGGACGCCTGGCTGCAGTACGGCCTGGCCGCGCTGCGGCAGATGCCGGACGAAGGCGCCGAGCGCGGCTACGCGGCCGCGCCGATCTGGAACTTCGCCATCCCGGCCGGCCCGGGCGCCGCCGGCATGGTGCAACTGGGCTGCATCGCGCCCAGCCGCGACCGGGTCGGCCGCGCCTATCCGCTGTGCGCGGCCACGGCGCTGCCGGCCCAGGTCTTCCGGCGCAGCCAGCTGGAGGGCGCGGACGACTATTACCGCCGCGTCGGCGCCAGCCTGCTCGCCGCCGTCCGGCACGGCTGCGCGGCCGAGCAACTGGACCGCATGCTGCAGGAGGCGCGCCTGTCCGGAGACGTCGCGGCCGCGGTGCCGGGCAGGGCCGGCGCCGCGGCTGCCGCGGACGAGGGGGGCGCGGCGGCGCGTGCCGGCAACGACATCCTGGAGATCCTCAACGCCGGCAACGGCGCGGCCGACGGGGCCGGCGCTGTCGGCGACGACGGCATTGGCGGTACTGCTGGCACGCCACGGGTTCCGCCGGCCCTGGCCGCCTGGCCGGACCTGCCTTTCTGCTTCAACCCCAGTTCGCACACCAGCTACTGGTGGACCAACCAGTCCGACGGCGCCGCGCTGCAGACCTACGTGCACGGCGGCGCCCTGAACGCCACCCTGTTCCTTCGCCTGTTCTGCGCGCCGCCCGCGTGGCGCCGCCTGTAACGCCGCCAGCGAGGCCATCATGTCCGAGACCGAGTCCCCTGCCGTTCCTCCCGCTCCTCTCGACGGGCGCGCATCCGTTCCTGCCGCCGGGCCAGCCGGCCTGCCCCGGGCGCTGGACGATCTGCCCGCCGGCGAGCGCGCCGGCATGCCCGTCGGGCGCATCCGCGCCATCCTGGCCGACGTCGCGGCAGCGCTTGCGCCGCTGCATGCCGCCGGGCAGGTCCACGGCGGCGTTTCGCCGCGCACGGTCGGGCTGGACGGGCAGGGCAGGGCGGTGCTGCTGGCCGGCCCCGAGGCGCCCGCCGCCGACGCCGAATCGGCCGCGCGCGCGGAGGGCTACGCGGCCTTCGAGCAATACACCGACGATGCCGCGCATCCCTGCGGGCCCTGGACCGACGTGTATGCGCTGGCCGCGCTGGCCTATGCCCTGGCCAGCGGCGAGCCGCCGCCGTCCGCGCTGCGGCGCTGCGTGCGCGACGATCTCGCGCCGCTGGCGCAGCGGCTGGACGTGCCGGAAGATGCCGCCTTCGCGCAGGCCGTCGATGCCGCGCTGGCGATGGACTGCCGCGCCCGGCCCGCGACGCTGGCGGCCTTCCTGCGCCAGTTGCAGGCGCCGCAGGAGGAGCCCGGTCCCGCGCCGGAGCCGGCTGCCGCGCCGATGCTGGCCGCTGCCTCGGGCCTGGCCGCTCCGGCCCCGGCCACGCTACCGCCTTCGGCAGCCATCCCGCCCCCGGGGGCGATCCCGGCCGCGGCGCCGGGTTCCGCGCCGGCCCGGGTGCCGCTGCCCACCGTGCTGCTCGTCCTGGCTGTCGTCGCCTGCGCCCTCTATCTGTGGTGGCGTTCGCAGGAGATCGCGCCGGCCGCCGGCGCGAATCCGGCCGCAGGCGCTGGCCCCGCCGCGGCTGCGGATTCCGCTGCGGCCACCGATCCCGCCACAGGCGTGCCTCCCTCCACAAGCATGGCTCCCGCCGGCGCGGGCGTTGCCCCGGAGTCGGCGCAGGCCGCCGGTGCGGCCGTCGGCACGGCCGCGGGTGGGGACCGGAACCCGGGTATGGACCAGGAGACGGCCGCTCGCGGGGATGCGGCCATCGGCGGCGGCGCGGCTGCGCGCGGCGATGCGGGGGTGACGGGAGCCACCATGGCTATGGGCGAGGGCGCAGCCGTGGGGGAAGATGCGGAAGCAGGCGCGGAAGGCGGCGCGCAAGCAGGTGCTGCTGCCGACGCCCCGGTTGCGGCCGCGCCCGCCCCCGAGCCGCCGCCCGCGCCGGTCAGCGTGGGCCTGGACATCCGCCCCTGGGGCGAAATCTGGATAGACGGCCAATCGCGCGGGGTCAGCCCGCCGCTCAAGCAGATCAGCCTGCCGCCCGGCAAGTACGCGGTCGCCGTGCGCAACCCGGCCGGGCCGGAGTACCGCGTGTCGCTGGACGTGCAGGCGGGCCGGCGCGCGGCCGTGTCGCACAGCTTCGACTAGCGGCGCGGCCTGCGCGCCAGCGGTGCCCGCCCTCCGCGCCCTTCGCGCCCGCCGCGGTCGCGACGATCGCCGCAACCGCTACGCCGCCGGCGCCCGGCTGCCGCGCATGTGGTAGGCCTTCTTGCTGACCAGGTGCGCGCGGATCAACTGTTCGGCCGCGTCCGCGTCGCGCGCCAGCAGGGCGCGCACGAAGCGTTCGTGGTCGGACACCCCGGACATCCATTCGTCGCGGTCCAGGTTGGACTTGTAGCGCAGCGCCTGCACCTGCAGGTTGAGCTTTTCGTACACCCCGCTCAGCGCCGGGTTGTGCGCCGCGCGCGCGATCGCCACGTGGGTGCCCATGCTGGCCTCGAAGTACGCGCCGATGTCCTGGGCGCGGTAGCCCGCCAGCATGCGCTCGTGCAGGGCGGCGATCTCCTGCAGCTCGGCGTCGCTGGCGCGCTGCGCGGCCTGGCGCACGGCCAGGCCTTCCAGCACGGCCAGAACGTCGAAGATGTTCTCGATGTCGGCGGCCGACCGCTCCACCACCACCGCGCCGCGCTTGGGCAGGATCTCCAGCAGGCCGTCGGCGGCCAGCATGCGGTAGGCCTCGCGCAGCGGCGTGCGCGAGACCTTGAGCCGCTCGCACAGGTCGCGCTCGTTCAGGCTCAGGCCCGGCTTGAGCGTGCCGTCGGTGATCAGGCGGCGCAGGCGGTCGGCCACCACGGCCGCCAGCGTCGGGTGGTGGATGGCCAGCGGGTCCTCGGGCGATCCTGCGGGCGCGGCCGCAGCGGGCGCAGCGGCGCCGGGCGGCGCGACGGAGGGCGCGACGGAGGGCGCGACGGAGGGCGCGACGGAGGGCGCAGGGGGCGTGTCAGGGTAATCCATAGGTGCGCGTCTATTCCCCAAGCTGTTAATTTGGTATCTGGTATACCAAACACCAGATTCCAAAAACCAAGAGCGAGTCCGGCCATGATAGAGCATGGCCGGCCCGCCATACGGAGACAGCCATGTTCAGAAAAACCCTGTGCACGCTGGCCGGCGGGCTGGCGCTGGCCCTGGGGCCGGCCGCGCACGCGGCGGACTTCCCCGCCCAGCCCATCCGCCTGGTCGTCGGCTTCGTGCCGGGAGGCGGCACCGACGTGTCGGCGCGCATCCTTGCCCAGAAGCTCAGCGACGTCATCGGCCAGCAGGTCGTGGTCGAGAACAAGCCCGGCGCTTCCGGGCTGATCGCCGCGGCCATGGTGGCGTCCTCGCCCGCCGACGGCTACACGCTGCTGCTGGCCAATATGCAGTCCACCGTGTCGGCGCCCTACGTGCTGCCGGTGTCCTACGACCCGATCAAGGCCTTCCAGGCGGTGCGCTACATCGGCGCGGTGCCCAACGTGCTGGTGGTCAACCCGGCCAAGAACGACCTGCGCTCGGTGTCCGACCTGGTCGCCAAGGTCAAGGCCAGCCCGGGCAAGTACACCTATGCGTCCTCGGGCATGGGCAGCCCGCAGCACCTGAGCGCGGCGCGCTTCTCCCAGATCACCGGCGCGCAGATGGAGCACGTGCCCTACAAGGGCAGCGGCCAGGCCGTGGCCGACCTGCTGGGCGGCCAGGTGGACATGAACTTCGACACGCTGCCCAGCGTGATCGGCCAGATCCAGGCCGGCAAGCTGCGCGCGCTGGCGGTGACTAGCGCCAAGCGCACGCCGGCCCTGCCCGAGGTGCCCACGCTGGCCGAGGCGGGCGTGGCCGGCATGGATGTCGAGCAGTGGTACGCCGTGCTGGCCCCGGCGGGCGTGCCGCAGGACGTGCTGGGCCGGCTGGACCAGGGCATCGCCCGCGCGCTGGGCGATCCGGCGGTGGCCGGCAAGCTGGCCGACCAGGGCATGGCGGTGGGCGGCGGGCCGGCCGATCCGGCGGCCTTCCAGGCTTTCATCGAGCAGGAATACGGCAAGTACGGGCGCATCACTGCCGACCTGGGGCTGAAGAAGCCGCCGCAGTGACATCCCGGCGGCGGGCGGCATCCGGCACGGCAGCATCCGGGCAGTGCCCGCCGCCGCCGCTTCCCAGTTCCCCAACTTTCCACCACGGACCAAGCACATGAGCCAAACCGCAGCGCAGGACGGGCGCGTGACCGTCGACCGCCAGGACGCCGTCGCCACCGTCACCATAGACCGGCCCGCCAAGCTGAACGCCCTGACCGTAGATATGTGGCGCGACCTGGGCGACGCCTTCCTGGACCTGTCCGGCGACGATGCGCTGCGCTGCGTCGTGCTGCGCGGCGCGGGCGAGAAGGCCTTTTCGCCGGGCAACGATATTTCCGAGTTCGAGACCTCGCGCTCGAACAAGCGCCAGGCCGTGGAATACGGCAAGACGATGCGCCGGACCATCGAGGCCATCGCCGGCTGCCGCCACCCGGTGGTGGCGCAGATCCACGGCATCTGCGTGGGCGGCGGCATGGAGCTGGCCTGCCTGGCCGACATCCGCATCTGCGGCGCCGGCTCGCGCTTCGGCGTGCCGATCAAGAACCTGGGACTGGTCATGTCCTACTCCGAGCTGGCGCCGCTGGTGCGGCTGGTGGGGGCGTCGACGGCGCTGTCCATCCTGCTCGAAGGCAATATCTTCGACGCGCAGGAGGCCCTGCGCCTGGGCGTGGTCACGCGCGTGGTGGCCGATGCGGACGTGGCGGCCGAAGCCGCCCGCACCGCGCAAAGCGTGGCCGCCGGCGCGCCCTTGGTGGCGCGCTGGCACAAGCGCTTCGTGCGCCGGCTGCTGGCCGGCGGCGAGATCGGCGACGCCGAGCGCGACGAGGCCTTCGACTGCTTCGACACCGAAGACTTCCGCGCGGGCTACCAGGCCTTCCTGGCCAAGCGCGCGCCGGTCTTCCATGGCCGCTGACCGGGGGGACGAGATCATGAACGGAGATCGCAACCCCGGCGCGCTGGCCGGCCTGCGCGTCATCGAGCTGGCCCAGATCATGGCCGGCCCCACTTGCGGCATGATGCTGGCCGACCTGGGCGCCGACGTCGTCAAGGTCGAGAAGCTCGACGGCGGCGACGACGCCCGCCAGTACCGCGACCCGCTCATCAACGGGGTCTCGGCGCCTTTCCTGATGCTCAACCGCAACAAGCGCGCCATCGCCCTGGACCTGAAGAGCCCGCAGGGGCGCGAGGTGCTGCTGCGCATGGTGCGCGAGGCCGACGTGGTGACCGAGAACTTCCGCAAGGGCACCATGGAGAAGCTGGGGCTGGGCTACGACACCCTGCGCCGCGAGAACCCCGGGCTCATCTATTGCTCGGTCTCGGGCTACGGCTCGACCGGCCCCTTCGCCGAGAAGGGCGGCTTCGACCTGATCGCGCAGGGCTTCTCGGGCCTGATGAGCATCACCGGCGAGCCGGGCGGGGCGCCGCTGCGCACCGGCAATTCGGTGGCCGACATCAACGCCGGGCTGCTGGCGGCCTTCGGCGTGCTGGCGGCCTGGCAGCACAGGCAGCGCACCGGCGAGGGCCAGCGGGTGGAGACATCGCTGCTGGAGGCCAGCCTGCAGCAGCTGTACTGGCACGCGGCCATCTACTTCGGCACCGGCCAGTCGCCCGGCCCGACCGGCTCGGCCCACGTGCTGACCGCGCCCTACCAGGCCTTTCCCACCGCCACCGACTGGATCATCATCGGCGGGGCCAACGAGAAGAACTGGACCCGCATCGCCCAGGTGCTGGGCCGGCCCGAGTGGTGCGAGGACCCGCGCTACGCGAAGAACCGCGACCGCATGCGCAACCGCGACGAGCTGGTCGCCGCCATGTCCGCCATCCTGCGCGAGCGGCCGGCGTCGGACTGGCTGGCCGACTTCGACGCCGCCGGCGTGCCGGCCGGGCCGGTGCACAGCGTCGGCCAGGCGCTGTCGCATCCGCAGACGCTGGCGCGCGGCATGGTGGTCGAGCAGGAGCACCCGCAGGCCGGGCCGGTGCGCACCGTGGGCATGCCGGTGAAGTTCTCGGCCACGCCGCCGGCCTACCGCCGCGCGGCGCCCCGGCTGGGCGAGGACAGCGTGGCCATCCTGCAGGAAATGGGCTACGGCGCGGCCGAGATCGATGCTCTCATCGAGGCGGGAGTCGTGCGCGACGCGCGCCGCAGCGAGGCGGCGCAGGCTTGATCGGGGGACGCGCAGGAACGGCGCAGGATAGATGGCGTGGTCGGGAGGCGCCGGACGGCGGCCCGCCCATTCCCGCGCGTAGCGGAGAAGCCCGGGCAGGGGCGCGCGCGCCGGATCAGGGCCGGCGTATGCCCGCCAGCGCCAGCAGCTGCGCCGTCTCGTACAGCGGCAGCCCCATGACGCCGGTGTAGCTGCCTTCCAGGCGCGCCACGAAGCTGCCGGCCAGCCCTTGTATGCCGTAGGCGCCGGCCTTGCCGTAGGGCTCGCCGCTGTCGCAGTAGCGCAGGATTTCCTCGTCGGACAGCGCGCGCAGCTCCACCGTGCTGGCCGAGACGCGCATGTCGCGGCGCCCGCCGTGCGCGAGCACCACGGCGGTATGGACTTCGTGCCGTGTTCCGGCCAGTCGGCGCAGGATGCGCAGGGCGTCCTCGCGGCCGGCCGGCTTGCCCAGCACGTCATCGCCCTGCATGACGCAGGTGTCGGCCGCCAGCAGCGGCAGGGCCGGCAGGCCCTGGCCGCGCATCCAGGCCACGCCGCGCTCGGCCTTTTCCATCGCGGTGCGCCGCACGTAGTCGGCCGGCGCCTCGCCGGGCAGCCGCGGCTCGTCCTCGCCGGGCGGGGCGGGCACCTGCAGCACCTGGTGGGCCACGCCGATCTGCATCAGCAGCTCGCGCCGGCGCGGGCTGGCCGAGGCCAGGTAGATGCCGGCGCAGGCTTGCGAAGGCATGGCGGGTTCGGAGGACGGTCGCGAGGTCATGGGCATGATGGGCATTGCTGCGGGCCGGCCGGACACCATGGCGCGCGGCGCATCGGGGATTCAGGCCCGGTGATAGGGATGCCCGGTCATGACCGACCAGGCGCGGTAGAGCTGCTCGGCCAGCACCACGCGCACCAGCGGGTGGGGCAGGGTCAGCGAGGACAGGCGCAGGCGCTGCCCGCAGGACTGCTTGAGCGCCGGGTCCAGCCCGTCCGGGCCGCCGACCAGCAGGGCTACGTCGCGGCCCTCGCCGCGCCAGCGTTCCAGCTCGCCCGCCAGCTGCACGGTGCTCAGGTCGCGGCCGCGCTCGTCCAGCGCCACGCGCAGGCAGTTCGCGGGCAGCGCCGCCTCGATGCGGCGCGCCTCGGCCGCCATCATCTGCGCGGGCGTCTTGCCGCTCGCGCGCGGCTCGGGCTTGATCTCGCGCAGCTCCAGCGCGCAGTCCGGCGGCAGCCGCTTGGCGTAGTCGTCCCAGGCCGCCTGGACCCAGCCGGGCATGCGCGTGCCCACGGCGGCCACGAGCAGCTTCAAGCCTCGAATCCGCCGGCGCCGGGCATGGCCGGGCGCGTCGATCCGGGCAGCAGCCGCACCCGCACCGGCTTGCCGCCCCAGACCTCTTCGAGGTTGTAGTACTGGCGGATGGCCGGCTGCATGATGTGCACGACGATGTCGCCCAGGTCCACCAGCACCCATTCGCCGGTGTCCTCGCCCTCGGTGGAGACGACCGGCGCCTTCAGGCTGCGCGCCTTGTCGGCGACGCTGGCGGCCAGCGCGCGGGTCTGGCGGTTGGAGGTGGCCGAGGCGATCACCACGCGGTCGAACAGGCTGGTCAGGTGCGTGGTGTTGAACACCTTGATGTCCTGGGCCTTGACGTCTTCCAGCGCGTCGATGACGGCGCGTTGCAGTTTCTGTATGTCCATGCGGGAAATATTAGCGCGTCGGAAAGCGCGGCGTTGTGTGATTCGTCGTGTGGCTGCCCGGCACGGCGTCCTGGCGGCTGTCCGGCCTGCCGGGCCCCGGCGGCTTGCGGGACGGGGTCTCAGGCCCGCCGGTACAGTTGGTGGCGGGCGATGTAGTCCTGCACGGCCGGCGGCAGCATGTCCCCGACCGGCCGGCCGTCGGCCAGGCGCTCGCGGATGTCCGAGGCAGACACCGGCATCTCGTCGAAGGGGATGTGCAGCAGCGCGCGGCCGTGCTCGCGCAGCGCCTGGGCCAGCGCTTCGGGCGGCCGCAGCGGCGCGCCCGGGCGGCCGGCCACGGCCAGGTCCACCCGGCCGGCGATCTCCTGCCAGGCGTGCCAGGTGCAGAAGTTTGCCAGCTGGTCGGCGCCCAGCAGCCAGACGTAGCGCGGCCCGGCGGGCAGCTCGCGCAGCGTGTCCACGGTATAGGTGCGGCCGGCGCGGCGCAGTTCCAGCGGGTTGACGGCCAGGCCGGGCAGGCCGGCCACCGCCAGCTCCAGCATGGCCAGCCGGTGCTCGGGCGAAGCTGCCAGCGGCTTGCGCTGCCAGGGGGCGGCGGCCGGGATGAGCTGCACCTGGTCCAGCCCCAGCGCGTCGCGCGCCGCGCAGGCCAGCGCCACGTGCGCCGAATGGACGGGGTCGAAGCTGCCGCCCAGCAGGCCGATGCGCGCAGCCGCATCGGCGCCGTGTCCGGCAGCGCGGGCGCCGTCCGGCGCGCCGGACGCATGGCCGCGGGATCCGTTCAAGCCCATTCCCGCGGCGTCAGGTAGTCGTACAGCGCCGCCTCGGGCGTGCCCGGCTCGGGGCGCCAGTCGTAGCGCCATGCCGCCAGCGGCGGCATGGACAGCAGGATGGATTCGCTGCGCCCGCCCGACTGCAGGCCGAACAGCGTGCCGCGGTCGTAGACCAGGTTGAATTCCACGTAGCGGCCGCGCCGGTAGGCCTGGAAGCCGCGCTCGCGCTCGCCGTAGGGCAAGGCGCGGCGGCGCTCGACGATGGGCAGGTAGGCGTCCAGGAAGGCGTCGCCCACCGAGCGGGCGAGCGCGAAGCTGGCCTCGAAGCCGGGCTCGTTCAGGTCGTCGAAGAAGACGCCGCCGATGCCGCGGCTTTCGTTGCGGTGCTTGAGGAAGAAGTATTCGTCGCACCAGCGCTTGTAGCGCGGGTAGTAGTCGCCGCCGTGCGGGTCCAGCGCCTGCCGGCAGACCCGGTGGAAATGCCGGGCGTCTTCCTCGAAGGGGTAGTAGGGCGTCAGGTCCATGCCGCCGCCGAACCAGAAGACGTCCCGCGGCGCGGCGGCCTGCGCCGGCTTGCCGCCATCCGTGCGCGCGCCGCCCGGCGCAGCCCCGGCGGCGGCATCGGCCTGCGCCGGCGCGAAGAAGGCGCGCACGTTCATGTGCACCGTGGGCACGTAGGGGTTGCGCGGGTGCAGCACCAGCGACACGCCCATGGCCTGCCAGGGCCGGCCGGCCAGCTCGGGCCGGTGCGCGCTGGCCGAGGGCGGCAGGGTGCTGCCGTGCACGTGGCTGAACAGCACCGCGGCGCGCTCGAACAGCTTGCCGTTCTCCAGCATGCGCGACAGCCCGCCGCCGCCTTCCGGCCGCTGCCAGGCGTCGCTGGCGAAGGGCGTGCCGTCGGCGGCCTCCAGGCCGGCGACGATGCGCGCCTGCAGGCCGGTGAAGTACTGGCGCGCCGGCTCGACCGGCAGGGCGCCGGCCGCGGGCTGCTCCCCGGCCGCGGGCTGCGCGCCGTCCGTCACGATCCCGCCTTGCCTTGCGGGCGCTTGAGCGCGCGCCAGCCGATGTCGCCGCGGAACTGGCGGCCTTCGAACGAAATGCGCTCGACCGCCTGGTAGGCGCGGTCGCGCGCGATGCGCAGCGAATCGCCCAGCGCGGTCACGCACAGCACGCGGCCGCCGGCGGTGACGACCGCCTGGCCCTCCAGCCGCGTGCCGGCATGGAAGACCATGCAGTCGTCGGCCGGCGCCGGCAGGCCGGAGATCGGGTCGCCCGCGCGCGGCGTGCCCGGGTAGTTGGCCGCGGCCAGCACCACGCCCAGTGCGGCGCGCCGGTCCCAGGCGATCTCGGCCTGGTCCAGCGTGCCGTCGACGGCGTGCTCCAGCACGTCGACCAGGTCGCTCTTGATGCGCATCATGATGGGCTGGGTTTCCGGGTCGCCCATGCGGCAGTTGTATTCCAGCACCTTGATCGGGCGGGCGGGGTCGTCGCCCGGCGCGATCATCAGGCCGGCGTACAGGAAGCCGGTGTAGGGCGTGCCGTCGCGCGCCATGCCGTGCACGGTGGGCAGGATCACTTCGCGCATGATGCGGTGGTGCAGCTCGGGCGTGACCACCGGCGCGGGCGAGTAGGCGCCCATGCCGCCGGTGTTGGGGCCGGCGTCGCCGTCCTGCAGGCGCTTGTGGTCCTGGCTGGTGGCCAGGGCCAGCACGTGCGGGCCGTCGCACAGCACGATGAAGCTGGCTTCCTCGCCCTGCAGGCATTCCTCTATGACCACGCGCGCGCCGGCCGCGCCCAGCGAGCCGTCGCCCAGCATGGCGTCGACCGCCTCGTGGGCCTCGGCGGCCGTGGCCGCGACCACCACGCCCTTGCCGGCGGCCAGGCCGTCGGCCTTGACGACGATGGGCGCGCCCTGCTCGTCGATGTAGGCGTGCGCCGCGGCCGGGTCGGTGAAGGTCTGGTAGCGCGCGGTCGGGATCCGGTGGCGCACCATGAAGGCCTTGGCGAAGTCCTTGGAGCTTTCCAGCCGCGCGGCCGCGCGGGTGGCGCCGAAGATCTTCAGGCCGCGCTCGCGGAACAGGTCGACCACGCCGGCGGCCAGGGGCGCCTCGGGGCCGACCACGGTCAGCGCGACATGCTCGCGCGCGGCGAAGTCGGCCAGCTCGGCAGGGTCGGCCAGGGCGACGTTTTCCAGGTTGTCGGCCAGGGCCGTCCCGCCGTTGCCCGGGGCCACGTACACCTTGTGCACGCGCGGCGACTGGGCCAGCCGCCAGGCCAGGGCATGTTCGCGGCCGCCCGAGCCGATTACCAGGAGTTTCATGTCGTCTTGCAGCCAAATTGCCGCGGGGCATGCCCGCGAGAGGGTGTCAGTTGCTCCATCACCCGTTACGCGTCCCGTGATCCATGAACGGGTGCCACTTGATCGGGGACGCCGCGGAGCCGGCTTTGCCGGTCCGCCAGCGTCGCTCCCTTGAGGGGGAAGCGCCGAAGGCGCTTCGGGGGTGGGCCATCAAACCGTTTCGTCCAGAACCGCCGTCGTATAGACTTCCTGCACGTCGTCCAGGGATTCCAGGGCGTCGAGCAGCTTCTGCATCTTCGCGGCATCGTCGCCGGCCAGTTCGGTCTCGTTCTGGGCCTTCATGACGATGTCCTGCATCTCCGGCTGCAGGCCGGCCGCGCGGAAGGCGTCGCTGACCGCCGCGTAGGCCGCCGGCGGGCAGATCACCTCTATCACGCCTTCCTCGTCCGTTTGCACGTCCTCGGCGCCGGCCTCCAGGGCGACTTCCATCACCTTGTCCTCGGACGTGCCGGGCGCGAACACGAACTGCCCGCAGTGCAGGAACATGAAGGCCACCGAGCCTTCCTGGCCGAGGTTGCCGCCGTTCTTGGCGAAGGCGTGGCGCACTTCGGCCACGGTGCGGGTGCGGTTGTCGGTCATGCAGTCGACGATGACCGCCGCGCCGCCGATGCCGTAGCCTTCGTAGCGGACTTCTTCATAGTTGGCGCCGTCGGCCCCGCCCGTGCCGCGCGCGATGGCGCGCTGGACGTTGTCCTTGGGCATGTTGGCGTCGGTGGCCTTGTCCCAGGCCAGGCGCAGCCGGGGGTTGCTCTCCGGGTCGGGGCCGCCGGCGCGCGCCGCCACGGTGATCTCGCGGATGATCTTGGTCCACAGCTTGCCGCGCTTGGCGTCCTGACGCCCTTTGCGGTGCTGGATGTTGGCCCATTTGCTGTGTCCGGCCATGGTTTCCTGGAATGTTGTTACGGCGAAAGAAAGATATTTTAGCCTGCCAGGCACTACACTTGCCCCGTCGCCGACCGGCCTTGTTACACAGGAAGCCCCCGCCATGACCGTCGCCGCCATGCCGATCGCCCGCAGCAAGGAGGCCGAGCTGGCCCTGCTGCCCGCCCTTGCCAACCGCCACGGCTGCATCACCGGCGCCACCGGCACCGGCAAGACCATCACCCTGCAAGTCATGGCCGAAGCCTTCTCGCGCATCGGCACGCCGGTCTTCCTGGCCGACGTCAAGGGCGACCTCACCGGCCTGTCGCAGGCCGGGCAGAGCAGCCCCAAGCTGGCCGAGCGGCTGGCCACCCTGGGCCTGCCCGAGCCCGCCTGGCAGGCCTGCCCGGTGCAGCTCTGGGACGTGTTCGGCCGCGCCGGCCTGCCGGTGCGCGCCACCGTCTCGGACATGGGGCCGCTGCTGCTGGGCCGCATGCTGGACCTGAACGAGACCCAGCAAGGCGTGCTGTCGCTGGTGTTCCGCGTGGCCGACGACGAGGGCCTGCTGCTGCTGGACCTGCGCGACCTGCGCGCCATGCTGCAGCACGTCAGCGAGCGCGCGGCCGAGCTGCGCACGCGCTACGGCAA
>Ga0182738_1000810_pt1 | contig 41813 bp, 33 predicted proteins | sample eDN5th30CBELigMG_FD_128876 | JGI IMG/M metagenome (GOLD analysis project Ga0182738, IMG submission 128876) | Enriched Miracle-Growth compost microbial communities from Emeryville, California, USA - eDNA 5th pass 30_C BE-Lig MG (version 2)... ...
CAGACTCAGTCTGGATCACGTCCTGCCCAAAAGCCGTGGAGGAGCGGACACCTGGGAAAATATCGTCTGCGCCTGCCTGAAGTGCAACGTCGACAAAGGGGGCCGCACGCCAGGAGAAGCAGGCATGAAGCTGCTTCAAAAGCCGATTAAACCCAAACGCAGCCCCTTGCTCAGTCGGCAACTTTCTCTCAGTAAATACGAATGCTGGCGAAATTTCGTGCCTCAAATGACGGAATGACGAGCGCTCTCGAGCGTTTTTAATTCGAGCAGGGTTTAACGCAAAGACCGCCAGTGGAGGATGTTTCGTTATTTTCGAGGATCTGATGGAAGAGACGTTGCAGGCATTGACCATCTGGCTGGTGAAATTTCTCGCCATTTACGCCGTTGTGTTCGTCATCGTACGATACGGCATTCGTCCCTACTTGTGGCCGCACAAGAAGGACGAATGATCGCAGGGTCTTATCGTCCCCAGTGTTGAACAAGACCTATTCCTCAGCGTGACCGGCAGCTGCCTGTTCTTTGGCGAAGCGCTCTTTCAGCACTTCCGGAATGTCCGGATACAGGATCTGGTTTTTGATTTCTTCCGGTGTGGGGGGAACCAGTGGGCGAACAACCCGGAAGCCGACAAACTGTGCATCGGTGAGATACCAGATACTTTTGGGCAACTGGGGGTCCTGGATTTTCCAGTCATCGGACGATGCCATCCGAGCGGCACTGCGGGCCAGATCCGGGTCATCGTTCCAGGAGCCGCCACGGACCACGCGTGGATACTCTTCTCCATTGGGAAGAGCATAGGGAGCGGACTTCGGAGCTTTCAGCATCACCTCATAAAAAGCCGGGTCGTAACGATCCAGCACCCATTCCGCAACATTACCGTGCATGTCATAAAGTCCCCAGGGGTTCGGCTTTTTCGTACCGACTTTGTGATAGGTTTCATCAGAATTGTCATACGTCCAGGCGTAATCGTTCAGCATTTCCGGGTCATCGCCAAAGGAATAGGCGGTGGTGGTGCCGGCTCGACAGGCATATTCCCACTCCGCTTCTGTCGGAAGCCGATAGTAATGTCCAGTTTTTGTGGAAAGCCACTGGCAGTACATCTTGGCTGCCACCTGGGTCATAGAGATGGCGGGGAAGCCGTCGTGGCCCATCCCGAATGTCATGTCCATATATTCCTTGGTGGCTCGGGTCACAGCATCTGACGACATATCAACATCGTTCTTCAACCGACCCGAAAGGTTTCGCCGCTGGGCATCCAGACTCAATCGCCATGTGTCGTATTCGTCCCAGGTGACTTCGTGCTGACCCATCCAGAAGGGAGCAATTTCCACTGAATGCTGTGGTCCTTCATCAGCTTTTCGATCTTTTTCGCCTTCCGGGCTGCCCATCAGGAAGACGCCGCTACGAATGGGAACCATTTTGAATTTGACATCCGTATCCTGAAGCCGCTGCTCATAGGGCTGCATCTCGGATTCTGTTTTGGCTTCACTCTGCGGGCTGCGAAGATGAGGCCCGGCGACCTCTTCCGCAGACAGTGATGGACAGCAAATCAGTACAAACAGACCGGCAATTGGACAGACCGCTTGCCATGACAGGAGCTTTAAACGTAGTTTCATATGAAACAAGACTTTCCACTGAGCTTTTAAGAGCCGCGAACAAAATCTCCCGGAGAAGGGAGATTCACTTTCCGCGAGCAAGTTCGTCGCAGGTTTTGTTAGGAGTTTCAACTGAAAAAGTCAATTCCGGATGGGGATTGTCCCATGAGTCGAATATGCAGGAACTGGTTCAAGTCTGGGTTGGCCCTTGCCAGCCTGTTGACCTGCTTTCATTTTCATGGACTCCCGCTGGCAGTTGCGGCAGACAAACTGGAACGATTCGAGTTTGTCCAGATCCGCATGGGAATTCCAGTGAGAATTCTAGTGTATGCCGACCAGCAGGCGACGGCAATTCAGGCCAGCGATGCCGCCTTTGAACGTATCCGGAAAATTGATCAGACCCTCAGCGATTACGATCCCGACAGCGAAGTGATGAAGCTGACCACTGCTCCCGTCGGAAAGCCCGTCCCCATCAGTGAAGACCTGTTCACTGTTGCCGCTGCCGCCCAGTTGTTGAGCAGCCGTTCACAGGGGGCATTTGATATCACCGTGGGTCCGATTGTGAAACTCTGGCGAGTGGCCCGAAGAAAACATGCTCTTCCAGACCCGGATCTCCTGAAGGCCGCACTCCAGCATGTGGGACATCAGTTTCTGGAACTGGACGCCCAGACACGTACAATCACGTTCAAACGGCCCGGGATGCAGCTGGATTTTGGTGGAATTGCCAAAGGCTACGCCGCTGATGAAGCCTACCGAGTGCTCAAATCACACCGTATCAGCAGCGCCCTGGTGGCCGCTGCGGGAGATCTTCGTGTGGGAGATCCCCCGCCGGGAACAGCCGGCTGGCGGGTGGAAGTGGAAGAGAGGATCAAACCGCCTGGACCGGAACGGGCACCGGTGGTCCTGACTCTTTCCAACTGCGGGATTTCGACCTCGGGAGATACCTATCAGTATCTGGAAATCGACGGCGTCCGCTATTCGCATATCGTCGATCCGAAGACGGGATTGGGGATCACCACCCCCGGCAGCGTTACAGTTCTGGCCCCCACAGCCATGCAGGCGGATGGACTGGCTTCCACCATCTGTATCCTGGGACCTGTGCATGGACTTGAATTGATTCGAGAGAGTCCACAGACTGAGGCCCTGATCGTCAGGCTGGAACGGGACGGGACACGTTCTGTCAACCGGTCTTCCCACTGGCCCGTATCGTCCAATCCTCCTCAGACAACACCCTGACACTTCCGGCTCATGGTCAGAAAATTCCGTGAGCCCGACAGTTTTGTCTGTAGCACGAAAACACCACGTGAATCCATGGCAGTAGCGTCTGAGAGTGCTCCTGAGGAGTCTGCTTCGCAATTCTGGTTCTGGCTGGGACTACTGCTGGGAACGGGGCTCTTTCTGATCATCCTGCTGGCTCCGACTCCGTCGGGGTTAACCATCGAAGGGCAACGACTGGCGGCCGTCACCACTCTGATGGCGATTTTCTGGGTGTTACAGCCCATTCCCATCGCTGCTACCAGTCTGATTCCTCTGGCGCTCTATCCGCTGATGGGGATTCTGTCTTCCAGAGACGTCAGCAAGGTGTATGCAGACTCCAACGTTTTTTTGTTTCTGGGTGGATTTCTCCTGGCAATCGCGATTGAACGCTGGAACCTGCACAAGCGCATTGCACTGCATATTATCAGTCGGGTAGGCACCAGTCCGCGGATGATTGTCTTCGGGTTTATGCTGACAACGGCAGCCCTTTCCATGTGGATCAGCAATACTGCCGCTGCATTGCTGATGCTGCCGATCGGCCTGGCGCTCATCACGACGTTACAGGAAACACTCGACCATCTGGCCCCGGCAGAGGCGGAACGGGTCACTTCGAGTTTGACAATTCCACTGCTGTTGGGAATTGCCTATGCCGCCAGTTGTGGTGGATTTGCCACGCTGGTGGGAACACCCACGAATGTGAGTATGCGTGGTTACTGGGAACGGCAATTTGTCACTCAGGGATACACGCCGTTATCGTTTGCGGAATGGATGATCGTGTTCGTTCCGGTGATGGTGCTGATGCTGCTGTCTGCGGTTGTGGTGATGTGCTGGAACGTTCGGCCATTCCCGAATTCCGATCAATTGACGCGAGGTTTCTTTCGCACCCGTCTGAATCAACTGGGGCGTGCGACGTTTGCGGAATGGATGGTGGGGGGGCTGTTCATGATGACCGCGGTGCTCTGGATCTTTCGGGCCCCACTCATCATCAATCAGCATCCCGTCCTTCCGGGCTGGACAGATCTGCTGGCGAGTTTCCTGTCCGCCATGGGCATACAAGCTGACTACCTGAAAAAATTTCCGGATGATGCAACGATTGCCATGTTCATGGGGCTGATGCTCTTTATCCTGCCTGGTGATCGTCTGCCGGATGGCAAACGGCCGCGTCTGCTGACCTGGAACGATGCGGAACGAAATATCCCCTGGGGCATGCTATTGTTGTTTGGTGGCGGTTTTGCCATGGCAGATGCGTTTTCCGCCACGCATCTTTCAGAATGGATTGGAAAAGGGTTTTCCGGACTGCTGCAGGATCAGCCTATTACCGTGCTGGTTCTGGCGACTTGCACGCTCCTGACAATCCTGACCGAATTCACCAGCAATACCGCCACCATCAACACGCTTCTGCCTGTTCTGGCAGCGATTTCAATGCAGTTGGACATCGATCCCCGCTGGCTGATGGTGCCCGCCACGGTCTCTGCCAGTTGCGGATTCATGATGCCCGTGGGAACTCCTCCCAATGCACTGGTCTTCAGCACCGGCAAAGTCCCCATGTCCTCCATGATGCGCTATGGCCTGGTGTTGAACTTGCTGGGGATCATTTATGTCGCAGGGGCGATGCTGCTGCTGGGCCCTGCAGTGATGGGGATTCCCTTCCCCCACGCCGGGCCATGATCCCGTCTATCCAGTGCAGGCGATCAGACCAGAAATGGCATAATCGGAAGAGGGGAAAGACTTCCGTCGGTGCTTTCCCTTTTCTCAGAGCGCATTACCCACGCATCGACCAATTGATCGTTCCGCTGCAGATGATAATTAGCGAAACGATCAATCGGTCCATACAGGGTGAATGCGCTAGCTGATAATCTGTTGAATCTCTTCGGGAGTAAACGGGGTTTTCAATCGGGCTCCCAGTTGGCCGACAACTCGAGATGCAGCGTGGGAAGCCAGACGGCCCGCTTGTTCCCATGTCATTCCATTGGTGATGCCGTACAGGATGCCGGCAGCATACATATCGCCGGCGCCAGTCGTATCGACGGCTTTCACAGGCACTCCAGGAATATAAATTGCTTCGCCGTTGTGCATCAGCACGGAACCCTCTGCGCCCAGTGTGAGTGCCACATTCTCTGCATGCCGATGAATCTCCCGGGCACAGGCTTCGGCATCGTGTTGACCGGTCAGTGCTCGAGCTTCATCCAGATTGCAGAACAGCAGATCAACGGGCCCTTCGATCAACTTCCAGAATTCTTCCTTGTGATACTGAATCAGGAATGGGTCGGAAACAGTGAAAGCCACTTTGACATGATTCTGTTTGGCAATCTCAATGGCACGCAAGGCTGATGTGTGATTCGGTTCTCCGGTAAACAAATACCCTTCGATATAGACATACCTGGCATCACGAATTTCGTTTTCCGCGATGTCTGTCGGCTGTAACGTCGAGGAGACGGCGAGGTTGGTCAGCATGGTCCGCTGGGCGTCATCCGTGATCAGGATCACGCAGGTGCCCGACTGCCCTGATGCGGGCTGAACTTCAATCTTGACGCCGCGATCACGCATGTCCTGCAGAAAGAACTCGCCCATGGCATCTTGTGCCACTTTCCCGGCATAGGCTGTTCTGCCACCGAATTCCGCAATCCCCATAATCGTATTGGCTGCAGAACCACCCGCACAGCGTGACGTCGGCTGACCATTCAGATGCGAGAGCACTTGTTGCTGTGCCCCATCTTCAACCAGCGTCATGATCCCCTTGGAGAATTTGAGAGCTGCCAGTGCCTCATCCGAGACATGAGCCTGAATGTCGACCAGTGCATTGCCAATTCCATAAACATCATAACGCATTGAAGATTCCGATTTCAAAAGCGAGGCGAGAAGACATTCACCCCGTACAGGTCGCAAACCGCTGCACGGATTGCCGTCATCAATCAGTTCAAACACCGTTAATACGGGCTCCGACGAAAGCAACCTGCTCTCTCCGGTTTTCCGTGAGAAGCCTGAAAATTTCTAAGAACCCCTGACAAAACTGACCCCGATCCGCTCGTGGAAAGGGAATTTCCATGGTCGGAGAGGTTTTGTTCGCGGCTCTAAAAAACTGACAAAACGTGCAGCGAACTTGCTCGCGGGATGAAAATCTTCTTTGTCTGGAAAGTTTTGTTCGCAGTTCAGGGAAGTCTACTCGATCTGGCGGGGAACAAAACCATGCGGGCTCATGCTTCACAACTTTTATTTCATATTGCGCAGACAATCTTCGAGCGTCTTTGCGGAAGAAAGTGATGAAGAAAATGATGGAGATGAAGACGGAGATGAACAGGTCTTGAGGGTGGAGACGATCACTTTCGTGACACACACCCGGGGCGAGAGCACGTTGCTCCGGCCAGAGCCCGCTCAGCGCATGTTCTCGATTGATGAAAGTCGATTCGCTACGTGGCGGAATGTGGTCGATGCGGGGTGAATGCATTCGCATCGACCGGACGGGATGATTTGAGAATGAGCTGTCCGGCAGCTAGCATGACCAGCGACTGCCCCTTCCCATTTTCTGTCAGTCTGCATCAAGTCTTCGGGCGTGATTCCGTGGAACCCCGTTCCGCTTGAATGTCGATGAAAGGTGATCTTATGAGCGAAGCGTCAATGAAATTCGGAACACTCTGCCTGCATGGCGGTCAATCTCCCGATGTCGCCACAAATTCCCGGGCCGTTCCGATCTATCAGACGACCTCATTTGTGTTTCATGACACCGATCATGCCGCCCGGTTGTTCGGCCTGCAGGAATTCGGGAACGTCTATTCTCGAATCATGAACCCGACCTGTGATGTTCTGGAACAAAGACTGGCGCTGCTGGAAGGGGGCAGCGGCGCCTTGTCCGTGGCTTCCGGTCAGTCGGCGGAATTGCTGGCGATTCTCAATATCGCCCAGGCAGGACAAAACATTGTCTCCTCCACCAGTCTGTATGGAGGGACCTATAATCTGTTTCAGCACACATTTCCCAAGCTGGGAATCACCACCCGGTTCGCTGACACCTCGAAACTGGAAACGTTCCAGCAGGGGATCGACGATCAGACCCGGTGCATCTATATTGAAAGCATTGGAAACCCGCGAGGAGATATTCCCGATTTTGCCGCGATTGCTGAGATCGCTCATGCTGCCGGGATTCCGCTCATCGTGGACAACACATTTGCCTCTCCGTATCTGTGCCGTCCATTCGAACATGGGGCGGACATCATCATTCATTCATGCACCAAATTCATTGGTGGACACGGGACCAGCATCGGGGGGATCATTATCGAAAAAGGGGATTTCCCCTGGGACAACGGTAAATTCCCGGAGCTGACAGAACCCGATGCGTCCTATCATGGGATGAAGTTCTACGAGACATTCGGACCCATGAAACTGGCCTATATTCTTAAGGCCCGCACCCAGTTGCTCCGGGATATGGGTCCCGCGCTGAGTCCGTTCAATGCGTTCCTGCTGCTGCAAGGTCTGGAGACTCTGCATCTGCGGATGCCTCGCCACTGTGAAAATTCGCTGGCCGTGGCCCGATTTCTACAAAGTCACCCCAAAGTTTCCTGGGTGAATTATGCCGGTCTGGAATCGCATCCTTCTTATCAACTCGGGCAGAAGTACATGCCGCGAGGTTGTGGTGCTGTCTTTGGATTTGGCGTGGCGGGAAAGACGGCTGAGGAGCAGCTCGCCCATGGCATCAAGTTTATCAACAGTCTGAAACTCTTCTCGCATCTGGCAAATGTGGGGGACGGCAAGTCGCTGGTGATTCATCCTGCCAGCACAACGCATCAACAATTGACGGTGGAAGAGCAGGTCGCCAGCGGCGTCTCGCCCGATTTTATCCGGCTGTCGATCGGCACCGAAGACGAAGCCGACCTGATTGCCGATCTCTCACAGGCACTGGACCAGATTTAGAGCAAGTTGCTCTGGCCTGGGCCCGCGCAGCGCGCGTTTCGACTGATGAAAGTCTACTCGCCGCGTGGCGGAACGCGGTCTATGCGGGGTTGATGCGCTCTAGAAAGTTGCGAAACGGTGAATCGCAAGGCGCAGCAATTGCATCGTCTTACAGGCAAACCCGGATCAAATTCCGGTCAAAAACGGATCTTCACACAATCTTAACATTCGACCGGCTGGTATCTTCACAAAAGTCCCTTAACGTGATGGCCTGAATTCCAATGGAGCAAGTGCAAGCGATTGTGAACCGGAACCCCGGAAGGGACTGCAGATGCCAGTAAATCGTTCGGTAATTGAAGCGCATTCACCCCGCATCGATCGCGTTCCGCCACGCGGCGAGAGTCTTTCATCAGTCGAAACGTGCGCTGCGCAAGCCCAGGCCAGAGCAACTTGCTCTCGATGGATCGTGATCAAAGCCTTGTGTGGTGTCACACTCTGCCTGGGACTGGCAAGCTGCAATGGTTCATCCGGTCAATCAGCTTACTCGGGAAAGCCGGCTTATCTGCCTGCAGGGGCGATTCTCCCATCGATCGAGACTGTACGATCGGGCGAGTACAAGCCTCTTTCCCGCCCATTGTTTCTGTATGTCAATCAAGCAGCTCTCAAGCGTCCCGCGACTGCGGCATTGCTGCGATATTATCTGTCGGAAGAAGGTCGCCAACTCGTTACGGAAAGCGGGTACGTCCGATTGCCTGATGAAATTTATGATGAGCAGATCAAGCTGATCAACTCGTTGACCACCGTCGAGACCGCTCCCAAAGTAAATGGTCTGACGGGAGAGGTGATGATTGACGGTTCCAGTACCGTGGCCCCCATCAGCACGGCCGTGGCAGAAGAGTTTTCGAAACTTCATGAAGGAGTGCGGGTACCGGTGGGAACGTCCGGAACAGGGGGCGGATTCCATAAATTCTGCGCAGGGGAAATCGACATTTGCGATGCCTCTCGGAAAATTCAAGAATCGGAACAGGAGCTCTGCAAGAAAGCCAATCTCGAATATCTCGAACTCGAGATTGCACTGGACGGCCTGACAGTGGTTGTCAATCCTCAAAACAAATGGGTGGATGGTCTGACCATCAGCGATCTCGAAAAAATCTGGGCTCCCAACAGCACCGTGCGGAAATGGTCGGACGTCAACCCGGAATTCCCGGAGATGGAAATTAAACTTTTTGGTCCCGACACGGATTCGGGAACGTTTGAATACTTCACAGAAGCCGTCTGCCATCAGAAGGGGGCTTCCCGCAGCGACTACCAGCAGAGTGCGGATGACAATTTTCTGGTGACCGGGGTGGCCCATGATGAATCGGCCCTGGGATACTTCGGGTTTGCTTATTACGCCGAAAATAAGGATAAGTTGAAAGCACTGGCCATTGCCCCATAATGCGGGGCAGGCTGGTTCATTCATCGTTGTACGGAGTAAGCTGACCAGCAAAACGATGAATCGACCGGGGAGTTCCGCTGTGCGAAGTGTCCCGCACGCCGTCACGGAGCGCCCTCGTCAGCCTGTCGTTTGTCAGTTTTTGTGTTTCGTTTCCCTTCGTGTGAACTTTGTCGCTGCATAAGAAATACACGCTTGCTCGGTTTCGGGAACAGGTGATTGAAAGCCTGCTGATCTTCTGTGCGCTGTTGTCGATTGCCACCACGGTGGGCATCATTCTGGTGCTGTTCTCCGAATCAGTTTTTTCCCTCAATGGCGAAAAAGCATTCTTCCAGGAAGTTTCTCCCTTCGATTTCTTTTTGGGGACGAAGTGGGCTCCTCAGTTTGCAGAGCAGTTTTTTGGTGTTCTGCCGTTGTTCTGCGGCACGGTTCTCGTGGCTGGCATGGCTGCTTTGATCGGTTTGCCGGCAGGCATCCTGGCGGCGATTTACCTGAGCGAATACGCCACTCCCCGGGTACGAAAAATCGTCAAGCCGTTTCTGGAAGTCCTCGCAGGGATTCCTTCGGTGGTCTATGGATATTTTGCACTCGAATTCATCACGCCCTATCTGATTCGTCCGGTTTTTCATGACCTGCTGGGGTTGAACGTGGACGGATTCAATGCCTTGAGTGCCGGGATTGTGGTCGGCATCATGATTATTCCCATGGTCTCTTCATTAAGCGAAGATGCCTTGCGTGCTGTGCCCCGCAGCCTGCGTGAAGCGGGTTATGCACTGGGTTCCACAAAATATGATGTTTGCGTGAGAGTCGTGGTGCCGGCCGCCACATCGGGGATCATCGCCTCGTTTCTGCTGGCGATTTCCCGCGCGGTGGGAGAGACCATGGCTGTGGTCATCGCGGCTGGTCAGAGTCCGATCATCACGCTCAATCCATTAAAAAGTATTCAGACCATGACGGCCTTCATGGTGAACATCAGCCTGGGAGATACGCCTGCCGGATCGATTGAATACAAAAGCCTGTATGCTGTCGGTCTGACATTGTTCTGCATGACGTTGTTCATGAATATTCTTTCACAATGGTGGATGCGTCGGTTCCGTGAGGTCTATCAATGACGAACCCCGCTGAGCAGACGGCACCTTCACCGACAGCAACTCCGGATCAGGAACGGATGCGCAAACCGGGTAAGCGCGAAAATCACTTCTTCCGGTGGTTGTGTTTGTCCGTGACCTGGATGAGCGTGGTGATTCTGCTGGTGCTGCTGGTCTCCGTGACACGCAGCGCCTGGGGTTGGCTGGATCTGCAGTTTCTCACCAGTTTTGACTCCCGTCTTCCGCAGCGGGCCGGGATTCTGGCCGGTTTGCTGGGGACAATGTGGGTGATTCTGCTGACAATGCTGTTCTCCGTTCCCATCGGCGTGGGGGCAGCCATCTACCTGGAAGAATATGCGAATAATAACTGGCTGACGAATCTGATCCGGCTCAACCTGGCCAATCTGGCCGGGGTCCCGTCCATCGTTTACGGGATTCTGGGACTGACGGTTTTTGTCAGGATGTTCGGGCTGTTTGGTCCGCGGGGGACCATTCAGCATTATACAGGGATCGAGATCAACGGCCTGTTCTGGTTGGATTCCTTGCAGGGATATCTGATTCCATTGCCGTTTGGTCGCGTTGTGCTGTCCGGCGCTTTGACGCTTTCCCTGTTGATTCTGCCGGTGATCATTATCGCTTCCCAGGAAGCGCTGCGAGCCATTCCGCCCTCCTTGCGACACGCCTCACTGGCGCTGGGGGCCACGCGCTGGCAGACGATTCGGCATCAGATTCTGCCCGCCGCGACACCTGGTATCATGACGGGGGTGATCCTGGCCATTTCCCGGGCGATTGGAGAAACAGCACCACTGGTCATCGTGGGGGCCATGGCATTCGTGAATTTCGCTCCTGGAAATGTGGATAGTCTCGCCGATCTTCAGAAGCATCCGCAGGGGCTGCTCAAGGCTCCTTTTGATACCTTTACTGTCGTTCCGATTCAGATTTTTTTCTGGGTCCAGAAATTCAAGTCGGAGTATAAGTCCGTGGCAGCCGCCGGCATTGTGGTGCTGCTCATCATTCTGCTGTTGTTGAATGGACTCGCCATCCTCATCCGGAATCGATACAGCAAACACCTCCGCTGGTAACTGTAGAAATCAAATGATCATGGCCAATACTGCCTCCTCGTTCTCCGGACTGGTCAAGCGATCCACGAGTAGTGGAGAATCTCGTAAAGAGTCTCGCAAACCGATGATCGAGTCCCACGATCTCTGTTTTTATTACGGTGAAAGCCAGGCACTGCATCACATCACGATGACGATTCCGGACCGATCGGTCACCGCGCTGATCGGTCCTTCCGGATGTGGGAAAAGCACCTTTCTGCGGACCCTGAACCGGATGAACGACATCGTGGAAGGGACGCGGCATTCGGGACAGGTGTTGCTGGAAGGGGAGGATATTTATCATCATGACGTCGATGTCGTGGCCCTGCGCAAACGCGTGGGCATGGTGTTTCAGAAGTCCACTCCGTTTCCTAAATCTATCTTCGAAAATGTGGCCTATGGTCCGCGTATCGGCGGGATTCGAGATAAGGAAAAACTTGCGCACATTGTCGAATCATCCCTGCAGCGTGCCGCCTTGTGGAAGGAAGTTCAGAATCGACTGAATGATTCTGCCATGGCACTCTCGGGAGGCCAGCAGCAGCGGTTGTGCATTGCCCGGGCACTGGCCACCGATCCGGAAGTGCTGCTGATGGACGAACCCGCTTCCGCACTCGACCCTGCCAGCACCGCACGCATTGAAGACCTGATCTTCGAACTTAAAGCCAACTACACGATCGTCATTGTGACGCATAATATGCAGCAGGCAGCACGTGTCAGTGATTTCACCGCATTTTTTCTCAAAGGGCTAATGGTCGAAATCGGAGATACCGAACAGATTTTCACAAACCCCAGAGAAAAGCAGACACAGGACTATATTACAGGACGTTTTGGCTGAGGACACAACCCGGTCTGTGCGGTCCACAAGCAGGCCGGGCCGGCGGTCTTCTGTTTCACTCTTTGATTGATCTCAACCTTTCGATCCGCGTAAGGAATATTCGTGTCCGTTCACATGCAACTTGACCTGTCGGACCTGCACCGGGATCTGCTTTCCATGTGTGCCCGTGTGGAAGATATGATTCACCGGGCGGTCGGTCAGCTTTCTGCTCCGGATTTTGAAGAAACCCGCAAGCTGATCACTGAAGACACCGATATCGACCGCTGGGATGTCCGGATTGAAGATGCCTGCCTGAAAATCCTGGCCCTTTATCAACCTGTCGCGATTGATCTGCGACGCATCACCACGGTGATGAAAGTCTCGGGGGAACTGGAACGTGTGGCGGACCTCGCGGTCAACATTGCGGAACGGGCAGCCGGTCTGTTGAATTCGCCTCCCATCACCATTCCCAATCAGGTGACCCAGCTTTCCGCAAGAGCAGTAGAAATGCTGCATCGCAGCATCGATGCCTATGTCGACCTCAACAGCGAACTCGCCCGGCAGGTTTGCGCCGAAGATGATCATCTGGACGACATGACAAAAGGATTGCTCAATCAACTGATCGAGTCCATGCACCGCCATCCCGAACAACTGGATGCACTGTTACATCTTTTTTCCGCTGTCCGTCATGTCGAACGGGTTGCGGATCACGCCACCAATATTGCTGAGGATGTGGTCTATCTCGTGGAAGGCCGCATTATTCGTCATGCGCGAAAACTCGAAGGAGATCAATAATCCAACCCATGAGCAAACCCCGTCTTCTCATCGTGGAAGACGAACTCCCGATTCTGGAAGCACTTCTCTACAACTTCCAGAAAGAAAATTTCGACGTCACAACAGCCACGAATGGACGTGATGCACTGGCTCGCTGTCAGGCGCAGGTCCCCGATGTCGTTCTGCTGGACCTGATGATTCCAGCTCCGGACGGTCTGCAGGTCTGCCGGCACCTGCGAAACGACCCGCGCACAAAAAACGTGCGGATCATTATGCTCACCGCCAAGGACGAAGAGACCGATGAAATCGTCGGCTTCAATCTGGGAGCGGATGATTATGTCTCCAAGCCGTTCCGGATCAAACCGCTCGTGGAACGTGTGAAAGCACTGGTACGGCGGCCGCAGGCGGAAGAAGACTTCAGCATCCTGAAATTTGGTGAGATCGTCATCGATCAGACACGGCACCTTGTCCAGTTGCGCGAAGAGGAATTGCCCCTCACACCGACAGAGTTCCGCTTGCTCTGGACACTGGCCCGACAACCGGGCCGCACATTTCGCCGCAATGAACTGCTGGACTGCTGCCGGGGAGAAGATGCGAATTCTCTGGAACGCACCATTGATGTGCATGTCCGGGCGCTTCGCAAGAAACTGCTCGACCACGCCGACCTGGTCGAAACCATTCGCGGAGTCGGGTATCGTCTCAAGCCGGGGAAGTAGAGCAAGTTGCTCTGGCCCGAGCCCGCGCAACGCTGGTCAATACGCATTCGATGAGGGCTGCACAACACTTTTTGACTTTGGATTTTATAAGTTCCGTGACTCTCGAAATCGCTCAACATGCTGCGGATGACGTTTTCAGCCGGGCAGCTTATTCTCCCTGCCGACAATATCGTTATACGCTCATTCGCCGATATGGCCGACCACAGGCCACTCGTCAGGAACGCATTGCGTTCATCGGACTGAATCCCTCGACCGCAACGGAACTGGTGAACGATCCGACCGTTCGCCGCTGTATCGGCTTTGCCCGGGACTGGGGATATCGCGAATTTGTGATGCTCAACGCCTTTGCGTTTCGCTCCACAGATCCACAAGGGTTACAACGTGTTGACGACCCCGTGGGAACTGCCAACAACCAGCAACTTCGACTCTGGACCCGTAAAAGCCATCTTGTGGTCTGCTGCTGGGGAATCCATGCTGCTTTGCAGGGACGCGATGAATTCCTGCGAAGCCAGTTACAGAAATGGAACGTCACTGCCCGTTGCTTTGGAAAAACGCAGGCTGGTTTCCCCAAACACCCGTTGTATCTGCGCAAAGACTCCAGTCTGGTTCATCTTGATGAAGAGTCGTGAAGCAGCTTCCGCAGCCCCAATTCAATGGGTTCGACGAAGTTCAAAGATCTTCTCTCGACAACAGGCTTCCACTTTCCCTGGTAACGAAAGGCGTCGCGGAGATTGTGTGAGCACCATCCTGGCCAGTTGGTCCAGATGTGCAAAATTCTGTCCCTGACGCGGCCAGCCTTGTACCTCCCAAAGCTGACTGAAAAACTCTCGCAACAATCCCATCGGCCGATTCAATAAAACGTCCCGCTGCAGACGCACAATCTCTGTCTGTTGATCCAGCACGGCAGCCGTCAGCAAATCACGAACGACCGTGTTGATCACCTCCTGAGCATCCCGGGCCTGTTGGGAAAGTTGCAGCAGCGCCTGGTCGACGCGAGGATTGAGTTCTGTTCTCAGGACCGGCAAAATCTCGTTCCGGATGCGATTGCGCGTGTACCGTGGACTGGCATTCGTGGAATCGGTCCGATAAAGCTGCTGATGTGCTGCCAGATACGCTTCAATTTCACACCGCCGAACCTCCAGCAACGGTCGAATCAGCAGGACCTCATTTTGAGGAATTTCGATGGGAGATGAAGTTGCCTCCTGGCCGGTACTGCCCCGCAGCCTGGGGTTCGGATCGGTTTCCCGCGATTCCGCTCCGTCGTCGCTTGCTTCACATTTTTCAACACGCAAGTCGAGATGCGATCGATGAATGGGAGAGAGCAATCGGACGGCTGGAATTCCACTCAGGCCCTTCAAACCGCTGCCACGTACGATATGGTGCAAAATGGTTTCCACTTGATCGTCCGCGGTATGCGCCAATGCCAGCCAGCGACAATCTTCTTGTCTCGTGAGACGCTGAAAGAAGTCATACCGCCATTTGCGGGCCGTTTCTTCCGCAGCCATGGATTCACTTGCAGCTTCACCGGGAAGTTTGCCGATACGCTGCTCTAGAATGCAGGGGACTTTGAGTTTCTCGCACAAGCTCTGTACCCAATGGGCATCTTCGCAGGAGTCTTTTCGAAGAGCATGATCAAAGTGAGCCACGCAAAGTTGCAACTGTCGCGTGCCGGAGAGTTCCTGCAGAGCACAGAGCAAGGCCACACTGTCTGCCCCGCCGGAAACCCCGACCAGCATTCGTCCATGACAAATGTGATGACGATCCAGAAACGAGAGCAGGGGAGCCATCATCATCGAAAATGAGAAACCTGTGCAGAGGGAATGAAAAAGTAGAAAACCTGCGTTCTCTCCGAGCACATGATCCTCGAATAGGCTGCATTTCGCCACGTGGTGAACAGTTTTTCATCAGCAGAAACAGATGTCTGGCCGGTCTAGAGCAAGTTGCTCTGGCCTGGGCCCGCGCAGCTCGCGTTCCGATTGATGAAACGCAACTCGCCGCGTGGCGGAACGCGGTCGACGCATGGGTAATGCGCTCTAATTGAAAGCAATTTTCTGGGAGAAGTCCAACTTTCGGAATCTGCATGGGAAACATTGCGGGCAAATGTCTAAAATAGAGCGCTCGGGAAATGCCTTTGGTGAGACAGAGTGCATTCATCTCGTATCGGCTGCTTCCCGCCATGCTGGATGCAGAGAACAACAAGAACAATCGGTCCAGGCGCATTCACAGCAAGCCCTGGCGAAGCAACTTCAAAGCCCAACACGTTCAAAATTCAACAAGAATGACGAGCATCGTTGCGACATCCCCTTGATAGTGCCATGAGTCATTTGTCCTGCAATCAGACTTCCCTGCCCATCCATGATGGGACGTTAGAAGTCTATCTGCTGGGGCTGGTCGACTTTGATGCCACGCTGGGGTTACAGGAACAACAGGTTTATGAACTGAGTGGTCGCAACGATCGGAATGGGACCCTCTTTTTATGCGAACACCCGCTCACGGTTTCCATGGGGCGTGAAGCCAGTCGCACACATTTACAGCTGGACGATGAAGAGTTGGAACGGATGGAGTTGCCGGTTCGCTGGGTTGCCCGGGGGGGAGGTGCCTGCCTGCACGCACCAGGCCAACTGGCCCTTTACCTGTTGCTCCCTTTACAACGACTGGGAATGACGTTGCCGCAGTATCGCTGGCAATTTGAATCGGCGATGATGGCGGCCTGTCAGGAGTTGAAGATTCCCGCACGCCGGCATCCCGGAGAAACCGGAATCTGGAGTAGAAACGGCCAACTTGGATTTTTTGGTGCCACCGTCAAATCGTGGATTACCTGCCATGGAATGTTTCTGAACATCTCGGTAGACCCGCGGATGCGACATTGGGTGGTGTCCAATCCTGCCGGAGCACGGTCCACAACCATGCAATCCCAGCGACTCGATCCAGTACGAATGCCCCAGGTCCGGGAAGCGTTAATTCGCCATTTGTCGACCTCCTTCGGTTATGCTTCCGCAGAAGTTTCAACCGGCCACCCATTACTTCGCCGCACTTTGCAAAGAGCTTTGACCCATGCGTGAGTTGCCGATTCTCGATCAGTCTTCCTGTTCTTCGCATGGATCTGCCAGCTCGAGCCAGTCTGGTGGCTGCCATGGCGGTGACTTGCTGGCCCTGGACACTATGCCGCCGGCGGCACGACGACGCTTGCCCAAATGGCTGAAACGTCCGATGCCCAGTGCGGAAATGGCGTTCACCAGCAACGTGATTGATGATCTGCGACTGGAAACAGTGTGCGAAAGTGCCAAATGCCCCAATCGCACGGAATGCTGGTCACAAAAAACCGCGACGTTCATGATTCTCGGGAACGTCTGCACTCGTCCCTGTGGATTCTGTTCCGTTCCACGTGGCAAAACAGAGCAGATCGAACTGGATGAACCAGATCGGGTGGCGGAAGCTGCTGCCCGGCTGGGACTCAAACATGTTGTCATCACTTGTGTCACACGGGATGATCTCCCTGATGGCGGAGCAGATCATTTTTACCGTTGCGTGCTGGCGGTGCGCGAGAGGACCGGGGCTGCAGTGGAAGTGCTGACCAGCGATTTTATGGGAAATCGGGCGGCCATCAGCCGCGTCATCGCTGCCAGACCGGATGTCTTTAATCACAACACGGAAACCGTTCCCAGACTGTACAGCAAAGTCCGGCGAAACGCGGAATATCAGCGAACTCTCAATCTCCTGGCACAAGTCAAAGAAGAAGCCCCGGAGATCCCCACAAAAAGTGGCTTGATGCTTGGTCTGGGAGAAACGCTGGAAGAAGTCCTGGAAGTGGCAGCCGACCTGCGCGGGGTGGGATGCGACATGCTGACCATCGGACAATATCTGCAGCCCAGCCCGCACCTGTTACAGGTAGAAAAATATTGGACTCCAGAGGAGTTCGACATCATTGGAGAAGAATGTCGCCTGCTCGGCTTCAGCATGGTCGCCAGCGGCCCCTTTGTCCGTTCCAGCTACCATGCCGGCGAAATGGCGGACGAAGTAGAAAGACATTCTCACTCACAGTCCATGTGATCGGTCATCGCCCAGAATGTCGAGTAAGCGGTCGCACCATGAACATGTTGATGCCGTGTCCTGTCAGGGCTGAGTTTTAGGATACGTCATCGCAAAATGTCTTCTGTTGTCGGACTTTATGTTAAGGTCTACCCGAATTTTTAAAGCTGACAAAGCAGTCGTTCTGTTTCTTCCTGCAATTCACCAGCCAGTGATCAACGTACGCAGGGTGATCAATAGAAGTGAACTGACGCATCCAACAGTAATATTGTCATTCACCCGCAGTGGCAATGTTTCCAGTAGACTGCAGCACAACACGACTGGTACCACGCAAAGCAGGACCTGAGCAGGTTCCAGCGGTTGGCTGGCGGCCATCCAGTAGACCCCACAAGTAGCGACGGAGCCCAAGACCATGAAGGCGAACATCCCTGCCCAGGATTTTTCCGGGTTCCAGGGAAGTTTTGCTCCGCGTGCCAAGAGTCCCGTGAATGTGGCTGCCCCATCGCCAAAGGCAATGATGGTGGTGACCGCCAGGGGGATTTCAACGTGAGAACGGAAAATCAGGCAGAGAATCGAAATGGGGATCACATACCCCAGAATAGATGGAGCTGGGTTTTCTCCCGGTTTGCGACGATACGCCTGTTGATAACGAATCGCTGCCAGTGCCGGCATCACGATTCCACAGGTGACGATGACCAGCATGACCCATAATCGAACCGTTTCCCGATGGGGTGCGGTCGCCAGGGCCAAGGCAATCATACCTGGGAAAAAATGCCACAGGCGACGGCGGAGTTCCTGTTCGCCCAGTCGTGTTGCCAACATCTGGAACAACGAACTGGCAGGACCAGTGTGAATTGCAGTTCGATTCATTGTGGGGAGTCTTGATCGCTTTCGCCGCGCCTTCGGCAAATGTCGGTTTACCCTCCTTGATTGAGCTGGTGTGCTTGATTGAGCTGGTATCCAAGCCCGGAATCAGCGGCACGAGTGCCGCTTGCTCTGAGGTTGAGCAAATTAGATGCCTATTTCTCCAGAATTCCCCAAATAGAGCAAGTTGCTCTGGCCTGGGCCCGCGCAGCGCGGGTTTCTCCTGGTGAAATGCAACTCGCCGCGTGGCGGAACGCGGCCAATGCGGGAGTCATGCGCTCTAAAGCAACTTGCTCCAGAAGTCTGTCTGAGTACTCCTTCAATCATCTTCAATCATGTTTCAGTCAGAAAATCTGAAGCACGATCGACGAGGGCCGCGAGGGGGCAGGGAGCAGAAAGACATTATTGTTTCCTGCTCGTTTTCATGGTTGTAGACTTCTTCCCCATTTTGAACATGTGATCCCCCTCAATGAAAATCCTCGCAAGATGCGAAAATTCAGAACGTTTGCAGTACAGAGGACAATCAACATCGTGAAATTCATTGAGATTAGCTGCCTGCTTGAGGGAAGTACCTGTTTTTCTCTGTACTTCCGTATTTCCCTGTCTTCTTTCGAATTCCAGAAATTGCAGGTATGCTTCTCTGATTGATTTGCATTGTTGCCCAGCATCTCCGTGATTTCCCATGACCTCCGCATTGCCTTCGGCATCCGACGCCTCTCCTTTCGCAGGCTTTATCGGCTCCAGCGATGTTATGCGCGACTTGTTTCGGCTGGTGCGAAAAGTGTCCGGCAGTTCTGCCACGGTGCTGTTGCTGGGAGAGACCGGATCGGGCAAGGAACTTGTGGCCCGGGCGGTGCACGAACTCAGTCCGCGGGCCAGCGGCCCGTTCGTGCGGGTCAACTGTGGTGCGCTCAGCGAAAGCCTGTTGGAAAGTGAACTCTTCGGCCACGTCAAAGGGGCGTTCACCAACGCCATCGAAAATCGCACGGGTCGATTCGAAGCGGCACATGGTGGAACAATCTTTCTGGATGAAATCAATTCCATCAACCACACCTTACAGGTCAAACTTCTGCGGGTGCTGCAGGAACATCAGTTTGAACGTGTGGGTGACATCCGTACGATCAGTGTCGATTGTCGTATTATCGCTGCGACGAATCGTGATCTGACAGAAATGGTGGAGCACAAAACGTTTCGTGAAGATTTGTATTATCGTCTGAATGTGCTGCCGGTGTATGTGCCTCCGCTGCGCGAGCGTCGCGAGGATATTCCAGAGCTGATCGAGTACTTTGTGGACCGCTATGCAATTCAAAATCAGCGGTCCAGGCCGACTGTCGCTGCGGACGCCATGGCCTACTTCAAGTCCTATCTCTGGCCGGGCAATGTCCGGGAACTGCAAAACTATATTGAACGTGCCATTGTGCTGGCGGAAGGGGATGTTCTGACATCGGACCTGTTGCCGTCGCATGTTCGCGGAGAAGCCCCCATTCGGCTGGGAAGAGTTGAACAGACCGAACTGCAGACCCTGTGTACCGAACTGGTGGCCCGCGGCTTGAGCGAACTGGCGGAAGACGGCAAGTATCATGAAGCGGTTGTCGGCATGGTCGAACGTGAGGTGATTTTGCAGGTCCTGCGGAGTTGTCAGGGGATTCAGACGAAAACTGCCACGCGGCTGGGGATCAACCGGAATACGCTGCACAAAAAGATCGAGGATTTTCACTTGGAAAATGAAGCCCGCTGAGGATCGGAGCATTTTTTAAAGGGTGTTCAAACATGGACTATTCTGAAGGTGGCTTTCAGGTATAATTCGTTCAGATCCAGCCAGATCAACGAGAGCGCATTCACCCCGCATAGACTGATTGACCGTTTCGCTGTTCTCTACAGCGAAACGGTCAATCGTTGGATTCTCTCTGCGAGTCTCCATACATATGAGGGACAATGCGAGGGGGGATAGTGCGAGGTGAATGCGCTCTCAAAACCTGGCTCGTGTGTGGAACCGGTGTTACACAATCGAAATTGGAACAGTTCCGTTTCCAGCGAGACGTTCGTCTGCAGCGTTGCTTGAATCGCCCAATATGAGTGAGTCACTTCGAGGTCAGATTTTGATCGCCGGCTGCCAGCTGCGCGACGCCAATTTCTTTAAATCGGCCGTACTGATCGTCGAAGACAGTGCGGATGGCGCTATGGGACTGGTGATCAATCGTCCTTCCTCCGTCACCATTGCCCGGGCGCTGACCGGGCATCTGGACCTGCCCGAGAACGAAGATCTGGTTTATATGGGAGGACCTGTCGAACCGACCGCGCTGTTTGTCGTGCATAATTCGGCAGACCTTGACCCCGAAGAAGATGCGGTCGGCCCCGGGATCTATATGGGGAGTAGCGCGGAGGTCTTCGAGGACATTGTCTGTCAATGTGACTGTCAGGAGAAGCGGTTAAAATACCGGGTCTATTGTGGCTGTGCGGGGTGGGGGCCCGGACAACTGGAAGATGAAATGGAACGTGGTGACTGGCTGACAATTCCCGCCGATCCCAGCTTCATCTTTCATGACAACCCTTATCTGCTCTGGGATGAGCTTCTGGCCCAGACATTTCGCGCCCGGAGAATCCTTTCCGTGCGGTGCGATCACCCCGAATGGAACTGATCCACTTCAAAAACAAAAGCCCTGTCGCCTGCTGACCAGGGCTTTCACCTTTTTTGCTTTTGCATGGGAGAGCTGCAAACCAGGGGAAAGCGTGATCTTGCTCGCGGCTCAGCAGGAGTTTCGCCCTCGCGGAACCTCAGCCAATTTGTCAAAGGCGAAAGCCTTGCCTGCTGGCGTGCTGAAATGCGGCTTTCGTTTCGATAAGATACGAAGCCCCTCTCAAACTCTGGACAAGTTGCTCTCATCCGGGCTCGCGCACTGGCATTTCGATTTATGGAACGCCGCGGTACGGCAAGATGCAGTCCAGATGCGGGAAACATACACAGAGACGCCCGGCGTGGCTGGTTTGTTCCGGCCACAACCAGAGTGTTGCAGGCGTCTCGAAATTTTCGCATGTTGCGAAAATTCAAAACGTGTGCAGTACAGATGACAAGGAAGATGACAAGGAATTCGTGGCAATGGGTCGTGTCTGGCTGGCGTTCAAAGTATTTTTCGACGTGCTCTTCAATGCTGCGCGGGCGGAGCAGATTCGCAAAGTGGAAGCCTTGCCGTCTGGCTTGGAAATTGATCTGAAGCCGGATACAGAGTCTCTTCCATCCACTCCCGTCACCGCGCCCCTTGCTCCTCAACCTGCTGTGCCGATTCAATCCGCCCGCAGTGATGCGTTAACATTACTGGAAACCTTACAGCGGGAAGCCCGCCTGATTGATTTCCTGCAGGAAGAGATCGAATCCTATTCCGATCAGCAGGTGGGAAGTGCAGTCCGTGAGATTCATCGCGGTTGTCGTGCTGTCCTGCAACGGATGTTTTCCATTGTCCCTGTGATGGAGTCCCCGGAAGGCTCCGCCATCACCGTGAATGGAGATGAAGAAGCCGCTCGTGTCCGGTTGATTGGTCAAGTGGTGGAAACACGTCCGGTGACCGGAACGCTGGTGCATGCCGGTTGGCGTGCTGAACGCTGCGATCTGCCCAAATGGATTGGAGTTTCCGCCGCCAGTCAGATTCTGGCCCCCGCGGAAGTAGAACTGACTGGAAAGTAGTGTTTCGGCAACTTTGAACCTTCGGGCAGGTCTGAACAGTCTGTTGAAAAGCGCACAGACAGAAATGTCTGTGCCACCTGAAATGTCTGTGCCACCTGATCCTCCTGATTCATTGGAAAAAGTGGGCCGAACATTTCTGTCTGGTCAGGACTCGATGGTTTTTCAACAGGCTATTCACTCAAAGACCGACAATCGAGGACGCTTCGCGATAACGGACTCCGAAACCAAGTCCTGAGAACGCCGTAGCAGTCCCTCTCCGTTTGGTTGAGTGACGGAAAAGGAAGAGAAGGTAAAGGTTTTATCCATCATGTCTGCCCAATATGTTGTCGGAATTGATCTGGGAACGACGAACAGCGTCGTGGCCTATGTTGCTGCGGAAGCGGAGTTTCCAGAAATCTGCTTATTGCCCATCCCGCAACTGGTCGCAGCGGGGACGCTGGAGACGCGCGATCATCTTCCCTCTTTCCTGTTTCTGTCCGATCAGGCTGATCCCAGCTTTGATCTTCCCTGGTCGAAAAAACGTGATTACGTGGTCGGGGAATGGGCTCGCCGGCAGTCTGCGGAGAACCCCGATCGAACCGTCAGCGGGGCAAAGTCCTGGCTGGCCCATCATCGTGTCGATCGGCATCAGCCAATCCTGCCGTGGAATGCTCCGGAGAACGTTCCCAAGATCTCTCCTGTTCTGGCCTCACAACGATACCTGGAACACCTGGTCGCCGCTTGGACTCAGCAGTTTCCGAAGGCCCCCCTGTCTCAGCAACAGGTGGTCCTGACTGTTCCCGCTTCGTTTGACGCCAGTGCCCGTGAGTTGACTCATGCGGCTGCACTGGCTGCGGGACTGCCCGATCATTTCGTACTGCTGGAAGAACCGCAGGCTGCCATTTATGCCTGGCTGGCACAGGCAGGAGAACGCTGGCGAAAACTTGTCAAAGTGGGGGACACGTTACTGGTGGTGGACGTCGGGGGAGGAACGACAGACCTGACACTGGTCACTGTGGCGGAAGAAGAGGGGGAGTTGCAACTTCGCCGCGTGGCTGTGGGAAATCATCTGCTGGTGGGGGGAGACAATATGGATCTCGCCCTGGCCCATACTGCCGCATCTCTTTTTGCCGAGAAAGGGACCCAGCTGGACCCGTGGCAATCTGTCTCGTTATGGCATGCCTGCCGAGCGGCCAAGGAATCGCTGCTGAGCGAAGGGGGAGCAGACACGCATCCCGTGGCTGTTCTGGGGCGCGGCCGGAAACTGGTGGGAGGGACGGTCACCGTCGAACTCGATCGAAAATCGACACAGGAACTGTTACTGAATGGATTCCTGCCGGCATGTGACCTGCAATCCATCGTCAGAAAGCAGCGGGCATCCGGCTTTCAGCAGATCGGTCTCCCCTTCGAAGTGGAAACGGGCATCACAAAGCACATTGCGGAATTTCTGCGGCAACAGTCCACTGCTGGCGAACCGGCCATTCCGACAGATATTCTGCTGAATGGTGGAGTGTTCAAATCACCAGCGATAGGAGACAGGTTATTGCAGGTCATGCAGAGTTGGTTTCCTTCCGCTCCCCCCAGGCCATTGGCGGGAGAACGTGATCTGGACCATGCCGTGGCCCGGGGAGCCGCTTATTATGGCTGGGCGAAAGATCATGGAGGAGTCCGCATTCGAGGGGGGACAGCCCGGTCCTACTATGTGGGAATTGAAACATCCGGACTGGCCATCCCTGGCGTCCCGCGACCTTTGAATGCTCTGTGTGTGGTGCCGCGCGGAATGGAGGAAGGGACCTCCGTTGATGTGGACTCGGCAGAATTCGGACTGATTGTGGGGGAACCCGCACACTTTCGGTTTTTCAGCTCCGCAATGCGGAAAGAGGATCAACCGGGAGACCTGTTACGGCAATGGACGGAAGAGGAACTGACCGAAACCGATTCGCTGGAAGCGACTCTCCCAGCGGAAGAGGGGATTGCCGGTCTGGACATTCCTGTGCATTTTCGTTCTGTCATTACGGAACTGGGAATGTTTGAACTCTGGTGTGTCAGTACGAATTCCGATCACCGCTGGAAACTGGAATTCAGTGTTCGCGAAGCGGAAGAATAGACGTTGGAGGAAAAAGGAATGGGGGATCAGAAACTCGACGGTTCGCAGTCTTTTCTCTGATCCCTACTCCTTCATTTCCCCTCCCCTCCCTGGAAAATTCTGTTGATCCCAAATGGACCGCGTTGGAGTCTCTCATGTCGAGTGTGAATGGACGGGAAATCGTCTTGGGCGTGTGCGGCGGAGTGGCTGCTTATAAATCAGCGGAACTGGCCAGTAAACTGGTTCAGCAGGGGGCTCATGTGACCGTGGTGATGACCTCATCGGCCCATCAGTTCATCGGTGAGACCACGTTCCAGGCACTGACCAATCGCCCGGTCTCTACTGAGATGTTTTCTCCGCAGGAACATTTCCTGGGAGAGCATATCGGACTGGCGCGACGGGCCGAATTGCTGGTGATCGCCCCCGCCACGGCCAACCTCATGGGATGTCTGGCAAATGGGATTGCCGACGATCTGCTCACGACACTGGCCACAGCGGTGGTCTGTCCGGTGTTGCTTGCTCCCGCGATGAATAACGAAATGTGGTCCAAGCCGGCAGTACAACGCAATCTGAAACAGCTTCAGGCTGATGGCCTGCAGGTTGTCGGTCCCGGTTCCGGCTGGCTGAGTTGTGGCGTCATCGGCCCCGGGCGCATGGCCGAACCGGCCGAAATCCTCACCGCCATCGAGACAATTCTGAAAAGATAGTGCCGTGTCAGGGCTTGGTTTTGGGACACGTCATCGCGAAACGTCCTCCATTGTCGGACTTGATGTCAAAGTCTATAAGGACTGTCCGAATTTCTCCGGTTGTCGGCGTAAAGTACTGTCGTGCTTGTCCCTCAATCCATGAATGGCACGACTCTACACCAGTTCAATCGGGTGGGGGAGTTCACGAAAGGAAGTGCTCATCACTCGGAAACCGATTGACCGGTAGAGTGCGACCGCGGGAGCGTTTTCGGCGGTGACGTCCAGATAGACTCGCTGCATGCCGTCGCGGCGAAAGCCGGTGAGTGCCTTCAAAACCAGTGCCCGGCCCAGTCCGAAACCGCGAAAATCGGGAATGACTCCTACATTCTGAATTGCCCCCAGCGCGTGATTCACGACCAGCCCCTGAATTGTCCCACAGGGAATGGGTCCGGTGGTTTCGCTTCCCCGGCATTCAATCAACCATGTCGCCTGCGGGAGAAACCCGGAATGGGCTGCAATTCCACGCATTAATTCTTCGCAGCCGGCATAAGTCGAGAGAGTGTGAAAGAGATGGCTGTCGAGTTCGCCATGAAAGCTGGCGCACTTTACGGCCGCGTGCATACGCAGGCAACGTGCCTCCCAGGGGCGCCAGGAAAACCCCGGAGGCAAAACCGCCCGTTCCAGCGTGTGCCGCCGAAAATCGATTTCCATCCGAAAACGTTTGAGATGACGAGTAAGCATCGCTGTAACCATTTTGAACAGTTCCTGGTCAGTTTAGCTCCGGGGAATGAAGATTCGAAAGGGCATTCCGGGCTTTGCTGGAGAATTTTTGCAGACGACCATGCTTTCCATGAGCAGAAACGCTTTCAACTTTACGAGAGGCTTTTAAACTGCTGGAGTGAAGAAATACTTTGACGCAATTTCCGGAGTGGACCGCGAGTGGTCGGCTGACTTACTCCGTCTCGCCTTGCGCCTGGCCTCGTTGCCCTATGCTGCCGCGACCGAACTGCGGAATCTGGGATTCAATCAGGGTGTGATCCGCACGCAGTCGGTCTCCTGTCCTGTGCTTTCGATCGGCAATCTGACGACGGGGGGAACCGGCAAGACTCCTACTGTGGCCTGGCTGGTGCGGCAACTGCTGCATCTTGGTTGTCGGCCAGCCATCATCAGTCGGGGATATCGCTCGCTGGATGGCGAAGAAAATGACGAGAAGCGGTTGCTGGATGACTTGTGTCCGGGCGTTCCGCATCTTCAGCATCGCCATCGTTTCACAGCCGCGCAAAAAGTTCTGCAGTCCACTGACATCAATGCGATTGTGCTCGATGATGGATTTCAGCATCGGCAATTGCACCGGGATCTTGATTTCGTCCTCATCGATGCGTTGAATCCCTGGGGTTTCAATGCATTACTGCCGCGTGGGCTGTTGCGGGAACGGCTGGGACAACTCGCCCGTGCCGATGTGGTTTTCATCACTCGTTGCGAGTTGGCTGGTGATGAACAGGTAGTTCAGATCCAGCAACAAATCCGACGTCGGACAGCTGCCCCGATTTTGCGGACTGCATTTCAAGCCACGCAATTTGTGAATTCCACAGGCGCCACACTCCCGCTGGAGCAGGTTGCGGAGAGGCAGACGGTCGCGTTTTGTGGAATCGGAAATCCGGAGGGATTTCAGCGTGCTTTAGCCAGGCTGGCTGCAGGCATCTCCGCAGAAAACTTTCTGTGCTATCCGGATCACCATCATTATTCCGACGCGGATTTGCGTCGCATCTGTGAACGAGCGGAGTCGCAACAGGCAGAATTCCTTCTGACTACGCGTAAGGATCTGGTAAAAATTCGCCAGGACCAGCTGGGAAGGGTGCCGTTATGGGCGCTTGACATCCAACTCACTTTTCTGGATGACCCGACGTTGCTGATCGGCATGTTGCGAACGCTTTTTCCGGAGCAGTCTGTTCAGGATGACGTTCCGCCTCCAGTCAGTCTGTCGTAGTCACAAAACGATTCTCTCTTCTGAATCCCTGACTGGGTGTGCGGATCTTTTCTATCATTCAGGATTTCCAAGTCTGATCGGGTGGAAAAAAGAGGGCAGAGGTCATCGGCAGAGATCGGCGGGCAGAGACCAGGAAAAAACCTGCAATTCGTTGAATTTTCTGACCCCTGATCCCCGATCTCTGACCTTTCGTCTTCGCTGCACTTCAAACTTGGAAGTACTATCACTGCAAATGCGGACGACTTATACTGGGTCAGGAAGCAGGCAGCACCTGTTTTTCCGGGATTCGTGGAGCCTTTTGTAATGTCGACTTCTGTTCTGCCAAATCTTCCGCGTACAGCTCTCACCATGGGTGATGTGGCGGGGATTGGCCCGGAAATTCTGGCCCGGGTCCTCACGAACACAGACGTTCTGAGCCGTTGTCGTCCACTGGTGGTCGGGGATGCCATTGTTCTGGAGCGTGCCTGTGAACTTCTCAAGTTGGATCTTCCGATACGGGAGGTTCAAAGTGTCGAAGAAGCCTGGGGACAGAATGCGGACCGGGGAATTCCCTGCTGGAACCCGGCCACGGTTGCTGCTGCCGATGTGGCCCCCGGTCGCGTGGACGGCCGGGCGGGAAAGGCTGCATATGAATGGCTGGTGTCCGCCACGCAAGCGGCATTGCGAAAAGAAATTGATACCATCGTGACCGCCCCGCTCAGCAAGGCAGCCCTGCATGCTGGAGGGTGTCACTATCCGGGTCATACCGAAATTCTGGCGGAACAGTGCGGCGTCCGTGACTTCGCCATGATGCTCTATCTGCCGCATTGTTCCATCGTGAAAGGCCCCCATGGTCTGGGAGTGGTGCATGTCACGCTGCATACGTCTATTGCCAGTGTTCCGCATCTGCTTTCCACCGGCACGATTTTCGAAAAGATCGGATTGATGTCTCGTTTTCTACGGAGAATGGGATGTCCGGACCCCAGGATTGGAGTTTGCGCACTGAATCCGCATGCCGGTGAAGAGGGGCTGTTTGGTGATGAAGAATCGCGACTGATCGCTCCAGCGGTGAACGCCGCTCGCCAGCAGACCATCGATGCGGAAGGCCCGTTTCCCGCGGATACTCTGCTCCAGCGCGCCGTCCACGGAGCTTATGACGGCGTGGTGGCAATGTATCATGATCAGGGGCATATCGCTTTGAAGCTGATCGCCTTTCAGAAAGCGGTGAATGTGACGCTGGGGCTGCCGATCATTCGTACCAGTCCCAGCCATGGCACGGGCTTCGATATTTCCTGGCGCGGCATGGCCGATGATGGGGGGATGTGCGAAGCCATTCGCGTGGCGACAGAATTGTTTCGCCGTCCGGAACAACCTGGTTAAAGTTTCGGGACAGTTGCTGCTGCCGGCAGTAACGGGCAGGATTCAGTTTTACAGGACGTCAGAGCAAAAGGAATTCTGATGAGTGCAGCGACACATCCCGGCCAATGGGTCATTTCGAAATTGATGCACGCACCCGCACGCCTCTTGGTCTCTTCCGAAAGTTCGTCTACCCGTTCTCTTCAGCGTGATGGACGAAGTCCGGGATGGCGGCTATGGGGAATCGTGTCCGGCAGTTTCTTTGGCCTGTTGTGTTTGATCAATCATCCCGCCCAGGCACAGGATCGCTATACCGCACTTCGAGAGAAGATGGTGCGGGAATACATTGCTGATGAGGGGGTGAAAAATCCGCGGGTCCTGGAACAGATGCGACAGGTTCCTCGACATGAGTTTGTGCGGACGGACCTGAAGAACTTTGCCTACTATGACCATGCTCTGGACATCGGCTACAAGCAGACCATCTCCCCTCCGTTCATTGTGGCCTACATGACGGAAATCCTCGATCCGCAACCCACAGACAAGGTGCTGGAGATCGGGACCGGCAGTGGATATCAGGCAGCAGTCCTTTCCGGGCTGGTTCAGGATGTTTATACGATTGAAATCGTTCAGCCGCTGGGCAGGCAGGCAGCCACCCTGCTCAGACGTCTGGGATATAAAAACGTGCATTGCAAGATTGGTGATGGCTATCAGGGTTGGCCGGAGAGGGCCCCCTTCGACAAGATTATCGTGACCTGTTCGCCGGAAGACATCCCCAAGCCGCTCGTGCAGCAGTTGAAGGAAGGGGGCCGCATGATCATTCCCCTGGGAGAACGCTATCAACAGGTGTTCTATCTGCTCGAAAAGAAGAACGGTGAACTGCAACGCACAAAACTTCTTCCGACCTTGTTTGTTCCCATGACCGGGACCATGGAAGGACTCCGCGACAAACAACCTGATCCGCTGCATCCCCAGTTCGTCAATGGCAGTTTCGAGTCCGATGAAAACTCGGACGGACTGGCCGATGGCTGGCACTATCAACGCCGTTCCACGCTGGTGCCCGATGCCAGTGATGGAAAACAATCGATCTGCTTCGAAAATCAGGAACCAGGCCGGTCCGCACATATGTTGCAGGCGATGGCGATTGACGGCTCGAAGGTTCCTCAGCTGCAATTGAGCTGGTCCATGAAATCTTCCAATATTAAAGAAGGGCAAACTCCTTCCGAAGCTCCGGGAATCTTTATTTACTTCTTCAATGAACAGCGCATCCCGATTGAAAAAGTCTCAATTGGCCCCTGGCTCGATAATTCCACGGACTGGAATCATCACGAACATCTGATTTTCATTCCCCCCACTGCCCGGGAAGCCATTGTCCAGGCAGGTCTGAATGGGGCCACCGGACAACTCTGGCTGGATGATTTCCAGTTCAAGATTCCATAGAGAACGTACTCTTATTCAGTACTTCCAAGTTTGACAGGCTATTGAAGTGAGAGGGGCGGGGATCAGGGGGCAGGGCTTTCGACTGAGACGAACCAGGCAAAGTCCGTGAGGGCGCAGCTCCTGCTGAGCCGCGAGCAAGATTACGCTTTCCCTGGTTTGCGGCTCGCCCTCCCATGCCAAAGTATCAGGCGAAAGCCCTGTGGTCAGGGGCAGAAAACTCAGCAATTTGCAGGATTTTTGCGGACCTCTGAATTCTTTTCTCTACTCGATCCGACTTGGAAGTGCTGTCATTTCATACTGAGAGAAGGGCACTGAGATGCTGACAAATGAATAACGCGAAACGGCCGTGGCACTGGTTCGCACGGCGCTGTTTGAAGACCTGCGCGGGCGGGTGGATCTTACCACGCAATTGATGATCCCGGATCAGGCACAAGGGACAATTCAAATTGTCTCGCGCCAGCCGGGAGTCCTGGCCGGTGGTGTGATCATTCCGTTGATCATCGAAGAGTTACCGGGGACCGTTGAACTGACTGATCTCTTGCCCGACGGCAGTCCGCTTCAGCCGGGAACAGTGATCGCCCGCCTGCAGGGGGCTGTGCGCACCCTGTTGACAGCCGAACGGACCATTCTCAACTTTATGACAATGCTGAGCGGTGTGGCAACGCTGACGAATCAATATGTTCTGGCCGTCGCCGGCACTCCAGCCCGGATTCTGGAGACCCGTAAAACGCTCCCGGGTTTGCGGGCTCTGCAGAAATACGCGGTGCGTTGCGGGGGTGGAACCAATCATCGTATCGGCTTGTATGATGCGGTGCTGGTGAAAGACAACCATCTGGCCTGGTATCACTCACAACATGCCGGTTCTCTGGCCGATGCTGTGCGCCATGTCCGGACCGGCGCTCCCGTGGGGATGACCATCGAATTCGAAGTCGATTCACTCCAGCAACTGGAAGAGATGCTTCCCGCCCGCCCGGATATCGTTCTGCTGGATAATATGACGACCGAGCAGTTACAACTGGCAGTTCATTTGCGGGATGTGGCTGCCCCGGAAGTGCTGCTGGAAGCCTCGGGTGGGGTGAACCTGGCCACTGTGGCAGCGATTGCCCGAACCGGAGTCGATCGCATCAGCATCGGCGCGATCACTCATTCCGCCCCCGCACTGGATCTGGGGTTCGACTGGGAAAAGTAGCGGTGCCACCTCCTGTCTCCACACGGCATTCGAAATCAGTCCGATCGTCAAATTCATTGCCCGGGAGGAGTGAGGCCCATGTCTGCCAGAAGAAACTTCATGTCTTCCCAGACCGGTTTCTTGGCAGCGGGGTTTCTCAATAAATAAGACGGATGATAGGTACAGAGAACCTTGGCGCGTCCATGCGTGAAGAAACGTTGACGCATTCTGCCAATTGCATCTTTGGTCGCCAACAGATTTTGAGCCGCACACGACCCCCAGCAGACAATGTATTCCGGATCGACGATGGCAATCTGACCATCCAGATACTCCCGGCAATTATTCGCCTCCGTCTCTGTTGGAGTGCGATTATCGGGAGGACGGCACCTCAAAATGTTGCAGAGATAGATTTCTTCTCGTTTCCAGCCGCAGGCTTCAATGATCTTTGTCAGCAGTTGCCCGGCCCGACCGACGAATGGTTCGCCCGTCCGATCTTCATCAGCCCCGGGAGCTTCACCAATAAACAGAATTTTCGCCTGGGGATTTCCCACACCAAAAACCGTTTTCGTGCGCGTGCGGGCCAGATGCGGACAACGAACACAATCCGCCACACAGGCAGACAGTTGAGACAATTTTTCTTGCCGCACTTCCAGTGGATCGGTGTTCTCCACGGTATTGCTGACGGATGCAACTGGTGCCGGCTTTCGTTGTTCCGAGAAAGAAGGGGAAGCACGGGAACCGGCGCGCAGCGCTGCTTCTTCCGCAGGACGGATCACACGACCGGTGTGACGTCCTGCGGGTGAAGAAGCATGAGCCGCAGCGGGCGGGGATGGCATCGCTTCCATCCCCGCCACACGTGGCAGATGTGTCAGTCCGGCCAGTTGCAGATCCTGCAGCAGTTGCCGGGCAGCACGAGAAAGATTGGACATACAAGATCAGTCCGGAAGTTTTTTCACACGGATGTTCTTGAAGTGCACCACGCTGCCTGGATCGTGGGCCTGCAGGGCAAACGTTCCTGATCCCACACGTCGGGCCGACCAGTTGGCGTCCGGTTTGAAATCATCCGGTTCCGTATAATCCGTGGCGACTTTGCCATCCACCTTGATGACAATATGTTTGCCCTGCACGGTGACATCCTGTGTCCACCAGGTGTCATCCGGAATCATCTGCACGAGTTGGTCATCCACCGAGTATAGACTGCCCGTTTTGCGGGGATCGCTGTTGTAGGTATTGTTGACCTGAGTCTCGAAGCCCTGAGCCGGCCAGCCCTCTTTCTGAAACTTGGTGTGAATATAGATTCCGCTATTACTGTGCGGTCCCGCTTTCACATCGACTCGCAGCTCAAAATTTTTGAAGGGAGCCAGATCACCCATATAGAACAGGTGGCTGCGGCCTCCATTTGCGATGATCTCGCCATTCTCAATCTTCCAGCTTTCGGGAGACTCGTTGATCTTCCAGTTGTCGAAGGTCTTGCCGTCCCAGAGTGAAACGAAGCCTTCTTCATCTTTGCCGTCCAGCGTGACAACCGCACTTCGCACTGTTGCCAGGCAGAGTTCGATGTCCGAAAGCGGGCTTTTCGGATTCTCTTCATATTCGATGGACAGGTTTTTGTCGTAGCCCTGATGGCGCAGTTCACGCAGCAGACCAATGACGTTCAGGTCCCCTTCACCCAGGATGGTGAACTGTTTTCCCGTCCCTTTGCCCTGGGCATCACGGATGGTCCGGACATCTTTCAGATGGACACCGAAGACTCGTTTGCCGAGTTTGCGCACCACTTCCACCGGATCTTCGTCGCTGCGCAGATAATGTCCGGTATCCACGCAGGCTCCAATCAAAGGATGACGCTTCTCGACGACGGCCAGCACGTCGGCAACCTTGTTATAGCGATGGCCGGGACCATGATTATGGATGGCAATGGGAATCTGATATTCCTCAACGAGCTTGTCCAGCAGATCAAACGTGGCAGCGTCAGGATTTGGATCGGCACTGATCGACCACAGCCCCATCGTCTTGGCGAAATCGAAAATGGACCGGGCTTTGGATTCGTTGGCGTCGAAACCGACAACGCCATAGCTCACCAGCTGAATGTCCGCGTCCTTAAACTTGGCCTTCTGCTCCGCAATATATCCGGGCACGGTTCCAATCGGCAGATGTCCGGGAAATGCCTCCCAGTAATGAACGCCTAATTTTTTGGTTTGCTGCAAAGCGGTTTCTTCATTGAAGTTTCGCAGACTATAGCTTTGCATTCCGATTTTGAAGCCGCCATATGGATCGGGATCGGTCGCTGCATCTGCCGCATCGAGGCGATGTGGAGAGACCAGTAATCCTGCGGCCAGTCCGGCAGCGGATGTCTGTAGAAACAGACGGCGGGACAGGGAGTTTGGAACATTCTGTGACTGCATGGGCATCATCCCCCGGATTCGGATCAGAGAAACTTGACGAAAAGTGAGTATCGTCTGGCAGGATGTCGAGTTTCAAGCTCACGTCCACAGAAGAATCCAATTGACCCATATTTTCGTTAAGTTCCGACGTTTCTCCGCCGATGCTTGAAAGAAACGGAAGCGTGTCGACGGTGTTGGACTCTGGAAATTCGCCTGTTTTGGATGTATTCCCTCCGTATCGACCGCGATCCGCCACGCGACGAATCGCCTTTCATCAAATGAAACGCGTGCTGCGCGAGCCCAGGCCAGAGCAACTTGCTCGATCTGGAACGACACTTCACCGTTCGCAGGACCCCGTCTTACAGGAACCCCTTTATGTTCCGATTTCGCCAACAGTACTGATTCTGTCTGGCGGCGGTCTGCCTTGTCGGATCGTTGCTGGCTCTCTGGTCCACAGACATCCGTGTGGCTGAAGATTTCCCCGGCACGTTGCAGAGCAGGCATCCAGACGCCGTGTTGCGTCGTCCCGCCGCTTTACCGGTCACTTCCGGATTTGTTGACGAACAACACCGGGCATTCCGAAACGCGCCCGCCTCTTCCACGGGGACAGATGCGGATGTTTTTATTCAGGCCCCCGCTGGTGTGGCGGGTCGAATGGCTTCTCCTCTGAATACCACCAGCCGCACTTTGCCGAGAGATCTCATCGCCACCGCTGGTTACCAGACAACCCATTCCACCTCATCGAATTCTACCAGACTGGTCTGGCTGACGGGACAAATTGAAACTTTGGAAATGACAAGATGATGAAAGCAACCCAGGCTACATGCCGTTCCCTTCATCCCCATTTTTGAAGTGTCAAAGACCTGAACATCGAAATTACGATCATGTATGAATCACATTGGAAGCTTCGTCAACGTCCTTTTGAAGATGGTGCACATCCGGAATTCTATTATCCTGCCCAGTCACATCAGACCGCTCTGCTGAAGCTGCGCTACCTGATCGATCAGCACAAAGGGATTGGCGTGATCGCCGGCGAACATGGTCTGGGCAAATCTTATCTGACACATGTGCTGGAAGCGGAAATCAAACAGGCGGGGGGTGAGGGGTTTTACCGGCTCGTCTTTCCTCAACTCAGCCCGGCGGGAACGCTGGCATATTTTGCCGGCCGACTTGGGAGCACTGTCACCGCAAAAGATTCCGACGACGTCGTGCTGAGCGCCCTGGAGCAACAACTGCAGGCATTCCAGCATCAGCAGCGGCAGATCGTCTTTTTGATTGACGATGCCCATCTGCTCGAAATGCCCCAACTGCACCTTTTGAAACTGATGTTGAATTTTCGCGAAGAAGGACGCAGCGACTTCTCCCTGATCCTCTCCGGTCGCACCGAACTCCTCTCCCGATTGCAACGGCTCTCCGCCCTCGATCAACGGGTGATTGTCCGCACCGCACTGGAGCCGCTGACCCGGGAAGAAGTACTCCCTTATGTGCAGCGCAGAATTGCGGTGGCAGGCCGCCAGGATCGGATCTTTGACGAACCGGCCGCCCAGACGATCTGGGAACTCTCACAGGGAATTCCCCGCAGAATCAATCAGCTGTGCGATCTGGCATTACTCGTCGGGTTTGTGGATGAATTGGGCGCGATCCAGTCTGTGGAGATCGAAGCTGCTGCGGAAGAGCTCTTGAGTGTCGCAGCCTGAAGCCGGGCAGGGTCCGCTGGCAGGTTGTGAATTGATGAGAGCAAGTTGCTCTGGCCTGAGCCCGCGCCGCGAGCGTTTCGACTGATGAAACGCAACTCGCCGCATGGCCCCGGAAGAATCTTCCGGGGCGGCAAAGCCGTAAGAGGTGGATCTGTACGCAAACATCCGTGACAAATGAGGAAGTCATTCCCACGACCTCTCACCGGCTTCGCCGGCCCAAAGGTTGCAAGCAACCTGGGCCACCCGCGATGCCGGACGTCCGACTGAATGGCAGATTACATAACAAGTATTTTGCATTGCTCCAGCAGCCTGTTGAAAAGCCATGGAATCTCGGCCAGACAGAAATGTCCGGCCCACCTTTTTCAATGATCCAGAAGCTGCTGGTGCACAGACATTTCTATCTGTTAAGTTTTTTTCAACAGACTGCCCGGCGTGTTCGAAGCGGCACATGAAGCGAGAAACGCATGAAATCGAAAACTGAATACCTGACGTTCAACATTTCGGAACGAATGGGGTTTGTGAACATCACATCAGAGGTCGAGAAAATCGTTCGGGCAAGTGGTGTTCGCGAGGGTCTTCTACTCTGCAATGCGATGCACATCACCGCATCTGTGTTCATCAATGACGACGAATCGGGATTGCATTCGGACTACAAAAAATGGCTGGAGCAGTTGGCTCCATTTGACGCTTCTCCTCAGCGATACGCTCACAATCGCACAGGGGAAGACAATGCCGACGCCCACATGAAACGTCAGATCATGGGACGTGAAGTTGTGGTGGCAATTACGAACGGCAAACTGGACTTCGGTCCGTGGGAACAGATTTTTTACGGCGAGTTCGACGGACGTCGACCAAAGCGAGTCCTTGTGAAGGTCATCGGAGAATAAAAAGAGCTGCAGACAACTCAAGTAGCGCTAGAGCAAATTGCTCTGCCCCGGGGATGGCAGCGGCGCGACCAGTTCTTTCCCACCGCAAAAAGTCTTGGCTTCCTTTGCGGAGGCTGTCCAGTCCGCCAATCTGGACGTCGTCGACATTCTCACTTCCCCGGCATTTCATGGCGAGTCTGGCAAGATGGCCAGAGAGCGTGTTGAAAAACGCACAGACATTTCTGTCTGCGCCACCAGGCGGCAGGTCTCGGTGATGTTTCGAGAGGTTTATTGAGCATCCACGGACTTGACTGATGCTGGAACTTCTTTAAGAACCCGAAAGCCAATTCCACTCATGACTGTTTCAGGAGGTTCCCCTTCACGGAAGGAAGAGCGGGAATCTGTAACATAATTGAAGAAACATCCTCCTCGGAGTGTGCGCATGTCTCCCGTGGCCGGTCCTTGCGGATCTGTTTCAGGAGAGGTTTCATAGTATTCCGGCGAGAAATAATCCTGGCACCATTCAATTACGTTTCCGTGCATGTCGTAGAAGCCGTAAGCATTTGGTGGAAAACTTGCTACGGGAGCCGTCAATGCGAACCCATCGTTTAACGGCCAGGCGTTATGGTAATAAGTATAGAGTTCTCTAATGGAGAGGTCGGCACAATTGGAGAAAATCCGATTACGGGGATAAGGCTGATTCCCATAACACCAGGAGGAGACCGTGCCTGCGCGGCATGCCTTTTCCCATTCTGCTTCTGTGGGGAGGCGATAGTTTGCCCCCTCGATGTCGCTGAGCCATTTGCAGAACGCCTGAGCATCATCGAAGGCGATCATCACGGCAGGGTGATGATCTGCCTGCTGAAAACCTGGGTTTCTCCAGCTGGTCTCCGGCACGTTTTCAATTTTGCCTTCGGGAGCGATCATGTGTTCTCCCCCGAGATCGTTTTTTTCAGCAATCGTCAGGTAGCCGGTGGCTTCAACAAACTTTTGGAACTGTTCAACCGTCACTTCGGTTTGCGATAAATAATATGGACGACTGATCACGACCCGGTGTTGCGGTCGTTCCTGTTTCAGCTTGGATTTATGATATCCTCCGATGGCTTCGTATGCGTTCCGTTCCCCCATCAGAAACTCCCCGGCGGGGACTGGTAACAAGGTCATGCCGATCTGATTGGTTATTGCAGCCAACTCCGGGAAATGCTGCTGTTCAGCAGCTGGCTGCTGACGCAGGCTTTCGATGTCCCAGAGACGGATGGAGTGGTCATCGCTTCCGCTGAGCAATTGCCGGGCGTCATCGCGGAAATGAATCTGAGTGATCGCCTGTTGATGGTCTTCGAACGCGCCGAGCACCTTGTCATTCTTCCAGTCATAGAATGTCAGCCGCCCTGACGTCTCTCCGATGGCAAGGATGTCGGATTGCGGCGACAATGCCACGGCACTTACGTGAGGACGCCACAAACGTGCAACAGGGGAGAGGCTTTCCATTTCCCATAACACGACTTCTCCATACGGACTATAGCTGGCTCCATATTGGCCGTTCTTTGCAACGTGGAATCCTTCGATTTCATGCCGATCGATCTCCGCAAACCGCAGCAGGCTCCCTGTCTCTCGAGAGAAAATTCCAGACCATCCCTGGGAACGACGATTCTTTCCGTAGACGAGGAACTCATCGTTCGAGAGGAATCGCAATCCGGCAGGGATCAGGTCTTCGAGTTCCGTTCTCCAGAGTTCCGTCTGATCTTCAAGATTGTGAAAACTGAGAAAGGCTTTGGGATGTTTGTCGAGCAGATAACGGCAATCTCCACGCAGCAGGCGGTTGGAGTCTTGAGGATCAAACTGAGCCCCGAACAACCGGGCTCCCTGTTGGGCGAGAATTCTCCACGCTTGCGCTTCGTCCTGTTTCCAGATTTCCAGTTCATGACTGAAGGGGCGCGTGAACGCCCATCGAGCGCCATCATCGGTCAGGGCGGCGACTCGACCATCGGCATCACGCAGCGGGATGGCTGCAGAGTCGGGTGTCATATTCCACAGGTTAAGTCGCCCCTTCTCGTCCCAGACGGCAATCTGCGGATGGTCTTTGAGAAATCGTACGCCAGTAACAGGTGCTTTCCCCTGGAAGATCTGAGAATGTCGCGTATCGAGCTCTGAGCTCCAGTGCCGTGAGCCATATTTATCAAGGGGCGGGACTTCTGCCTGCAGTTGTCGTAACAGCCAGATCGCTTGTGTGGAATTCCCATATTCATCCGTTGGCGATGCTGCGGCATTTTTGAGATGAAACAGAGCCGCATCCTGCATTCCATGATTCAGCAGGTATCGCCCGATAAAATATGACATGACAATTGCGGGAGTCCGCGGCAAGCGGGCAATAAAGTCGTTAATGCGGTCCAGATCCAATTCCTGATCGGGATCGGACACGCAGGTCAGGAAATAACGTGTGAGTGGACCGGTCTCTTCAAGATCGTCCCGGTATTCCGTGGGATCTCCATTCAGAAGTGTCTGCAGGAATTCATCACGTTCATCATTCTTGTGGAGTTCGTCTGCCAGGATCAAGGCGCGCCAGATCGCCAGAGGAATCGGCTTTTTGCGGGCGATTTCGGCATTCAGGGTATAGGCTTCCTCAAGCTGATTGCTTAATTCATAGAATGCCGCCATATACGCTTTCTGGTTGATGTCCCCATTCCCTCTTAAACTCTCTGCTCTTTCTTGTCCCAGCGCCAATGCGGAATTTACATCGCCTTTCCCCGTTCTTCGACACCATCTGAGCCACGCCGTTGCCCAGGTTTCATAACGTTGGCTGCATGCAGAGAGATAAGCTTCCGCTTTCTTCCAGTTTCCCACCTGGCCATGAATTTCTGAAGCGAGAGCTAAAGACGTGCCCGCATAGCTTGTGGCGGCCTGTTCTGCATAGCGGATCGCCATACGTTGATTCCCCCGGTCAAGATAATGGCGGGCGATCTGTTCCCGCACTCGAACATCTTCCAGACCTGGGACGGGGAATTCGAGAGACAATAAACTGGCACCCAACCAGCGTTCGTCATCGCCGCGAATGGCATACAAATCAGCCAGCTTCTGATATGTGTCAAACGTCGGATGGATCTGAATGAGCCGCTGAAGGCAACGTTCTGTGCCGTCGATGTCTCCCAATTTGCGATATGCTTCTGAAAGATCACGCTGCAGATAGCTCACATCTTTAAATTGCTGTTCCCATTCAGGAAATTGATCGCGCACCTCTTCGGTCTCGATCGAAATTCTTAATGAAATTGTTTTTAGTTCACGAGGACTGACCCTTTTCAATTGAGGCAGTAATTTTGGCCAGTCGAGTTTCAGCCCGTTAATGTTCAGGCGGACCTGAAGCTCCTGAGAGGTTGAGTCGCAGTGGTTCCATGCATACTGATTCAGCCGAGCAGCCTGATTGGGGAATGTGTTGAACAAAGGGACCAGAACTTCCGTGCAGACGAATTCAAAATCGACTTTGTCGATCCTCAAAATCCACGCCCGTCCCAGCTTTTCACGCTCTTCACCCGTGGCGACCAGTGCATTGACCGCAGCTTCAAATGGATGTCCAATCACCAGAGGACGCCAGGGCGTAAATTCCTCCTGAATAGGAACTCCAAGCCATTTCTTCAAAAACTGCAGATATGTCCAGGTCGATTTAAAACCTGCCTCCCGAAGAATTTGTCCTAAGGCATCCAGCGAAAACTCACGGGTATCGAAGTCTGGTTGCCCGGACTCTTTCAACGACAACACGATTTCGCGATATCTTTCTGGCGAAACACCTGTTTCTGAATCGAGAAGTTGTTTCGTGGATTCCGTCAATCCAGACACCCGGGCCAGATGCCGGGTTTGAATCCCGGTCACATTATGAATGGCAATTTGTGAAGTGCGCTTCGTTCCCAGCGAGCGATAACTCCATAATGCGTGATACGGACGCAGGGACTCTGGTGCACTGCGAAGAGCCATTTCCGCAGCTTCCACGAAATCTTCCGAATTGGCCAGATACCGCACAATATCCAGATACAGGAATGCTGCCAGCGGACGAGCGTTTGCCTCTTTTCTGCGTTGATCGAGTTCTTTGAAGTTCCCCTGACAATACAGCTGGATCACAGAACACCACGGGGCGTCATAAGGCTCATCTGCTTTCGAGAGAGCCTGTTCAATATCCTGCAGCGCCGCCTCTGGCAGTCCGATTAAAGTTCGCACATAAGCCCGGTGCCAGAGAGCCATGGGAGTTGCATCGGTGATTCTGACCAGGCGTTCTGCATACAACAGTGCGCGCGCCTGAAAGACTTTATGCATGGATGAATAATAGGATGCTGTCAGTTCTGCTAATTGTGCATAGCCTCGTGCAAGACCCGCCAGAATCTCAGGCGATTCTCCGGATGTCCGCAGCAGTTCATGAAGCTGTCGGATTGCTGCAAACTGCGCAACGTCATTCCAGATGTCGAGATCCTCATCCACTTCGCCAGGCAAAGGGCTGGATTCTCCTTGTTTCCGTTCAATCCGCGTGAATCCTTCTTTGGTCAGCAGGTCTGCAAATCCCTCACGCGAGATGCGCTCCATGAGTGCAGTCAAATTTTCATAAGGGGCCTCTTTCCCAAGGTCCTGCTCCTTGGTCCAGAGGATTTCAACCCCATTGGGCTGATGACGAATCACGGAAATTGTGGCTTCAAAATCTTGCGTGACAAAAGTCACGACACTTAAAGGCCAGAATTTTCCCAATCCTTTTGCCCAGGGAAATTCTTCCCGCAATGCGCGATCACGGGTCAACAGTCCAAACTCTTCACGAGCGGCGAGGAGCAATGCCTGTCGTGGAAGTTCACGAAGGAGAGAGCCTTCAGCGACGAGTCGCTGATCGTATAACGTGTGATCGTGAAGGTCGAGATAGAACACCCCGGAGGGAGGAACATTTTCAAATCCCTTGGGCCGGCGATAATAGCGCTGAAATCCCCATAATCCTGGCGTTGCATCAGAAATCTCCGCAAGTCGTTCCCGTTCCGATTTCATCTCTGCTGCACGTGTTTGCCCCGCTCTTTTTACGGTTGGGGCAGACGGTGTTGCAGAAGCGGCGGGAGGTGGGGACTTGGCTTTCTTCGAACAACCCGTCGGAAGAGACAAGGCGAGACACAAGATGGCCAAAGACATGTTGTCGCGGACGTGTTTTGTGGACATCTTCACTGCTCCATTTCACTGCTCCATCCAGTCTGGAATCACATGGCTCCGTAGAACATTCCGTAGAACATGAAGAATTCCAATGCGTTGGAACAGGAATGCCGTCGCTCACACGGATTCCCGTTCACGAGATCACATCGCCAGGATCTTTAAAATTTAATAAAGCAGCCCGTCCACCGCCAGTAATTGCCCACCGCCTGCGATGTGCGATGTGCAAATAACTGGAAGAGTCGGGCTGAAAAAAGATCGAAATCGTAAATGACGATCTCGTCTAACTATTCCGACAATTCTGATTGGATCGTGCATCAAAGGTTGAGCTTCGCCAGTTTGACATGGGAGGGTCTTCGAGGTCTCCGGTGGGGTGGGCAGTACGGGATGCGGTCTGGTTTGTGCAGCGGCTTGCCGGTGTACGTCCACTTAAAGGTGTACGTCCACTTAAAGGGGTGGGCCATTGTCTGGTGATAATACGCCAGGAAGCGTTCCAGCTTCTCTTTCAGATCGGCGACCGAGGGGAAATTTCCTCGTCGGACCACCTTCCGCATGATGATCCCGAACACCGTCTCGATCTGGTTCAGCCAGGAGCTGTGTCTGGGCAGAAACACAAAGCGAATCCGATGAACCGGATCAGACAGGAACGCACGTCGACTCATCTGGTTGTGGAGCACACCGCACTTCCCCTTTTTTTCCAGCGGCCGATTCGGCTCGCAACGCTCGGCAATCCACTCCACCAGTCCCGCCGACCAGTGGATGTTCAGGCCATCCACGATGAAGATCCATGCCCCTGCCGGATCGC